>ENA-ORSJ01000001-ORSJ01000001.1-human-gut-metagenome-genome-assembly--contig:-NODE-1-length-329037-cov-24.421540_pt1 | contig 329037 bp, 289 predicted proteins | sample MGYA00242191_ERZ509158 | MGnify/ENA primary metagenome ERZ509158 (study PRJEB26280, sample SAMEA2338623) | human gut metagenome | biome: human gut; feature: human-associated habitat; material: faeces...
CCGTCGTTGAGAACTGCGTCCAGCTCGAACCGCCGTTTGTGCTGTACTGCCAGATGTCCGCCGTGGCAGAGGATGTAGCGGAGATTTTGAACCCGTTTGCCGTGACATTCGATGTACTGAATGTAACTGTGGGAGCAGAGCGGTCAATGGTAGTCAGCGTCATGCTGCCGCCGTATTCCTGTGAACCGTAGATATAAACACGGGTCGAGAATCCGACCGCAATCGTTTTGCTGCCGTTGCTGTTGTGAGCTACAGTAATCGTGCCACTGACAGAACCTTTCTTTGCCGGGAAAACACGGTCATCCCAATAGGTACGTTCCTTTGAGTAGACGGTCGTACCGTTGATCGTTACAGTGGTCGTGTCAATGGTGTAGTAAGTGGATGCGCCGCCGGTAGAGGTCAGCGTCCAGGAAAGTGTCGAGCTGTTACCGACCACATTTACGCTTTCCGAAATGTCCAGTTGAAGATAGCGCCCATCGTATGCTGCACTTTTCCAAGTTGCCATAGCTTTCCCTCCTTAATCCAGAATGACAATATTCAGCCCATCGGACGCCGTTGGCATCGGGACAAACTTCGTTTTGCCCACGGTCAGCTCGCCGTCCACCGTGGTTTTCTTGGTTTGCGTTTCGTCCTTGTTCAGGGTGAAAATCACCTCATCATTGTAGTAACCGGCGAACTCCGTGTTCGTGATAACCGTCCGCTGGGACGATGCACGGTTGGATACCTCGATGCCCCGCTTGTCGATCTTGACCTCCTGCGTGTAGATCTCGTTGGGAGCGGGCGTCCACTTGCGGGGAATTGCTCCTTCGGAGATCATGATGTCAGCGAGATAAATGGACGCATCCCGACAGTAGCAGTAAATGCGCAGCGTGGGGTCAGTCACATCCGTGAGCGTTACGGAGTAATCCGTCCAGTCAAACGCCGTGGACTTATTGAACAGGTACTTGGTTTTGTTTCCGTTGTAGGTCACATAGAAATACCCGGACATGGTCGAGGTTTTCTTTGCTCTAACCGAGATCGTATAAGTGCCGGGAACCACCCCTCGGATGTACTGCGACAACGAGGAGTATGCGCCCAGCACAAAGCAGGAGTCGGAAATGGTGTTGTTCTGCGTATCTGTGGAAGTGTCCGTTTTCGCAGTACCGGAATAACTCCAGTCGTCCGTGATGCCGTTCAGCCCGGAGGAGTTCTGCACATAATTGATACCGCCGATGTACTGCTCCTGCATGGTGACGGACAGTCCATCCACCGTGTGTTCCAATTCCGAAACACGGCTTTCGGAGTTCAGCACCCGTTCCTCCAGAATGCCTTGGTCGTTGGACACTGTTTCCACCGTTTCGGTGAGGGTCGCCACATAGCTGTTCAGCCCATCCACGTTCTGCTGAAAATACGCACTTTTCTCCGCAAATTCATCGGTTGAAACATAGGCGCGAAGCACGACCTCGCCGCTCTCCAAATCCCAATAAGACGAGCCATCCTGCGACTGGATAACACCCGCCTTGATGATGTTGGCCACCAGTGAGCCGGAGGTGATGAAGTCTGCGACGATCTGACCGTCTGCCGTGATGGCGGTTTCATAGGGACCGTTGTAGCCATTATGGGAAAAGCCCAGACCGCCCACATTCCACCTCCAGACGTTCACGGCTTCGTCAATGGAGGGAGCGTCCAAAATGAGCAGCTCGTAGGGCTGCCCGCTTTCGCTGTCTGTGTTAATAACCACATAGCCGCCGTTCTGGCCGGTGATAAGCCCAGTCGCTTTTCCAATAGCGGTTTTGAGCAGCTTCGGAAAGCGTCCCACCGTGGACTCCACCTTGTCGACCGTGGACTGCACCTCGGAGATGGTGGTGATCATACTGGACTTGCTCTGACCGAGGGAAATGCTCTTGTACCGCTCAGCAAGGGTGTCGTATACGGTTTCAATGACCATAGCTGACACGCTGACACCCAGCAGCGAGTGCCGAATGGTGACGGTATCACAGAGATTGACCCGCTCCAAGAGTGCCGAATACTCCGGCTGTTTCCAGAGCGGTTCAAAGGACACCTTCACCGTGGGGATAGTCGCTCCCAGCGGATTAGCTTTGATGTAGCTGTTGGCTTTGGCTCTGAGGGCATCCTCGGTTACAACTCCGTCAAATTGGTCGGAGAAATCCATGATGAGCGTTTTCGCCCGGACGATCTCCGAGGTCACAATGGGGAGCGTTACCTCCGGCAGCGTGACCACCGTTTCGGTGTCCGAGCCTTCCGGGGTGTACACGGCATACGGGAGCAGTGCAGTATACACACCGCTGTTGTCCTCGTCCTGTTCCAATGCGGTGAGGTTCTTGCCGTACTCAATGACCACACCGGTTTTCTGCCCACGGTGTGAATGGAACTTTACCGTGAAGTTGTCCCACTCAAACTCACCGTACCATTTGGAGAGCATGGAGCCTTCCGTACCGCCGAGGCAGGCACGGACGCTTTTCGGTTGGGTGACGGAAAATGCCTTTGCATCCGAGTAGTTCGTCCAGCCGGTAAAGCGTGTATCTCCTGCAAGAAGCTGCGAGAGAATGAGCTGCGGAGAGCGGCTTTCTGTCGAAAACGGAAGCACCGGCACATTGGCGAGGTCATAGGAGATATGCTGACCGTAGATGGTGACGATGCCGTTTAAGGGCTTTGTAATGCGGTAAATACGGAACGCCTGGTCGGCGGCGGTGTCGTTTGGTTTTGCCTTGATGATGCACTCCTTGGTGATAAGCCCATAGTGCTGACCGCTGACCGGGTATTTGAGCAGGCACTCGAATATGCCGTTTCTTTCCTCAGTGACTTCGCAGGAGACAGTGTCCGTCAGCACACCAAGGCCGAACGAGCTGAAATCCGTAGTATTTGCGGCATAGAGTACAGGGATCATAGGCAGCACCACCTTGGAACGACCTCAATCCTTGACACATCGCCATTGCAGTTAATGGTGCAAACACCCGGCTTGAAAACCGGAAATTCCGCACCTTTGACTGTATCGTTTTTGAGGATGGTGTCTTTGAAGCAGTTCATCAATTCACTGTCGATTTCAATGTACTCATCCAAATCGGAAATCATCATACCTCGACCTTGGGGCTGTATCATTATTACCACCGTACCGCTGCCATAGAGCTTAATATACGGTCGACTCTCAAAAGCAGTGGGATTTGTAATCGTCAGTACAGAAGCGTCAGCCGACACCGTCTGCTGTCCCGCAAAACTGTATTTGTAGGGCTTGCAGTTGAAGGTAACCGTAAAACTTCCGACCTTGTTCAGCTGCTCCTCAATGTCCAGACTGCCGGAGATGACGCCGTAGCGGAAATACTCCGCATCGTAGGAGTCAGTGATTTCGTGGTATCTGTCCGGCTCGGAATAAAGCCAGCCCTTAATGTCCCGCAGGACAGCGGCAAGTGCGGCTATATTCTTCCGAGCGAGGAACACTGTGTAGGTCACCTTGATGTTGGAAAATCGGCGGTTCGGATTGATGATGTCACCGCTCCTGCCGGGAATGGAAATGAACTCCGCATCGTATTCCGGTGCGGAGAACACGTCCTTCTTCTCGATATGCAGACCGAAATCAGTGGAACTGCGGCCGTTGTAGGTGAAATAGGTCATGCGAATACCACTCCTTTCCGCTGGGCAAACTGGTTCGCCGTTTCCATGACTTCGTTGGTGAGCTGTCGGATGTCCTCGCTGCTGTAATTGTTGAAATTTGTGATGTTCAGGGCGATGGTGAAAGCGGACGCCGCCTTGCCGACCACGCCGTCCACGGCAGAGCGAATCGAGCCGTTCACATCAAAGTCGGTTGGCAAAGCCGTCTGCATATCGTGGGCAAGGTCGCCCATGACACCGTTGATGTCCTCGGCCATACCTTCTGCGGCTTTGACCGCTTCATCGCCGTTATCGTCAATGGAGCCTGCCAGACCCTTGACCAGCATTTCACCGACCCACGCCATTTCCTTCGAGGGCGAATGGATACCGAAGAAATCGCAGATACCGTCCCAGATGGAGGAAATCCACCCGGACACCTTGTCCCACAGCCACGAGGCAAGCTGTGTAATACCGTTCCACAGTCCCTTGACGATGTTGCCGCCGATTTCTACGATTTTATACATCAGAGAGCCGAAGGCTTTTACGATGCCCGCAATGATCTGCGGCACGACCTTGACGATTTCCACGATGATGGTGGGCAGGTTTTCAATCAGCGCAACGAACAACTGCACACCTGCCATGATGATCTTGTCGATGTTCCCGACCAGTGCATTGACGATACCGGAGATGATCTGCGGGATTGCCTGCACAATGGTGGTGATGATCTGCGGCAGTGCCCGAATCAGCGAGATCAGCAGGTCGATACCGGCTTGGATGATTTGCGGGATGGAGGTCAAAATGGCATTCACGATACCATCAATGATTTTCGGGATAGCTTCCACGATTGCCATAATGATATCCGGCAATGCGGCAACAAGCGAGGTCAGAAGCTGAATGCCTGTTTCGATAATCTGCGGGATGGAGTCCAGCAGAAAGGTAATGATGCCGTTGATGATCTCCGGCAGAGCGGCAATCAGAACAGGGATGGCATCCAGAAGTCCCTGTGCCAGCCCCGTGATAAGCTGTAAGGCTGCGTCAAGGAGCATCGGCAGGCTGTTCACCAGTCCTTGTACGATGGTGACGATAGCCTGCACCGCTGCCGGGATGAGCGTGGGCAGTGCATCCGCAATGCCTGTCACAAGTGTTGATACCAGCTGAACCGCAGCCTCAATAAGCAGGGGCAGATTCTCAATCAGCGTGTTCACGATGGTCATGAGCGCGGACACCGCCGCCGGGATAAGCTGCGGAAGCAAAGAAAGCAGCGTTTCCAGCACCTGCGAGAACAGTTCGGTGACCGCCTCCAGCAGTGTGGGCAGCAGTTCACCCACAGCCGTCAGCAGAGCGTCCAGCGCCGTGGGCAGAGCCGCCACTATGTTCTCAATAACCGGGGTGATGTTCGCCACCACGGTCTTGAAGGCATCCACCATGTTGTTGCACAGCAGCTCCATGTCAGCGTCCGCATCACCAAAGCCTACGATGAGGTTCGACACGGCGGATTTCAGCGCATTGACAGAGCCGGAAATGGTGGCTTCCGCTTCCTTGGCGGTCGTTCCTGCAATGTCCATGCTCTCCTGCATGACATGAATGGCTTCCACCACATCTGCGTAGGAGGAGATGTCATACTTGACGCCGGATATCTTCTCCGCATCGGCAAGCAGTCGTTCCATTTCCTGTTTTGTGCCGCCGTAGCCCAGTTTGAGGTTGTCGAGCATCGTGTAGTTCTGCTTGGCAAAACCCTGATAGGCATTCTGAATGGAGGACATATCCGTGCCCATCTTGTTGGCGTTATCGGACATATCCGTGATTGCCATATCCGCATACTTTGCGGCTTTCTCGGTATCGCCGCCGAGGGACTGGATGAGGCTTGCGGAAAAGCCCGTGACCGTCTCCATGTACTCGTTGGCAGAAAGTCCTGCCGTTTTGTATGCGTTGGCGGCATACCGCTGGATCTCCTGCGAGGAGTCCTTGAACAAGGTATCCACGCCGCCGACCAGCTGCTCATAGTCCGCATAGGCGGCGATGACCTCTTTGCCGAGTTTTACGGCGGCGGCACCTGCGGCGACGGCAACTGCACCGAGCGCCACACCTACGGTTTTGAGAACCTTGCCGAAGCCTTCAAACTTACTGCCTGATTCCTCCGCAGCCTTGCCGCCATCCTTGATGGCTTTCTCGTTCTCATCCAGCTCACGGTTCATATCGTTGAGGGCGGCTTCGGCATTGTTGAGCTGGATCTGCCAGTTCTGGGTGCGGCGGTCGTTCTCTCCAAAAGAGGTAGCGGCATTCTGCAGAGCCTTGCGAAGGGTGTCGATTTTTGTGGTCTGCTCATCGATCTCTTTTCGCAGCACCTTATTCCGTGCGGCGAGTGCCTCCACAGATTTATCGTTTTTATCGAACTGAGAGGTGGCGAGCTTCATTTCGGAGCCGAGCACCTTGAAGGACTGGTTGATATCCGCCAGCGCTTTCTTGAATTCTTTTTCGCCTTCAAGACCGATCTTCAGTCCGAAACTGTCTGCCATGTACCGTCACCTCCTTAAATGCCGTCCGGGATAATATCGTCGATGTAGTGTTCGTGAGCAGGAACAGCCTGTCCGTTATACTGCTTGTGACACTCCCATAAGTCCAAAAGCAATCCAAACGGCATCAGCCACACTTCATCCTGGCTGAGATGAAGGTGGGCAAGGCCGTAATAAAGAAGCCGGGTAAACAGCTCCGCATCGGAGACCGTTACCCGACTTGTGCGTTTTTTGAGTCTTTCTCGCTTTCCACATTCCGCTTGGTGCCCTTATAGAGAGCTTCCGTAAGGGCGGTTTTGTATCCGGCGAGGTCGAGGGGCGTGGTCAGAAGCTCCACCACATCTTCGGTGAGCAGCTCCTTGGGGTGTTCCTTATCCTTGAGGTTGTGGATGAGGATGCTCTGATTTGCCAGAAGCGTAATAAGCCACACGATCTCTCCGATAGCCATTTCAAAGTTCTCGGACTTCATCAGCTTCTCACCGAGGTTTTCCAGCCCGCCGTATCGACCGGCGATCTCCTTGGTAGCCTTGGTTGTGAGGAGCAGCGTATATTCCTCATCACCGATGGTGATGACTGCGGTTCTTTCGTTATCCATTGTGCGTTACCTCCGTTAACCCTGTTTTTCGGGTGTCGTGGTATAGGTCGGCTCATAGACTTCCTTATACCAGTTCGTGATAGTCGCAGCGGTCACATCGCCCTCCAGTGCCTCCGCTTTCCACGGGTGCTTGCCGCCTGCGTCTGCCTTGTTGCGGCGCAGAATGGTGCCTTCAATGGTCGGCGTGGAGAAGGTGATGCTGTCGCCCTTGGTGGCAAGGTTCGTCGCCGGAATACCGAATTTCACACGGTACAGCCAGTAATACTTGTACTTGCCGTTGGATTTCTTGGCGCGGAAGCCCACCGCCACAGGGTCGCCGCCGTCCTCGGATGCAGAAATCAGCACCTTGTTTTTGTCGATGGTCGCACCTGTGAGGTCGGATGCCGCCGTAGAGCCGATATCGTCAATGCCGAGGGAGAGTGTGCCGGATTTGAATTCCTTCACAATCTCCGAAGCGCCGTCGTCGGCATAGAGCGTCGCTTCTGCCAGTTCCACCGAAAGGTCAGCGGAGATGGCTTTCGCAAGCTGCTCCGGCGTACCGTAGGTTTCCTCACCGGCGTCATTTTCTGTGATTTTTGCGTAATAAAGTTTATCCAGACCAATGGTTGCCATTGTCATTCCTCCAGTTCGTAGATTTGCGCCACGTCAATGGCGTAGTGATGATAGCCGGTTTCTGTCTCAAAACCGATGTACCGGCGGTCGGTAATATAAAAATCCGCACCCAGCAAGGCACGGACAAGGTCATTTTTCAGCTTGGTGTAGCTGCCTTTTGTGAAGAGAGACAGCCGCGCCTCCTGCGTTTCGCAGCCGGGAGCGTTGTCGGCGTGGAGCTCAAAGCTGTCCGACAGCGGCGTGATGACCAGATAGGTGTCCGGTGCTTTGCCGGAGAACACACCCGTTTCCACTGGAACACCGCAATGCTCGGCGATGGTTTGTAAATCGGATAGCAGGCTCACAGTTTTTCCACCTCCTCATCCAATGCCTTGGTCATGGCATCGATGCATTCTTGTCGGGATGCGGTTTTCGCAGGTTTCAGAAACGGTTTTGCAGGCTGACCGTGCTTGCCGTATTCGAGAATGTTGGCAAGTTTGGCGTTGCTGCCGCCGTCCGAACGAGGTTCGGCGAAACCGACCTTGATGTCGTGGTTACCGTCCCGGTTCAGTTTGGAGGGAGAAATGCCGAGTGCGCCTTCCAGTTCGCCCGTGGTGCGGGATTTGAACTTTGTCCCTCTACCGATAACGGAGGAGAGATTGCTTTTGACCTTCTTCAGCACCACCTCGCCACCGGCCTGCAGGACGGTATCTGCCACGCTGTCAAAATTGCTGCCGAGCTTGGATATCTTCAGAAGGAAATCCTCCGGCATTTTCATGTCAGCTTTTGCCAATGGTAGGTTCACTCCTTTTCGCTAAAACCTCGATGTACATCCCACGGCCTTTCACATTTTCAACAGAGATGATATTAAATCGCTCTCCGTCACAAATGAGAAAATGGTCGGTAGTGACCGTCAGCCCCGGAATACACCGAAAGCGGAAGAGGTCGGTCGCTTCACTGAATGCCGCAAGGTTCGCCCACCGCTCAGAGCCGTGCCGGCCTTCCCGATAGACACGGACGGAAGCGAGGACTTCATTCTCGGAATGGATGAAGCCCTCGCTGTCCTTGATTTGACGGGTTTCCACGATGTCGGCAAAGCCGTTTATTTTTCCGAAACTCATACCTGCCACCGCCTATCCAAGCGTAGCAGCAGATTGACCGTGTTCCACACCTGCTGTGCCGCGCCGGTGTTATCCGCAAAGAAGCCGCCCGTGCTGCCGTCCCGGCTTTCGTAGAAGTGGGACGACAGCATGATGACGGCTTGCTCCGTGGTGGGCGGCATGGGGTTCTCTTTGTAGTAGCCCTCCGGGATGTGCTGGTAGCTTTCGGCGTAAGAAACAGCGGCGGTGATGTAGCTTTTCAGCAAGGCATCATCCGCCGTGTGTTCCAGGATAAGGTTGGCTTTCACTTTGAAAAGAAGCTCGTCCATCACCGCCACCTCCTTTCATCAAGACGCCTTCATCTTCAGAAGCTGGATACCCTCCGGCAGGATGATCTTGCCGTCCACACGCTCGGTGGCAACAAAGCCGACCTGCCCGTTGGTGGAATACAGCTCGTTCAGCCGCTGAACGGTTCTGCCGGTGCGGTCTGCGATCCAGTAACTCTGGAAATCGCCGAAAGCGATAGAGAGCGCACCAGCCGCCAGCGTGGGAGCATACGGGCTGGTGTAAATCTCGTAACCGAGCAGCCTGTCCGGCTGACCCGCCTGCAGGGAGGGCTGCCACAGATACTGACCGTTGGAATCCTTCAGCTTACGCAGTGCGGAAACAGTCGCATCGTTCATCAGGAACTTGGCGTTCTTGCGGTACGGCGCTTTCAGTGCATAGATAAGGGAAATCACCTCATCGGTGGTGACGGCGGTCGCACTGGCTGCGGTAACGCCGACCGTGCCACCGTTGGTGGTGAACAGGCCGGTGGGCTGACCCGTACCGGTGCCGACGCAGAATGCCTGTTCCTCGGCTGCACCGAAGGCGTAGGCAAACTCACGGGCGATGTACTCTTCCAGATCGAAGGCACTGTCGTCCAGAAGCTCAATGCTTACCTTCACAAGGTCGGTCAGCTTGTAGGCGTCAATGGTCTTCTGTGCGAAGGTGGGATTGCTCTCGGTGTAGGCGGCGTTCTCAGCCGTCCACGCAGCGGTGGAATGGGTCGCCGCAACGGGAATCTTGCGCTCGTTATCGGTAGTGATGACCTTGCACAGACGGCGCATCACATTTTCCTCCTTGAGCGTGTCCACGATGAACTTCTCAAACTCCGTGGGGACGAGATAGCCGCCGTTGGCGTCCACGCCCTCGGAGAGCACATTGTGGAGCATACGCTTGCCGCGCAGATGCAGACCGAAGTCCTCGCGGTAGGCGCTGGACGCTCTGCCGGTCTTGGCTTCGCCGGTCGCTTTCTGGGGCTGCTCGGTGATGGGAGAGGATACAGGCTTTGCAAGCTCTGCGGCGATGGCGTCGCGGCGCTCCATGCGTCTGACCTCATTGGTGAGGTCGTTCAGCTCCTTCTCCATATTGGCATAAACGGCATCGTCCTCGGCGGACAGAACGCCTTTTCGGTCGCGGTGGGTGTCGAGAAATCCCTCCATCGTAGCCCACAGCTTGGCGCGCTTTTCGCGCAGTTCAACGATAGTCATATTGAAATACCTCCATATTAAATGTAGTTTTTGATGGTGTTCAGCTTGGCTCTGAGTTCGTCCACAGAGCGTCCCGTGCGCTCCGGCACGGCGGGTTTGGGTTCAATGGCGCACTTTGCGGCGATTTTCTCCATGAGGGAGTTCACCACATTCGCCTTGGAATACAGCATGGAAACTGTAGGGACAACCATATCCTCGGCCTCATCGGCACGGCTCATGATTCCGTCCGCAAATCCAAGTTCCACAGCCTTGTTTGCGTCCATCCAAGTTTCGGCATCCATGAGGTGCGAGAGCTTGGCACGGGAAAGCCCCGTCTTGATCTCGTAGGCGTTGATGATAGAATCCTTCACGCTGCTGAGCATCTCGATAGCTTTCTGCATCTCGTCCGAATTGCCGAATGCCGCTGTCATGGGGTTGTGGATCATAAGCATGGACACCGGGGACACCAGCACCTTCGTGCCTGCCATAGCGATGACGGATGCTGCGGATGCCGCAATGCCATCGATTTTCACGGTCACATCACCCTTGTAGTCCATGAGCATATTGTAGATTTGCGCTGCAGCCACGCAGTCGCCGCCGGGGCTGTTGATCCAGACAGTGATGTTGCCGCTGCCGGACATGAGCTCGTCCTTGAAAAGCTGCGGCGTGACATCATCGTCAAACCAGCTTTCCTCGGCGATGGTTCCGTTCAGGAACAGGGTTCTTTCCTGTGTCTGCTCCTGCGTCTCCGAGTTCGTCACCGTTCGGCTCTTCCAATTCCAAAATTTCTTCATCGGTTTTTTCCTCCTTTCCGTCATCGGTAGGTGTATCTGCAAAAGCTCCAGCATTTTTCAGCGGGAGCATATTGCCATTAATGAGGTACAGGTCGCCACCTTCCTCGACTGGGATGCGGTCGAGGTTTTCCAGCTCACGAATGTCATTTGCAGACATCCATCCGTTCTGACGACCAATGGCGTACCCATTCATGCGGCTCTGGTAATCGCCGCGGAGCAGACCTTCCAGATTGAACTTCACGAAATACGCTACCTTTTCGTCCTGCGAGAGGAGTGACCGCTGAATGGACTGCTCCCAGCGGATGACCCAGGGGTCCAGCGTGTATTTCACAAACTCAAGGGACTGCTGCTCAATATTAGAAAAGCTCGACTTTTCCAGATCGCCGACCATGTGGGGCGGGACTCGGAAAATTCGAGCAATCTCATTGATTTGGAATTTACGTGTTTCCAGGAACTGTGCCTGCTCCGGCGAGATGCCGATAGGCGTGTATTTCATGCCTTCTTCCAGCACAGCGATTTTGTTCGCATTGCCGCTGCCGCCGAAGGTTGACTGCCAGCTCTCCCGCACACGCTGCGGGTCTTTGATCGTACCGGGGTGTTCCAGCACACCACCCGGAGCGGCGCCGTTGGCGAAGAACTTTGCACCGTATTCCTCGCAGGCAATCGCCATGCCGATGGCATTCTTCGCCATAGCGATGGGACTGTAACCGACCAGACCGTCAAAACCCAAGCCGGGGATGTGAAGCACATCCGAGGGACGAAGCGTTACGGAAAAATCCTTATTTTTTATAGCTTCGTCCGAGCCACGATAATAGGTGTAGTAGAGACGCCCGTTTTCATCTCTGTCCACCGACATCTTGTTCGGCATCAAGGGATACAGAGCAACGATTTCATTTTTGCCGTTGCGGATGATCTGCGCATAGGCGTTGCCCCAAAGGAGCAGATGCGTCATGAGTGTCTCACGAAACACAAAAGAACTCATCTCCGGGTTCGGCTCATCGTGGAGCAAGCGGTAGAGCGGATGGTCGAGCGCCATTGCCTTGCCGCCGCTGTCCGTGTATTTGTAGAGGTGCAGCGGAAGTCCTGCGACAGCTTCCGACAGGATGCGGACGCACGAATATACGGCGGTCATCTGCATGGCAGATCGTTCCGTTACTGCTTTGCCAGAGGTTGTTCCGCCAAAGTAAAATGCATAATTGCTGCCTGCCGTTCTGTTTTGAGGCTTGTCCCTTGATTTGAACAGTCCGCTAAAAATTCCCATTTGTATCCTCCTGTACTACATATTTATATAAACAAAAGCCCGCGCGAGTCATATACTGACTCATCGGAGCCTTGGTGGCGAATTGCACGGTCGAGCGCCATGATTGTTGCTACTGCACCGTCAATGCGCTCTGTGCTCTTTTCCTTATCCGGTTTGATATTGCCTGCGGGATCTGTTCGCACATAGATGTTGTCCATCATCCAGCGCAGTGGTGCATTCCCGCCATGGGCGATCCTACCTTCGAGTACTAGCTTCATAAGCTCTTTCGTCGGCGGACTCATATCTTTGAATCCCTGACCGAATGGTACAATCGTGAAACCTGCGTCCGCGAGGTCTTGGCTCATCTGCACTGCGCCCCATCGGTCGTATGCGATCTCTTTGATGTTATACTTGGTGCCGAGCTCAGTAATAAACTGTTCGATGAATCCGTAATGAATAACGTTGCCTTCGGTTGCCATGGCCGAGCCTTGCGCCTTCCACACATCATACGGTACATGGTCGCGCCGCACTCGGAGGTCAATCGTGTCCTCCGGCACCCAAAAGTATGGGAGAATATAATACGGCTCGTTCTCTTCGCGCGGCGGAAACACAAGTACAAATGCCGTTATGTCCGTACTACTTGAAAGGTCAAGCCCGCCGTAGCACTCTCGGCCAATGAGTGTTTCCGGATTTACGAGGGTATCACATTTATCCCACGCATCCATGGGCATCCAGCGCACCGACTGCTTCACCCATTGATTCAGTCGCAGCTGCCTGAAAAGGTTCTCTTCCGCTGGATTGTCCTTCGCGCTCTGGTAAGCAGCGCGGAGCTTTTCCACATCTACGGTCACATCCAGAGAGGGATTCGCCTTGTACCAATTGCGTTCATCCGACCAATCCGCATCATCGTCGATGCCATAAATCACAGGGTAGAAAGTCGGATCGTTTTTGCGTCCGGCGAGAATGTCCTCTGCCTTTTGATGCACCTCCCAGCAGATACTGTTGCGATCTGTGCCTGCCGTGGTAATGAGAAAGAACAGTGGTTGTTTTCTCGCATCGCCGGAGCCGTGGGTCATAACGTCATACAGCAGCCGGTTTGGCTGGGCGTGGAGCTCATCGAAAACGACACCATGGACGTTCAGCCCGTGCTTCGTATAGGATTCTGCCGACAGCACCTGATAAAAGCTGTTGAGGGGTGTGTAAACCAGTCGCTTCTGGGAAAGCACTGGCTTGATGCGTTTCTTCAGCGCAGGGCATTGCTCCACCATCTGGCAGGCGACGTCAAAGACGATGGATGCCTGCTGCCGGTCTGCTGCGCAGCCGTAGACCTCCGCGCCCCATTCGCCGTCACCGGCCAACAAATAAAGAGCGACCGCTGCTGCGAGTTCGCTCTTGCCTTGTTTCTTCGGTATTTCAATGTACGCCGTGTTGTATTGCCTATATCCGTTTTCTTTAACTGTCCCGAAAACGTCTCGCACAACTTTCTCCTGCCACGGCAGCAGCTCAAAGTTCTTACCATGCCATTCACCCTTTGTATGTTTCAGAGCGGATATAAAGGCAACGGCGCGATCGGCGAGAGTGGCGTTCGTAATGATTTTCTTTTCCGGGACAATGATCTTGTTGTCCGCCAATCGCTCTGTCCCTCCTATATTTCTCGACAAAAAACGACAGCGTCCGACGCTGCCGCATTCCTCCTTATTTTGCTGTATCTATGAGCGTGACCTCTTCACCGATCAGCTGTAGCGCATCGTTGTAGCTGTCCGCGCTCTGCACTCGCTCCCACAGTTCCTCCCATTCGGCGCTCCTGCCGTCGCGTTGCATCATCCGCTGCACATGTCCGAGTATCCAGAACACGTTGCCTTCGGGGCCGCGACTGTCATATTTCAGTACCGGCTTCTTCATTCGTCAATTCTCCTGCACATGTCTTCACCGTATGCCACCGAGAGCCTACAGCCGTTGTCCCATCTGACCATGATGCTGCCGATATCGTCGACACCTCTGACCGTTCCCTTCGTCCCGATCGGAGGAGCCTGCACGTCGTCCATCTGTACGAGCTCGACTCTGCAGCCGACGGGGTATTCCCGGCGCAGGCGCTCGACCGTCTCTCTTCTGATTCCGAACATCGACAATCCCTCCTTACAGCGTGTACTGGTGGAGGATGATGTCCTTCGCCAGCTCGGTGTCTTCGTCGATGGGCTTTACGTCCCAGCCGCGATCGTAGTTGCAGACGATTTCGCCTTTGCGCTTCAGCATCAGCTTCGAGACGCGCCCGCCGCCGATCCCGTACTTAGAGCTCTCAGGGTACTGTTTTACCCAGTAGTGGTAGATCCGGTCATGGACTCGGATCGTGCCTTCCTGCCAGTTGCTGCCCGCTGGCCGGGTTTCTATGACCTTGATCTTGAAGGTCAGGTGGCCGCTGTCGTTCATGCTGAAGTCCTCGACCGGGCAGGCGCTGTATTCGTCTGGGATGTCCCGTGCGCTGCCGGTGAAGATGTTCGTGCGGCACCGGGTGTTCAGCAGCGTGACCTGTGCGTTCCGGCTGATCAGGTCGTAGAAGCTTTCAAGTGTGATCACTGCGTCCACCTCCTTACATGCTTATGAGCGTTACGCTCATGTCTGCGTTGAGGCGGGTTGTGTACCGGTGTTCGTTGCCTTTCCTGTCTCGGCTGATCACGCGGATGTCGCCTTCGTAGGAGCGGTACATCCTGTTGAGCGTTTCGCCTTCGGGGAGCTGGGCTTTGACCTGCTTGATCTGTTTCTCTGTCATGGTGGGGTTGTCTCCTTTGTTTTTGGTAGGACAATTAAGCCAGAGAAGAGCGGGAAAGTCCAGACCAAAACCGCGAAATTAGCAGAAAGAACACAACTAAAAAGCGACCGCAGAACCGTGTTCTGCGCCGCTGCTGCTGTCCTTATTTGAGCATCTTAAGCGCCTCGACCGTCCCGTCCTCGAAGAGTTTTTCGATGTGCTTGACCGCCTGCTGTTCTGTCCATCCGCTGTTCTCTGTGTAGTAGGCCATGAGCGCCTTGATCCCTTCAGGGCGGGTACCTGTCTGTTCGCAGAGAGTGTCGAGCTTCGGGGGCAGGCCGTGCTGCGCTGCGTTCAGCTTTTCGACCGCTGTAGCCGCCGCGCGTTCGGCTCTACCTGCGGAGACCTGTGCGATCTCTGCTTTCTCGAAGGCGTCGAACTCTGCTTCGGTCATGTCTTCGCCCACCAGTGCCCACAGCGCTTCGTGCGCCTGCATCGCGCACCGTGCTGCCATTCTGGCCTGATCCGCGAGCCGCCATGCTTCGTTGCATTGGCCTTCGCTCGCTTTCCGGATGGCCGCCGTGCTGAATCGCTCGGCTGCCGCTGCTTCGTATTTGCAGGCGTCCGCTGCTTCTTTTCTGGTCTCGTACATCGTGTCCGCCTCCTTACATCTCGAATCCGGCGCATCGAACGATCTCGCCAATGGCGTTGAATGCCCGCTTCGGGCTTGAGTAGTCACGGGGCTTGTCTTCGCGTCTGCCGTCGCGGACGATTCTGACCAGCGGGATGCCGTAACTCATGCTGATCTTGATCTCCAGCGTGCTTTCGCTTTCGCCGTACCACACGACCTGCGTTTTCTTCGTCCAGCGCCGAGTGAAGATCTGCCGTCCGTCGTAGGTGAGTTCGCCTTCGTAGTTAAAGCCGTGCTGCGCGACCAGCGCCTGCATGTCTTTCGTTGCCTTTTCCAGTGTCATGGTGGGTACCTCCCTTGTTTATGGTAAGGGTATTAAGCCAGAAAGAAACGAGAAAGTCCAGACGCAAAACCGAAAAGCAGAAGAATTAGCAGTTATAACATATTCGCCGTGACCGGCTGCTTTTTGCCTCCGCGCACGAGCTCGGCGTGATCCGCGCCGGTGAATTTCAGCCAGCGTTTGACAATCACGTCCGCATATTTCGGGTCGAGCTCCATCGTGTAACATGATCTGCCAAGCTGCTCGCAGGCGATGAGTGTGCTACCGCTGCCGCCGAAGGTGTCGAGCACGATGTCGCCCTGCCGCGAGCTATTTTTGATGAGCCGCGCCAAGAGCTTCAACGGCTTCATCGTCGGGTGATCCGCGTTTCGGGCGGGTTTGTTTTCGTCGATCACAGTCGTCGAGACCTTGTCCGAGAAGATTTCCCGCAGCAGATCGCGCATTTCTTCCTTCTTCAGCTTGTTGATATCAATGCGCTTGTCCTCGATCACCGTTGCCTGCGTCCGGTCGTCCACGAAGTAGTGGGAGCCACCGTCTGTCCAGCCGTAAATGCAAGCTTCGTGCTTCCACTGGTAATCTTGGTGTCCCATCGTGAATGCGTTCTTATTCCACACCAGCATCTGGCGCACCTTGCCGAGTGCCTCGTTCGTCGCTCTGCGGAATGCGCCGCCGACCGTCTCGGCGTGCCAGATATAGAACGGAGTGCCGGGTTTCATGACATCATGCATCCGGCTGAATGCTGCGATCAGGAACGCCAGAAACTGTTCCTCCGGCATATCGTCGTTCTGGATCCTCAGTCCGTTGCTGCCTTCATATCCCACGTTGTATGGCGGATCCGTTACCACGAGGTCGGCCTGCTTGCCGTCCATGAGTGCTGCGATGTCCTTTTTCTCGGTGCTGTCCCCACAGTAGAGGACATGCCTGCCGAGCAACCAGCGGTCGCCGAGCTGTGAGAATGGCTCCGTGCCTTCCGGCGCTGCCTCCGGGGGATCGTCTTCCACGATCTCGCTCTGATCGTCAAACAGTTCGCTCATCTCGCTGACGTCGAAGCCGGTGAGGGTGGCATCGAAGCCGCTCTCATCCAGATCACGCAGCAATGCGGTCAGGAGCGGAACGTCCCACGCGCCGCTGATTTTATTCAGCGCCACGTTCAGGGCTTTTTCCTTCTGTTCGTCGATGTCGAGCACGACGCAGTCCACCTCGGTATAGCCGAGGTGCTGCAGCACCTTGAGCCGCTGGTGCCCGCCGATGACCACACCGGTTCGCTTGTTCCAGATGATCGGCTCGACGTAACCGAACTCGGTTATGCTGCGCTTCAGCTTCTCGAACTCCGGGTCACCGGGCTGCAGGTCTTTTCTGGGATTGTACTTCGCGGGGAGCAGTTTCTCCACGCTGATCTTTTCAATGTTCATACCAAACCCCATTCTGCGAACTTCTCAAATCCGCCGATCCTGCGGATGTAGTCGCGGGCGATGCGGACAATCTCGGCATAGGGTCTGCCGTCCACGGTATCGTCGCCGATCGCACAGCAGAGCTCGACCGGTACTTCGTCCCGCTGGGCTTTGAGCCATGCGTAGATGTTCACGCTGACATCTGCCTTCGAGAGGTCTTTCCCATGAAGGCCTCCGCCTGTAATACTGTCTGCCATATCGCTGCCGAGCTTTCGGTTGGTCGCGCCGGTGTCCACATCGATGCCGCCTGTCCAGTCGCCGAGCGGGTTGATCTCCGCGCCGGGGAACTGATTTTGTAGGTCTTCGGTGTCCGCGCAGCTTTGACAGATGATGAGCCGGTCACTGTCGAGAATGTATTTACCATCCGAGGGGTATCGTGCGAAGATTTCTCTTGCGATCTCTGCCAGCGCACGCTGTTCGTCCGTGACGGGGACGCCTCGGAAGATGCCGTTGTCGCCGCAGCGCACGGCATTCGCCTGATTTCTTGCGAGAATGGGATCCTGTGCGACCTCATGGTAGTTTACGACCACGTCGCCCGCGATCCGCGAGACTGCTTCCAGAATATCCGTTGCTGAGATATGCACGGAGGACTCCGCTGCGATATTGCACATGCCGTGCCCGATCAGCACCTCTACGGCTATCTTCGGGTTTGCGCTTTCGTTATATGCCAGATCCACGATCGCGCCTGCGATCCGATCTGCGATTTTGTCCGGGTGCGCCGGATTCACTTTTTCAAACATTGTCTTCCTCCTCCAGCATGAAGTTTTCGTAGGGCACGCCCACGTATTCCAGTACCTCGCGCATGCCGAGCCCGCCCTTGTCCCACGGCTTCATGCAGTAGCGCCACAACTGTGGGTGCGTCCTCTGCAGCCGCTGGAAGCGGTTCGGCTCGCTGTCGAGGTGAACGCCGAACATGCAGAAGATGCAGCCCGTCCGAACGTAGCCCATATCGTAAATCTTGCAGTATGGAATATCGTAGGTGCGGATGTATTCCCAGATGTCCGCGTCAGTCCAGAACGAGAGAGGTGCCGACGTCGCCTTCTTGTTATCGTAGGCGTTGCAGCCGTATCGGAGCCAGTTGCTTGTCCGCAGTGATGACTCGCACGCCATTGTGCCCACGATCGGAACGCGGCCGGTCTCTTTCGCGTACTTGGCGATCGGCTTCTTTTTCATCTCATTGCAGCAGCCCGCGCCAATGTCGAAGGGCGCGTTCAGCATGAATTTCCACCGCTCCGAAATCTTGAAGCGGGAGGGCTGGCCGTTAGTGCGTATGCCGTAAAAGTATTTCTGGATATCGCGTGTGTTCTTCTGGCCGAGGCGGATCCGGTGTATCCATTCCGCCTGCTCCTTCGAGATACAGGGATATCCACATTTCTCGATGACCTTGCGGAACGTGAGCTCCGGCCTTACCCAGACCACGTTATCCTTGGTCTTCACGAATTCGCGGATCTCCGGGAACTCCAAGCCCGTATCGCTGTACACGGCGACGATGTTCGGGTACATCCTGCGGCAGATATCCAGCAGTACCGTGCTGTCCTTGCCGCCGCTGAATGAAACGTACACGCCGTCTTCGCCCCAGTATTCCACCCAGTCGCGTATCCGGCGCTGCGTCATCCGCACCTTGATCTCCAGCGGAAGGGATTGCATCTGATACAGGTCTGATATGGTGTGGCGGTTATTCTGCGTCGGCATGGCTGGTGATCCTCTCTGCCTTCTGGCCGGTGAACTGCTCCCAGCGCTTGACGGCGAGGTCGCAGTATTCCGGGCTTTTCTCCATTGCGTAGCACACGCGCTCCAGCTGCTCACAGGCGATAATCGTTGTACCGCTGCCGCTGAACGGCTCCAGCACAATGTCGCCGCGATCGGAGTGCATTTTGATGCAGCGCCACGGGAGTTCCACCGGGTACATTGCCGGGTGATCCTTGTTCGCGCGTACCGTGTTCATCTCCCAGATACCTGCGTAACCCCAGTTTTTGCGTTCCTCTTTGGTGAGGCGCTTGACGAAGCGGTATGCGTGACCGGCGTATGCAGACAGCCACATGTATTCCTGATCGTTGTACTCGACGTCGCCATTTTTGCTGAACGCGGAGATGTATTCGTACTGCTGCACCGGCTTGTTCGTCACCAGATGGTAGGGGCCGACGCCGAAGTTCTGCCCCTGCTTTTTCCAGATGCGAATCCAGATTGGGCGGAAGCCCTGCTCCGCAAAAAGCTGGGAGGAGTAGAAGTTCGTCGGCTCGATGAACTGAGTGCCGGTGGCGTAGAGGTCGCCGAGGTTCCAGCAGACGATTCCGGCGTAGCGAGTCAGGTTCTTGACCACCGGGCGCATGGTTTCAAACCACGGCTCGATGCCTTTGCTTTCGTAATCCTTGCCGACGCCATACGGCGGGGACGTGACCGTCATCTGCGCTTTGTTGCCGTTCATGAGCTTTGCGAAATCCACCTCTGAGGTGGAATCACCGCACATGAGTCGATGTACCCCCAGCTTCCAGACATCGCCGGTCTTGGTGACCGCACCCTTTGCCTTGATTTTTTCGGTCTCTTCGTCAACATCGAAGTCATCCTGTACGGCTTCCTTGGAATAGAAGGCGTTCAGGAGCTCATCGACCTCGGCGGCATCGAAACCTGTGAGGGTGACGTCGAACTCGCTGCCGTCGAACTCCGTGAGCAACGCGGCCAGCTTATCTTTGTCCCATTCACCCTGAATCTTATTGAGCGCCACATTCAGCGCCTTTTCGCGCATCGGGTCGAGATCCACTACGACGCAGTCAATCTCTGTGATCCCAAGATCACGCATGACCGTCAGCCGCTGGTGGCCGCCGACCACGTTGCCGGTCTGTTTATTCCAGATGACCGGCTCCACATAACCGAATTCCGTAATGCTGCGCTTGAGCTTTTCGTATTCCGCGTCACCGGGCTTGAGAGCCCGACGCGGGTTGTATTCCGCAGCTTTCAGCTTTGCCACGGGGATTTTGTCTATTTGCATGTGTATCTCCTTATCCGAGCAGCCGCTCCATCAGATCGTCGTTCGGGTTGCTGCTACCGATGGGCGTTTCGCAGTTGTCCTTCACGATCTGGTAGATCTGCAGCCATAATACGTTTGCCTGCTTTAAAAACGAAATGCCCATATTCACATACGGGCTGGCGATCGGCAGTTGTGTGGTCGGGTGCTTGGCAAGCAATCCATATTGGTTGATGCCTTCCTCACACTGGATCCAACGCTGCATGTACAGCGCATACTGCTCAATCAGTTCTTTCTTGACGTAGATGGCGCACCCGCGCTCATTGAGCCAGCGCCACGTGTCTTCGTAAATCTGCGGTGCAAGGTTTTGCTGCGAGTTTTTTGTGACCTGCTTCAGGTATTCGGCGACCGGCGGCATGTCCTCACCATGCATATCTGTCTTCTGAATTTCAAACTGCAGCTTCGTCAGCGGTGCCTTGCCGGGGTTTCCATCCATAATTTTCTCAGATAGCGCTTTCTTCTTGCGCCCTGCGCCGGGGCGAGCACCGCCATGTCCATTTGCCATGTGCGCTACCTCCATTTCGTTTGATTTCTTGAAATCGCGGGGGCTATACCCATCTTGATTTCCCGATTTTTCGCGCGTGACCCCGCGCCGTTGTCCGCGTAATCAAGTTTTCAAGATTTTGATCCCCCTACCGGTCACCAAGGTCGTGGTGAACCTTGTTATGGCAGCTTTGGCATAGCGACATTAGGTTGTCCGCTGCGTGAGTTCCGCCACGGCTGATTGGCACGATATGGTGAACTTCTTCTACCGGTGTGATCCGACCTTCTTTAAGGCACTGTTCACACAGCGGATGGGATGCTACATATCTGGCGCGGATCCGGTGCCACGCTCTTCCGTATTTACTCGCGGTATGTGGTGACCGCTCATATCGATCATACTGCTGCCTTGCGTATTTCCTGTGCTGCTCACAATATTGCCCGTCTGTCAGGTTAAGGCATCCGGGGTAAGCGCACGGCCTCTTAGGTTTACGCGGCATAGTCTCACTTCCTCTTGCGGAAGTGCTCTCGCAGCCAGTATTTGAGGACATACCAACACTGCTCTAAAGTGCCGACTTTCCTATATGACATTGATCTGTTCCTTCCGTCTGTATTGGCGTATATAAGAAAAGCCCACGCGGGGTGTCCCGTGTGAGCTCTCTATGTTCTTCGCCTATTATAATGATACCGCATTTCCTGACTGACTTTAACTGACATCGACTGACATCACATGACATCTTTCAATCGATTATCGAGTTCCTCGACCGCTGCTTTGTGCAGCCGGTAAATGTGTCTTTCGCAAAAGCCCATCTCTGCCGCGATATCGTCCCACGGCGTTTCCTGCACATACCGCAGAATTAGGAGTCTCGATAAGTCATCATTTCCTAAGAGGTCGATTTTAGCAATCAGGGCTTTGCGCTCTTCAGCGAGCTTTGTGATCTCCATCTCCAAATCGACCTTCCTGCAGATGGCGCTTGCCATAGGCGAAGAGTCAGAGCGTGGATTATGCGGCATGCCGGTCAAGCGGGCGGAGGTGTTCTCCGCCTGCTCGATCAGTGCGTCGATTTTTGTTCTCCGATAATCGATCGCTTTTCGGATTTTGATAATGCGTTCCAAAAGAGCCTTCGCCGTCATATCTCAGCCCTCGCAAGATAGTCGAGCAGGTAATCCGGGTCTGCATCCGTCAGGAAGTGAAACCATTCGGAGTGAAAGAACCGCTCGACATCATTTTTCTCGTTTCTGGCCGTTTCGTATCTCGGATTACGCCGAAGCTGTCGCAGCGCTTTCCGGTAATCCTTAGCGGCCTGTACGATAATGGCGTTTGCCAGAGTTCTATAGGGATCATCCATCATACAGTGCCTCCTTCTTTGATATGACCGCCTGCACATCTTCAACGCTATAAACGACTACTGCTGTTCCGCCAGCTTTTCGGATCTGGTCAATGGTAGCCGCTTGTAGCTTTGTCGGGGTATTTCTGCCGACCTTGGCTTCCAGTGCAATGAAGCGTCCCTTGTGACAGACGATGATATCGGGAATGCCAGCGGTACCATATTGCCCACCGTGCTCCTTCCAAAAGAAGCACTCCGGTACCGTGGCAAGGTATTTGCGTATTTTCTGAATCAATGCTGCTTCATTCATCTGCGTTCCTCCAGCCGCTGAGGTATGAACCATACTGACTGCTTTTTCTGTTCTTTTTCTATATTTCTTCTCACATACGGCTTTATAGGAAAAAGAATCAGGAAGAATCGTACCTCAGTCATAGCCTCGATGCGACACCGCGAATGGATAGCCCGATCCATTCCACGGCTCCTGTGCTTGCGGAACGCTTCTTTTCAAAGCCCATTTCCAGAAGCTTCTGGCTGAACGGGCGCTGGGAAAGTGCATATTCGCCGTTGTCTTTGCACCACTCGTCATAGGAAGAACGCAGCATTTTGTTCGATACACGGACACCTTCCCGTGCCTCACAGCATTCCTCAAAGAACGTTGCGAATGAATCCATTTCTGTCCGGTACTCCGTTGTCGCTCTTTTGACACTGGGCGGATCCTGTATACCTTCGCGTTGCCAGAGGAGGCACCCTTTAACCGCCCAAGCAAGAATACCGGGCATCTCCTTTGCCATAATCTTATCGGCAAAGTGTTTGTCGCGGTTTGCCTCCGTGAACGTGTTCTCGAAGGGCATGAGTTTGATCCTGCGCCAGATCGAATGGGTTGTATCACGGATGATCGGCTTATGGTTCGCCGCCAGAAACACCTTGAACTGCGGGACGTACTCGAAGTATTCGCCGTAGAGGAAGCGCGTCACCAGCTTGTCACCGCCGGTCATGGATTTGATCAGGGATTCGGCAAGCCGCTTATTTTCTTCCATCTCAATAGCCGTAACAAACCGCGCACCCTTGAGGCGAGCAATATCGTTATTTACGCTTTCGTTCTTTTTCTGCATGAACGCATCGCTCGACGCACTCTGGGCGTAGGTATTCATCACAGCCGAGAAGATATTGAGAAATGTGCTTTTTCCGTTGCTGCCGGTTCCGTAAAGCATGAACATCGCCTGCTCGGATGTATCGCCGGTCAGCGCATAGCCGAGAGCCTTCTGCATGTACCGGATTGTGTCGGCATCGCCCTTTGTGATCGTCTCCAACAGCGTATCCCATAACGGAGTAGCGCAATTCTCATCGAAGGAGGCACTGCAGATGCGTGTGATGTAGTCCGCCTTGTTAAATAGCTGCAGTTTTCCGGTCTTCAGGTTGATCGTACCGTTCTGGCAGTTGAGCAGCCACGGGTTCGCATCCCAGTCGTCAGGCGCAATCGCCAGATCCTTCATGCCTGCCGCCAGCGTAATGAGAAGTTTGATCTTGTTGCCGCTTTCGCTACGCATGGCATGCTGGATCAATGCTTTTCGCTGATCGCCTGCGGGAAGCATATCCGCGTAAGTGTAAATGCTGCGTACACACTGAATCGCATATTCTACGATCGTGCCTTCGTCCTGCTCCCAGAACTTTCCATTCCAGATAAACCATTTCTTATATACAGAGCAGTATTTGACCTCATCTTTGAACATCGCCACAAAGCGTTCCGCGTTTCCGACGTCGGTCAGCTTGTACTCCGGCTCCGCATCATCCGGTTCATAACGAGTGATGCTTTTGGCGATTGCCACGATCGTCTCATCGTCAAGGGGCGGAACGAGACGATCTTTGTTTTCAGCGCGGAGTGTAGCGATGATGCCGTCCTCACCGATGCCTTTACGGCGAAGTGCTCCGGCAAGAGAGGCCAAGTGATTGTTTCTGCCGCCTTCTTTGATCTTCTTGCGGGGCTGCTTGTCCGCAGCCTTTTTCTTTTGGGTAAGCTTAGTGCCAACCTTGCGAATCTCATCTACCAGCCAGCTCGGCATTTCCGCCGCTTCACACTCAAAAGGAGAGAGGCCGCTGTCCCACGCATATCGGTTGCCGCTCTGGTGCATGCTGGGTGCTGCAACGATCAATCCACCTTGTGTGCGCACATCAAGGCCGTCACGGAATCCAACCACATTTTTGAGTGCCAGTTCTTCTGTGTATTTGAAAATGTAGTGTTTACCGCCACTACCGGTCGTTGCCGTGATCGTCTTCGGCAATGCACCGTACTCTGTGACCAGATCCGTGAGACTCTTATCTCCATCATGTCGAGTATCAACGTCCAGCGCTACCAGACCGCTCTTTTCACCCATGGGAATACCAATGTTGGCAAGGGGCGTCTGATTCCACCATCCAGTGATCTTGGCGACATCCGTTGTCGCTTCGTCACTCCAATTCTTAATGCGGGGGTGTTTGCCCTTGGCCTGACACATATCGCCAAGCCTGCAGGAGCATGTGCCATCCTGCTTGAGCCAGTGGAGCGGGAAAACGGGAATGCCTGCTTTTGCGTATCGCAGGGCTTCATCTATCATCTTCATGGATTTCCTCCAGTCTTTCGCTATAATATCGGATGCGCTTCTTCAGTCGATGGGCTTCGTGGATCTCTGACTGCATGCCGGATGAGTGCTCTGTCCCGAACACCCACACTTCCTCGCACAGCGCCAGCAGCGCTTGTCCGAAGAGCAGTCCAAGTTCGCGCTGTTCTGGGTCGCCGTCATCCAGAATCTGCGGGTACAGCAGGTGACTGACCACGGGGAGGCGCTTTTTCTCTATGGCGAAGCGGGCGTATCGGATCGCCGCTGCCGTGTTTCCTTCAATGTCCCCAGCGTACTTCGAGACGACGTACACCTTGGGTCGCGCCTTGATCTCGGAGTGCTTGCGGTAGATGCGGCGCTGGTTCAGGCGATATTCCTTCATGATCGTCGCCATCGCTGCGCCTGCCGTGGGATCGGTGTAACCTTCCTTGTTCTTATACATGGGGCACCTCCAGCTCATGCAGCTTGCCGAAGCAGATGCCGTGTTCGCCCTCGGCGACGATCGGGATATCAAAGGCCGCAAAGGGCTGCCGCTCCATCGCCGTGCGAATGATGCGGATCGCTTCGTCTTCGTGCCCGTCATCTACCTCGAAAAGCAGCTCATCGTGAATCTGCAGGATCGGACGGATATACGGCTTGTCCGCGAGCTCTCTGATCAGCTCCGCCATCGCCAGCTTCAGGATCTCCGCTGCGGTGCCCTGAATCGGCGTATTCATGCTACATCGTTCAGCAAAACTCCGCTTGCCCCAGTCGGCGCGGTTATTGATGTTCGGGAGATAGCGCCTTCTGCCGAAGGACGTCTCGCTGTACCCATTGATCCGAGCCGCTCTGACCGTCTCTTCCTGCCATTCAGACAAGCGAGGATAACCGGTCTTCAGGTTAGCAATGATACGGGCGCACTGATCCTCGGTCTTTTCGAGCCCCGCCTTGAACTTGAGTGTTCGCTGCAGACCGCGCGGAAACAGACCGTAGAACGTGCCGAAGTTTACGTTTTTGGCGATCGTCCGGCGCTCTTTGTAATCTGGATCGTCCTTGTCCTGCGCCTCATCGCCGCTGATCCCGAAAATGACCGATGTGGTGCTGGCGTGGATGTCGCCGCCGCTGCGGTACGTTTCCATCATTCGTGGGTCGCGGCAGTAGAACGCGCCGACGCGCAGCTCGATCTGCGAGAAGTCGAAATCGAGGAAGGACGTGCCCTCCGGCGCGACCACGAACTGCCTGACGCCGATCGGGTCAGAGCCCTTGCGGGGCATATTCTGCAGATTGGGTCTGCGGGATGCAAAACGTCCCGTGTCGGTTCCCATCGGCAGAAGGTCGGGGTGTATTCTACCGGTCGCCGGATTGATCCATTTGAGGTATCCGTCGATGTAGGTGCTCTTGATCTTTGCCCACTTGCGGAATTCCTGTACGGTATCGAAGAAGGAAACCATCTCAGGGCGGTGCTTTTTGCAATATGCACGAAGCAACTGCATAGCCTCATCGTCCGCTGCCTCGGCATATTTGGTTGTGGTCTTCAGGACGGGCAGGTTTTCTGTCTTATACAGATAGTCCTTGAATGCCTGCGTTCCACAGTTCTCTCCGATATCCACATTGCCGATGACCGCCTGCAGCTTTGCTCGAAGATCCACAAGGTGTGCTTCGGCCTCCGCCTTCTTTTCCTCCATGAGGTCGGTATCGAACAGGACGCCGTTATACTTCATCATGCCGGTGAAAACGGCGGTTGGGCTTTCGATTTTTTCACAGATCAGGCGGTGCTTCGGGATGTTGTTCTCAAACCATTCGTTGAACGTGTAGTAAAGCTGCAATGCCCAGTCGCTATCCGCACAGGCGTACCGGCAGGTGTCCCATGCATCTGGGTCGAGCTCATCAAAACTGCGCTCGCCAACCACATCCTCAAATTTCGGGAGTTCAACGCCATACAGATACGGGACAAGGGTTTTAAGTCCGCTGTCACCGAGATCGCGGTACTCAAAATCATTTTTCAGCGTAAGTTGTGATGCAACGATCGTGTCGTACACGGGCTCCTGCAACACGATCCCGTCTTTATACAGGAACATTGCCTCAAACGCCATGTTGTGTGCGATTTTGACTGTTTTCGGATTCTGAAATACGCGCTGCCGCAGGAATGCCATAACAGAAGGAATACTGGCGTTCTTACCGACGCGATGCCTGAGCGGGATGTATCTGCCTGTGCCTGCCTTCACGGAAAGTGACACGCCGGTGATGTCTGCCTTATGTGCATCCAATGCCGCTTTGCCGTCACTGCGATATTTCTCCGTGGGCGAAGTCTCGAAGTCAAAGGAAACTACACCAGCGCTGCCGATATATTCTTCAATTTCCGCAATATTGCGGATCGTCTTATAATCATTCATAGTCTGCACCTCAAATCGTGCAGCCGTGAGCTCCGTGAATAGGCGCTCACGGCTGCTTTATCCTTATTCCGCTGCAGTCTCGGTTTCGGTGACGGAAACCTTGCCTGCGATGAGCTTGACCTGCTCGGTCATGGATGCGATGTTCTTCTTTTCCTCCGGGGAAAGAGGTCGATCCACAGAGCAGATCACCTGACTGTAATTGATGCCGGTGCTATTCTGCGCACGCTTCAGGGAGAACTTTGTCACTACATGATTGGCCTTCATACCACGGGTCACAAGGCGGGTGACATATTTCGTGAATTCCGCCAGCGACCCGGTGGGTAGCGTCATGATGATCGGGAGCATTTCGCCTTCGCGTAGGAGGTACATACGGCGCTTCTGTTTGCAAGCCATGCCGCCGTTTTCGCCGCTGCCAAACTTGGCATACGGGCAGGTCTTGCATTCTTTGCATTCGCCGGTCTCGGCAACGACGCCAAGCTTTCCGTCTAAGCTGGAGCAGTCGGGAGGATTGTTGCCACCGGTGAATTTTTCTTTATAGTAACTGTTGATCGGGTGATGATACAGAATGACGGCGCTAAAGTCTTTGGCGCTGTCGGGGCTGTTTGGATCGTCGCCGGGTACTTCGTAGGCGAGCCCGCCGCCTGCGGGAATCTTGATGCGCTCGAAGCTGGGACGCAGGCCGTCAAGTTCTTCACTAAACAGCTCGGCGAGATTTACGGTTTCGGTAAGATAGCCGGTGTTCTGATCGGTGGTAGCAATTGCAGTGGTGTTCTTTGTGTTCATGGTGTTTATCTCCTTTTTTATTTCTTAGATTTGGATACGCGGATGCTCGGCTGCTCGAACACCTGAATCACACCTTCGAGCCAGTCGGGGAGCACATCGTCGTTGTTGGCCTTGAGCTCTTTGACCGTAGCACCAAGCGTCATGGTGTTGATGGTGAACAGATGGTCGAAGCCGTGTGCCCGCATCCTGCGGTACAGTTCTTCCTTTTCCTCCGGTACCGCGCCGGGGAACTCCCTGATCACCAGTGAGAAGCGGGAGCCGTTGCGGTCAAAGCCTGTGCATTCTTCATCCGTCATAAGCTGGATGAGCTCGGCCTCCACGGCATCGATGCGTTCCTGCACATCTTTGAGCTTTGCCTGAAGGTCAGATTTCTCGTCGCGCAGCGCCTTCAGGGTATCCGCCGCAGCGAGCATGCTTTTTTCGTTCATATCGTTATCCTCCAATGATTTTTTTGTAGTCGTCGACGAGTAGCTTGGAGACATCGGCCTTCTGCTTGAGCGCACCCATGACTTTTTCGTCAATGGTGTCTTTGCAGACAAGGTGAATGTAAACGCCGCGCTTCGTCTGCCCGATCCGGCGCACACGCGCCATGGATTGCTGGTAGTTGGCATAGCTGAAATCCAGCGAGTAGTACACGCAGACGCTGCCTGCTGTGAGGGTGAGCCCCATGCCGGTGGTCTGTAACTGCCCGACAAACACCTTGGTGTCGGGATCGGTCTGGAAGGCGGAAACCTGCTCGGCGCGATCCTTCACGTCACCTTTGATCAGTGCGTACCCGATGTTCTTCTTGCGGAGCATACGGGCGATCGCATCGATCTCCGGCACGAAGCGGGCGAACACGATGACTTTTTTGCCTTCCTCCATGCAGCTGTCGATCACGTCTTCGAGGGCGTCGAGCTTCGCCGTCGATAGCTGCTGGGTGTCATCACCGTCATCGTTGCGGACGAATCCGCCTGTGATCTGTGAGAGACGAAGAAGCTGGGTCAGCACGTTGCGGGTCGTGATTTCGCCGTTCATGAGCTCGGCGAAGCTGTCCTTTTCGATGCCGTCATAGATCTTCTGGGCATTTTGCTCCAGCTTTACCGGTCGTACCTCTTCCACAAATTCCGGCAGATCAACCGCCTCGTCGATACGAATGCGATATGCGATGGAATGTGCCTTTTCGACCAGCTCCGCCAGATGCTTGTACCCGACGATCTGGTGATTCTGGAATCCGCCGAGGATGGCGTAGTAGGCGCGGAAGCTGTAGAAGCTGCCGCCAAAAATGCTTTCATCCAGAAACTTGTACTGGCTAAAAAAGTCCAGCGGGCTGTTGGTGATGGGGGTACCCGTCAGGATCAGGTTATAGCTGCTGATCTTACCGAGCCGGTGCAGTGCCTTCGAGCACTTTGCCTGCGGATTCTTGATTTTGCTGCTTTCGTCACACACGATCATGTCTGGGTGCCAGCGAGTGAGTTCCGCCTCCAGCCGCCAGCAGCTTTCGTAGTTGACTACGATGATCTGAAGGCCATTGCCGATCATGTATCGGATGGTATCAGCTTTTTTCGCACTGGTTCCATCGAGCACAGCCAGTTGATAAGGGAAATCCGCGAATTTTTCAAACTCTTGCTCCCAGACATCCACGATAGATTTCGGGCAGACCACCAGCATTTGAGTGATCTTGTGCCTGTGGTGGAGCGTACCCGCCAGGGCGATGGTGGTAATCGTCTTGCCGGTGCCCATGTCCATGAGAAAAGCACAGCCTTTACTGGTCATCAGAATCACCACCTTCCATCTGCTCTATGGCAAGCGCCATGTGAAGCTGTCGGTGCTGCCTGTCAGGCATGATCAGCAAATTCTCCGGACTGTTGTCGGAGGCATCGCCGTTCATGTGATGGACTACTTCGCCACACTCCAACGGCCTACCGATGTATGCCTCTGCTGCGGCACGCGCCTTCTTTGAGTTGGCTTTGCCACGATCTGCGATATGGCAGTATGGATTACGCTGGCGATTGAGCTCCGTGAGATGAGCTGCCTTATGGCCACGGGCGAGTTTGGCGAAATCCACATTCTCGCTCATCCATAAATTGCGGTGCTCCACAGAGCAGAAATTCTTTCTGTTTGGTTTTTTCCGCTCGATGGCTTTCCCGCATACTACACAATGCACGATCATGCCGTACCTCCGATCCCGAAGGTTCGCAGGGCAAAGTTGTATGCTCTGATCTGGTGCTGATAAGGTGTTGCCTTGATCGGCATCGGAATGAGCGGGACTTCGTCGCCTGCGTCCTGCGACTTGATATCCGGCGAAAGCGTATCGTCGAGGGAAGCACCGAGCAGCTGTAGCAGTGCTACATTTTCTTTGGAATAGGGCACCACCCATGCCTTGTCATCCGGATCATAAAATCTTCCGTTGATTTCTTTGATGCTCTCTTTCGCCAGAAATGCGTTGTATATGCGAATGTGATTGCCGTCTCTTATTGCATTCAATGATTTTTCTCCTTCATGTTTGGTTTAGCGAAGGCGGAAAGGATACGCTGCATCGTTTCCTGCTGATCCGGCTGCAGTCCGGGGAGGAGGGAGCGAAGCAAAGCCTCCTGATCGTCGTTTAAGTACCGGCGAGTGACGTACCATCCGTCCATGGCGCGGACGCCGCCCGCTGCGCCTTGTACTGTGACAATGGGGTAAGAACATGAGAGTACGAGAATGTCGCGCTCGATCGTCCTTCTGCTGACACCGAATTCAGACGCCAAATTCTCAATGCGCTCTGTTCTTCGATCGCTGATTGCCTCCAGCACTTGCTGTCTGCGCTCAATCGCGCTCTGCATGTTCTCACCTCCTTCCGTCCTTCGTTGTCTTTATTTTCAGAGATAAACCCGACACCTAATGTCGTGTTCAAAAGGGTTTTTTAAATAATCTTCTTTTTTCTCAGTAGAAATGAAAAATGCCCGCTGCAGCAGGATTGCTCCTACCGCAGCGGGCATAAAAAGACCGGCAGATAGAATTATCCTTCAGGATTTCTATCTGCCGGAAGCCTATTGATCTGTGTCAATTTCGATCCCATAACAGATTTTACTGTCGTGTCGGTACCCCTAACGGTTCTGGCCGAGTCCGGTGCTCATGGCGCAACAGCAGTCTTATTTGTTTTCATTGTGGTTGCTGATGTACGTTGTACCAGCTCTACCATGACCTTTGCGTCCTGATCAACGACCACACGCAAAGGGCTTCCGCATTTCGGACAATTTAGCTCCATACCATCACAGCGCTTCGATCTGCCGATCGGCTTGCTACACTTTGGACAGCAGGCATACAAAAGCGTGTCTAATTCGCCCATCCGACTTCCTCCTTGCTTCCTGTGGTACGCGCGGGCATTTATACGGCCTCCGGGGCAACGTACTGCGCAAGCTGTCCCATTTTTATAAGAGGGATCCGCACAGTGTGCTTACGGGCGTATTCGCCATCCATAACCATGGTGTGGCAATGCTCACATTCCATCCATCCGCCTGTTTCATCTAAAAACAAGCCTTTATTCAAAGTGCCACAAATCGGGCACGTAACATCGTATTGTTCCATTTCAGTTCCTCCGATCAACCTAAATCTGTGATTTCAATGGAGTAGATATCCTCGAAATATATCTGCTCACCATCCAGTTTGAGCCAACGGAACGTACAGCTCACGTCCGTGATCCTGCCGCATTTGGTGACGTCGTGAAAGGCGCAGTAGCAGTCAATTTCAACTTTCATACCGCGCCGAAGCTTCAGGAAAATCCGCGAGTTGTGTTCTGCCTGCTCTTCAGAAATATCATGGCGCTCTACGCGCAGGTGCCGTTCTTCACGATCCCGCAACGCCTCCTGTAAGCCCTTCATTGCATCAAACGGGCTGAATATTTTAGCTCTTTCTGCTCTTGTCATCATATCCTGCTCGATGCCCTCCTATAAAACCGTTCCGTTCACGCTGCGTACCCTCCGGCATATAGTTGATGCCGCGGAGAACGGCGTTTTTGCCATAGCGCTGCCGAATATCCAAAACGGTCTGCTGAACAATTCGCTCCCGCTCGACGGCATCAAAGTTCGTGAACAAGTTGTAGCCCTCACAACCTTCATCGCACACATCCTCAAATGTGATGCCGAGCCGTCTGATTTTGGTACAGCGATCTGCGGTTTTGTCGTATACCCGCAGCGCCGCCTCCACGAGGAAGGAGGCGAGGGCGGTTGTCACATCCAGCTTTGCCATACCCTTGGTGGGCGCAAGCTCATCATGAGTATAGCCGACAAAGATACCGACCTTGCTGGTGATAACTTTCTGCCGCATAAGCTCGGCAGCTCCATTGAGTGCCATCTCATGCATGACTGTCCGGGCTTCCTGAAAGGTGTAATCCCGAGGCAGAATCTGCGAGAACGATACGGATTTTGATTTACTCTTGTATGCTTTGATGTCAGAAATCAAGCACGGCTCACGTCCCCACGCATGGTCTATAAGCAGTTCTGCATTCTTGCCGAATACTTTGTACATGAGCCCTGTGTCCATCTGGGTCACGCCACGCATATCGAAAACGCCATAGCGTTCCAGCCGTCGTGCTGTTCCACCTGCGACCATCCAAAAATCTGTGATCGGGCGGTGATCCCATAATGTCTGCCGGTATTTCTCTTCGTCCAGTACCCCAACGTGATCTTTGGCGTGTTTTGCTGTAATGTCCAGCGCAATCTTGGCGAGGTAGAGGTTTGTCCCGATACCCGCTGTTGCGGGAATATGAAAGCGATCTGCGATTTCATTCATCAGATGCTTGGCGAACGTCACTGCGTCCATGTGCTTCGGTGCCAGATAATCGGTCACGTCGAGGAACGATTCGTCGATCGAATACACGTGAATATCCCGTGGGTCAAAGTAATCCAAATACAGCGAGTAGATATCCGCTGCGTATTCAATGTACAAAGCCATGCGGGGCGGGGCGACCTCGTACTTGACATTGCTGGGGATCTCCGACAGCCTACAGCGGTTTCTTATGCCTTGTGCCTTCATCGCTGGAGTAATCGCAAGACACAAGGCATTTTTCCCGCGTGTGAGATCTGCAACGACGAGATTTGTCTCGAAGGGATTATACCCACGCTCGGCACATTCGACCGATGCGTAAAAGCTCTTCATGTCTATGCAGAAGTAAGTTCGTGTTTTTGCCATGGTGGGTACGCTCCGTTTTGTCATTTGAGGTGCGGTGGAGTAGTCATAGTGCTCGCACCGCCTCAATGCTGGGGCCGCCGTCCCTTTCGATAAGGTCAGCAAATGCCTGCAGCCGCTCTTTCGAATACATGATCGTGCAGTTGATGTGCATCACCATGTCGCCAGATTCTTTTTCGACGACATGGATGTGTGCGTTGTATGCCTGCCCGACAAAGAAGTGCGCTGTTTCTACGATTTCTCCCTTGTCAGGCAGGTTTTCCGGATCAACGTCCAGATACATTTCTTCTACATCAACGTGCCCTAATACATGTTCCATCTGCCATCCCTCCGTTCACTCCAGATCCTTGAGCACTTTAACCGCAACGCCTTGAATCTCACAGTTATCAACGTAGATGTCGTCCATACGAGAATTCTCCGGGTGCAGACGGATGCGATGCTTTTTGGGTTCTGGATAAAATCTTTTGAGTGTCGCTTCATCCTCCATAAGGGCAACGACAATCTGACCTTCGTCTGCGTAGTTTTGCTGCCGAATCAGAACGAGATCGCCGTTATCAATACCTGCTTCGATCATCGAATCGCCGTAGGCGCGGAGAATGAAGAAATTGCCTTTGCCAAATAGTGCGACAGGAAGGCGGACGTATTCCTCGATGTTTTCCTCTGCAAATTTCGGAATGCCGCAGGCAATGGTGCCGAGAACGGGGACTCGGATTGCTGCTGCCTTCGTTTTCGTAGAGGTCATCGTGCGGTAACCGGAGTAGTCAAGAATGCCATCATCACACAGCTGGGCGATGTAGCGCTGCACCGTGGCCTTTGACGATCCGACCCCGTCTGCGACTTCCTGCATAGTGGGCGAGATACCGTTGCTGTCCGTGTAGTCACTCACGAACTTCTCGATAGCCGCCATCAGGGTCTTATCTTTGCTTCTCATGCGAAATTCCTCCTAAATGAAACTTGTGTCTCATTTACAACTAAATTATACTCACGACGGTAGACCTCGTCAAGGGGTTTGAGACAAAATTCCCGGTTTGCAGCTTTGAAGTAATGATTTCATTACGCTACTGGCAATGATAAGCAAACGCCATGCAGTACAAACCACATGGCGTTGCCTTATGGAATTGGAGCTCTAAGGATTATTTGGCGTTGACCTTAGAAGCGGCCTCTGCTGCAGCTGCAGCCTGCTTTTTGGCCGTCCATCCACCCTTGGGCACTGGGGCATACGCCTGCTCCAACGAGTAGATAATAACTTTTTCTTCACCGAAGATAGCGCCGGGAACATTCCAACTTTCTTCGGGTGCCCACTGCATGATCCTCCGCACCGCATTGGCTGCCGGGGCGCAGCTGATCTTGATGGGGTATCGCTGCTCACCAGCGGGCTTGGAGAACTTGATCGCCTGCGGCGCATCTGCCTTGCAGGCCTTGATGGCGAACTGCTTACCTTTCTCTTCGACGAAGAGCTGGATGTACTCCGGGTATCCCAGATCCACAAAGGTGGCTGCATTGAACTTGATCTGGTTGCCGTTCATAAAGGTGGCAACGGAGTCGGTGCGAGAGGTGATGAGCTCTACGAGCTTGAATTTTTCGAGTACGGACATATTAGTTTTCTCCTTTGACTTTAATAATTTCGATGTGATCTGCCATAGCTGGCGTTGCGGCTTCTGCCGCAGCTGTGGTCGAGTAAAAAATACGCGCGATGTCGTCTTCATCCCAATCAAGGTCGATCTGAGTGAAACCGGTAAGACAACCTTTCAGGACGATTCTCGGCTTCGTCCTGCGGCCGCGTCTTTTGCGATAGTATTTCTCGTCGATCATCTGCTGCACCCGATCCCAATCTGATCTCAGAATAATGGGATCATGGTGCCCTTCAATGAAGTACTGCGTCTTCTGCCCTGTGTTCTTGATGGCTTTGTGGCTGAACACATCCACGGTCATTGTCTTCTGGCACAGGACATTGCCACAGTATTTTTCATTCCGAAGTATTCCGAGCACGCCGCCACTGCTCCATACCGTCTGGTTAGTAGCAGTCGGAACACCACTCCGGGTTAAAATCTCGGCGATCTGAGGGGATGAGTAGCCGTTGAGGTACATATCATAAATGATGCGTACCAGTTCGGCCTCCGCTTCGACGATCTGCCACTTTCCGTCTTCGCCCATCTCATAGCCGAGAAGTGACCACGCCGGATAAATACCCGTGCCACGTTTCCAGCGTCGGATGTACGACCATTTGAGACTTTCAGATTTGGACTCCGATTCACCCTGTGCGAACAGGCTGATCAATCCCAGATATGTCTCGGACGTAGTGTCCAGCGTATTGATCCTCTCGGTTTCAAAGTATACGGCAACCGGATGCTCCAGCTGTTTCAGCATACGGATCGTCGAAATGCAGTCCAGAACATTACGCGCAAAGCGGGTGACCGCCTTCGTGATGATCAGGTCGATCTTACCCGCTTTGCAATCCTCGATCATTCGATTGAATTCATCCCTGTGTTTTAGGGATGTGCCGGAAATTCCGCGATCTGCATATATACCTGCAAACTGCCATTCATCGTTGCCTCGGATGTAATCTGTGTAATTCTGTACCTGCAGCTCATAAGAGAGCGCCTGCGTGTCCATGTCTGTGCTGACACGGCAATAGGCGCACACGCGGAGCTTCGGCTTTTCATAGCCCTCTCGATCTGTGATAGCAGGAATTACCTGCACATCAACATGCTCTGTCAGTGACTGCCGAATTTTCTCGTTTCGCGTCTGCTTTCGCGTAGCAGGGCGCTCCTGTATAGCTCTGTCGATTTTAATCTTTTTCAAAATGCATCACCTCCCTCTGCGCCACAAATTTGATCGATTGCCGACATCGACCCTGACGCATGCGGAGGCGGCGCTACTTTATTATAGCGCTGTATATCAACAAGTGGTGCGGTTTTACCACCACATCTTGCGCTACAAGGGTAAAAAAAGAAGGGCGATCGCTCGCCCTACCTTTATTTTTCGTATGTCTTGATTATTTGCCAAAGTGCGGTTTTCTGTTCCGGTGTCAGTACTGTCCATTTATCAAAGAGTTCCCGCAGTTCCGGCGTAATCTCAATCATTTCGCCCTCTGCAAAAAACTGTGCCATGGTAATGCCGAACGCCTTGCACAATGCTTCCAATGTGACCATGCTCGGAGTGTTGCCGCGGCGGTAGATGTTGGATACTGTGTTCGGCGATAAGCCTGCCTCTTTGGCGATTTTGTAATCTGACCAACCGTGTTGCTCCTGCAATTCGATCAACCTTTGACGGATGTCCACAAAACCACCTCACTTCCAGTATATATTCTATCACCACGTTTGGTGATGCCGTTAGAGCAAATGGGTGGAAGTAGTATCGCAAGTTATGGTGATATTTATACTTGAAACTTGCGCGTTCAGGCGGTAAACTATATTTGGGAAATGTGGTGATACTTATGTCAAACGAGCCTGAGCTCAGAATGCGCCGGGTATGCTTTACCGGCCACCGCCCTGAAAAACTGAATAAAAGCGAGGTTGAAATCGTAGCCTCGCTTGAACGGGAAATCCGCGCTGCTATCACAGACGGTTTCCAGACTTTCATCTCCGGTATGGCCAGAGGTGTTGACATCTGGGCTGCAGAGGTCGTCCTTCGTCTCCGGGACAATGGCTCTCCGATTCATCTGATTGCTGCAAGCCCCTATCAGGGTTTTGAACGTGCATGGTCGCCAGCATGGCAAAGTCGCTATGCTTCGGCACTGGCTGGTGCCGATATCGTCCGTTTCATTTCTCCGCAGTATGATCGTGGCTGCTTCCAACGCCGCAATGAATGGATGGTCGACCACGCCGGTCGTGTGATCGCCGTGTTCAACGGTGAGAAGGGCGGGACGAAAAACACGATTGACTATGCAACTCGGCAGAATGTCCCCGTAATCTATATTCCATGAAACCCGCACTTACAGAAACACCTCGCAGCCGTTATGACTGCGAGGTGTTTCTCCTATTTGGCAAAATCAATAACCTCTTATTGCGCGGACTATAGAGCTTGTACTCCATCCGACTGTTTCATTCGCGGCATTCTTTACAACTGCTGAAGTGTGCGACGCTCCCCAAGGTTCCACGGCAATTATCTTTTTGTTCATGCTCTGTGCTAACTCAATCTCAATGTTAATCCATTTGCTGTATGTGGAATACACGCCTGCAAGGATAATTACGCAGCTGGCCGGTTGCATCTGCCTTCGAATTGCCTCTTTCAGCTGGTACTGATATGGAGCATTATGTATAGGGTCATCCTTTGGAACAGAATAGTTCCGATAATCGAAGTTTGGTGCTGCATTCAGCAATGACACTAGCCGATCATACTGGTCGGAGTATGCCCACGAGTGACTGATAAATAAATTGTACATATAAACCTCCTATTTTGTGCAAATCAAAATCACGAATACGACTGCATATCCCAAGGCAAAAGCAATTGGTAGAATTCGCTCTAACTTTGTGCCCTCAATGTAGCGCTTTGTTTTCTTCAAAATATCCCATTCATCCTTAAATGGGGTCACACCTAATCGCTCTTCCAAGTCGTAAATCACCCGGAACTTGGCAGTATTGAGCCGTTTGAAATTGTTGATATAAAGTAGCCACACGACACAAATTACCAGTCCTGCTACGCAGAGAAAGACCGTTTTAACGTCCCACATCCAAGAAACGGCTGCAATAACAGCGATATTGAGCGTAACAAAGAGATTATTCATCGTGTCTCTTCGTTGGCTCACCCCGTTGGCCATTTCAACGCAGGTTTGCCATATTGCTAGTACATCCTGCTTCTTATCCTCTTGTTCCATCTGTATTCTCCTATGCTGTTTACTTTGGTTGCATTACGCAGCAATGACAACCGCGTTTTCTTTCACTTTGTTGATCGCGGCTAACAACGCTGCACGTGTACGGGCATCAAAGAGCTTTACAAAGCTGATCGGCTTGTCAAAGGGCGGATTCTGCAGCTCGGTAACATTCTCCATATAACCGTTCTGCTCGATATGGTTAATGATCTTATGCACAAAAGCGATCTGCTTCTGGTTCAGCGACTGGTCGTTTATGAACTGCGAAAAAGCCTGCATGGCTGCTTCGTGATCCAGCTTGGCAATTTTACGGATCAGCAAGCCGAATGGCGTATCACCATATTCTCTTTCGTAGTCTTCCTTGCTGCCCAATTCGCTTGTCAGCACGTGCTCCAGCTCGCTGTAATCCGCAGCAGAGAGGGGAATGTTGTGTGTCAGCTTATAGATGGCGAGCGCATTTCCGTTTTCGTTGACGTAGCGATTGACCTTGGCGCGATAGTCTTCGAAATCGTACCCAGGATCCATCGGGTCGCCCTCTTTCTGATCTACAATCGGATCAGATAGCCGAGTAATAATCGGCTTTCGAGGGTCAACATCATTTAGGAATTTTATCAGCTCACGGAGCTCCTTCCGCACTCGCTCATACAGCAGAACGTCGTTTGCATCCCAGAAAGCGTCGGTGTTGACCTCCTTGATGATCGGCAGTTTTGCTTTTACCTGTGGGATGCTGACTTTACGCTCCAGCAGCGTTCCGATATCGCGGAGCTGTTTCTGTGCATTTTTAAGCGAGGGCATCTGATCTATCTGGGCAATCACCAGACCATACATAAAGTTATCAAAGCGCTTTGCAAATTCGTCGTTGTCATCCAAGTGAACGATTGGCGCAATCTGCTGCATCAGTTCGCCCTTGTCGCCTTCACTAATGTAGTTGAAAGCTCCCGGCTTCTTAAACTTTTCAACGCTTTGTATGTGCAGCCGCACGGCGATGAGGTCAGTGTTCAGCGCCAACACCTGAGAGTAGCATGTCTCTACAAGCTCGGATCTCCAGTTCTGATAGTCGTCTCCGGCAAATGCACTTTCCTGCAGCGCCACCGCAATGCGGATCTGCTTCCCGAATATGTTCTCCGACAGCGTCTTCGTCTCGCGGGACTCAAAGCCTTCTTTGTGAGCACGGAAGTATTCAAAGTTTCCGCAATAGTCAAAGATGAGGAACCGCCTCTTTGCCGTGTATTCGCCGTCGATCTGATCGATGCAGGTGAGCTCCTTGCTGAGACGAGTACCACGCCCGATCATCTGCCAGAATTTCGTCTTTGACCGCACCTTTTTAAAGAATACGAGGTTGACGCACTCCGGCACATCGATGCCGGTATCCATCATATCCACGGAAACTGCTATGATCGGGTCTTTCTCTGGGATTTTGAAATCGTCAATGATCGTCTGCGCGTATGTATCGTCGCAGATAACACGCTGTGCAAATGTGCCACGGTATTTGGGGTACAGCTTATTAAACCGCTCCAGAATGAACTCCGCGTGGCGCTTGTTCTGGGCGAAAATGATGGTTTTACCCAGTCTGTCACCGCCAGCAACACGGATGCCGCGCTCCATCAAATCCTGAAGCACCGTGTCAACGGTTGTCTCGTTGAAAACGAATTTGTTCAGCTGTGCCGACGGAATGAAGTCGGGCATCAGACCGTCTTCAATAAAGTCCTCTTCATACCGTTCCTTGTCCTCATCGGAAAGGTCGTCGTATGTGATACCTTCCTCTAAGAACTTTGTTTTTACCTCATAGTTATAGTAGGGCACGAGCACATGATCCTGATATACTGCCGTCTCGTAGTCGTATGCATACGTCGGTACGCCGTGCTCCATTTCGAAGAAATCGTAGGTATTGCGATCAACGTCTGTTTTGGGAGTTGCGGTCAGGCCGACCATGATCGCATCGAAGTATTCGAAAATCGCACGGTATTTTTTGAATATGCTGCGGTGGCTCTCGTCGATGATGATGAGGTCAAAGTGGGCGGGTGTAAACATACGCTGCCCATCTTTCGCCTTCATATCATCTATGGCGTTCAGCATTGTCGGGTACGTCGAGAATACGATCCGTGCGCTCCGGTCGTCCTTATTAGAGCACAGATTGCAAAGAGACATATCCGGCAGATAGTTCTTGAAATCGTCCTTTGCCTGTTTCACCAGCGCAGTGCGATCAGCCAAGAACAGAATGTTGGTGACGTATTTGCCGCGACTGAGCACATCGGTGAGGCTGGACGCAGTTCTGGTTTTGCCCGTTCCTGTTGCCATGACCAGCAGGTGCTTTCTAAAACCTTGCCCGATTTGCTCGCATACTGCACGGATGGCTTCCTTTTGGTAGTAACGGTCTGTGATCCTGTCATCGATCGGAATGGTCATCAGATCCTTCCGCTCGGTACGACGGTTCATAAGCTTCTGCAGATCGTCTTTGCTGAATATGCCACTGACTTTACGCTGCGGGCTGCTCTGATCGTCCCAGAAGTAAGTTTCAAAACCATTGGTCGTGAACATCATGGGGCGACGTCCGAATTTTCTCTCCAGACAGTCAGCGTACAGCACGGCTTGTTTGCGGCCTATGTTCGGGTCTTTACTGGATCTCTTGGCCTCCACCACTGCGAGTGGCAGGCCGTCTTTCCCGAACAGCACATAGTCCACATATCCCATCTGCCCCAGCACACCTGCCATGCCTTCGACGGGATACTCTTCCTGAACATCAGCATCTGCACCGGAGAACTTCCAGCCCATCTGCTTCATGTCCACATCGATATAGATTTTGCGGGTCTTAAACTCGGAAAGGTCTGCTGCGACAAAGGTGCGCTCCTGCTGGTGCTGCTCCTTTGTTGCGGTGATCTGCTCGGACATCTGCTCGATCTTTTTACGCAAAGCCTCAATCTCTGCGTCCTTCTCACCGAGCAGACTCTCTTGCTCTTTTATTTTCTTGGTGTCTACGACGACCTTTTCGGTCGGAATCAGTGCCTCATCGAACTGCCGCTCTTCGTAATCAGCGCCATAGCAATAGTCCACCCATTGAATAAACTCAAAGAGTCCCTGTAGAGAAGCGAGAGCGTCACTGGCCTGTACACTTCGCTCCGTGTGAACGGCCAGATTGCCCAACTTAATGATAAACGGCAGTTTGCCCCATGTGTTGTAGTCTACCGCAAAACGGAAGGTTGGCTCATGAATGAGTGCCTGCAGATTATCTTTGTAAGGCATCTGCATCGTCTTATCAGCCGAATACACCCATTTGACGGCTAATTCCAGAGCTTTTCTGCTGCCGACGGCGCACATGGCAGGTGCGGAAACATACACCTTTTCCGCCTCGATCGCAGCTGAGGCAAATAGTGCGTACTCCTTTTTATCTTTTAGAAATCCGAAGTTCGACATGTCATCCACTCCAGTCTGTATGTATTCGCTGCCGCTTGGCAGTATCTAAAGCTCAAAGAGCTGTAATATTTTGATTTGTCGGTCTGTTCGACGAAGGCCGCGAATTGCTCCTGCAGTTCCATAGGAGGTAGGATGAAGTGCTCTTTTCCCAGTGCCGTTGCCGTGATGGCCATCTTTACGCCACTCCCATTAGCCTCGGCTGCATGACGATCTAAAACGGTTTGTAGCAAGTGATTGAAGAAGACACGGTTGTATGCAGACGCTTTAAGACGAATTTTCATTATGGATGGGTGCATAATGCCAAACGGCGCACCTTCGGGAATGATGAATGTTTCTCCTATGGTTCCTCGACAGCTAACAATGATATCCCCGCCTCGAACGGTAAACCGATGTAATTCCTTATACTTTTTCTCGTTTATATATCGGGTGTCGACATCCATAGTCTTCTTTATTGCGTGCTTTTGCTCATATACCATGCAGTACCCTTGGTCAGCTGCAACGAAACACTCGTTTTTTAGACTACTGCCAAAGGGCCCGATGAACATTTCCACCACGTTATCATCCAGCGGAGCTGCTTCAAATCTATCAGCATCACCGAACAGTTCGATAAATCGGGACTTGACGAGCTGATCCAATAAAGCGAGCTGATTGCGCCTTGCAGCAATTGTGTTGTCAATATGACCGATTGTTTCTGCAATCTGCTCCTGCTCAATAGTGCTGTAAGCTGGAATGCAGGTGGTTTCTAACACTTTTTTGCCTATTGCTTTGAATGTAGAACCCGTTCCCTGTGCAATAAGGGAATCGACCTTGCTCTGCAATGCATAATACAGGAATTTCTTGCTGCATTTATTGCGGATGGGAGTAAGCGCGGCAAGACCACGACCTATGCAGCAGCGCTCTACTGCCATGTTCATAGCTCCGATCGGAGCTCTAACAGAAATCAGGATGTCTCCGTCCTCTGCCACTTTCACCGGTGCTGAGCACCACACGCGAGTTATGGGGTGCGATTCACCGAAATCGGCATTTCCTTGGTAAAACGGAAGCCCTTTTCCTTGTGTGTTATACGTTTTAGAATCAGGAGACTGCCCCATATTGAGAGTGCAATACTCCGTTAAAGGCCTCACGATCATGCTGCCACCTCCATCCTACCGCAAAGTTTTGATTTGTCGGTCTGTTCGACGAAGGCAGCGAATTGCTCCTGCAATGCAATTGGAGGCAGGGATACTCGATAGTTTTCCAAGAAAGAAGCAGGAACTCTACGCTGTCCCGCGCTACCGGTCATGTTGCTTGCTGCATCCATGCGGAACTGCGAAAAAGCGGTGAGCGTGTAAATCCAGTACGGATCGGTCTTTCCACTGATCGGACGAAGCACATGGAATTCTGTCGAGCCAAACCCTATGCCATTATGAAGGCCTTTAGCTACTGCCCCCTTGCCATTTTCCATGCATGGAGTAATTTTTGCAAAAAGGACATCATTTTCGGCAAAGTATGTGAAACCCGTTTTTACCTCATCATACTCTTTGATTGCCGTCGCATCTATCTCACCATGTTCGGTTACGGCAGGCATTGGCACAAAGGAAACCATCGCACCACTAACAAGCCGTGAATCGAGGCTCTTTTTAGGGTTGATGTTACAAGTACTCCCGAGCGGTACTAAGCCCCATCCGAAGGCGTCTGTTCCCGGCATACCGAACAGTTCGATAAATCGGGACTTGACGGCCTGATCCATGTTTCGCACTTGCTCCTTACGGCGGGCAATTAAATCATCAATCTTGTCAAAGATCGACGCAATTTCCATCTGCTTATCCATTGAAAATGAGGGGATTGGGTATTCTTTTAACCACTCTGTACTCATATTCTTTTGAGCAACACCTTGGGATGCAAGGATGCATTTATTCTCGAAATAATCAGAATTCAATAGATGGAACAGAAATGGCTTATATATTACGGCTGGATTTCTTATGCGAATACATGCAACACGCTGGTTCAACGCGGCTGGCAACATTTCAGCACTCAGTAGGCCGACTCTACCAACGTTGCCTGTTAACGACATAAGTAAATCGCCTTCGCAAAGCATATACTTCTCAATTTCCCGTTGCTCACTTACTGGGTAATACTGAGGATTTGTATCTTCGACAAAGCCCTTCTGAACATTTGTTATTCGTATTACACGAATTCCGTCAGCGACATATTTACTGCTTTTAAATGCATAACCGTTTAGGATGTCGCAAATATCCCCAATTCTCATGAACTCGTTCATGCTGCCACCTCCATCTTACCGCAAAGTTTTGATTTGTCGGTCTGTTCGACGAAGGCCGCGAACTGCTCCTGCAGCTCCATTGATGGCACGGGAATGCGAATGCTTTCGACTATTCCCTTGGAGATTTCCTTAAATGTCGCGCCTCTGCCAAGTGAATTTAAGTATTCGACGTTCAACAGAAGAACGGTATACAAATATCGCGGTGTTATGCCTTCCTTGCAAATGATGTTTTTAAAGCCCTGATTGCAATAGAACGTATTTCCCGCAATAGCCACTTTACCAATCGGTGCACGGGAAGATAAAATTACCGTCCCGACAGGCATTTCTTGTAATGAGCAGCTTTCCACACCCGCTTTTGTTAGCTTCCTTACCGAATCGTAAATGTATCCACTATCGGCATCCAATTCAGCGGGCGTGATCCAGCGGTACGAGCCGCCCCAGTATTCGTCATGATCTGTTTTCGGGGTAGCACCACCGACAACCGATCCAATTTCCCTTATGGTAACCCATGATTCCTGCGGATGTGTCAGATCACAATCGCCGAACAGTTCGATAAATCGGGATTGGCAATCAGCCAATGTATTTTCTATGGGAAATCTTTACATTGTTCTGATTCACCATTGCGTACTGCATTGTGGTGTCAATTTTGGCATGACCGAGAAGCCGCTGCACCTGTTCTATCGGCATTCCTTTGTCGATGGCGCGTGTCGCCAACGTTCTTCGGAACTTATGTGGATGCACCTTTGTGATACCGAGCTTCCGTCCCAACTTTCGCAATCGTACTTCCACGCCACTGATCTCCAGCCTGTTGTATGGGCTGAGTAGAGAAACGAATAGAGCGGGGTTATCATCACTCCTACTTTCCAGATAGTTTTTGAGATGAATTTTGGTGCGGGCATCGAAGTATACGGGACGCTCTTTGCTGCCTTTTCCAAATACTACGCACTCTCTATTTTCAAAATCAATGTCGTCTCGGTTCAACCTCACCAGCTCTCCAACACGCATTCCTGTGGAGGCAAGCAGATCTATCATCGCCAAATCACGCAAACAGCCGCACTGATCGCGCATAGTCTCCAGTGCTTCATCCGTGTATGTCTCCTTGACGGTCTTGTTTGAACGGATTTTATGGATCCGGCGCACAGGGCTTTTTAATATGTAGTTTTCGTCCTCCAGCCATGTGAAAAAGCTGGACATGATCCTTCGGATGTTATCTATGTTGCCTTTGCTGCACTGTGTTTGTTGCTGGTAATCAGAAAGATATCCTCGCAAATCATCCGTCTGCATGTGTGTAACATGGGAATCAACTGCAGAAAACAGCCTCCGGAGTGAGGTTTCATAATACCGCAGCGTTTTTTCGCTGCATCCCTCGACCCGCTTTGCTGACAAGAACATTTCCAACAATTCAGAATTGGTTTCCTTGTCTGGCTGCTGAGCACCGTCCTCATTAGCGGTAATTTGGACGTTCCAGAGAGCATGCTGCAGAACATTCTGCAGCTGCTCCATCTGGGCGTTATCCAAATAGGGGATCATTTGTCGTGTGATTTCGGAAATAAGCTGGTTTTTCATGCTAGTACACCTCTAATTTTATGTTGTGTACCAACATCCTGCACCGGCTCAATTAGCCAAAATACTGTTGCATCAGAGATTTTTTCAAAATCTCCAGTTCCTGCAGCCCTTTCTGCACTGCCAATTTTGATTTGTCGGTCTGTTCGACGAAGGCCGCAAACTGCTCTTGCAGCTTAAGCGGTGGAAGGGGCATACGAAAACCTGCGATCTCTTTTCGGTTTACCTTTGGCAGATTCGTGCGTGAACTGAATTGCAAAATGTACTCCAAGAAGTATTCCGACCGCAACGCAATGGCCAGAAACACTCGATTGCAGTTGCTGCGGTTCGGTAATATTGGGTATGCATCTGCTGAACATAACCCCTCAAAATCGGGCAATGCGACTTTATTGAGATTAGGGCGGATCTTACTATAAATGATGTGTTGCGGGGTAAATATGTACTTTCCGCTTATTACACCATCTTCTCTGACTGTGCGGTAGCCTTTTAGCGCTCCAGTGCCTTTCTCAATGCTGTCAATGCCTATATGCGGATAACCAGCGTATTTTTCATAATCTGTTGTCATATTCCCATCGATCTTAGCAAACTCAGTGAAAGATACAACAGGCCATTCCATTGGGTTGGATTTAAGATCACCGAACAGTTCGATAAATCGGGATTTCACGAGATTGTTAAGCTCGTCCAATTCCTTTTTCCGCATGGCAATTACCCTGTCAACACTACGCAATACTGCGGAAATTCGCTGCTGCTCGCTCATATCGGGCAGAGGTATTAGTATTTTGCTCAGCTGTTTTGCAGACAAATGCTTTACTGTCACAAACGGCGTGGCATCCTCTATTGCTTTTAGTGCTTGTGGCATATAGTAAAATATGTAATCGCGGTCAACGTCTTCACGTGGGATCAATCTGCATACTCGTTGATTTAAATATGCACGACCACCTTTCCAATAAGCGATATTAAACTCTCCATCCATGCCAATGAGCAGGTCACCATCGTTAACAATGTAGTTTTCTCCAGCGATTTCTGTGGTATACGTTTCCGAATAGCCCCTAACAACATCTCGAATACGAACAAGCGGAACGCCTTCTGCACTGCAGAACTTAGACGAGTCAAAAGGAAATCCATATTGGATTATGCATACCTCGGGTAAAGTTTTCTCCATCATAGCATTTTCCTCAATTCCTTCAGTTCGGCGGAGATACTTTCTTCTAGTTCATCAATCTTATCCATGATCTCTGCGGTAGAGGGGTATTCGACAGCCACATACTCTGTTTTCTTGTATTTGTTTATGGAGAGGTCGTATCCGTTGTCTACGATCTCCTGCTTCGGTACAAAGAAGCTCTGCTCGGTGCGCTCGCGTGTTGCTTCCTGCTCCAGATGGTGGAACCTCTGAATGATATCGGGGATATCGTTATCTGCAATTTCAGAACGCTTATCGTCGAGACTGAAGCCGTCGGCCTTCATGTCATAGAACCATACTTTGTCGGTACCGCCTGCGCCGGTCTTTGTGAATACCAGCACAGCAGTGGAAACACCTGCGTATGGCTTGAATACGCCAGAAGGCATTGAGATCACGGCACGGAGCTGGTGGTTCTCGACGAGCTCTTTGCGAATGGATTTATGTGCTGAGGACGATCCGAACAATACACCATCCGGAACAATGCAGGCGCACTGGCCGCCCTTTTTCAGCATACGCAGGAACAGGGCAAGGAACAGCAGCTCCGTTTTCTTCGTGTTCGTTACCGCTTTCAGATTATCGTGGATGCTCTCTGCGTCGATCGTTCCCTTGAACGGGGGATTCGCCAAGCACATCGTAAAGCGATCGGAAATCTGATTTTGTTTCGACACGCTATCCTTATAATCAATCTCCGGATTGCTGATAGAGTGCAGCATGAGGTTCATTGCAGAAATGCGGAGCATTGTGTAGTCCGTGTCAAACCCCGTAAATGCGGGGCCTGCAAAATGCTGCCATTGCTCGGAGGTCATGGTATCCTCATAGTTGCGACGGATGTACTCCGACGCAGAAACCAAGAAGCCAGCCGTTCCACATGCCGGATCACAAATAGTATCATCTGGTGTCGGCTGCAGCAACTCGACCATCATCTCTCGAACATGCTTCGGGGTACGGAACTGGCCGTTCTGACCTGCTGTAGCCAGCTTGCCGAGCATGTACTCATACAGGTCGCCCTGCATATCCAACTCTGCAATATCGTGCTCGTACAGGTCGTCCAGCCCCGTGATTATTTTCTGAAGCAGCTGCGGGGTAGGGATGATGAACATCGCATTGCTCATATACCGTGCAAAAGCGGTCGTACTTTCGTCTGTCTTGCCGGGTTCGTCTTCGATCTCTACGAGCTCCCCCTTTTCATTAAAATCGGGGAGGCGACCATACTTCATGCTTTTAATCGCAGGAAATACCCGCTGGGAGATCACGTCGAAAATCTGGCGCGGATCGTCGTTTTTGAATTTGCTCCAACGCATTGATTGCCCGACGGGAGATTGTGGGAAAATCTTTGCCATCTTTTCGCCGGTCATCGTTTCAAATTCCTCGGTCTCCAGTTCCTTTTCATCGAGGGAACGGATGAACATAAGGTATGTAAGCTGCTCGATAACGGTCAGCGGGTTTGCGATGCCGCCAGCCCAAATGTCTGTCCAGATCTTATCGACCTTATTTTTAATTGCTCCTGTAATCATTCCGCGTTTCCTCCGACAATATTGTTAATGTGTTCTCTGTACTGATCGATTACGTTGGGTGGGGAGATGACCTGCATTCTGTTTCCGAACTGCGCCAGCCATCCGAAAAAAGGAGGGCTGATCTGAACATGTACCGTTGCCGCGCAGGTGGTGTCGTTCACTGACATCATAGGTGTGTCTTCTCCAAATTTATCAAACACGGGGCCGATTAGCTGCTTGCTGAACTGTATCACAACGTCCTCCAGCTCGCCGCTGAACATTTTGAAAACCTGCTCTGTGTACTCTGCCACGCCATCGATCCGGGCTACGGCCTCATTCGACATTACCGATTCTTCTACAACGGTAAGATGATCTATGCGATCAATGCGGTAGTTGGCGGTGCTGTCCGGATGCTTGCTGCTGTATGCCATCAGATAGTAGTTGTCCTCATTGAAGATAAGCGCGACCGGCTCCACGTAGTAGCGCTTCTTGCTGCCATCGCTGGCGGTCACATATACGCGCTCCGCCTTTTCATTCAAATGGAAGTAGTTGAATTCGATCTTCTTCCTGCGAATAATGGCATCCTCAATGCCATCCACCGTGTAGAGAATGGCCTCGTTGGTGTGCTTTCGGGTATTGAAGCATACCATGTTTTCCTTTAGCAGTTCAGCTTGATGTGATCCACCGAGAGCGGCAACCTTTTCTATCAGTTCGGCTGTTTTTTTCTCTGTGATAAAGCTGGCCGCTTGTACCGCATCAATCAGTATTTTTATCTCTGGCACAGTGAGCTCATGCTCCGGAATATAGTAGAACTTTTCCTTATCCTTCAGGTAGCTCATGATCTCGAAGCCATTTTCCTGCATCACTTCGATATCCAAACTCAGTGTCCTGACATTACTGGAAATGCCCATCTCATTCAGCCGTCTGCAGAGCTCGACGCGGGAGATGGGATGTGCTTCATCCGTCTCTTTACGCAGCAGCTCATAAAGCTTCAGCAGCTTAATCTTTTGCATATTAGCAGCCATGCTGTGCCTCCTCTTTGAAATGGGTATAATGATACTGATTAAGTATAACACAAAACTTCCGATTTTTCAAGGCCTCCGCGTAATTATATCATTACCTGAACTGGATTTTTCGCAAACATCCGGTTCAAGTCCCATACCCTAAACACATTTAGTAGTTGCTTGCAAAGCAAAGAAATTCTATGTGTACACCGGCGTTTTCGGACTGTTTCTGCCGCTGAAAGCAAAAAATCGGGCTTCGGAGTAGCCAATCGACCGCCCCAAAGCCCGTTTTTCTCTTATTTGCCCTATATTTTGCCCTGAAAGCAAGAAAAAACCTCTCTCGTCTTGGTAGACAAAAGAGGTTTCTTTTATGGCGGAGAGCAAGGGATTCGAACCCTCGAAACGCTTTTGACGTTTACACGATTTCCAATCGTGCTCCTTCGACCAGCTCGGACAACTCTCCGTGTCTGCAATCAAATGCTCGTATATTATATATGACCGCGCCGCAAAAATCAAGTCTTTTTTCAAAAATCCTGAACTTTTTATTTTTGCACTCCCCGCTTATCGAATAAACCTGTGTTTGCGTGGAATCAATATAATATGTAAATCAGCAAATTTTACCTGTTTTTTACTCTACTGTATTGAACCCGGAGATGAAATATAATATAATGGATTTGATTAATATAAAATGGAATGAAGGGATATCCATGAGAAAGACGAAGATAGTATGCACGATAGGACCCGCCAGCAGCGACCCGAAAGTATTCACCAAGATGTGCAAGGCGGGTCTCAATGTTGCGAGGCTCAACTTCTCCCACGGTACCCATTCGGAGCAGCTCGAAAAGCTCAATATGGTAAAAAAAGTCCGCGAGGAGCTCGATCTCCCGATAGCAATAATGCTTGACACGAAGGGACCGGAATACAGAATCAAAACTTTTGAAAACGGCAAGATAATGCTCAACGACGGCGACGAGTTCTCGTTCACCACAGAAGACATAGTCGGCAATCAGAACCGCGTCAGCGTGACCTATGCGGGACTTGTCGACGATATTTCAATCGGCGACCGCATACTCGTCAACAACGGACTTGTGATTTTCGAGGTAATCGGAAAGACCGATACTGATGTAAAATGCAAGGTCATAGCCGGCGGCGAGCTTTCAAACAGAAAGAGCATGAGTTTTCCGAACAAGGTGCTCAATCAGGTTTATCTCAGCGAGCAGGACAAGGACGATCTGCTGTTCGGCATTCAGAACAATGTCGACTACATCGCGGCATCGTTTGTTTCATGCAGGCAGGATCTCATAGACCTCAAGGAGTTTCTCCACGCAAACGGCGGCGACGGCATAGACATAATCGCAAAAATCGAGAACCGCACGGGAATAGACAACATCGAAGATATATGTGAAGAGTGCGACGGGATAATGATAGGCCGCGGCGATCTCGGCGTCGAAGTCCCCTTCACTGAGCTTCCCGCGCTTCAGAAATATATAATCACAAAATGCCGCCTGCTCGGCAAGCGCGTTATCACGGCGACCGAGATGCTCGAATCAATGATAACCAATCCCCGCCCGACAAGAGCGGAAATTTCCGACGTTGCGAATGCTGTCTACGACGGCACGAGCGCGGTCATGCTCTCCGGCGAATCAGCCGCGGGTAAATATCCCGTTGAGACAGTCCGCACAATGGCAGAGATAGTCGAAGAAACGGAGAAGCACATCCATTACGCCAAGCGTTTCCGCAACAATGATTTTAAGATAAAGAACCGCGTCGACGCAATATCACACGCGACTTGCGGAATGGCTATCGACATAGACGCAAAAGCTATTGTTGTAGCATCTATCTCCGGAATGACGGTACGCATGGTGTCGCGCTTCAGAGCGCCTACGGATATAATCGGAATGGCGACGAACAGAGCCGTTTGGTATAAGCTCGCGCTCTCCTGGGGCGTTATGCCCGTACTCAGCGAGAAGTTCGACTCGACCGATGTTCTGTTCTATCACGCGCAGAAAGTTGCAAAAGACGCGCTCAACCTCAAGCCCGGCGACAATATCATAATGACCGGCGGCGCGATAAACGGGAAGTCGGGCAACACCAATCTGATAAAGATAGAGACAATAGAATAAAGACAAAAAAATCTCCCCTGCTTCGGCAAGGGAGATTTTTTACTGCAAAAAGCACCTGTACCAATTACGATACAGGTGCTTCTGTATTTTTTTAGAAATCCGCAGAACCGGTAGTTCTCGGGAACGGGAGCACGTCACGGATGTTCGAGATACCCGTGAGGTACATGACCAGTCTCTCGAAGCCGAGGCCGAAGCCGCTGTGCTTGACTCCACCGTAGCGGCGAAGGTCGAGATACCACCAATAATCCTTGGGGTCGAGTCCGAGTTCTTCGATACGCTCGGTGAGCACATCCAGTCTCTCTTCACGCTGGCTGCCGCCGATTATCTCGCCGATGCCCATAACAAGCAGGTCGACCGCCGCAACGGTCTTGCCGTCGTCGTTAAGTCGCATATAAAAAGCCTTAATTTCCTTGGGATAATCTGTAACGAAAACGGGGCGCTTGAAGATACGCTCGGTCAGGCAGCGTTCATGCTCTGTCTGGAGGTCGCAGCCCCAATAGACTTTGTAGTCGAACTCGTCGTTGTACTTCTCGAGTTCTTTGACAGCGTCGGTATAAGTGACGCGCGCAAAATCGGAGCTGACAACGGAATGAAGTCTCTCGAGCAAACCCTTATCAACGAACTTGTTGAGGAACTCAAGCTCAGACTTGCAGCTCTCCATAACATAGGAGATGACATACTTTATCATCGCCTCTGCAAGCTCCATATCGTCCTCAAGATCGGCAAAAGCAATCTCGGGCTCGATCATCCAGAACTCCGCAGCGTGACGCTGAGTATAGGACTTCTCGGCTCTGAAAGTAGGACCAAAAGTATATATCTTGCCGAAAGCAAGAGCCATAGCCTCGCCCTCAAGCTGACCGGAAACGGTAAGATAAGCGGGCTTCTCAAAGAAATCCTGCTTGAAATCGACTGTGCCGTCCTCGTTCTTCGGCGGGTTTGCGATATCAAGAGTCGTCACCTTGAACATCTCGCCTGCGCCCTCACAGTCGCTGCACGAAATGAGCGGAGTGTGGGCATAGATAAATCCGCGCTCATTGAAGAACTTGTGGATAGCATAAGCGGCGGTCGAGCGAACACGGAAAGCCGCGGAATAAATATTCGCTCTCGGGCGCAGATGCGCTATCGTTCTCATATATTCGAGAGTGTGGCGCTTTTTCTGAAGCGGATAATCGGGAGTCGACTGACCCTCGACCTCAACTGAAGAAGCGTTGAGCTCGAACGGCTGATTTGCCTGAGGAGTCAGGATAAAAGTACCAGTAACTCTGACAGCCGCGCCGACGTTCAGCTTGACTATATCCTTATAGTTTTCGACCTTTGCACTCTCGAAAACGACCTGCAGGCTCTTGAAGCAGCTGCCGTCGTTTATCTCCATAAAGCCTATCGCCTTTGAGTCACGGAGGGTCTTGATCCATCCGCAGACTGTTATCTCCTTGCCGCCGAGCTCCTCATATGAGCTGAACAGCTTTGAAATTTCAAGTCTATCCATTTGTATGTCTCCTTTGCTTATGACTCATAATTATAAATGATATCAAAAGCGGAATTGAAAATCAATAGCGAAGGCTCTATTTATTCAAAATTTTCCGGCGCAGGGTCGGGTTCGATGTCTATTAGATCCGCCGAACCCCTGTCTTTATCTATATTATAGACAAATTGCGTGATGATAACTGTCAGCGCGACGCCGACGGTCATGACTATGAGATACATATTTTTGATGTTCAAAGCCGTCTGTGCAGTCTGGTCGGCGCCGAGAGTTTCAACATATCCGCAGGCCGCTAGCATAACTGCGGAGAACGCCGAGCCGAGGCCCTGAGCAAGCTTGCGGAAGAACGAGAACAGCGCATAAAGCGAACCCTCGTCGCGGCTTCCGGTCTTTTCATACTGATAGTCGATGCAGTCAACAACCATAGCCCAGAGGATAATTGTGAACACAGCGTTGCTAGTATAGAGAAGCATAAGCGCGCCTATATAGAGGAACAGTGAACTCTTTGCCTCGGGTGCCATGGGAAGCAGGCACGAAACTACACCCGCGACTACGCTTATCGACGAAGATATGACGACCAGCTTTTTCTTGCCTATCTTTTTTGTTATTCTGCCGATGAAAGGCATGATGACAACAAGAGGCAGATAGGAAACAATATTGACAGCCGCCAATATCTGAGTGTTATGGAAATAGGACTGGAATATAATGCTGTTGACCGAGGTCATTGACATGAAGCAGATGACCTGGACGAACGAAACAGCGGTTATTGCGAGCAGCGGACGGTTTGTGAAGAAGCCCTTGACTGCCTTGAGATAGCTCATCTTCTCTGTCTTGTCGTGCGCTTCGACAACGACACGCTCGGTCACGAGCAGACGCACGAGCATGAAGCCGATGAAGCCTATTGCCGAGCAGACGAGCGCAACATAAACCATTCTCGAGCCGATGAGGTTGTTGTCCTTATCATAGACGATAAGAGGCAGGAGCATGGAGAGCACCTGCGCAAGACCCGCGCCTATTGATCTGAAGGTAGAGAGATTCGTGCGCTTCGAAGGGTCATTGGTAATGCACGAATGGAGCGCGCCGTAAGGCACGTTTGCCATTGTATAAGCGACCGACCAGACGCAATAAATCGCAAGGCAGTATATGACCTTGAAGATATAGCTCATAGAGGCTATCGGCATAAACGAGAGCGTGGTGAAAATTATCAGAGCGCTGCCGCCTATGGTTATCCACGGCATGAACTTGCTGCCCTTGCCTATGCGGACATTATCGACCATTCCGCCTATCAGCGGATCGTTTATAGCATCCCATACTTTGCCGACAACGATTATCCAAGCCCAGTCGCTGAGCCTGAGCCCGATATACTGGGTATAGAACAGCATGAGATAATTCGTTATCAGCGCAAAGCTCATATTGCAGCCGAAATCGCCCATCGCATAGCCGAAATAGTCCCGCATACCGAATGGTCTTGTTTTGTTTTGTGCAGCCATGATACAAATATCCTTTCGCAAGATATATTTTTAGTCAATTATAATATAAGAGCATATCGAAAATCAATATTCAAAATATATTTTACCGTAAAATTTTGAAAAAATACTGCGGCAGGCATTGACTTTTAAACGGCAGCATAGTAGAATTATTGACTGTTAAAGGCTATGAAGAGGAAAAGTAGGTTTTTATGCCGGCAGAGAGATGAGACGGTTGGTGCAAGTCTCAGCGGCAGAGACTCCGAACCCGCCCCGGAGCCGCAGCGTCAAATGCGCTGACGCATTCCGGCGTTATCGGAAAAGACGGTTTTCGTCGCTTTGAGAGCGGACAATATTTGTCCGAACTTGGGTGGTACCGCAGACTTTATAGTTTGTCCCAGGCTTTTTGAGCCCGGGACTTATTTTTTTGAAAGGATGAAAAGAAAGATGAAACTTGACAAGCTTGTCGGCGAAAGATTCAAAGAGAAGCCCTCCGACTGCGTTATCGACAGCCACGCGCTCATGCTGCGCGGCGGCTATATGAAAAACGTTGCCAACGGCATCTATTCGCAGTATATGCCCCTGCGCCGCATAACGAAGAAAATCGAGGATATAATCCGCGACGAGATGGACAAGATCGGCGGACAGGAGGTGCTGTTCCCGGTAGCTCTCCCCGCTTCACTCTGGGACGAGTCCGGCAGATATGAGAGCGTCGGCAGCGAGCTTCTTCGCTTCACCGACCGAAACAATGCGCGCATGGTGCTCGGCATGACCCATGAGGAAGCGGCGGTTCAGCTCGTGCGCGACTACGCCAACAGCTACACCAAGTATCCGTTCATGATATATCAGATTCAGACCAAGTTCCGCGACGAGGGGCGCCCGCGCGGCGGACTTATCCGCGTTCGTGAATTCACGATGAAGGACGCATATTCGTTCCACACCTCGCAGGAAGATCTTGAAAAGTACTATCAGGAATGCTACGACGCATACAACCGCATATTTGCGCGTGCAGGCATTCCCGAGGTCATAACGGTCAAGTCCGACTCCGGCATGATGGGCGGCAGCATCTCCCACGAGTATATGCTTCTGACCCCCGTCGGCGAGGATTCGATAGCCGTCTGCTCCGAGTGCGACTACCGCGCGAACATGGAAGCGGCGCAGAGCATTGTCGAAAATAAAGCTGACGATGTACTCGAAGAGCTCAAGAAAGAATACACGCCGAATATTCACACCATCGAGGACATCTGCGAGTTCCTTCACTCCCCGCTTGAAAAGTCCTGCAAGGCTGTTGTATATCAGAAGAACGCGACGGACGAATATGTTGTTATCTTTGTCCGCGGCGATCTTGACATAAACGAAACGAAGCTCACAAACCTGCTCGGCGAGGCGGTTCATCCCGCAGTTATCACCGAGGAGTGCGGACTTCACGCGGGCTTTATAGGCCCTGTCGGTCTGCCTGATAACATGACAGTTCTGTTCGACAACTCTCTCAAGGGTGCCACTAACCTCTCCTGCGGCGCGAACGAAGAGGACCACCACTATGTCGGTCTCAACATTCCGCGCGATGTCGGCGAGGTTGAATACAACGACCTTGCGAAGATAGTTGACGGCGGTATCTGCCCGCAGTGCGGCAAGCACACGATAAAGATATCCCGCGGCATCGAGGTCGGCAACATATTCCAGCTCGGCACGAAATACACAAAGTCGATGCACATGACATATCTTGACAAGGAGGGCAACGAGCAGTACCCGATAATGGGCTGCTACGGCATCGGCGTCGGCAGACTCGCCGCCTCCGTCTGCGAAGTTCGCCACGACGATTACGGTCCGATCTGGCCGATAACGATAGCTCCGTGGCAGGTACATCTGTGCTGCCTGAGAGCGGACGATGCAGAGGCGAAAGCGCTCGCGGACAAGCTCTATGACGAGATGCAGAAAGACGGCATCGAGGTTATTTACGACGACAGAAATGTGCGCCCGGGCGTTATGTTCTCTGACGCAGACCTGCTCGGCTGCCCGGTCAGAGTTGTTGTCAGCCCGAGAAACCTTGCCGAGGGCTGCTGCGAGGTCATGACCCGCACGAAGAGCATCAACGAAAAGGTCGCCGTTGACGATGTTATCCCGCAGGTCAAGAAGATGATCAAGGATATGTTCGATGAGCTGAACAAGTAAGATAAAATGAAGCAAATCCCCGAAAGCCGTTGTGGTTTCCGGGGATTGTTCATATCAACTATTTAAATTTACTGAGCAACCTCCAGGAGCTTTTGGCTGACTCTGCCCTGAACTCTGATATAATACGCCGTTTCGGCAGCGTTCAAATCCTCGTCTTCCCATTTGGCAAAACTTGCAGCCATCTCGGTATATTTATTGATATATTTTCCATAGTCTGCAATCATTTGCGGGTCTGTTCCGTCAGATTTTTCATACTTCTTCATAAATGCGACATATTCATCTATAAAGGCTTCATAGCTGTCCATCGCTGCCTTAAATTCTTTTCCCAAACCGACTGATTTATCTTTTGCGGTCGTTTTGTCTTTATTGCTCGCTTTTGCCGGCGCGGTGGTATTAGCAGCCTGCGCATCTTTGTTTGAATCTCCGCTCGGAGCATCCATATCGATACTCATAATATTATAGCCTTCATATTTCAGAGAAACAGTATAACCCTGTTTGTTCTTCGCGTTATAATAATCATCGCCTTTACTGTAATCCACATTGAAGCCTGCATCCGAACATTTCTTTACATATTCCGCATAATCTTTCGGAGAAGTGTTGGCGACATAGAGGAAAAAGCCGTCGTCATATTCGGACGAGAATTTGCCCTGATTCGACTTAGGCCTCGGGAGCATTTTGCCCAAAGAACTCGAAGGCCACTGTATTTCGGTAAATTTCATCGGTGCTTCCAATTCGATTGACATTTTCTTGTCGTACCAATTTACATCCAATTTATATCCATCAGAATTATATGCTCTATAATTGCTCGAACTTGAATCGGGATCTACAGTAAACCCAAGATTTTCGCACTGAGAAACATAGTTTTTATATTCATCCTCTGAGGTCTTATAAAAACTAACCGATATTCTGTCTTCTGAATTAGAATAAATTTTTCCGACTTTCGATTCGGGAACAGGCAGCATATCGTGCATTTCTATTTTAGACCAATCAATTTTTTCGCCCCTGTCTTTGCTCAAAACATTCATCGCCACAACAATCACAGCAACCGCTATTATTGCATAAAACCACCATCTTTTATAAATCGGCTTCTTATTTTTGGACTTCCGCTTATGTTTTGTCTTCTTGTATTTTTCGGGCTGTTCTGCGATTTGCGGGGTTGTATTCTCCGCAAAAGCCGAAGTTCCGCACTCGGTACAAAACTTGCCTTCAAATTCGGTTCCGCATTTTTTGCACTTCATTTCTTTCTCTCCTTATTGACTAATTTGTTGTTCTGATAAAAAGCAGAACAATATTACAATTCGAATTATAGTCATATTTATGACCATTGTCAAGAAAATAATCATACAGTATGATAATTTTCGGTGATATATATGATTAAATATGACCCATTTTGGGAAACAATGCGAAAACGGGGAGAAAGCACGTATACGTTGATAAATAAATACAATATAAGCAGTGCGACTATAAATCGCATAAGGCACGGTCAAGGCATCACTACACAAAAGTTAGATGATCTTTGCCGGATACTTCATTGCAAGGTTGAAGATATTATTGTTTTTGAAGACGAAGATAAATAATCAGACCCTCCGAAAAAGCGGAGGGTCTGTTGCTTTAATTTTCAGATCAGAATGCGAAGTACTTTTTGAGCATCTTTTTCATTCTGCCGTTCATTACGGTCAGGGTGTTTATCGCATCCTGCTTTTCGTCTTCGGTGCCGTATATCGCCTGTTTCATGAGTCTGCCCTCTTCAAAGCAGGCATCGTCATGGATGGGGAAATAATTCTTGAGCAGGAAACAGCCGTAGCGGACATATCTCATCTCGCCGACGAGTCTGCACTCCTTGCTTATCGTGTCGACGGCAACGCTCCTGAAATTCTTTATCGAATCGATAAGCGCTTTTCGCTCGTTTTCGGGCGAGAACACTATTGTCGAGCAGATATATGCGCCCTTGTTTTCGGGAGTGCAGGAGTGGCTGTCCGTGCTGCCGACAACGGGATATTTGAATCCGCGGGCTCTGTCCTCATAATATCTCACGGTCTGATAGCCGTTTTGTTCAAAATATCGCTCGCCGCCGAGCACCTCAAAGGCATCGAAAATCTTATTTTCAACAAGCCAGTCGTTGAGCGCGTCGGACACATGGAACGCTTCGCCGGTTATCCATGTCGGATGCGGGAATATTCCGAGTCCGCCCGCTTTTCTTATCTCGTCATAGAGCCATTTGAGCACAGCCGCAGTCATTGCATCGACATTGTCGGGAACTTTTATATCCTTGGCGAGTGCGGTCATCTTCGCAGCGAACTCCTCCTGAGTCATGACATCGGGGCAATCGTCTCTTATTGCGCGGACTTTTTTATCCTTGCCGACTTCTTTGACCGCCACATCCTCGACAAGCGAATTGATGCTGTATTCGCCGCCGAAATTTATCGTATGCGGGTCGACTCTGAAGCCGTTTATCGCGGGAAGATGCACTTCCTCGCCGGGCACGAGATTGAACTCGGTCGGTATATTCTTGAAAGCTTCAATAGCTCTGAGTGACGGATAGTAGCGGTGGTGGTCGGTTATGGCAAGAAAATCATAGCCGTAGGAACGGTAAGTTGCGGCGACATTCTCGGGATCGTGCGAACCGTCGGAGAGGTTCGTGTGCATATGCAGATCGCCGATAAACGGATACATACCGACGAGATCACCGGAGACGGCATAGACACAGAAAGTGAAGCTTTTCTTATCGCCGTCGGCGTCTTCGCCCTCGATGCGGATGCGATATTCGCCCTCATGTGGGAATGTCATAGAAATATCAAGTCCGTTTTCTTCGTTTGCGGTCACATCGAGTTCTTTTCTGAAAGCGGACGCCGGGGCGTGTTCGATATGTCCGCCGTCGAGCCATGTTATCGCTGCCTCATGCACGCTGCCTGCGGGGAAAAAGTTATCGCCGCCGAAGGGGCGGATATGTATAGTGCTCTCCTTTTCGGTCCCGATGACCTTCGGGAACACATCGTAAGTCCAAAGTTCGCTTCTTCTGACAAAATCTGCCATCTCATACTCTCCTTTACGAAAAATTTTATCAATTTATGATAGCATAAAGCAGCCGAAAAAACAATCAAAAGAACAGAAAATATTAAAAGGGTCTGTCACATCCGAACAGACCCTTTTCTTTAATATCCGCTGTCGTCGTAGACATAGCCCTTCGATTCGAAATACGAAATCGATTCGTTGCCGTCCTTAATTATGAATACATATGTGCAGTCGCCCGCAAAATATATATTTTCCGCCCCGAAAAGTGAGGTCAGATACCGTATATTATCGCAGAACCTGGTCATTACGGTAAATCTGCCCTGTGGCGCCAAGAGCTTCTCGGCTCGGATGTTGGCATAGATGCTTCTGTCATCGTTTATCAGATGGTGCGCGCCCTGCAGATACTTGCAAGAGAGCAGATTCTTTCCGTAGAGTGCTATAAGCGCCTCGCCGTTGGATTCCTCCGCATCGCCGAGGAAAATCACGGACGCGTCGTCGAATATTATCTGAAACACGGTGGTGGTCTCGTTCATGCCGCGATATGCGCCGCCGTCCCTTGCCCGGATAGACAGCGGGAGTATATCCTCGTGCGTTGTAAGCACCTCAAGATACGAGTCCGGAAAATGTACCGTCTGCCCCGTGTGCAGCTTCAGATATTTTGCGTTAGGCGCATATTTCTTGAGTCTCTCGCGGAGCCTGTCCGTACAGCCGCTGCTATAATCCAAAAGCGTTCTTGACGGGAAGTTGAACATAACCCTCTCGACGCAGAGAACGTCCTTCTCGCGCTTGAGCAGCTTCGTAAATACATCCATATGGTCATCGTGGTTATGGGTGCAGATCCATGCGGCAACGCGGATTTTCCCGCCCTTTTCGGTATTTGTCAGATCCTCAAGACGGCGCATAAACTCGTCGCAGGCCTCCTCTGTCGCCTGTTCTATCTCGCCGCCGTCGATTATTATAACCGAGTTGTCGCGCAGTCTCAGCACATAGAGCATTCCGCAGTCGCAGCTGTGATAGCGAACCATTGAGCCGTATTTTAGCGAAAACTGCATGAGCGCCGTATCTCCGCGCATATCCGGCTCGTTGTCGTTCATCTCGGAAAGCGGACAGCTTGCGTTATCGATTATCACCCTCGCCTGCTCCGCTTCGCGGGTAAAATAGGTGTATATGATTCTGTTTTCTTCGGCAAACTCCGAAAAGATATTGCCGTTTATTTCGCGGTGAAACGTCTCCTTTCGACCCGTGTCTGCGAGCGCCGAGAGAAAATCGCGAAACATTTTCGGCGTGACATCGCCGATGACGACCATATACGAATCGTCCGCGCCGCCGCTTATTCCGTCCTCAATCGCAAGTCCCGCGCCGCAGTTTACGGGCTCGCACACCTTTGTTCCGAACGCCGGAACACCGAGGGCTTCAAAAAAATCACTGAAGTTCATCTTATCCTCCTCATGATAAAATTTATCCGATGACAATTATATATGCCTGAAGACGCAGTGTCAAACATTATTGAAAAAAAGCCGAAAATGACTGTAAAAAGAGAGAAATATATGATAATATAAAGGCGTATTAATCCGGCTCGGACGCCGGAAATATTGAGCCGGAGGTAAATAAAAATGCTGAAAGTCGCACTCGTCGGCGTTGGCGGAATAAGCGGAGCGCACATCCCCGCATGGGAAAGCATGGACGATGCCGAGCTTGTCGCAATATGCGACATCCGTCCCGAGAGAATGGAAAACTATCCAGACAAACGCCATTACACCGATTTTGATGAAATGCTTGAAAAAGAGGATGTTGATATTCTCGACATCTGCCTGCCGACATTTCTGCATGCAGATTTTGCGGTCAAGGCGATGGAGAAAGGCATCAATGTCATATGCGAAAAGCCCATATCACTCAAGCGCGAGGATGTTCAGAGGGTATATTCGACCGCTAAAAATAACAATGTCTGCTTCATGATAGCACAGGTACTCAGATTCTGGCCGGAATACGAAGTTGTCAAAAGCATATACGACAGCGGCAAATACGGAAAATTGCTTTCTGCATCGATGCGTAGGCTCGGCGGGATACCCAAATGGAGCTGGGACGATTGGATGAGAGACGAGAAGCGCAGCGGCCTCGTGCCGTTTGATCTTCATATACACGATCTCGATTTTATTGTATACGCTTTCGGCAAGCCGGAGAAGTGCACCACGAGAAGAATAAAGAGACCCGAGCAGGACTACATAACCGCGACATATGATTTCGGTGATTTCTTCATTTCGACCGAAGCAGCGTGGTTTGCGGGACGCTACCCGTTCTCGGCGCGCTTCATGTTCCAATTCGAGGATGCCGTTGTGACATGGGAGAACGACGAGATGACAATATATGAGTCCGACGGCGCAGAACTTCACCCAGTGACACAAGACGGAGAGGACACCGGAGACATTGGACTGCCCAAGAGCAACGCATATGCAAACGAGATTCGCTACTTTGCGGACTGCGTAAAGAGCGGTGTTTTCCCGGACAAGGTCAAGCCTGAAGAGCTCGAAACGGTAATTGACATACTCAAAGCTATTTAAATCACACTGAAAGCCGCCGGATAAACCGACGGCTTTTCAGTGTGTTATACGTGGCGACAAAAATTAAAAAGTTGACAACTGCATTAAATATTGAAGTTCTCGCAGACTATGGAATTCAACTGTTCCGCTATTTTTTCAAACGGCTGATTCAAATCGAGCGTTTTAACGCTTATCCGGTTTCCGCTCATCATATACGAGTTGTCGGGTTGGATATCCTCATCGGTCGCGGCATACAAAAGCATACCAGAAACGCTGTGCTCTTTATCGCCGAACTCGGCATCTTTGTTCTTCACATAAGTGAATATCTGATACAAATTGCCGGAATGCAGAGTGTGAACATCATACTGCACCTGCGTGGTGTGAGTATAATATTTGGCATCGATTATCAGAACATCGCTGCCTTTTGTCAGCATAATATCGCTCTGCATTGAAGGAAGCATCGTTCCGATTCCGTCATCCAATATCCACCGTATCTGCGATGCCGTTGCCTTGACTTGCGGACACTCTTTTGCATAATATTCGAGTATAAACTTTTCATACAGACGATTCATGCGCTGTTCGTCAACAAACGAAGCTAATTTATACTCGCCAGAGTCCGTTGTCAGCAGCATTCCCTCAAGAATAAGCCGGCAAAGACTGATAAGCATACGATAGGTATTGTTGTTTCTTTGAAAATAAATTGAAGACCAGCGAACAGAGACGGGATCAACAGTATAGACTCCGGAGAAGAAAAGCATTTCTTTTTTCAGCTCGTCTTTGTACTTCTGTTCCACTTTTGCATGGCGGAGCAGGAGCATGACCGTTGTTTTCAGAATCTGATTCAGCAGATTGTTTTCGGATAGCTCGTCATATTCACAGGTCAGCACCCGCTTTCTCGCAAGGCGATCCCGTATCGTTCCGGGCATATCAATCTTCCCGCGGACAACGGCAATATCCTCTTTTTTATCAATATATTCCCGATAAAGCCCTTGTTTCAGCTGCCTTCCGATACCTTTTGCGAGAATCGCCGCAAAGAGATTATGTATATTCTCAAACTCTTCGACAGCTATATCTTCATATCCGCCCTGATTCAGAATTTCAAAGGCATACGCGAGCATATAATATATGTTTTTTATGAAGATGCTCTTATCTTTGATCATTGAAACACACCCTGCAAAATGTTCTTCCAACGCTGGAATTCGTTCTCGTCATCAAACCAGTATTCGCTGAGCATAGGCAGGATATCGTAATCGACGACCGAATGGAGCCATTCATCCGTGCAGACATCTCTGCCGCAAAAATAGCTGTGTCCGATGCAGAATCCCCTGCCCAGAGATTTATCTGCGGCTATTTTGCGGTTGAGTTCTTTTACTTTTGATATGAGTTCATCCAAAGTTTCGCTGTTCAGACCGTTCTGATAGCTAATAAAGCCCTGAGAATCAAAGCCCGGCTCAATTTCAAAGAAACTGAAGCGGCGGCGCAGCGCATAATCAATCATAGCAAGGCTTCGGTCGGCGGTATTCATCATGCCGATAATATAAAGATTTTTCGGTACAGAAAAGGGCAATCCGTTATATGCCAACGTCATTTTTGTACCTCGGTAATCTTTTTCAATCAGCATCAGCAGCTCGCCGAATATCTTGCTCATATTGCCGCGGTTTATCTCGTCTATAATAAAGAAAAACTCTTTATCCGGCTGATTTGCGGCCTTCTGACAGAAACGATAAAAAATACCGTATTTCAGTTCAAAGCCTTCCTCGACAGGCTTATATCCCATCATAAAGTCCTCGTACGAGTAGTTCTGGTGGAACTGGACAAACTCGATTCTGCTGTCGTCTTTTTCGCCCATCATCGACCACGCCAAACGCCTCGCGGCAAAAGTTTTTCCGACTCCGGGCGCGCCCTGCAAAATTATATTCTTTTTGTTGCGAAGAACATTGACGAGTGTTTCGTAGCGTTCTTCGGTCATATATACTTCGTTTAGGAAATCGTCCTTTGTGTAAGCATCGGAAGATGAGGCTGTGACAATGGGATTTTCTTCACGAATCATATCGAGAATAAACTCATATTCGCTTCGGGTCAGTTTAAAGAGGCTACCCTGCGGATTTCTGAAATACTCCATATTCTCCAATTCCGGGCATTCTTTGAGCACGGCGTAATCAATTGGAGAGGATAATGTTTCAACTTTCTCAAAAAACAATTTTTCGCCATCCTGTTCTGCACTGACACGACCAATCGCCACAATTTGCCTTACCGGATTGGACTCGTACCCAATAACCACATCTCCGACTTTTGCATCAAGAAAATTCTGAAAAATCCGACGTTTATTTCCATTTTCGTTGTAAAGAGTGTATGCCTGTGTCTCCCCAACCGCAATATCGGAAAAGCTCCAAATTTTAGGATTCGCGTTAAGCCACCAGTAGTTACACTTCTCATCATCGTGAAGAGGGAGATTGGCTTCTTCCACGCTTGGTACCGCATAATTGAGAGACGGCCGAGTAGGTGCATCAATATTTTTTTGCAAGAAAACTCTGCTGATATAAAATCCCACATCGATTGTCAGTGTTTTTAATTCAGGATCTGGATAGCAGTCATCCGTCAAATGGGAGTGCAGAAGATTTACAAGCTCCGCATCCTCCTTGAGAGCGGCACTGATCTCATCATAGAGATTCAAAAAATTACGAATGTTTTCCGCATAAGCGCCTTTTCTGAACTGATAATCAGATTCAAGCTCGCTCGCGACGGTTTTAACTTCGCTGAATTTATAGATATAGTACTTGTCCGGATAGCGCAGCCAAAGGTATGTGCTGATAGCATTTTCATACTGGTAGTGCTGCGCCGCTCCGTTTCCGTATTTTTCCAGTAGCACTGATGACTGATGTTTGAATTCGTCCATGCGCTCAAAAACATCCCTGCTTTCGTCAAATAGGGCGATGAACATGGCTCGTACTTCCTCAGGCGCGGCTTTTGCGAACTCTGACATCATACCTTTGGGAAAATTATTTGCCGAAGCCAGCAGATTATATGTTTTTTCAAGAGAACGGCTCAGCATCTCCGAAAAATCGGAAGCGTTCACATCCCAATTATCCTGAAACTGCTTTACGGCTTTCCATTTGTAATTTTCATTTTTCCACTGGGTCAGTACAAAGTCCTGCTTATACTGTGCGAGGACTTTTTCAAGAATCGATTTATTGAACATATCCGCACCTCCGAGAATAAATCATCAAGGAGATTATACTACACCCAACTTTTTCTTACAATAAAAATTTCCGATTCACAGTTTGCAGAGCAATAAAACGGACAGCAAACAAGCCGCATGAAATCATGCGGCTTGGTGAATCAATTTTGAGTTACGGGTTCTTCCTCGCGGGTTGGCAATTTATTTGCAAATCTGTGTGACGGACGATAAATAAGGAGCGCTATGAATATCAACAGCGCCGTTGCGGCGAGGCTTATGGGATAGACCGTCATTATCGTTTCGAAGTTGTGATTTTTCGGGAACACAAGCTCTATCCAGGCTATTCTTATTCCGCAGACGCCGATCATTGTCAGCACAGCCGGGACGAGTGAGACGCCGAATCCGCGCAGATAGCCTGACATTATCTCATAGAGCATACTGAAAGTATACGCCGAGAAGACTATCACGAGGCGCGTATAGCCGATTTCTATAACCTGCGGGTCGCTGTTGAATACCGAGAGCAGGAATCGGCCGACAAGAAGGACTATTCCGATTGCTGCGCCGGAGGCTATCGTATCTTCTATCAGCGTCAGCCACAGCGTGCGCTTGCAGCGTTTTATCTGACCCGCGCCGTAATTCTGCCCGACGAATGTCGTGCATGCCTGGCTGAACGAGTTCATGACATCGTAAGCTATAACTTCAATATTGAACGCCGCGCTCGACGCCGCTATAACAACCGTTCCGAGGCTGTTTATCGCCGACTGGATGACAATATTCGAAATCGAGAACACCGCGCTCTGAATACCTGCCGGGAGCCCTATTTTCATTATCACTCTGAAGCTGTTCCAGCTGAACCTCATCTTTTTCGGCTCGACTTTTATATATTTATCCGACTTTACGAGGCGTATAAAAAGTATTATCGAGCTGACTGCATTCGAGATAACTGTCGCGGTCGCAACACCGCTGACGGTCATTTTGAGCACTATAACAAAGAAGAGATTTAGCACAACATTCAGAACTCCGGATACGGCGAGCGCTATAAGCGGCACCTTTGTATCGCCCACGCTCCTGAAAATCGCCGCTTCGAAGTTATAGAGCAATATCACCGGCAGTCCGATGAGGTATATTCTGAAATATATGATTGCAAGGGGCAGGACATCATCCGGGACATTGAGGGAGCTGAGCATCCTGCCGACAAAAAATTCGGCTATCACTGCGACTATTGTTCCGCCGACGAGTGCGAATATTATCGAAGTATGTACGGCACGCTGAACGGATTCTTTATTGTTCCTGCCAATGGCGTTTGCGATAACGACATTTGCGCCGAGTGAAATGCCGATAAGAAAATTCACTATAAGTCCTATAACGGGACCGTTTGCGCCGACCGCAGCGACTGCCGCAGTGCTCTTGTCGCCCGCAAAGTTGCCGACGACGGCGAGATCGGACGCATTGAAAAGCTGTTCGAGTATCGCCGTTGCCGCAACCGGGAGCGCGAACAGCGGAAGCTTGCTCCAGATAGGGCCGTTTAGCATATCTATTTTCTTTGCGCCTGAGCGTTTCATTTCGTTCCCCGCTTTCTTTGAGAGATTTCATGTGTTAAAAAGTGTTAGAAACACCTGTTTTGCAAAGGTTGGAGCACAAAAAGAGAAAGACTCGACAATCACGAAAACCGTTGATTATCAAGCCTTCTGCGCTGGTGCGGATAACAGGAGTTGAACCTGCACCGAGTTGCCCCGACTAGAACCTGAATCTAGCGCGTCTGCCAATTCCGCCATATCCGCATTTGTACTTCCTAAATTTTACACGGCGGAAGCTACCGAGGGTGAAGCTGAACGCTTTAATCACCGATAAGTTTGGCGGGCACCCTAAGGAACCCGCCATGGTGCGAGAGACGGGACTTGAACCCGTACGGGATTACCACACGCCCCTCAAACGTGCGCGTCTGCCGATTCCGCCACTCTCGCAGGTCTGTTCTGAATCGTTGTCTTTGTTCCCTCAGAACGTTGACTATTATAGCAAAAGGGGTTGTTTATGTCAAGCCTTTTTTCAAAGTTTTTTCAATATTTTTTCCTTTATTTTTGAGCGGCGTTTGGCTTGGGATTATCCGCTTTCTAAAGCCGTTATTTTGTCGGCGATAGCCTTGAACACCGGGGCGCAGTCGGACGCGCCTCCGCTTCCCCTCTCTTTGAAAACCGTTATGACATAGCGAGGATTTTCAACCGGGAACCAGCCCGAAAACCATGTGTTGTATAATTCCTCTCCGTTTTCAAACTTTCCGGTCTGCGCGGTTGCTGTCTTGCCGGCGGCGGTAGTGTTTTCAGGCTTTGCTCCCCTGCCGTTTCCGTTTTCGACTGCGCTTTTGAGATATTTTGAAAGTATCGAGGCAGTATTACCGCTCATAACATACTCGCCCGCACGCTTTTCATATTCAAAGACAATGCTTGTCCCGTCAACAGCTTTTTCGACAAGGTACGGGGTGTTGTATGCGCCGCCGTTTGCTATACAGGACATATATGCGCAGACGGTGAGCGGAGATGCGGTAAGCGTGCCCTGACCGAACGCGAGATTGGCAACAGCCGCCTTTGAGTCGAGCTCGGAGACTTTCGGCAAATATCCCGATACAGAAGTTATGCCATCGCACAAATCTATAGATTTGCCGAAGCCGAGATCGGAGAGAGTCGATATCATCTTTTCTCTGTCGAGCTTCTGCGCAATGTGGATAAAATAGGCGTTGCAGGAACGCTCAAGTGCGCCGCACATATCAACGACTCCGTGAGCCTTATGCTCATAGCAGCCGAACTCGACACCGCCGACTTCCGTCACGCCCGTGCAGTCATATTTTATTGACGGAGATATCCCCTGTTCGAGCGCGGCAGCGGCGACGGCAGGTTTGAACACGGAGCCTACCGCAAAAGCGCAAAAAGCGCGGTTGATAAACGGAGAATTGCTGTCCGAAAGGCTCTTCGCCGGGTCGTTTGAATCGAACACCGGTCGGCTCGCGCAGGCTCTTATCGCACCGGTTTTGGGGTCGAGTATAACAACTGCGCCGATGTCCACTCCGCACTCGTCCATGCAGTCTTCGACAATCTGCTGAATTTCGAGATCGAGCGTTAAATATACGCCCGACTCGCCGTATTTTCCGTCGGTGCGAGCGGTTATGTCCGCGCCGGATATAACACGTCCGTAGGCATCGACCGGAAACACCGCGCTGATGCTCCGGCGGTTATTTTTAAATATGCTTTCAAATGACTTTTCTATCCCGCAGACTCCGCCGCCGTCGGAGTTCGTATAGCCGACGATATGCGCCGCAGGCTGGCGCGGAGAATATCGTCTTTCAACACCTATTATTTTCACATCTCCGCATCCGCTCGCGCCGGACGGCACTCTTACAGCCACGGGACGACCTTTTGAAAGCTTTTCGCGAGCCTGTTCAAAGTCATCGTCATCGAGCATTTTCCGAAGTTCAGAAAGAGCCGCGGCAGTCGGTCTCGCGGCGGCAAAATATTCGGTATATCCGTTTGTTATGAGCCGACCGTTGCAGTCATATATTGGCGCGCCCAAATCCGACAACTCGATGCTGCGGGTATTTTTCACCGTTCCTGCGGCAGTATCGAGCCCGGTTGAAACGCTTATCAGTTGGAGACAGACCACGCCCATGAGCAGGCAGAATATAAAAAACACAACGACTGCGCGCTTGGGCATAATATCATCTCCGACGGTTGATAAATTTATCATTGACCGTTCGGCGCGATAAAATGCAGACGCACAGCCGCTTAAAATTAAGTTTTATTTTTCGTCGGTGCTTCGGCGGATAAACGCGCCCGCCGGAACATCGGCATCGCAGTCAAAAGTAAACTCCGCCATGGGATTCGGGGCATTGTCGACGCTCTCTCCGAGGGAATTTTTGAGATTTCTGACGGTGATAACCGTCGGTTCTTTTCCCCTGTTCATTATTTCAAGCTTATCGCCCTCAAAAAATCTGTTGCGCTGGCTGACGGTAAGAGTTCCGTTTTCGCTCTTCACGGCAATCGCCGCCACTTCCCAGCTGCGGACATAGCCGCCTTTATAATATATCTGGGCATCGTCGCGCGGAGAGCCGAAAAAGAAGCCTGTGCAGTAGTCTCTGTGACTTATTTTATAGACTTCGTCCACCATCCACTGTGTGGGTTTAAAATCATTTGACGGCGCGGCGAGATAGGCATCGACAGCGCTTCTGTATGCGTTAGTCACAACTGCGGTGTAATATTCGGTCTTTGCCCTGCCCTCGATTTTGAAGCTTGATACGCCGGCTTCGATGAGCTCCGGGATATGCTCGATCATGCACATATCCTTTGAGTTCATTATATATGTGCCGCTCGCAGTTTCTTCAACGGGGAAATATTCGCCCTGGCGGGTGCGCTCCATGAGGCTGTATTCCCAGCGGCAGGGCTGAGAGCATTCGCCTTTATTTGAGTGCCTGTCGGTAAGATAGTTTGAGAGCAGGCAGCGTCCGGAATATGAGACGCACATCGCGCCGTGGACGAAACATTCGAGCTCCATTTCTTTGGGCATTCCGGATCGGAGGTCGGCGAGCTCATCGAGCGTGAGTTCGCGCGCAGATACCACTCTTTCCGCACCGAGGTCAAAGAGCATACGCGCGCTCTCGGCATTGGCGACACCTGTCTGCGTGGATATATGAATCGGCACTTTGGGCGCGTACTTTTTTGCATAAGAGAGCACGCCGAGGTCGGTTATTATCAGCGCATCGACTCCGGCAGCCGAAGCGGCTTCAAGAAATTCCGGCAGTTCTTTGAGCTGTGCAGTATTTGGAATAATATTGCAGGTAAGATAAACTTTAACGCCGTTTTCATGGGCAAATGACACGGCTCTTGCCAGCTCATCGTCCGAAAAATTCTTCGGCGCGGCACGCATGCCGAAGCGCGTTCCGCCCATATAGACCGCATCCGCGCCGTAATATACGGCGGCTTTCAGGCGCTCCGCATCTCCTGCGGGCGCGAGGACTTCGGGTCTTATTATATCCATTGCGGCACTCCTTTTCATAGATAAGGGAGCAAGCGTTTTGCCTGCTCCCTGTGATTCAGTTCTGGCTGAAAGCCTTGAGCACATTGGCGTCGTGCTCACTCTTCGTCCTCGCCATATAGATATTTCCGAACTTATCGTGGCAGAAATAATAGTATCTGGTATTTGACGGATAGAGCGCCGCCTTTATTGCCGCCGCACCGGGGTTACATATTGGTCCGGGCGGGAGTCCCTGCGCCGAATAGGTGTTGTATGCATCGGCATACTTGTTGACGAGATTGACATCGGTTATGGGCGTAACATACTTCTTGATATAATCTTTAGTAGAATCGCACTCGAGTCTGCCGGCAGTCTGAGACGGGTTCTTTAGGCGGTTGTGGATAACAGAAGAGATAAGCTTCATCTGGGTATCGTCCGCCGCCTCACGCTGGATTATCGAGGCTATAGTCAGAATCTCGTCGACAGAATAGCCGAGCTCCTTGGCGCGCTTGTCATAAGCGTCAGTCCAGACATCAGAGAAAGCGTCGAGGAATCTGCGAATTGCTATATTTGCGCTCTCGCCCTGGAAGAAATCATAAGTGGATGGGAAAAGATAGCCCTCAAGGCGATAAGTTCTGTTTTCGCTGTTCTTTATCGATGAGAGGAACGAATAATCGAACTGCGACTCACTGATAGCCTTGATGAAATAAGCGGAAGTACAGACGCCGTATTCCTCAAGTCTCGCGGCTATCTGCGGGATAGACCAGCCCTCGGGGAACAACAGAGTAACAGTATTGGGTCCCGCCTGAACGGCGCGGCACTCATAAAGCATACCCTCAACGCCCATACTCGGCTGAAGATAATAGACACCGCTTATATATTCGGGCTCGGGAGGGCCGACAAAGAGAACTTTTATCTTATATCCGAGCTTCTGTATCTTGTTGAGTCCGCTCTTCATTCCCGTGCCCTTGGCTGCGGAAGATACTTTGTAGAACATCTTGCAGAAAGTTTTGTTGGAAATGAGATCGTTATCGTCAAGAATATCGATTATCTGATTTGTAGTAGCGTTCTGCGGGATATTGACCGTGACTATATCATTGCCGCGGTTTATCGCGAGAACATCGTTTATGCACGAGATGGCTATAAACGAAAGCACGACGGATATGGCGACAATAACAAGTATAAAAGCGGTCAGGACAAGTGCGTCCGCGGTCTTATCGGTCTTTGTCTTGGTCTTTGCGGACGCTCCGCCGGAGGATGAGCGAGAACCTGCCGAGCGTTTTTTAGCGGGGCGGCTCGAGAAATATACCTCACCCTTATAGACGGGCACATCGTCCTGCGGCTGAGTCGATGCATTGTCGTCCTCATCGATATGGACAACGAAGTTCTTGACTTTTTCGCGTCTGTCCGGCGTGCCGGGCGTTCCGCTCTGGTCGCCGCTGTAAAGTTTAAGCGTTCTTTTCATATGTAGCTCCTCTCAGCCGTTTGAAATTACCCTTTTTTCCGTCACTACGACATCGGCGCATCTGTCAAATCTTCCGCGCGGAAGCCGATTGCTTATACAGCATTCGTAGCATATACCCGCCGTATCCCCTTTGAAGCGGGACAGGAATCTGTCATAGTATCCCTTGCCGAAGCCGAGGCGATAGCCTTGTTCATCAAATGTGAGTGCTGGTATAATGCACAGTCCCTCGTTAAGATCGATGAGCTTCTCACATTTTGACTTTATCGGTTCGAGTATCCCGTAGGCGCCCTTTTGCAGGTCGTCAAACGAGGTTATATAATAAAACTCCATCTCATGAAGTCCCGGTATACAGCGCGGAACGGCGACTCGCTTCGAGCGCTTCAACGCGTCTTCGATAAGGGCGTGAGTATCGACCTCTATATCATTCGAGACATAGGTCAGAAGCGTACCGCATTCCCTGTACCGCCAGAGATTCGTCAGGCGGTTGAAAATACGCGCGTCGAGGCTTTTCTTCTCCTCTGCGGTGAACTGCGAGCGCAGAAGCCTGCATTTGCTTCTGATAGCCGCCTTTTCTTCGCGTATATCTTTCAGGAGCATTGGAGCGACTCCTCGATTTTCTTCATCTTCGCTTCGCCGACAAAAGCCGCACCTATTGCGATTCCGAATTTCACGGCGCTGCCCATACCTTTGGCGGTTATTATATTGCCGTCCGTCACAACAAACGAATCTGAAAGCTCTGCGCCTTCAAGTTCGCTTTCAAAGCCCGGGAAGCAGACAGCTTTTTTGCCTTTGAGCATGCCCTTGTGGCCGAGTATCGACGGGGCGGCGCATATGGCGCAGACGAGCTTTTGGTTTTCATATGCATAGTCAACAAAGGCGTTGACTTTAGCAGAACGTTCGAGATTCAGCGTACCGGGCATTCCGCCGGGCAGAATAACGGCTTCTATATCATCGCCGGGTGTCAGGTCGCTGTCCACAGCGTCGCATACAGTGCTTATCCCGTGCGCTCCGGTTATGACATCGGAACCGACGCCGACAATTTTCACTTTCAGATCGGCTCTGCGCAGAACATCTACCGTCGCGAGAGCCTCGACCTCTTCAAAGCCGTTTGCAAGAAATATATATATCATATCTTTTCCCTCCGTTTAACCGAGAGTAAGTCCCATATAGGCGTTTTTTATATCTCCGAGCGCCGACTCCGAATCTGCATTAAGCGGCAGGAGCATGGCGTTGTTGCGGGTCGTGAACGAATCCGCAGAGAGCGGAAAATCAAGCGGAAGTCTGAACGAAAATTCGCTGCATTTGCTCACCGAGAGCAATGCATGCGTGAGCAAGGGAACGCATCCGCGTCTTGCGGCACATTCTCTGATTATCGCTGTTTCGCCTTCTTCGTCAAATAGTGCATAGGCAGAGTTCCTGCCTGATGAAGATGCGGCGACGCTCTTGCAGCCGGCGTTGGCGTTTTCGTCTATTGCGTATTGCAGAGCATCGATATCCCAAACAAAGCAATCAATGCCACAGAGGCAGGCGTTTCTGACCGTCTGCATATTTTCGGCGGTGAGCTCTTCAATCTCAGCGTTGCCGTCCGCGATAAGTTCAAGATGGCTTCGATCGATTTTCAGAAGTTTTTCTTCAAAAGCCGGGCGGTAGCCGAAGCGGGAATAGTAATCAAACAGGCTGTCCTCCGCCGGGACGAGGCAAATATAATCAAGTCCCGAATCGCGGCACAGCGACTCGGCAAAGCGAAGCAGTTCGCCCATATATCCGCGCGAGCGAAAATCCGGATGCGTGCAGGCGGCATATAAATACGCCGCATCAAACGCCTCCCCTGCTATTCTCATTTTACCGTCAAGCAGATAGAGCGCCGAACATATCTTTCCGTCCTCGCGCCCGATGAGCGTGTGTTCTGGGACGAAGCGGCTACGCATAAACGCGCCGATATAATCGTCGTCATCGCCGAAGCAAGTCTGCCACAGGTCGGTAAGTTCGCCGATATCATCTTTTGAAGCAGTTGAAATGATCATTTCTTGACCCTTGCCATATATTTTTCGAGCAGGATATCCGGGCAATAAGAGAGCTTCGCTTTGCGCAGTCCCTCGGAACCGGTATCGTCCTCGCGGTTGATGTATTTATACTGCGAGAGAGCGTTCGCGGCAAACTCGCGGTTTATCATCGGATATGCTCCGCGAACATCGGCATAGGCTTTTTCAATATGGGTGCAGAAAACCTCTGGGTTCATCTCCTCGCCGAAGGTGAACGCGACTACTTCGCCGTTCGCTCTGAGCAGTCCGCCGACAAAGCCCAAATCAAAGTAGTTTTCAAAGCTTATATTTATTGCGTCAAGCTCATCATCCATCGCCTCAGGGTCTTTTTCCCTGTTTCTGCGCTCCCACTCGGCGTTCATCGCTCTGCACTCATCAAGGTTGTCCGCGGTTATGGGCTCATAGCTCCACTCATTTTCGCGCATAAATGCGGCGATATGATTTCTCTTGCCGTGGAACTTCTTGCCGGGCAGGTTAATAAGATTTTCGGTGAGGTATATATAATCAAAACTGTCTCTGAGCGGTTCAAAATCGAACTTGCCGGGGAACAGCTCCTCGACCTTTTTCACACACTCGTTGTTGAGACCGAACATCTCGAGTCCGTAGCCTCTTTTGGCTGAATCTTCTTCGATAAGTTCAATCGCCGCTTTCAAATCCCCCTCGCCGACGGGAAAACCGTAAGTCGGTCTTTTGACGCCGTTGTCGTCATCGGTGCCGTTGATTGAAAAGAGAAAGCCGTCATGCGACGCGATTCTGATATTATAGACATGCTGCCAGATAAACATATCGCCGAAGCTGTAGTCACAGCCGAAGCGTTTTGCGTGGCTGATAATGGGGGCCACCCACTTTCTGTCCTCAGTTACCGGAGGGCGGAAATCCAACATAAATAACAATCTCCCTGTTTTCAGTCTGCGCTGAGCAAACTTCCCGAATTTAGGATTCAAATAATTATAACAAAATCATACAAATTTTTCAAGAGTCCGAAACGCCAACTGAAAATCGAATCGAAAAGCATTTTTAGTACGAAATGCAGAGAACAAAGATATTCTTGGCAGACCTGCGGACTTTATACTTCGCCAAAAGCCAAAAGGGAGCGTACCACATTTCATATAACACCAAAATTTTCAGGCGTTACAGAATACGAAGTACGCTCCCATATATCAAACCGCGGACGGAGCAAGCAGCAGAGGTTCAAGCTGCACACCCGAGAGCGCGGTAACGGCTGCATCGTAAGTTTTTGAAAAATCGGCGACAATGGAATTCGGCTTTTTTATATGATCGTCCTGGCGCATCGGGACGAAATATATATGCTTTGTGTTGAGCAGTCTGCCTATATTGGCGGCCGCCGCGCCGAGTGCGTCGTTTGTGGAGACGGCGAGCAGCACCGCTCCCCCGTTTCTGATATGCGATTTTGCCGCAAGAGTCACCGGGGTATCGTTTATTCCGTTTGCAAGCTTCGCAAGGGTGTTCCCTGTACACGGCTCAATGATAAGAATATCTATCATTTTTTTAGGTCCTATCGGCTCGGCATCGGTTATGGTATGGATAACGGGTTTTCCGCAGATATCTTCTATCTCGCGAACAATATCTTCTGCTTTTCCGAACCGGGTATCAACAGAATATGCGTTTTCAGACATTATCGGAAGAATATCCGCGCCCTTTGATTTTAGCTCCCGCATCTCGGCTATCGCCTTTGAAAGCGTGCAGAACGAGCCGCAAAGGGCAAAGCCCACGCGCAACTGTTTCATCAACTCCCCTCCTTTATAATATTGAGTATAGCATCCGCTATTATTTCTCCCGCCGTTTTGGGCGCCGTCTTGCCTGGCAGAGAACCGGGAACTATAACATTGAGCCCGAGTTCACGCGCGCAGGCAAAGTCGGTTCCGTAAGGGGCTGAGGCGATATCTATCACAAGGCAGTCGCGGCGGAGCGCGGAGAGCGTTTTGCAATCAAGCACGAGGCTCGGAACGGTATTGACAAGCAAATCGAGCTCCGGCGCCGTTTTCATGAGTTCGGAGATATTCACGGCATCGAGCCCGCAGGTTCTCGCCCAGGCAAGATCGCTGCACTTCCTCGCTGCGACCGTCACGCGGGCGCCCAAAGCCGCGAGCATATCGGCAAGCACTTTAGCTGTTCTGCCGTAGCCCGTGACAGCGCACCGCGCACCGTGCAGAGTTATCTTCATATTTTCCATGGCTATTTTTATAACGCCCTGCGCCGTCGGCACGGCGTTGTTGACGGCAAGCTCCTCGCGCTCAAAATAGTCAAACACGCGGATACCTTTTTTGAAAAAGCTCGATTTGAGCGCGCCGTCCATCATTCCTGCAAAAACGGTCTGACCACGTTCGAGGGTGTCGGAGAGCTCGTTCAATGTAAGCGGGCTTGAGTTGAGGTGAACGCCGTCGCGGCTGACGGGCAGAGGCAGAATGACCGCATCGGCACGCGCGGCAGCCGAATCTATACTTTTGTCACCCGTCGGGCGCATATGTTCAAAGCCTGCGGGCGGCGAAGGCGCGAATATTTCAACATCGAACCCTTTTTCCGCAAGGCTCTGAGAGGTATAGAGCATACGCTCATCCCCGCCGACGGTCAGAAGTTTTCTGATATTCATCATAGGCTTTCCTCCTTTGCCTCATCCCAGTATATGAACCGCCGCTCGGCTATGTCATAGCTTTGTAACAAAATATTTATAAAAATATATTATATTTTTCTTGTCAGCGTATTATAATACAAATCGAGCATTTATAATTTATATGTATGTATATCATGAAGCGTATTCTGATTTTGGCTCGTTTTTGAATATGCTGACAAATTCGGAGGCTTGTTAATTATGAAAGAAATAGACGAAGTGCTCAAGAAGGTAAAGAGGGTTCATTTCATCGGCATCGGCGGCTCGGGAATGTGTCCGCTCGTTGAGATACTTCATTCAAAAGGATATGAAATAACCGGCTCGGACAACAACGAGAGTGACACGCTCAACCGCGTCCGTGTGCTCGGCATACCCGTAACGCTCGGACAGAGAGCCGAGAATATTGAGGGCGCGGAGATGATAGTCTACACCGCCGCTCTTCTCCCCGACAATCCGGAGCTCTGCGCGGCAAAGGCATCGGGAATCCCGACCTTTGAGCGCAAGGAGATGCTCGGCGCGATAACAAGAATGTTTGACGACTGCATCTGCGTCTGCGGCACTCACGGCAAGACCACGACAACATCGATGCTCACCCAGATATTCATCCAGGCGGGCGAAGATCCGTCGGCTGTTATCGGCGGAAAGCTTCCGCTCACAGGCACAAACGGTCTTGTCGGCAAGAGCGAGCATATGCTCTGCGAGGCGTGCGAATTTGTTGACACTTTCCTTTCGCTCTCGCCCGACGTCTGCGTTCTGCTTAATATAGACGAGGATCACCTCGACTACTTCAAGACGCTCGACAACCTTATCGCTTCGTTCACGAAGTTTGCTTCGATGACCCGCAAAGAGGTCATATATAACGGCGACGACGCAAACACGCTGCGTGCCATCGCGGGGGTCAAGGACAAAAAGTTCATCACCTTCGGTCTCAAAGAAGGCAACGATTTCAGAGCCGACAACATCGTGCTTGAGCACGAGTTTGCAAGTTTTGACATAATCAAATACGGCGAGAATGTCGGCCGGATAAGCCTCGGCATCCCCGGCGAACACAATGTATACAACGCTCTTGCGGCTATTGCCGCGGCGGACAATGCGGGCATACCGATGGATAAGATAATCGCATGCGCCGAAGCTTTCCACGGCGCGGGCAGACGTTTTGAGATACTCAAGAGAATCAACGGCATAACCATTGCGGACGACTATGCCCACCATCCGAGAGAGCTTGAAGCGACGCTCACGACCGCTATGGGCATGGGCTTCAACAGAGTCTGGGCAGTGTTTCAGCCGTTCACATATTCGCGCACGGCAATGCTCTTCGATGATTTCTGCCGCGTTCTGAGCATTCCGGACAAAACGGTTCTGACCGAGATAATGGGCTCGCGCGAGAGAAACACATACAATATCTACACCTCGCAGCTCGCCGAGAAGATTCCCGGAAGCGTATGGTTCAACACCTTTGAAGAGGTTGCTGACTATGTTGTCAAGAATGTCGAAAAGGGCGATCTTGTGATAACACTCGGCTGCGGCGACATATACAAAGCCGCCAAGCTGATGATAAAGAAACTCGAAAAGCAGGGATAACATGAGTTCTCCGTTCAAAAGACTCAAGGAAGTATATGCGCGGACATACTCGCTCGACACAGGGCGCGACGCAGATTTTTTTGACTGCGTCAATGACATATATTTTTCGCCCGAGGTGCAGAGTCTGAAAAAATATCCGCAGCACGACAAAATGGACAGACTCCAGCACATAACGAGCGTTGCATATCTGACATTCCGCGTTTGCAGACATTTCGGGCTCGACTACCGCAAGGCGGCAAGAGCCGCGACGATGCACGATCTTTTCTACTATGACTGGCACGAAAACGACTGGAGCCACCGTCCACACGGCTACAGGCACCCGAAGTTCGCCGCTGCAAATGCGAAATTACTCTGCGGCGGACTTGACAGAAAAAGTGAAATGATGATAATCCGGCACATGTGGCCTCTGACGCCGCTGCCGCCGACAAGCCCCGAGGGAATGGTTCTTTCGCTCGCGGACAAATACTGCGCATCGAGAGAGATGAAAATAGCCAAGCAGAACGCGAAAGGCTGATATCCGGCGTAAGCATGAACCGATCAACGAAAGAGAGAGAAGCTTTATGAAAATTTTTATGACGATAGTTACATATGTGCTGTATTTCTTCTTTTACAGTGCAGTCGGCTGGCTCGGCGAATCGATATACTGCTCGGTCGGCGCGCGCAAATGGGTCAATCGCGGATTCTTAAAAGGTCCGATGTGCCCGATATACGGCACGGGCGCGCTCGCGATGGCGATAACCCTGACACCGGTCAAAAATCTCGACATCAGGGTTCCTATGTTCGGTCACGATGTTCTGATAACTCCCCTGCTCGTCTTTATTGCGGGCATGGTAGTCTGCGACATTGTCGAATTTATCACGAGCGTGCTTATGGAAAAGCTCTTCCACGCGAGATGGTGGGACTACTCGAACAAGAAGTTCAACATTCAGGGACGCATCTGCCTCGGGCACACATTCTACTGGGGCATAGCCTCGCTGCTCTTCCTTTATCTCGTGCACCCGATAGTTGTATATTGTTTCTCACAACTGCTCGATTCGGCCGCGATAGCTATCTTCGCCTGCGTGCTTGCGGTGTTTCTTGTTGACCTCGTGTTCGCCGTATACAGAACGCTCGACGTTAGAAAGGTCATGGATAAAATCAAGGGATTTTCCGATACTTTGAGCAATTTTGCCGAAACCGTAAAGAACGGCGTTTCCGACAAGGTTCCGTCGCTCGACGAGACAAAGGCAAAGCTTGAGAGCTTCAGAAGAGACGCAACGGCACAGCTCAGGGATGCATTCCACTTCACTCCCTCGTCTGACAAAACCGATGACGAGAGCACAGAAAAAGAGAGCGGCAGAAGCAAGCTGAAGGTAAAACTCAACCGCCACTTCACAAGCTCTTCAAACCTCCTGCCCTATGCCAAAAAGCAGATAAAGAGGCTTGAAGAGATGTATGACGAAATCAGAAGGGCGTTTTATGACGACGATGACGACGACCTTTACTGATAAATAAAATAACAGCCGCAAAAGAGCGTCTCGGTCAAGGGATAAATCCTTTTCCGGGGCACCGTTTTTGCGGCTTTTTTAAGTTTATGCTATATGTTAATTTTGAGGATTAGGCTTATTTTTCGCCCCGGCTCTTTGCTGCAGCCTTTTTCATCATCGCTTTCTTATAGAGAGCGAGCAGTCCGCTGCAGCCGAGGTTGAGGAAGATGCTTCCGAGAAGAAGCGAAAGAAGATATACGGGAAGCTTTTCAACCGCCGCTTTAGCGTTTATAAGCGAGATAATGAAATAGCAGAATCCGACGTTGTTGAAGAAAACGGGAAGATAGGGATTAAGCAGAATCAATGCGGCAATGCAAACCGTGAGCGGAATCATTACAGCTGCAAGATGGGGAACTCCGCTTTTCACGAGCAGAACATCAACAGTAACGAGGCCGGCTGCAAGAAGAAGTCCGACGGCTCCGCCTATAAGCGTGTGCCAGAAACGGGCTTTATATGTAAGCTCCTCCTGCATGAAGAAAATTGTTACGCTGATGAAGAAGGCCCAGTTTGCAATCGGCATATCGTGCCAAGCGCCGTGAACAGCCTGATAGATAAAGTTCCAAAGAATGATCCATGCGAAAACGATAAGCAGGCCTTTCATCTTTCCCTTGGGCGGTTTTGCGAAGAATTTCAGATCGTGTAGTTTTTCCATAAAAGTCTCCTTTATTTTGGTTTTTCCAACGCAGTGTTGCCCGTGTATGGTATCATAGCACCCTACGCCCGTCAACATTTCTAAAACACATTTTATAATGCTAAATGTTTTGTTAGATATATAATATAACCGTTGATAACCGGTGATTTTAACGCATTATATATTTTAGTCAAATTGCAATATGCATCACAAGCTCGCCCTGATAAATCAAATATGGTTTTATATAGCAAAAAGCCGCCGCAAACCGAAGCTTGCGGCGGCAACTCTGTTAATTTGATTATTTGTCCCAATTGAATCTGACGACTGCGCCGTCGACCCAATAGTTCTGACCGAGGACATAGCCGTTATCCTCAAGTCCGCCGGCGAAAGCCTTTGCCATCTCTTCGCTCTTGCAGGTGATGGATGCTCTCATCTCGAAATCGGAAGCCGAAGTAGCGGTCAGCGGAGCAAAGCCCGTCAGCCACCAATGGCTCTCGTCCTCGCGGTGGAAGAAGAGTTCACCCTTTTTATAGAGGTCGAAAGACATCTTCAGGCAATCCTCATCAGATGCGCAGGCATAGAACTCAACGGGATTCTTGGGAGACTTGGTGTAAACGCCGATCTCCGCACCGCTGGTGATGCCGTACTGGCCCTTCCAGACCTGAATCATCCAATTCTTGCCCTCGTAATCGAACTTGTAGCGCTGGGTGCTGTAGAACATCATGGTCGCCGGAGCGCACTTGTCGTATATCTCGCAGAAACCGAAATATCTCTGCCAGGGATACTTGGGGTTATAGAATATACCCTGCTTCGAATCGAAATCGAAGCCGATATAGAGAAGTCCGTGTCCGTCAACGCCGTAAAGGAGTCCGGTGTTCGGGTCATAAGCAATACCCGCGCCGATATCCTTTATCTCAGCCGCCTCTGCGGGCAGCTCTTCCTTCGGGATGAAGACTACTTCGCCGTCGCTGACGGTGATGTTCTCATCCTTGATTTTCTTCTCGGCAATCTCGGTAAGTGTTTTTGTATTCTCCTCCGAGAGAACCTTGACATTGTTCGCGGTGTCCGCGACATCGCTGGGAGCTATCGACTCCGTCACCGGCTTCATCGAGGTCATTCCCGATGCGTCAGACCCATCTGCACTCTGGGTGACTTTGACAACAGTCGTTTTGTTCTCAGGCTTTGCGTCCATGACCTGGCGGGTCACGCCTGCCTCAACACTGTCCGCAGCGTCGGAAGTGCCGAGCTTGACAGCGGTAAAAGCGAACGCCTGAACCGCGAGAACAAGGGCGAGCACAGCCGCAAGAACAGCAATACTCTTCTTTCCTGATCTCATAAAAACTTGCCTCCGTTTCTTTTTTCGTGCTGGCACAAGTGTTATTATTACACATTCAGAAACAAAAGTCAACGATTTGTTTAGAATTTGTTTAAAAATATTTTTGTATATATAATTTTACACAAACAATATACACCTGTGCATGACTACAAAAAATAGTATTATACAAACGGAGGCAATTTTATTCCGAAAATTTACAATTTTTTTTGCCGATTACATACTTCTAAGCGCGTCGATGGGTTGCATCTTTGCGGCCCTGCGTGCGGGATATATTCCGAAGAACACGCCTATTGCGGTAGAGAATCCAACTGCGATAACTATAGTCGAGAATTTCATCTCAATCGGTATATTCATATAGCTCGCCACGGCGAACGCGCCGACAGATCCCAATATAAGCCCTATCAATCCGCCAAGCAGGCACAATATGACCGACTCGGTCAGAAATTGGAACAGTATTGTGGAGGTCTTTGCGCCGAGCGCTTTTCTGATACCGATTTCGCGCGTTCGTTCCGTTACGGTGACGAGCATTATATTCATAACGCCGATACCGCCGACGAGCAGCGATATCGCGCTGACCGCCGCGATGAAGGTTGTGAACACGTTGATAACAGTATCAAGAAGGTCGATATAAGTTGCCATATTTATGAGCGAATAGGCGTTCTTGCCGAAATTGCCGTGGCGGGTATAGAGCAGGTTCATTGCAGCGCTGCCCGCGGCATCAAGCTCGGAATCGGATTTTGCCATGATATAGCACATCTCGTATCTGCCCGCCGAGTTGCCGTTGAGGGCATCTGCGAGGGTTGCTGGGATTATTATGCTGCAGCCTGTCTGCGCATCGCTCATATAAGACGACATTGTCTCAGACATATTCGAGCTTGAGCTCGAGAGCATAGATGCATCTATTATACCGATGACTTTTATCTGCACCGTCTGGTCGCTGACTGTGAAGCTCAGCTTCTCCCCCACCGGGTCGGAATAACCGAACAGGAGCTTTGCGCTGATAGAATCAAGCACGGCGACGCGCGCGCCGGACTCATATTCCTCCTCCGTGAAGAAGCGTCCGCTGAGCATTCCGGCGGACATCATATTGCCGAGATCGGAGTTGCCGGCTATCGCGAGTCCGAGGCTCTCGTTATGCTTAGTAGTGACATTGCCGACGGACATCGTGACCTGTGAGACATATGCGACGCTGTCAAGATTCTTGATAGCTTTTATATCCTCTGCGGTTATATAATCGGAGGCGTTGGTCTCCTTGCTGTTGATTGAGATATTGATAACGCTCGAACCCATATTTTTTATCATGCCGACGATATAATCGCGGCCGCCGTTGCCGAGCGTTATAATAGCGATAACCGCCGCGACGCCGATGATTATGCCTAGCATAGTCAGGAGCGAGCGCATGAGATTCGTCTTTATCGAAAATATCGCTATTCTGATGTTTTCTTTTATATTCATCCCTGACCTCCGGCAATTATTTTGACGTTACCACTTTTACCTTATCGCCGTCGGCAAGAGTTGTTCCTGTCGGCACGGAGATTATGACTATATCTCCCTCGTTGCATCCGGAAACTATTTCATATCTAGTGTCATCGGAGATACCGAGCTCGACCTTTGAGAAGGTTATTCTCTTCGTCTTCGGATTGTAGATATACACATATGTTCCGGTGCTGTCGTTCTTGACAGCCTCGCTGGGCACGAGAAGGACATTGTTCTTTGAATCGACGTCAATTGATATATCGACATCGAGACCGATTATAACGCTCGAAGTGGGATTATCTATAGTCACTTTTGCATCGACGCCGTTCGCGGAGCCCGAGCCGATGAGAGAAGAGATATCGACTCCGCTCGACTGCGTAGCGACGGGGCTTATATAAGTAACTACGCCGTCAACAACTGTGTCGTCTGCCGCAGTGACGCGGCATGGCATATCGAGGCTGACTTTGAAGATATCCGCCTTTCCGAGGACGAAATCGACCACAAACGGATAATATTCAACGGTTATGCCGCTCTGTGCCTGACCGAGAAGAGCGTTGACGATATCGGCGACATTTGTGTTGCCGCTCGCGAGGTCGATTATCGAAGAGATATCAATATTCGCGCTCGCCGCCGAACGGCAGGTCTCGCCGGGAGTTATATTGACCTCGCTGACGATGCCGTCATATTCTGCTATCCAGCCCTTTTTGAGCGAAGATATAGAGGCTGTGAGCGAATCAAGCTCTTTCTTAGAAGCTTCCATAATCGTCTTATATGTGCTCTGGGTTATCGTGCCGGACTGAGCTTCGAGAGTGACTTTTTTGAGCTCGAGCTGCATTTTTTCCATCTGAAGCTCGGAGACGCCGGAGCCGAAGATATTGGAATTGCCGCTGTTGAGCAGCTCGTCGAGCTTCTTGAGCGCAGCGTTTATATCGTCCATGCCGAGAGCCTTGGATACAAGCTCCCAGAACTTATTTGACGCATCGCTGTCAGTCTTGTTCTGGTCATTTTTATTCTGATTGTTGTTCTTTTTCTGCTCCTGTTCCTGCTTTTCGAGCTCTTTGTTTATCTCGGCAAGGCGAGCATTTATCTCTTTGAGCTGAGCAGACGAACTCACAGCGGTATTCTTCGCGTTGTTATAGTTTTCAACGGCGGTCAGATACGCCTGCTGCTTCTCCGCGAGGGCAGAGTTGAGCGACGATGTATCGAATGTCGCAAGCACATCGCCTTTTTTGACATACTCGCCGACCTTGACATTGACAGTCAGGACTTTTGTGCCGTCTATCGGGACAAAGTTACCCTTCTGCGACGACGAGACCTTGCCGGACATATCAAGAGTCTGGGTTATCGAACCCTTTGTCACCTTTGCGGTCGAGACCTGCGGCAGCGGATCGGGTTTGAAGAACATATACAGCACGCCCGCAATAATCGCGGCGCACAGGATCACAAGGATCGACACAAGCACTTTCTTTTTTGTTGACCACTTCTTTGTTTCCATGCGTATCCTCCGTCTCAAAGTTTTGAAAAAGCGCAAAGCGCATACATATAATAGAGAAATTGTACAGGCAAAATATAGACCTGTTGCTGTATAAATTGTGAATATTTTTTGAATTTTAATCAGTATAAACTTTTTTTGATATTTTTTCAAGAACCAGGGCGACGTTTCAGTCTGATAAAAGCAAGTTTTACATATAGATATATAACGCCCGGAATGCGTATACCGTTTCTTGGTGAAAATCACAGCGACATCGGAGGAACGAAAATGAAAAGGATCGCAGCAATTCTGCTCGCCGTTCTCGCTCTACTGCTCGGTGCGTGCTCGGTGCAGAGATATTCCGACGCGGCGATGTTCTGCAGGCGGTTCAACAGAGAATATAAAGAATCACTGCTCGATATTGAAACGGCGACGGTCACAGAGACGGACGGATGCACCGTGTTTAGTCTGACACCGGACGAAAACATTCTGATATCTCTGTATACGGACAGCGACGGAGTGCGAATAAAACGAATAAGCATAACTGCGCACGGAAATGTCGAGGAGATGCAAAACGAACTTTTTGCGCGTTTTTTGGCATTCTGCAAATGCGCAGTCCCCGCCTATTCAAACAGCGAGGACGCATACGAAAACATTTCTGCGAAGCTCAACATACCGAACGAAAATGAATATGCAACCGCGATAACGCAGTATGCACAGGGCGAAGCGGTGAGATACGCTTACTCCGCCGATGTCGCAGGTGCATTTTTTTGCATGGAAAACAAAAGTCTGTGCCGCACGGACGAAGAGCACCTGACTCTCCGCGACGACGGCACAGACCTCAAAAGCTGACTTGCGGTCTTATTCTTTTATTATCTTATATGCAATATCCGGCGTGTCGCTGATTATTGCATCGGCTCCGATATCGTTGAGACGCTCTATCTCTTCGGGGTCATTTATCGTCCAATACTGCACGGCGATATTATAACGGTGAGCGTAATCTACTATTTTCTTCGTTCCGAGACGGACGACACGGTACTGATTGGCGGGAATCTGGAGCGCGCTGTATTTAATCGAATCCTCATCGAGGTTGAGATTGAGAAGCGCCGCGCCGTAGAACTTGAGCACTTCGGATACACCCGCGGAACGGAGCATATCGGGGTGCTTTTCATCGACATATTCGGTGACTTCGCCCTTGAATGTACCGAAGATAACGCGGTCGAGAAGTTCACGCTCTTTGAGCACATCATAGAGAATATCAACGCCGCGCATACCGTTCTCGCCGCCGTCTTTTATCTCAATAATATAGCTGTATTTGCCGTGGGATTCGAGCTTGTCGAGCACATCCTCGAGCAGCACCGCGCGCAGATCATCGGGGATTTTATCGCCGCGCAGGCCTCTGTAGGGATAGCTGCCGTCCTCCGCCTGGAAGTTTTCACCGAAGTTTAGCTCGCGCAGCTCGGCATATGTATGGTCAACGGGCTTGACATCCTCATAGCCGAAATATTCGACTGCGTTGGTGGTTCTGTCAAGCGTATCGTCGTGCAGGAGGATAAGCTTGTTATCCTTTGTGATATGCAGATCAAATTCAAAGATATCTGTATTGAAATCCTTGCTGTTCATGCATGACTCGAACGCGAGCATCGTGTTTTCGGGCATGATTCCGCCGCCCGAGCGATGTGCGGAAACGAGCGCGGCATCAGCAGTGATATAAGGATTGATCTCGCCGCTGTAAGTCGTTGCCGCAGGCGTCCACGCCATGAGCGCGGCATACACGCCGACAAAGACGACTACAACAGCTAAAATAATACCAATAACTTTTAGCGCGGTTTTCTTTCCACTCTTCTTTTTCTTTGACATTTCAGTTCTCCTTTTTGGCAAAAGCAATGCCTGTTGTGATTGTGTATAAAAACATACCACAACAGGCAGAAAAATGCAATGAATTTTACATAATTTGTCTATTTGTTTTCTTCTTTCATGCTTTTGTACTTCTCGCGGGTAGCAAGTCCGCCGCGGATATGGCGCTGAGCCTTGTTTATATCGAGTATCTCGCGCACCTCGCTGTAAAGCTGGGGATTAAGACTGCGGAGCCTGCGCGCGACATCCATATGTACGGTCGACTTTGAAACTCCGAACTGTTTTGCCGCCGCCCTGACAGTTGTCTTGTTCTCAACTATATACTCAGCAAGCTCAACGGCTCTCTCCTCTACTATTCCTTTCAAAACGAACCCTCCCGTTTTTCAATGTCGCTAATAGATATGCAAAACGGGAGGGCTTTATTCACTTATTGCAGGGCTTGTTTTAAAGAATAAGTACAAAAGTGCCGGCGGTTATCAGCGCGCCGCCGAGAACGGTAGTCCAGGTTACCTTTTCGTGCAGTATAACAAATGCGAGCACGATGCTTATAACGACGCTGAACTTGTCTATCGGCACGACCTTTGACGCTTCGCCGAGCTGGAGGGCATGATAATAGAACAGCCACGAAAGCCCTGTTGCAACGCCGGAGAGGATAAGAAAAATCCAGCTGCGTGTGCCGATGCTGCTGATACCGTGATGTGCGCCTGTGGCGAAGACTATACCCCAAGCGAGAACGAGCACGACGGCGGTTCTTATTGCCGTGGCAAGATTGGAATTAACTCCTTCTATGCCTATTTTGGCGAGAATCGATGTCAGCGCGGCGAATACTGCCGAAAGCAACGCGAAAGTTACCCACATAAACGCTCCTCCTTTTTTACCGGACTTTTTTTCCAAGGCATATCACCTCTTTGCAGCCGTCAAAAGGCGGTCACCGTATTTTATTTTATATCCTCGTGTCGAGAAGATCCGTGTATTTTTCCTTGAACTCCATGAAAGTGCCGTCCTCAAGGCTTTGGCGTATCTTCTCCATGAGGGTATTGTAGAACCAGAGGTTGTGCATAACGCACAGGCGCATGGCGAGCATCTCGCCGGACTTGAACAGGTGTCTGATATATGCTCTCGAATGTCTGCGGCAGGTCGGGCAGGAGCACTCGGGATCGATCGGGCGCAGGTCGCGCTCATACTTTGCGTTGTTGAGATTGATTATGCCGCCCATGGTGAAAAGATGTCCGTGGCGTGCGTTGCGGCTGGGCATGACGCAGTCGAAAAGGTCGACTCCGCGAGAAACACCCTCGAGGATATTTCCCGGAGTGCCGACGCCCATAAGATAGCGCGGCTTATCGGCGGGCATATACGGCTCAACTGCCGAAATTATGCGATACATATCCTCCTTCGGCTCGCCGACGGCAAGTCCGCCTATGGCGTAGCCGTCGAGATCGAGAGCGGCTATACGCTTCATATGCTCTATGCGCAGGTCATCGAAAGTGCAGCCCTGATTTATACCGAATAGAAGCTGATCTTTATTTATCGTATCGGGCAGAGAATTGAGGCGATCCATCTCCGCCTTGCAGCGCTCAAGCCAACGCGCCGTGCGTGCGCAGGACTGCTCGGAATACTCATATTTCGCGGGATTTTCAACGCACTCGTCAAATGCCATAGCGATAGTCGAGCCGAGGTTCGACTGGATTCTCATGCTCTCCTCGGGACCCATAAAAATCTTGCGTCCGTCGATATGCGAGGAGAAATAGACACCCTCCTCTTTTATCTTGCGAAGCTTTGCGAGCGAAAAGACCTGAAATCCGCCGCTGTCCGTGAGTATGGGCCCGTCCCATCCGGTGAACTTATGGAGTCCGCCGAATTCTTTCACAAGCTCGTCGCCCGGGCGCAGATGCAGATGATAGGTGTTGCAAAGCTGAACCTGACAGTGGATATCCTTGAGGTCATACGACGAGACCGCGCCTTTAATCGCGCCGCAAGTTGCGACATTCATAAAAGCCGGAGTCTGCACGGTTCCGTGGACAGTTTCAAACACGCCGCGGCGAGCTGTTCCCTCTTTTTTTATAACAGTAAACTTCATCTTTTTTCCTTTCGGTCGGTGTTTATTCAATGAGCATGGCATCGCCAAAACTGAAAAATCTATATTTTTCCCGAACCGCAATTTTGTACGCATTCATCGTGTTTTCATATCCGCAGAAGGCGGAGACGAGCATTATAAGCGTGCTCTCGGGGAGATGAAAATTAGTTATGAGCGCGTCGATGCACTTATACTGATATCCGGGATAGATGAATATATCCGTCCAGTCATCGTCGGCACGTATCTCGCCGCATTTAGTCGCGACGCTTTCGAGCGTGCGGCAGCAGGTAGTTCCCACGGCAAAAACGCGTCCGCCGTTTTTCTTCGTATCGTTTATGAGTTTCGCCGTAGCCTCCGGCAGCATATAATGCTCGGAGTGCATATGGTGATCCTCGACATTCTCCGCCTTGACGGGTCGGAATGTTCCGAGACCGACATGGAGGGTGACGAATCCGACGCCGACACCCTTTTCGCGCAGGGAGTCAAGGAGTTCGGGAGTAAAATGCAGCCCTGCTGTCGGTGCGGCGGCGCTGCCGCGCTCGCGGGCATAGACAGTCTGATATCTGTCGTTATTTTCGAGCTTCTCTGTTATATAATGCGGCAGAGGCATCTCTCCTATCTTATCGAGTAGCTCAAAGAATACGCCGTCATATGTGAACTTAGCAAGGCGGTTGCCGTCCGGCAGAACGTCAACAATCTCGGCAAAGAGCATATCATGGAAGGTGAACCTATGACCCTTGCGTGCCTTTTTGCCGGGACCTGTGATAACCTCCCAGATGTCATCGCCCTTGTTGTTAAGAAGAAGGAACTCGACCACAGAGCCTGTGTCTACCCTTGTGCCGTAAAGGCGCGCGGGAAGAACCTTGGTGTCGTTGAGAATAAGGCAGTCGCCGGGCTCGATATACTGCGCGATATTATGAAAAATATCGTGCTTGACGGCGCCCGTTTTTTTGTCGAGCACCATGAGTCTCGAACTGTCGCGCGGCTCGGCGGGATGTTGTGCAATGAGTTCCTGCGGCAGGTCGTAAAAGAAATCGCTTTTTTTCATTATTTTTCCTCAGCTTTCGTGTCCTGAGACTAAAAAAGTATTTGACTTGCAATATCCGTTGGTGGTATTATTTTAATGTTATATCCTGACGGAGCTTCTTTTCAATGTCACACACTATTATATTGCAAAATCTCTGTCAATACAACAATTTTTTCACTCAAAAACGTTTTTCGGAGGAACTTTATCATGAAGCATTTCAAAGTAGGTATCATAGGCGCAACAGGTATGGTCGGTCAGAGGTTCGCCACCCTGCTTGAGGATCACCCCTGGTTCGAGGTCTGCGCGCTCGCCGCTAGCTCGCGCTCCGCGGGCAAGACATACGAAGAGGCTCTCGGGACCAAATGGTGCATGAAAAAGCCCATTCCCGAAAAGTTCAGAAACATGATAATCATGGACGCGGAGAAAGATGTTGAAAAAATCGCATCGATGGTCGATTTCGTCTTCTGCGCGGTCAACATGAACAAGGATGAAATAAAGGCGCTCGAGCTCAAATATGCAAAAGCCGAATGCCCCGTTGTTTCAAACAACAGCGCAAACCGCTTCACTCCCGATGTTCCGATGATAATCCCCGAGCTCAACCCCGATCACGCTGACATAATCAAGGCGCAGAGGGAGAGGCTCGGCACAAAGCGCGGATTCATCTCCGTCAAATCGAACTGCTCGCTTCAGAGCTACGTTCCGGCGCTGTTCCCGCTTTCCGAGTTCGGAGTCAAGGATGTTCTCGTCTGCACATATCAGGCAATCTCCGGCGCGGGTAAGACATTTGAGACATGGCCCGAGATGATAGACAACGTCATCCCCTACATCGGCGGCGAGGAAGAGAAATCCGAGAGAGAGCCGCTCAAGATATGGGGCAAGATAGAGGGCGGCGAGATAGTTCCCGCGAAGAGCCCGAACTTCACCGCACAGTGCCTGCGCGTTCCCGTATCGGACGGTCACATGGCGGCGGTATTCGTAAGATTCGAAAACAAGCCCACAAAAGAACAGATACTTAAAATCTGGAAGGATTTCAAGGGATATCCTCAGCAGGTCGGGCTGCCCAGCGCGCCAAAGCAGTTCCTCAACTACTTTGAAGAGGACAATATGCCTCAGACTCGCCTCAACAGAGAGCTCGAGGGCGGCATGGCGATTTCGGTCGGCCGTCTGCGCGAAGATACCCAGTATGATTACAAATTTGTCTGCCTTTCACACAATACGCTCAGAGGCGCCGCCGGCGGAGCCGTGCTCATGGCGGAGCTGCTTTGCGAAAAGGGATATATGGACAGATAACATAAAAGCCGCCCGGCTGTCTGTCCGGGCGGTTTCCGTTTTTTAGGAGGCCGGCTTTATGAAGAAAGCTGTTTTCACGGGAGCGGCGGTCGCACTCGTCACGCCGTTTCATAAAGACGGAAGTATAAACTACGGAAAGTTAGAAGAGCTTATAGATTATCAGATCGAAAACTCCACGGACGCCATAGTTGTATGTGCAACGACCGGCGAGAGCCCGACATTGAGCTACGAAGAGCACGAGCAAATCGTGCGGTGTTGTGTTGAACATGTTGCCGGAAGAGTTCCCGTCATTGCGGGAACGGGCAGCAACGACACAAAAAATGCGCTAAAGCTTTCAAACGACGCGGAAAGAGCCGGAGCCGACGGTCTGCTTATGGTCACGCCGTACTACAACAAGACATCGCAGGCAGGACTGATAGAGCATTTCAATTTCATTGCGGACAGGGTCAGCACACCGATAATCCTCTACAATGTGCCAAGCCGCACGGGGCTGAACATAAAACCCGAGACCTATTATGAACTTTCGAAGCATAAGAATATAGTGGCGGCAAAGGAAGCAAACGGCGACATTTCCGCGCTCGCGCAGACTGTAAAGCTCTGCGGCGACGAACTGACGATATACAGCGGAAACGATGACCAGATAACGGCGTTCATGTCGCTCGGCGCAAAGGGAGTTGTCTCAGTGCTATCAAATATCGCGCCGAGGGCGGTACACGACATGGTCAAAATGTATCTTGATGGCGACACCGCCGCGAGCACCGAGCTTCAATTAAAATATCTCGACCTTTGCAGCAGCCTGTTTTCCGATGTGAATCCCATACCCGTAAAAGAAGCGATGAACATGATGGGCATGGAAGTCGGCTCATGCAGGCTGCCGCTGGCGCAGATACAGCCGCAGGCGAAGGAGAAGCTCAGGAGAAGCCTCTCCGCTCTCGGAATGATATAAGCTCGAAAGGAACGACACATGGGTGCCGTAAGGCGAAATAATGCTGAATATTATGCTCAGCGGATGCTGCGGAAGCATGGGCAGAGCCGTCACCGCTTTTGCCGACAACCGCGACGATATTAAAATAACAGCGGGAATAGACCGCGAGGGGCGCGAATGCAAATTTCCGACATTTGTCTCGCCTTTCAGCTTCAACGGAAAGGTCGATGTTATAATCGACTTTTCATCCCCTGCCGCCCTGCCGGGTCTGCTCGAATATGCAGTCAGCACAAAAACTCCGACAGTCATTGCGACAACGGGTTTGAGCGAGGCGCACACAGCGCTTATCTATAAAGCGGCAAAAGAGATACCGATATTTTTCAGCGCGAACATGTCGCTCGGAATAAATCTGCTCTGCGAGCTCGCGAAAACTGCGGCGAGAGTGCTGGGCGGCACATATGACATAGAGATAGTCGAGACTCACCACGCGCAAAAAGCAGATGCGCCGAGCGGAACGGCACTGATGCTCGCGGACGCGATATCATCGGAGCTTGAGCGCAAGCCGTACTACGAATATGACCGCCATCTGCGGCGCACAAAACGACCGCACGATGAAATAGGCATACACTCGATACGCGGCGGAACGGCAGTCGGCGAGCACGAGATTATATTTGCAGGCTACAACGAGACGATAAAGCTCAGCCACTGCGCGCAGAGTAAAGAGTTATTCGCAGCGGGAGCCGTGAACGCCGCAAAATTCATACAAAACAAAGAACCGGGACTCTACGGCATGAGCGACATGATAGACAGAAAGGATGCGAAGAAGTGAAGATAATCGAATCGATAAGAGTGAGCGAAAACGCGACTCTTTTTTCGCTCAGTGACTCCCCCGCCGACATAAGCTTCATTGCGGGCATCTTCGAAAAAATTGCCGAAGCGGGAATAGACGTTGACATGATCTCGCAGTTTCTGCCGAACAGTTCTCATGCGGGGCTTTCGTTTACGGTCAGCGACGACGATTTCGGCGGCGTGCTCGAGATAGCGACTCAGCTCAGAGCCGAAAACAAAAAGATAAAAATAAGCGTCAGCTCCGGTAACTGCAAGATATCCGTAAGCGGAGCTGAAATGGAGGGACGTCCGGGCGTTGCGGCGCGGGTATTCAAAGCCGCCGCGGATGCGGGGTGCGACATAAGAATGATAAACACATCGGAGACTGAGATATCTCTGCTCGTTGTCAAAGCCGATGTTGACGCGACGGTCGCGGCGATAAAAAAAGTGTTTGAATAAAAATAACAAGCATAGAAAAAAGCTGCATCTTGCGATGCAGCTTTTTAAAATTCAAATCACACGCTCAGGAGTCCTGCGTCGAGCACGAACTGAGAGCCGGTCACATAGCGCGCCTTGTCGCTTGCGATATAGAGAACCATATTCGCGACATCCTCGGGCTCGATCCACGGCACGGGCAGAAGGTTGCCTGCGGAACGCTCGGCAATTTCAAGCGGAGTCGAATGCTCGAGAGCCGCAAGACCGTCGTTCATGGGAGTGTTAACTCCCGTCGGGTGGATGCTGACAACGCGGATATTATAGGGTGCAAGCTCGATAGCCCACGCTTTTGTCAGACCCGTGAGTCCCCATTTCGAAGCGGTATAGTGCGAAAGCCTGTTGCCGCCGCGCAGACCCATGACGGACGAGTTATTGATGATAACGCCGCTCTTTGCCTCCATCATGTGAGGAACGACTCTGCGTGTAACTATAAACGGACCTTTGAGGTTGATATCTATCATCGCGTCCCACTCTTCGTCGGTCATCTTGTCGACCGTAGCATAGGCGCAGATGCCTGCGTTGTTGAAAAGTATATCTATCTTGCCAAACTCGGCGATAGCTCTGTCAACGGCGTCAGTGACGGATTTGTCGTCTCTGACATCGCCCGCAGCGATAAGGCATCTTCTACCGAGGGCTTCCACTTCCTCTTTCAGTCTCTTGAGCTCATCGCTCGTGCCGAACGAGTATGCGGGATATTCAATCTTCTTCGCCACATCAAATGCAACGATATCGGCACCCTCTTTGGCGAGAGCGAGAGCGGTGGCTCTGCCCTGACCGTGTGCTGCGCCGGTTATAAACGCAACTTTGTTTTCAAAATCAGACATTACGGGTATCTCCATCTTTGCGATATTTGTAGAGCACTTCGTCGAGCGGAACTTTTGCAACGGTATTGAACAGATTCGTTGCGTACATTATACCGGCAAAAGCGATGAGAAGAACTATCTCTTCAGTTGAAAAACGCTCGGAAAGCTTATTGTATCTCTCGTCGGGTATGTTGTGCGGATCTTTGCAGATAGCGCCGCCGAAATCGACGAGCAGCTTTTCGGTATCCGACAGATGCGGATTGTCCGGATCGTCGCCGGAGTCAATAAGTATTTTTCTGAAAAAGATCGAACATATCAGGCACTCGTTGCCCTCGGATATAGCGTGGGAAAACAGCGATATTGCGCGGTCGCCGATGACCGGCACGAGCTGATCATAGAGCGTGTACCACTCCATATACGCTTTGAATGCAGGGACATTGTGAAGCAGAGTACGCTTCATATTGGTGATGCGTCCGTGCTTTGCTATCTGATCTTCGTACTCCCTCTTGACCTCTTCCGATGAACTTTCATACTCTGTCATAGGTAAAAAGCTCATGAAATTTTCCTCCTTTAAACCATTAAAGCTTTTATTCAAACAAAAACCGGCACAATGATGTGCCGTCTTTTTGTTATGCTGTTTTTTCTGTCTGCGCAGATACAGACTTTTTCTTAGAGCGACGGAGATTTTTCTCCGCCTTTCCCGTAAGCCTTATCTCCTCGGGGTCGTCCTTTATCTTATCCATAATGACAAACAGCAGCGTCATCATCAGAAGATACGGAACGGGGCTGAACAAGCCCGGATTGACAAGTGACATCAGCTGCATGCCGATATATGCGATAAAAATAAACTTGTTTGTCAGAGTGTTGCGGCGCGCAAAATAGACAATACGCGCGACGAATATATATCCGTAAGCCGCGATGCCGACTATGCCAAAGCTGCCGATAACCTGGAACGGCGAGGAATGATACCAACACAGGGCGCCTTTTGCGGAATGATGGACATCCCTGTTGCCGAAATATCCGAGTCCCCTACCGAAGACGGGATTTGAAAGGAAATCCTCAACGGCGCGGCGCATGAGCCTGACTCTTATCTCGTTATCATCTATCTGGAGAAGTCTCAGGAGCATATCGCGGAAGAAATAGATGAGATCCCAGAAGAACACGAAGAACATCACAATACCGACAGAGATTATAATAATATTATGTACCCTGTGGCGTTTATCGAGGCAGAGAAGCGCTATCATGCACATCATGACTTCCGCAGTGCCGACAATTGCGCCGCCGCGCGATCCGGTTATCATCATACAGCCGTAGAACAACATACCGACCCAGAACCAGCCGTGATTGCCCTTTATCGAACGCAGGAATGCAAACGGCAGAGCGAAGATAAGAAAAGTTGAGGCGTTGTTGCGCCACTGGAAAGCGAGAAGCCCGTGAGTCGAGAGCACCTTATCGAGATGCTCACCGTAATATTCGAGGATCATGAAGCAGCAGAACAGCCCCATGATTATCATTATTTTTGATATCTTATCCGGCAGAGAATAGTTTTCTCTCAGGCGAATGTGCGAGTTCATGAGATTATAGAACAGCAGCATACCGAAGCCGAGACCGAGGGTAAAAAATATCGGCATCAGGCTGAAATATTCTTTGGCGGTTATCTTGCCGAGACCGCCGAGAGTAACTGCGACGGAGACTGCAAGCATCGGCCAGAACAGCTCGCCGTGAGGCAGTTTGCGCTGATAATAAATGAAATGGAAAATTATAGCCGCCGCTGCCGGGACGGCAAGCCAGACCATTTTGATGAACTCATCGTAAGAATTGTTGCACTTTATAAGGCAGAGGCAGAGCAAAAGAAACGGTTCAAGCGCAATTATAACATCCTCGCAGAAAACAAGTATGGCGCAAATGATCGCTGCAAAGATAAGAAGCCCTATAGCCTCTACACGCAAGACGGTGATAAAACAGGCTATAAGGAAGCAAACCCACATGAACCAATCAGTGGAAAGATAGTGTTCTATGCTTTTTCTGACGCTTTCAAATTTCGCGTTTTTTGTCAAGTTCATGCTCCTCGTTGACTCTCCGATCGTCTGAAATATTTTCACAATACATCAAACGAGCCGGCTGTCAAAAATACTGCCGAAATCCGCAGGTACAGTCCCAATGTTTAGCAGTTTATTTTATCACAAATTCATCAAAAAATCAAGAAATAACAATTAATCGAGCTGCATTATTTCCTCCGCCAAGGCACTTGCCGCGTCAAATAATTCTTGGCGGCAGGAAAGCTGCAATTCGTCCATACTGTGAGTTCCGTCAGACGACACAAAGAGTTTCTCTATTCCGAGCGCGGCAGGGTCGGCATCGTTTGACGCGCACCCGCAGACGGCGTAAACTTTTGCGCCAGCTTTGGCAGCTCTTTTGCAGACTCCGCTCATCACTTTTCCGTTGACGCTTTGAGAATCAAATCTCCCCTCGCCCGTTATAACTATATCGGCATTTGCGGCAAGTTTGTCAAATCCGGATTCGTCCAAAACTATATCTATGCCGCTTCTGAGCTCGGCATTCAGAAAAGCTGACGCGCCCGCGCCGAGACCGCCTGCGGCACCTGCGCCGGGAAGATTTTCAGAATTGAAGTTGAGGTCTCTTTTGAGTATATCGGCCATATGGTGCAGCCCTCGGTCTAGCAATCCGACCTGCTCTGCATTCGCGCCCTTTTGCGGCGCAAAAACATAAGCTGCACCGTCAACACCAAAAAGCGGATTTGTGACATCGCACGCGGCGACTACGGGAATATCAACCGGCTTTTCGGGCGGGATAATATGTTCGACATCTATCAGCGTTCCACCGACAGGAACAAATGAATTATTATTTTTATCGAGAAAACGAAAGTCGAGCTCCGACGCCATACCCGCGCCGCAGTCGTTGGTTGCGCTGCCGCCGAGACCCAAAACAATACGCTTCGCGCCGCGATTTACGGCATCGCGTATAAGCATACCGACGCCCGCAGTAGTCGTAACGGTCGGGTCGGCTCTGTCGCCCGCGAGCGGGAGTCCGGCACACGAGGCAGTTTCAATAACGGCAGCGCCGCTTTTGAGCATATAATACTCCGCGCGCAAGGATAAACCGAACGGGTCTTTTGACTCCGCCGATATCCACTCGCCGTCAATAAAATTCGCAAAACTCGAACAAAGCCCCTCGCCGCCATCGGCAGCGGGGAGCTTTATAACATTGCAGTCCGGTATTCTGTTTCTGAGCGCCGATTCGATTATATCACAGACCTCCGAAGAAGTCAGCGTGCCTTTGAAAGAATCGGGAGACAGCAGAATATTCATATTATCAATCTTTTGTAAGCATTCTTATGTATCTCTTGAAGAAAGACACGCCTTCGTCGAGAACCGCAACGGGGCAGCGCTCATCGGTAGCATGGGTGCAGAGAAGGAGCTTCGTGCGCACATGGAACGGAGCAAAACGATAAATATTATCGCATATAGGCTCATAGAAGCAGGCATCGGTACCGCCCATAACAAGATAGGGCGCAACGATAACCTCAGGATCGGCTCTGACGCAGATCTCCTCAATGACCTTGAAAGCTCTGGAATCGGTCGAAGAGAACTTGGACGCCTCTTTATGCTTGAGGCACTTTATCTCAACATCCTTATTCTTTATGACCTTGCGCAGGTGCTTCTCGACATCTTCTGTGGTTGTGCCGGGCATCATTCTGAAGTTTGCCGTAACAGATGCTTCCTGCGGAAGAACGTTGGCGACAGGGCTGCCCTCGGCCATGGTGACGCCGGTAGTGGTTCTTATGAGCGAAGCCGTCGGCGGAATCTGCTCCATGATAAACTTCGCAAGGGGCTTAAGCAGCCAGAGGTTGCAGGCGACGACTCTGACGGGATATGTGGTTCTTCTGCCGAGATTGGAGAAGAGTTTGAGAACAAACGGCTCGAGTTTTGACTTGAACTGATGGTTTTCAACGTCTTTGACGACATCCGCTATTTTGCCTATGGCGCTGTGCTTCGGAGGCTGAGAAGAATGTCCGCCCTTAGCTCTGACGCTCATAGAGAAATCGGCATAGCCCTTCTCCGCGATGCCTACGCCCGCAAGATTGCCCTTGAGAACATGCTTGACATTGACGGGCAGTATGGCTCCGCCCTCATCTATGACGCTGTCGAGGTGAATACCGCGTGACTTGAGGGTTTCCATGATAGCCTTTGCGCCGGCATCCTTTGCAGCGACGACTTCCTCATCGTGACCGAAGCAGAGATAGACATCTCTCTCGGGTTCATATCCCTCTTCAAGAAGAGTCTCAACGGCTTCCATGACGCAGATAAGGTGGTTCTTCATATCAAGAGCACCTCTGCCCCAGATGAACTCGCCGTCGTTATAGCCGCTGAACGGCTCATGAGTCCAGTCACCCTCGGTGCCGGGCTCAATCGGGACGACATCCTGATGCGAAAGCAGAGCTATAGGCTCGAGATCGGGATTCTTTCCCTTCCAGCGATAGAGCAGGCTCGCCTCGGCGATATCCTCGCGCTCGAGAGTCTTATGCAGCAGAGGATATGACTCCTCAAGGAATTTGTGGAATTTTTCAAACTGCGACCAGTCGACCTTATCTTTTTCAGGATAAGATACGGTGGGAATCTGAATAGCACCGCTCAGATGCTTTGCAACACGCTCAACATCAACATTCTCTTTTTCAAGAGGCTTTGTCTCCCTCTTCTTGGGGACAAAGAATATGGCTCTGATAAGAGTTATGACGATAAAAATACCGAGAGCTATCAGAATGCCGTAAAGTATTTTGAGTCCCATTGTTTTTCTCCTTTCACGCCACGCGGCGAAATAAATTAATATACACTTTGACGCGGTAAAGCCCGAAGTCAAATATCTACATAATAATATCAGAAAATCGCTGTTCAGACAATAGCCGAAATGCAAAAATTTGCCCCAAAAAACATAGAAATTTTATATGATTACATGTCAAAAAGGCTTATCTGCGTGGTTTTCGGAATATCCTCAAGCGCACCCGCCGCTTCGAGAGCCTCGATAACAGTCTTGGAAACACTCGCACGTCTGCGCAAATCTTCGACGGATAGGTACTTGCCCTCGCCGTCATCGCGCGCCGCAGCAAGCTGCTCTGCGGCAACGCCGCCGCATCCGCCGAGAGCGGAGAACGGAAGCCTTATCTTGCCGTCTTCGATATGATAGACCTTGGCATCGGAATTATAGACATCGACCGGAAGGAATTTCACTCCGCGCGCCATCATCTCATTGACGACCTGGAGAGAAGTGAACATATTCTCCTCCTTGGTGGTGGCTTCCTTCATGTTCATCTTTGTCTTGAGATATTTCATCTTGTTCTTGACGGCTTCCTGACCTGCCATGATGGACACGGTATCAAGGTCCTCACCGCGGACTGTCATATATGTCGCGTAGTACTCGACAGGATAGTAGAGCTTATACCAAGCAAGACGCATGGCGGCGATAACATACGCTGCGGCGTGAGCCTTCGGGAACATATATTTTATTTTAAGACAGCTGTCGATATACCACTCGGGAACATTATTTGCGCGCATCGCAGCCTTGTGTTCATCGGTAAGGAGCTTTTTCGCTTTACCCTTACGGGTTATCTCCATTATCTTGAACGCCATGCTCGGCTCGACGCCCTTATGTATGAGATAGGTCATGATGCTGTCTCGTGTTCCGATAACATCGGAAATGGTGCAGGTGCCGTTATCTATAAGGTCTTTTGCGTTGCCGAGCCAGACATCGGTACCGTGGGAAAGTCCGGATATCTGGAGCATATCGGAAAAGTTCTTCGGTTTTGAGTCAAGAAGCATCTGGCGCACGAACGGCGTTCCGAGTTCGGGCAAAGACAACGTACCTGTATTGCAGTCGATATCCTCTTCCGTTACGCCCATGGGCTCGGGAGATAAAAGCATCTCATAGAGCTTTGGGTCGCAGACATCTGCATCCATGACAGAAGTTCCGGTCAGATTTTCAAGATGCTTATAGAACGTCGGCACATCGTGGCCGAGAATATCAAGCTTGAGTATCGTATCATGGAGCGCATGGAAGTCGAAATGCGTTGTTCGCGTGCCCTTGTCGGGATCGTCCGCGGGGTGCTGGATAGGCGTGAAGTCCTCAGCCTCTTTATAGTCCGGCACAACGACCATTCCGCCGGGGTGCTGACCGGTTGTGCGCTTTATTCCGACACAGCCCTGGACGAGTCTGTCTTCCTCCGCACGCTGAACGGTCATGCCTTTTTCATCGAGCCACTTCTTGACGAAGCCGTAGGCGGTCTTATCGGCGAGAGTGCCGATTGTACCTGCCTTGAAAACGTTCTTGGCGCCGAAAAGGGTTTCGGTATACTTATGCGCCTGCGACTGGAAATCGCCGGAGAAGTTAAGGTCGATATCGGGCTGTTTATCGCCGTGGAAACCGAGGAATGTTTCGAACGGGATATCGTGACCGTCGCGGACGAGCGGTTCGCCGCAAATTTCACAGTTCTTCGGCGGCAGGTCGAAGCCCGAGCCGATTGAGCCGTCCATGAAGAATGTACTCTTCTTGCAGTGTTTGCACAGGTAGTGCGGCATAAGCGGGTTGACCTCGGATATCTCCGCCGCGAAAGCGACAAATGACGAGCCGACCGAGCCTCGCGAGCCAACATAATAGCCGTGATCCATGGAGAACTTGACGAGTCGCTGGGCGATGATATAAAGCACGGCGTAGCCATGTTCGATAATTGAGCTGAGCTCCTTTTCAAGGCGCTTTTCGACATATTCCGGCAGAGGATCACCGTAGATATCTTTCACATGCTTATAGCATATCTCGCGCAGTTCTTCATCGGAGCCCGGAATTCGCGGAGGATATGTACCGTCCGGTATGGGCTGGATAACCTCGCACATATCAGCTATCTTATTGGTATTTTCAATGACAACTTCGCGTGCGGTCTCCTCGCCGAGATAAGCGAACTCATCGAGCATCTCCTGCGTTGTTCTGAAATAGAGCGGAGCCTGCTGAGCGGCATCGGTAAAGCCCTGACCGGTCATGATAATCTCTCTGAAAACGCTGTCGCTCTTGTCCATGAAGTGAACATCGCAGGTAGCGACGGTAAGCTTGCCGAGCTTGTCGGCAGTGGCGATTATCTTTTTGTTTATATCCTCAAGCCCCTGAACATCCTTGACTCTGCCCTCTCTGATAAGGAAAGCGTTGTTGCCGTTGGGCTGTATCTCAAGGTAATCGTAAAACGAGGCGATTTCAAGCACTTCATCGTCGGATTTTCCGTCGAGTATAGCTCGGTAAACTTCACCCTGTTCGCACGCACTGCCGACGATTATACCCTCGCGGAACTCTTCAATTACCGAGCGCGGGACGCCGGGCTTGCGACTGAAATATTCGAGGTTTGATTTTGTGATTATTTTATAGAGGTTTTTAAGTCCTACATAATTCTTTGCAAGGAAGATTATGTGGTTATATTTCTTTTTCTTCTCGGCAGGATCGACGACGCGGTCGTCAAAATAATAGCCCTCCATGCCGTAGAGTATCTTTATCTTGCCCTTTGCCGCAGCGCAGGCCTCGGGGAACGCCTGAACAACGCCGTGGTCGGTTATGGCTATTGCCTTGTGTCCCCATGCTATAGCACGCTCAACGAGCTTTGTGGCGCTCGAAACGGCGTCCATGGCGGACATTGTGGTATGCAAATGAAGCTCGACGCGTTTTTCGGGTGCATCGTCCTTCTTTTCGATAAGGTCAATTGTCGTTATGGCTCGCGCGTTTATGCAGTCGCACTTCATATAGGAGTCGTAGTTGACAACACCCCTGACCATAACGGCGACACCGTCTTTGATATTTTTGAGCAGGCTTTCGCAGTTCTCGGCGAGCTCGAATATCTTGACGGAATATGAATTTGTTTTATCTGTAATGCAAAAATTGATTATCTTTCTCTTGCCGTCGCGTGTGTCGCGCGACTCGAAAGAAAATACGGTTCCCCAGACAACGACCGAGCCTGAGTCGGAAGCTATCTCGCTCAACGGAATGGGCTTGGTTTTTATTATAGGTCCGTAGATCGGGACGGAATATTTCGTTGAAAACGGGTATTCGTCATATGTTCTTGTGAGATTGCTGAGGTCTTTTTCCTGCGAGACTTTGTCGGCGAACGCGTTGCGTATGCCGCTGTCAAGTTCTTCCTGATACTGCACGACTTCGCCGTCATCGACAGGTGCGCCGCTGTCAGTGAACTCAACGCCGACATCCTCGCCGAAGCGTTCGAATATCATCTGCGCAAAGCGCTTGGGTGCTCCGAGATTGTTTATGACATCCGCGCCGCTCTTGAGCTGGACGGACACCATATCGCCGAGCATGAAGCACTTTGCATCGTTTAAAAATCCGTTCGCGGCGGGAAACTCCTTGCGCAGAGAAACGAGCAGCTTGGCAAGCCCGAGTTCACTCATCGGCTCTTTCGGAGCATCTTCGCGTTTTTCTTCTTTGACCGAGCAGTTTATCACTGCGGCATTGAGAGTGAACGCTTTTATGAGCGAAGTTTCGACAGCCCTCAAAATAAGCTTGCCCGGCGCAGCAGCCGCCGAGCAAAGCAGTTCGAGCTCCCTGCGCTCGACATTCAGCCTGATATCGTCAAGCTGAATGTTTTCAAGCTCAGAGAGCAATTCGGAATCATCAATATATTCTTTTACAAAATCAACTAACTTCTTGCCGGACATCATTGTCTCCATTAAAGTTTATCTATCTCTTCCATAAGGCTGTCAAGCACCTCTGACTCAGGTACTTTTTTGATTATTTGACCCTTTTTGAATATCAGCGCGCAGCCGTCGCCACCGGCGATACCGATATCGGCTTCTCTCGCTTCACCGGGTCCGTTGACGGCACAGCCCATGACCGCGACCTTTATCGGCTTGTTGCACGACGCGAGCCGCTCTTCGACTGCGTTTGCGAGGGATATCAAATCTATCTTTGTTCTGCCGCAGGTCGGGCACGAAACTATCTGGACGCAGTCTTTTTTTGCGCCCGTTGCGCGCAGGATATCATAGCCCGCCGCAACTTCTTTGACCGGATCATCGGTCATTGAGACACGGATAGTGTCGCCGATTCCGTGCAGGAGCAGAGAACCGATACCGACGCTCGACTTGACAAGACTCATTTTCCATGTGCCCGCCTCGGTTATGCCTACATGGAGCGGATAATCGCAAATCTGCGAGATAAGCTCATATGCTTCGACAGTCATCGGGACATCGGAGGACTTGAGCGAAATAACAATATTATTAAAATCGCACTCCTCAAGCAGGCGCACATGTCCCATTGCGCTGTCCACAAGAGCCTGTGCGGTGGGAGCGCCGTATTTGGCGAGAATATCCTTCTCGATAGAGCCGCTGTTGACGCCAACCCTTATCGGGATACCGTTATTGGCGCAGGCATCGGCAACAGCCTTGACTCTGTCTTTCGAGCCGATATTGCCGGGATTGATGCGTATTTTATCAACGCCCGCAGAGATGCTTTCGAGCGCGAGTCTGTAATCAAAATGTATATCCGCGACTATCGGCACTTTTACTGCCTCTTTGAGAGCCGGGATGAGCTTCACCGCATCCATATCGGGTATTGCGGCGCGGATTATCTGGCATCCGGCTTTTTCGAGAGCCTTTGCCTGCCTCACGCTGCCCTCAATATCATGCGCGGGGATATTGAGCATCGACTGAACGGCTATCGGAGAGTTGCCGCCGATAGTCAAATTGCCTATTCTGACTTCTTTGCTTTTTCTGCGTTCAAATGCCATAATTCTAACCTCTTATCAAACTGACAATATCTTTGAATGAAATCACAGCCATAAATGCGAGCAGAAGTATCATGCCGACCGCGTGAACCCACTTTTCAAACTTCTGCGGGATAGGTCTGCGGATGATAAGCTCGATAAACATAAAGAACAGTCTGCCACCGTCAAGCGCCGGTATGGGCAGGAGATTGAACAGACCGACATTAATAGCTATCAGCGCCATAATAGTCAGAAGCGGAGTCCAATCCATCGAGGACGACGAGGCGGACGCCGCATCCGCAACATAGTTTATAATGCCTATCGGCCCCGAGACCTCGCTTAGTCCGTATCGTCCGGTTATCAGGTCAAAAAGGCTTATCCAGGCCATGCGGCCTATTGATATACTCTCAAGAAAAGCGTTCTTTGTGACGCTCAAAAATGTCGGTTTAACGCCGACGATAATGAAATCATAGTGGATGCTTATAAGATTCTCCTGACCCTCTATCGGGCTGGTCTGGAACCTGACATCCTTGAGTTCAACATTTTTGCCGTCCCTTTTGACGACGAAGTCCATGACGCCGTCATCGTCGCGCATCATGAGAAATGTTATATCATATTGGGAATAGACTCGCTTGCCGTTTATTTTGACTATCTTATCCCCCGCCTCAAGTCCGCTCGCGGCGCTCGTCGCGTTGTCATAGAAGGAGCGTATCTGAGTGGTGCCGATAAGATCGGACTGGCAGAGCATAATCGCAACGATTATAACGCCCATGATAAGATTGACCGTCGCTCCGGCGACAACGACTATCATTCGCTGCCACAGGGGCTTGTTGTTGAAGGCGTGCTGATCCTCGCTGTCCTCGTCCTCGCCCTCCATGCTGACGTATCCGCCTATCGGCAGGATTCTCACGGCATAGTTTGTATCGCCCTTCTTCTTTTTGAAGATGGCGGGACCCATGCCGATAGAGAACTCGTTGACCTTGACCTTGAAAAGCTTTGCAAAAAGGAAATGGCCGAGTTCATGGAACATTATGACGATGCCGAAGAAAAGTATAGCCACAAGAAACGGCCAGACCTTGCTCCAAACTGTCGAAAACGACAGCGCGGTATTCAAAAACATAAAAAATATCCTTTCAGCCCGTGAAATCAGCAGCCGAACATCTCATGCACTTTTTCTCTTGCGCGGGAATCGGCGAGGAGAATGTTTTCAAGGCTGTCGCACGGTAAAAATTCGGTTGAATCGAGCACACCCGACACTGCATCGGCGATATCGAGGAACTTTATCTTTCCGTCCCTGAACAGCTTATTCGCAGCTTCGTTAGCGCCGTTTGCCGATGCGGGATAGATGCCGCCCTTTGTTATCGCCTGCCTGCAAAGATTGATGCAGGAAAAAGTATCATAGTCTGGCTGCTCAAAGGTGAGCGTTTTCCACTCCTCGAGTCGGAGCTGCTTTGCAGGGCTCTCGTAACGCTCGGGGTAAGTCAGCGCATACTGTATCGGCACGCGCATATCAGGCACGCCGAGCTGAGCTATAACTGAGTTGTCGACATATTCGACGAGCGAATGAACCACGCTCTGGCGGTGAACAAGAATGTCTATTTTATCGGCGGGCATATCAAAGAGCCACGCCGCTTCGATAAGCTCCAGTCCCTTGTTCATCATTGTAGCAGAATCGATGGTAATTTTTGCGCCCATGCTCCAGTTCGGATGCTTGAGCGCCTGCTCAACGGTTACATCTTTCAGGTCATCACGTGTTCTGCCGAAGAACGGACCGCCGGAAGCGGTCAGAATAAGGCGTTTGACGCTCTGCTTTCCGGGGCTTCCCTGAAGCGACTGGAATATTGCGGAATGTTCGCTGTCGACCGGGAGAATCGCTACGCCCTTTTCTTTGGCGCGGGTCGTTACAAGCTCGCCGCCGGCAACAAGAGTCTCCTTGTTGGCGAGGGCAATATCATTGCCCGCCTCGATAGCGGCAAGGGTCGGCTTGAGACCGGCTATGCCGACAATACTATTGAGCACCTTATCGGCATCAAGCTGAGCCGCGGCACATATGCCCTCTTCGCCGCCGAGCACTTTTGTATCGGTATCGGCGACTTTTATTCTGAGCTCCGCCGCTCTGTTCTCATCGGCAACAGCCGCTATCTCGGGCTTAAACTCCCTTATCTGCTTTTCGAGCAGGTCGATATTTGAATTCGAGGTCAGCGCTTTGACCGTAAAATTCCGAAGTCTTGCGACATCGAGCGCCTGGGTACCTATAGAACCGGTAGAGCCGAGAATGACCATGCTTTTCATAGGATCACGCTCCCACGCTGAGAATCAGCGAAATAATGGCGTAGAGCATCGGCATAACGAAGCTGTAGCTGTCGAATCTGTCCATGATGCCGCCATGACCGGGGAAGATGGTTCCGAAATCCTTTTCGCCGAAGTTCCTCTTGATAACGGACGCCGAAAGGTCGCCGCCGATGCTGATAGCGGAGAGGAACATCGATGTTGCGGGAATCATCCACCACTTTATTGTGTCGTTCTTGAAGAAGAAATAATCAAAAATGAAGAAGAAAGCGAGGTTGAAGAGCATAGTTATAACTATTCCGCCGATTGCGCCCTCAACACTCTTTTTCGGGCTGATATTCGGAGCGAGCTTATGCTTGCCGAACTTTCTGCCGACAAAATACGCAAATGTGTCGTTGAGCCATGCGGACAGCAGCGCCGTAAAGATAATAAAGAACACATGCGACTGCTGGAACAGATCCGGACGGCTCAGGCAGAGATTCCTGAGCAGGGTTATTGTCGACATAACATACGGCACGATAATGCCGCAGAACATCGACATAACGACATCTTCAAACTTTGTTTTCTTATAGTTGCCGAGCATGATGAACATCATGATTATGACATAGACAATTGCAATGACATATGTCGGGAACGGCAGCTTCGAAAAGAGCTTATATTCATAGGCAAAGGGCATAAATGCGGCGAGAACTATGTTGATTATCATGAGAAGCTTGTTCTCGATCTTCGCAACATGCTGTATCTCATAGGATGCGATCAGCGATACGACTGCTATAACTATGCCAAGAACAGGGGTGAACATAAAGGCAAGGACTGCAAGTCCGAAAAGAGCGCCTAAAACTCCGGTAATAACGCGCTGTTTCATCTTTCTCTCATCTCACTATAAAAATTATTTTCAGACTCCTCCGAAGCGTCTGCTGCGATGTGCGTATTCCTCAAGAGCGGCATCAAAATCCTGCTCGGTATAATCGGGCCAGAGGATATCGGAATAAATAAACTCCGAATATGCCGCCTGCCAGATGAGGAAGTTGGAAAGTCTGAATTCTCCGCTTGGGCGGATTATAAGATCGGGGTCGGGCTGACCCGCCGTATAGAGATTGTCGGATATATCCTGCTCGGTCAGGCTCTCGGGTGTGCGCTCCCCTCTTGCGCACTGCTCGGCAAGCCGCTTGCAGGCGGACAGTATCTCATTTCTGCCGCCGTAGTTTATCGCGATGTTTACGGTCGTTCTGACCTTGTCTGCGGAACCGCGCTCAAGCTCGTCAACAAGCTCGAGAATATCGTCCGCAAGACCTTCGCGCTCTCCTATATATCTTATTCTGAGACCTTTCTGTGCATTCTCCTGCTCGCGCTCCTCAGCCTCGCGCAGGTACTCACGGAAAAGATCCATTATGCCGCTGACTTCCTCGGGCGGTCTGCGCCAGTTTTCCGTGGAAAAGGCGTAGAACGTCACATAGCGTATACCTCTGTCTGCGGCGTATTCGCATATTCTTTTGAACACCTTCGCGCCCTGTTTGTGACCCTCGCCGCGCGGAAGTCCGCGCTGCTTCGCCCAGCGGCCGTTGCCGTCCATGATTATGGCGACATGCTTTGGAAGATGTTCGTTTTCAGGTGACTTTGTCATAGCAAAAATCCCTTTCTGTATTTAGGCAAAAAGGCATGACCGCCCGAAGCGCCCAGCCTTTTTGCTTCAATGATCCGAAACAAATCAGATCGCCATTATTTCCTTTTCTTTCTCTGCAGCTACCGAGTCCGCTTCTTTGACGAACTTATCGGTTATATCCTGCATTTCTTTCTCGCCGTACTTGAGATCGTCCTCGGTTATCTCGCCGTTCTTCTGCATCTTCTTGAGCTTATCCATGCAGTCTCTGCGGATAGAGCGGATGGCGACCTTGCAGTCTTCAGCAAGCTTCTTGACATCCTTGACTATCTCGCGGCGCTTATCCTCAGTCAGAGGCGGGAAAGTCAGTCTGATAACCTTGCCGTCATTCTGCGGGTTGATGCCGAGATCGGAGGTCTGGATAGCCTTCTCGATGGGGTGAAGGGTCGAAGCGTCCCAGGGCTGGATGCAGAGGATTCTCGCCTCGACCACGGAGATAGCCGCAAGCTGATTTATCGGAGTGGCGGTGCCGTAATAATCAACAGTTATCCTATCGAGAACCGCCGCAGTAGCTCTGTTTGCTCTTATTGCAGCATACTCGCCCTTGAGGGAACTGATGCTCTTACCCATTTTATCGCGTGCTGTTTGAAATACTGTTTCCATAATTTCAATCCTTTCTTGAAGAGAAGATCATATTTTCATCGGTCTTTCGCCGATCATTTTACAACTGTTCCGACATTTTCGCCTTTTATCGCCTTAACGATATTCTGAGGATCGTCGAGGTTGAAAACGAGAATCGGGATAGAATTGTCTCTGCAGAGAGATGCCGCGGTGCCGTCCATGACCTTGAGGTCGTGGCTGAGAATCTCGTCGAACGAGAGAGTGTCGTACTTCTTCGCATCCTCGAACTTGTGGGGATCCTTATCATAGACGCCGTCGACATTCGTTGCCTTGAACATGATATCGGCATCTATCTCGAGCGCGCGCAGAGCGGCGGCAGTATCAGTGGTGAAGAACGGATTGCCGGTGCCGCAGCCGAAGATAACGACTCTGCCCTTTTCAAGATGGCGAACCGCCTTGTTGCGGATATAGGGCTCGGCTATCTGCTGCATGGCGATAGCGGTCTGGACTCTAACGGGCACTTTGAGATGCTCGAGGGCATCGGCGAGAGCGAGGGAGTTCATGACGGTGGCAAGCATACCCATATGGTCGGCTCTGGTTCTGTCCATATCACCGCTCGAACGTCCGCGCCAGAAGTTGCCGCCGCCGACGACAAGACCGACCTGAACGCCCATATCGACACATTCCTTGACTGCGGAGCAGATATTGAGAACGGTATCGTAGTCAATACCCATACCCTTTCCGCCGGCGAGCACCTCGCCGCTTATTTTCAGAAGTATACGTTTATACGTAAGCTCCATGTTACTGCCTCCATTCAAAAAAACATAATTTTCCGCTACTATTTTACTTTATTTTACGCAAGCTGTAAAGACAAAAAGACAAATTCACAGCAATTTAACAAAAAAAGAACACGGGAGACAAGATTCGCTTTTGTCTCCCGTGTTTAAGTCTGCGTTACTGCCTGTCGAGCGCCGCCTGAGCTTCGGATGTAAGCTTCGAAGTCTGGCGCTGAGCCATGACAAGATTATAATAAATGCCGCGCTTTTTGAGAAGCTCCGTATGCGTGCCGACCTCGGCAATTCTGCCGTTTTCGAGCACAACGAGCCTGTCCGCATGGCGCAGGGTCGAAAGCCTGTGGGCAATGGCTATTGTTGTTCTGTTCTGAACCAATCTGCCGAGTGCCTCCTGAATATGGCTCTCTGTCTCGGGGTCGAGCGCGCTTGTCGCCTCGTCGAGAATGAGTATCTTCGGGTCGCGCAGTATCGCTCGCGCTATTGCCACGCGCTGACGCTCGCCGCCCGAAAGATTATAGCCGTTTTCGCCGACGACGGTATTATACCCGTCTTTTAGCTCCATTATAAATCCGTGAGCGTTTGCCGCCTTTGCGGCGGAGAACACCTCTTCCGGAGATGCGTCCGGCTTTGCATAAGCGATATTGTCATAGACGGTGCCGGAGAAAAGGTACGTCTCCTGGAACACGACGCCCATATTCTCGCGCAGATAATACTGGTCATAATCGCGGATATCCCTGCCGTCTATTCTGAGCGTTCCGCTGTCGACATCATAGAGGCGCATGACAAGGTTTATCATAGTGGACTTGCCCGCTCCCGAATGGCCGACGAGACCTATCATCTCGCCCGGTTTTATCTTCAGATTTATATCCTTGAGCACCGGTTCATAACTCTTATAGCCGAAGCCGACGGAATCGAACTCAACTTCGCCCTTTATCGGATATTTGCCGGCGTTTCTTGAATCGCCGACCTGTGGTTTTTCATCGAGAACCTCATAAATTTTTATAAGGCTCGTTGTGACCTCCGCTATCCAACGCGGCATATTGGCAAGCCAGTCGAGCGGCTTATAGATATACGAGAGCAGAAGCACAAAGCTCCACAGCTCGCCTGCGGTCATCGTGCCGTTTATAACCATTCTGCCGCCGAAATAGAGCACAAGGAAGTTGCCGGAATTCATAAAGAAGCCTATAACCGGGAAGATAATCGCCCACATTCGCTCGTTGCTCACGGAGATATCGGCAAGAGCCTTGCTCGCGGAAGAAAACTTTGCAACCTCGCGCTTTTCGCTGCCAAAGGTTTTGACAACACGGATGCCCTTGATTATATCGTGAAGTATCGAGTTCGCGCGGCTGTCATACCGCCACTGCTTATCATAGCGCAGATGGATATAGCGCTTGAAGCCGTTGAGTGCGATAATGCACAACGGCGCAGGCAGGACTGCGAGAAGAGTCAGCAGCGGGCTCATGCGCAGCATGAATATGCCGACGACGATAAAAAGTATAATCTGTTCGAGCGCATAACGACCTTTATCGACAAAGAAGTTCTGCACCGTGTTTGTATCGCGCGTGACGCGTTTTATAAGATCTCCCGCAGTTTTGCGCGACATGGACGAGACGGACATACGCTGGACTTTATCATAGACAACGGAGCGCAGGTATTTTGAGAATCCGAGTCCTACGCTGTTCGCGGTGCGCCCCGAGAATATCTGGAAGATGTTTTCGAGCAGATAAGTCAGCGCCATGGCGACGCCGATAATAATAACATTCTGCTTTGCGGAGAGTCCGCCGGACGAAAACGCCGACGAGAAGCTGTCAACAAGCTTGCCCTGGAGCACAGGCTGCGCCGCAGACATAAGATTCGCAAGAGTGACGAGCACGCTCGACACAATAAGAGTCGGCATAAACTGCCGAAGCATTTTAAATGTTCTGCGCCATATGTAGCTCTTATCAACGCAGAACATACAGACATCGGTGCCCTTTGGATAGCGTCTGCCGCAGGCCGGGCATCGGTCGGCATTATCGGCGCTGAGCTGCGGCTCTTCGCCTGTTTTTATATAGTGGTTGACTGCCTTGCAGAATTCACCTATATCCTCAGCGGCACTCATGGAGAAGCGGCAGACGGTGATATTCTCGGCACTGTCATAATCAGAGCCGAGCTCGTCCGCAAACGGCGATATTTCGATGCTTCCGCATCCGACATCGGTATACTGCACAAGCTCGCCGACATTTTCAAGCGAATGCGAAAACACCTCTTTGCCGTCCTCGAGCGCATAGACTGCGCCGTTCTCATACCGCAGAACACCGCGGCACGGCTTTGAATTCAAATCAAGGTCATATTTTACCTCGGTCATATTTTAAACCATACGGCGCACAGCCGCTCCTTTCTTCAAAATTCATGCAAAAAATCAATACAGAAACGGTTCAATCTTCCTGCGCGTCCTCGGTTTGAGAGCATTGATATCCGGAATTATAAAACGGTTGCCGTCGGCATCGGTGAGCATGACCGCGCCTGAATCAAGCATCTTGATGTTGCGGCTGATATCCTTGACGCCGAAGGTCTTTTTGAAGCCGTCTATCGACACATCGAAATAGAACGAGCCCATCTTCTCATCTATCGAATATATCTCGGATATCTGCGGGCAATAATAGCGCGCGGCGAGATCCTTTTCGATTATTTCTCTGCTCTCCGGCGGAAAATCGGCGGCGTTTCTTATTATGCCTATCTCATTCTTGTCCATATCGCTGACGCTGATATATTCAAACGGTCTGTGCAGAGGCAGAGTGCGCAGAAGGCGCACGCGGCGATAGTCTTTGTCATCGGTTTTGAGGGCAGTAAAGCCGTTCGGATTTATATAGAATCTGCACTTTTCGGGGTCGAGGAAGTTTATTGACATAGTATTTAGTTCTCCCATTTTAACCCTCCTCAATCGATTATGCCGACAGCCTTGAGGGCTTCGGCCTGTATTTTATAGAGCTTATAGAACTCGCCGCGCTTTTTGAGAAGCTCGGCATAGCTGCCGTATTCGACCACTTCGCCCTCGCTTATGACCGCGAGCATATCGGCATCGCGGAGAGTCGAGAGACGGTGGGCTATGGCGACAGTTGTTCTGCCCTGCATAAGCTTTGTGAGCGAATACTGGATATTGCGCTCCGTTTCGGTATCCATTGCCGCGGTAGCTTCATCGAGAATAAGAATACGCGGATTCTGGATTATCGTTCTGGCTATCGATATTCTCTGGCGCTCGCCGCCGGAAAGGTCGTGGCCGCCCGCTCCGACGCGCGTCTCATAGGCATCGGGCAGTTTCATAATGAAATCATGCGCGCTCGCCGCCTTTGCCGCGGCGATTATCTCGTCCATTGTGGCATCCGGCTTTGCGTAGCGGATATTATCGGCTATTGTGCCGATAAAGAGATAGATATCCTGCGAGACCAGACCGACATTCTTTCTGATAGTATCGAGCGGCAGGTCGCGCACATCGACTCCGTCGATTTTGACGCACCCGGCTTTCGGGTCATAGAGACGCGCTATAAGATTCGCTATTGTCGTTTTGCCCGCTCCGGTTTTGCCGACTATTCCGAGCATCTGACCTGCGTTTACTTTGAGGTCGAGATTCTTTATAACAGGCTGTGCGGGCTCATACTCGAACTCGAGTTTTGATATTTCTATATCTCCGCGCACCTCGCCTATTTCTATCGGGTGCTCTTTTTCAACTATCTCGGGCTTTGCGTCAACTATTTCAAACACGCGCTGAGCCGAGTCGACACAACGCGCCCACCAGTTGGACACCCACGAGAGGAAATCCAATGGTCCGACGAGCATGGTAAGATAGACGGTGAAATTGAGAAGCGTACCGACGGTCATCTCGCCGTTTGCAACCATGAGTCCGCCGAAAGTCAGCATAACCACGGCGAGCATGGAGAGCAATATGGTGAGTACCGGGAAGAGAGTCGCTTCGGAATTGTTGAGCTTCAAATCAGCTTCATAGAGATCGCTGCTGACCGTATCGAAGCGGCCGAGTTCTTCATCTTCTTTTGAGAAAGCCTTTATTATACGCTGGCCATTGATATTGTCGCTGACCATGGAGGTGAGTCTTGCGTTGCGCGCCCAGCTTCTGTGGTGCAGGGTTCTGAAAAATCTGCCGCCGAAGATGAGCAGCACAAGAAATATCGGAGCTGCGGCGCAGCAGAGAAGCGCCAGTTTCCACGACATGACGAACATTATTATCAGAACGCCTATAACTGTTATAACATTCGTTATGACATACGGCAGACCGTCGACAAAGAACCAATAGATGTTATTGGAGTCCCTTGTCACGCGCTCCATGAGCGAACCCGTCTGTTTGGACGAATAGAAGCCGACGGACAGTCGCTGCATGGCGGCGAAAATCTTGACTTTTATATCATATATGACTCGCGGCATTATACTGCCCATAAGGAACTGGAAAGACACGGTCATAAGCAGTCCCAGAAGCTTCATGCCGACAACTGCGCCGATAAGATATCCGAGCGTGACGAGCAGCTGCTGCGCGGGCGTTGATCCGACCTTGCTCAGCACATCGTCAAAGAGCGTCTTTGTGCTTATCTGCGGCATTGCCATATTCATGGCGGTACTTATAAGTATAGCGGTGACGATAAGCGCCATCTGAAGCTTATAGCCGCCGAAAAAAGAAAACAGACGTTTGACGGTCGAGCCGTTTTTATCGCATTTCGGACATGAACTGCACCCGGGAGGATACGGTCTTTTGCACTTCTGGCAGACTCCGCCGTTCGGCTCTTCACTGCTCTGCGGCATCGGCTCGCCGGTCTTGAGGCTGTTGAACGTCTTGCAGAATTCGTCATAGCCGCCGAGGAAATTGAGGCTGAATTTTATAAGACAGATATCGTCGCCGTCCTTTTCGGCTATAAGGCGTCCTGTTGAGACATACTGCTCGCATTTGAGCGAATCGAAATCCGAGAGCGGATAAGAGCGTATCTCTCTGAGTTCATACTCGGACTTGATTTTCTTGTTTCCGCGCTTTTTGGTGACTTTCTCATCGCCGAGGATAAAATATATGCCCTTGTCGTCAAGGGCTGTCCACGCAGTGAGATAACAGCCGGCGAAATCCATATCGCTTTCAACAACTTTTATAAAGCCGTCGGTCTCAATGCCGTTTTTCCTGACCGCCGTATCAATATCGTCGGGCAGTCTGTTTGGAGCCTTTCGCATCGGCGGTTCGGGTCTGCCGAGCATACGGCGCAATATTCTTTTTATTTTTTTCTTGAAGTTATCCATGGTCACTCCGAAAAAATAATCAAAAAAGCGGACAGCCGGCGGTCGTCCGCGAATCACCTTATAAAAGAATACACGGGGCGCAGCAAATATGATAATTTATTTTACGCTCTGTCATAAGATGCGCTCCCCTTTCTTTGATATAGCTTTTAAATGATAGCATGATAAAAAGCGGATGTCAACCGAAATATCAGTCGATATAATCGAGTATCATCGGCTGCTCCGCAGGCTTCTTATTGCCGATTGAAACAGCGAAAAGATAGCGCGACTCGGCACCGTCGAGGCGGCTCTCGTCGTCCGCAAAAAGCGTTGCGAGCAGTTCGCCGCGCTTCACAAAATCGCCCGTCTTTGCGGCTATTATAATACCTGCCGCGTGGTTTATATCATCATCTTTTTTCTCTCTGCCCGCTCCGAGCAGAACGGCGGTCAAGCCTATCTTCTCGGAATCCATGTGGGTTATATATCCGTCCGCCGGTGCATACACCTCGCGGCTGAAAGAAGCTTTTCTGAATTTTGAAGTATCTTCGATATACGAGACATCGCCGCCCTGCAATTTAACCATCATTTCAAAACGCTTGAGCGCTTCACCGCTTTCGACGGCTTCATCAACGAGCCTACCGCACTCATCTTTGTCGCCTATTCCAGCGAGCATCAGCATCCTGCACGAAAGCTCGCGGCAGACAGTCCAGAGATCGCCCGATGTTTTGCCCTTGAGTATCTCAACGGACTCAATGACCTCAAGCGAGTTGCCGACCGCACTTCCGAGCGGTGAATCCATATTTGTTATCAGAGCGGCAGTCCTGACGCCCGCTCCCCTGCCGATATCGACCATCGTGCGCGCAAGCAGACGGGAATCGTCGAGCGTTTTCATAAAAGACCCGCTCCCGGTTTTGACATCGAGGAGGATACAGTCCGAGCCGTCGGCGAGCTTCTTGCTCATGATGCTCGAGGCTATGAGCGGTATGCTGTCAACGGTTGCGGTGACATCGCGCAGGGCATAAAGCTTTTTGTCGGCGGGGCACATATTCCCGCTCTGTCCCGTGACGCTCAGGCCGCAGGTTTCAACAGTCTCGCGCATCTCCTGCGGAGATATCGAAGTACGGAAGCCAGGTATAGATTCAAGCTTATCGACCGTTCCGCCCGTGTGACCGAGTCCCCTGCCGGACATTTTCGCAACTTTCACTCCGCACGCCGCGACTATCGGAGCGACTATAAGCGTGGTTTTATCGCCCACACCGCCTGTCGAATGTTTATCGACCTTGACGCCGCTTATCCCGCTGAGATCGGCTTTGTCTCCGGAATCACGCATTGCGAGAGTCAGCGCGACCGTCTCGGCATTTGTCATTCCGCGGAAAAACACCGCCATGGCGAACGCCGAAAGCTGATAATCCGGCACTTCGCCCGAGACGGAACCGTTGATTATATAAGATATCTCTTCGGTGGTCAGTTCGCCGCCGTCACGCTTTTTGCGGATAAGTTCGGGCATATACATAAAAACACCTCAGTTCGTGAAGATAAGTACATGGTTGAGTGAGAATATAGACGACAATTCCTGATCATCGCCGAGGACTATGTTCTTGGCATCGTCGGCAGTGACGAGCGACGATATCATTGTCGGATCAGCTTTGACGCGCTCGATTATGGCGTCGTAATCCGACTGAGTGAACAGAGAGAACAGCGAACGCTGAAGATCGAGCCGCACACCGTCGTCAGCTATACCGTAAGTTACCGAGCGTCCGCCTTTGAAGCTGCCGCCTTTTACTTCGGCGAGAGCCCTGTAGACGCTCGTTGAAACCGACTTTTCCGCGCTGGTCAGGACGGAATCGGAGGCATAGGACTTATCCGTATCGGCACCGATAACCCAGCTTCCGACATTACGCTCCGCAACGCTCGCGACGGTTGCAAATGTCTTTGTCCCGCAGGCGAATATGACCTGCGTACCTGTTGAGAACCACGACTTTGCACGTGCTTCGACATCATCCTCATTCTCGTCGGTCTTGAGGAAATTCACTTTTATCTCGACCGACATAACTTCGAGCATCAAATCTTCGGCGGCGCGCTCGGCACCCTGAATGAAGCCGAAGCAGTAATTGACATAATCATCAGATGGGCTGCTACCTTGAAATCCGAGGCGCTGAAAACCGTTCGACACCGAGGCATATCCGGCAAGATATCCCGCATCGAGGGTGGAATAGCCGACAGCGAGCACATTTGAGGGCAAATTTTTCTCCTTGCAGTCGATGATGATAAACTTTACATCGTCCCAGCGCTCAGCCGCCTTTATAACGGCATCGCAGAATTCGTCGCCGTGGCAGACTATTGCTCTCGCGCCGTGGTTTATTGCTTTCTTAATCGCTTTGAAGAAATATTTTGTGCCGCGCTGAGACGGTCTGTAATATTTGCAGCTAACGCCGTAATCGGTGGCGTAGCTCCTGACGCCGTCCCACACGGCGGAATTATATGATCTGTCATAGATATCGCCGACATCGGTGATGAACACCGCGTCATACTTTTCGCGCTTTGAGCAGGCGCAGAGGCTCAAAAGCATCGCCGCCGCACAAAGGACAGATATTATACGCCGAAAGTTTTTCAAGGCTGTTTCTCCTGTTTCAGATTTGCCGGACCGAACGAGCCCGGCAGAAGCTCTTTGAGCCTGAACGAATGAAGTCCATGCTCTGTGTTGCAGATTATTTCAAACTTTTCACAGTCGCAGAACTCCGCCATCACCTGGCGGCAGACTCCACAAGGCGTACACGCATCGACTCCGTCTTTTCCGCCCGCGACGGCTATTGCGCAAAAATCGCGCTTACCGTCCGACACGGCTTTGAAAAAGGCTGTGCGCTCGGCGCAGACGGTCGGAGTATATGCGGCATTTTCGATGTTGCACCCGGTATATATCAATCCGTCGGAGCAGAGAAGCGCCGCACCTACGCTGTAGCCGGAATAGGGCGAATATGATTTGAGACGGGCTTCGGCGGCTTTTTTGAAGAGTTCGCCGCGCTCGTTATCGGTCATATATCCGACACCTCCCGCAGAAAGCTCTCGCCGCTTTGGAGCGCAGGCAAGCCGAAGCAATCGAGCACAGATGCCGAGATATCGGCAAAAGTCGCGCGCGTTCCGATATTCACCCCGGCTTTTATCCCATCGCCGCAGACAATTATCGGGATATATTCGCGCGAGTGATCGGTGCTCGGGGTTGACGGATCGCAGCCATGATCGGCGGTTATTATGAGCACATCGTCAATGCGCATATTTTCGAGAAATCTGCCGAGATATCCGTCGAACTCGGTCAGGGCTTTTGCGTAGCCGTCAACATCGTTTCTGTGTCCGTAGAGCATATCGAAATCGACGAGATTGACAAAACAGAGGCCGGTGAAATCCTCTTTTTGAAGTTCGAGCGTTTTCTCCATGCCATCGGCGTTATTTTTGTTGATACCTCTGTGATCCGTAACGCCGCGGGAAGCGAAAATATCATTTATCTTGCCGACGGATATGACATCGAAGCCCGAAGCTTTCAGGCGGTCGAGCATTGTCTCCCCGGTCGGTTCGAGAGAAAAATCATGCCTGCCGGAGGTTCTGTAAAAGTTCGGATATTCGCCTTTGAACGGGCGGGCTATGACCCTGCCGACGGCAAGTTCGCCTTTGAGCATACCGCGGGCAGTGCGGCAGATACCATAGAGTTCTTCGAGAGGAACTATGTCCTCGTGGGCGGCTATCTGAAATACGCTGTCCGCCGAAGTATAGACTATGAGATCGCCCGTCTCCATATGCTGCCTGCCGTAGTCGAGAATGACTTGCGTGCCGGAATACGGCTTATTGCAGAGCACGCCGCGTCCGGTAAGGCGCGAAAACTCGTCGATAGCATACTGCGGGAAGCCGTCCGGGAAAGTCGGCATAGGCTTTTCGGACACAACTCCGGCTATCTCCCAATGACCTGTAGTTGTATCCTTTCCGGCAGAACGCTCGGCGGCTCTGCCGAATGCGCCGCGCGGCGACTCAACTGCGCCTTTTGGCGAGACTTCGTCGATATTGAAAAGGCCGAGGGAGCGCATATTCGGCACGTCAAGATATTCGGAGCGGCTGACCGCACCGAAAGTGTCACTGCCGCAGTCGCCGTATTTCGCGGCATCGGGCAGTTCGCCGACGCCGAAAGAATCGAGAACTATAAGAAAAACTCGCTTTGTTTTCAAAAATATCACTCCGTTTAAAGAGTATTGAGGGCTATTTTTATCATTTCATCAAAGCTCTGCTCACGCTCTGCAGGCGAGCACTCGCCGCTCGTCGGATCCATGGGCAGGTCGGATATGGTGCAGATGCACAGTGCGTTCTTGCCGGAGCGTGCGGCGTTCATATAGAGCGCGGCAGCCTCCATTTCAACTGCCAGAACGCCCATTTTCTGCCACAGTTCAAAGCTCGGGATATCCTCATAGAAGGTATCGGACGAGACTATATTGCCGACTACGGGCTCCTTGCCCGTTTTTCTCGCGGCGGCCACCGCCTTTTCGAGCAGGGAGAACGACGCTATCGGCGAAAATACGCCGGGCAGACCGTACTGGTGGGCAAAATTCGAGTTTGTGCACGCGCCCGCTCCTATGACCACGTCGCGCAGCTTCAGAGAGGGAGCTATGCCGCCCGCCGAGCCTACGCGGATAATATTGTCCACATCGTAGAAATTGAAAAGCTCATAGGAGTAAATGCCCATCGACGGCATACCCATACCGGAAGCCATAACAGAGACGGGCTTGCCGTGATATGTTCCGGTATAGCCCTGAATGCCTCTGACATTGTTTACGAGGCGGGCGTCGTCGAGAAAAGTTTCGGCGATATACTTTGCTCTTAAAGGATCGCCGGGCATGATGACTGTTTTGGCGAAGTCGCCTTTGTTCGCGGTATTGTGTGCTGTTGACATATTGACTCTCCTTTCAATATCCGGACGCATCAAGACCCTTGGCAAGCTTGACAATTCTGCTCGTGCCGAGCCTGTCGCAGCCGAGGGATATGAATCTCTCGGCGTCGTCAAGGCTGCTGATGCCGCCTGCGGCTTTCATTTTTACGTTGCTTCCTATATGCTCCGAAAAGAGCTTTATATCATCGAAAGTTGCGCCGCCCGTCGAGAAGCCGGTCGAAGTCTTTATATAGTCGGCACCGGAGCGCGTGACTATATCGCACATTGTTATCTTCTCGTTCTCGGTAAGCAGGCAGGTTTCGATAATGACCTTCAGGATTTTTCCCTCGCACGCGGCTCGAACCGCTTTTATCTCATTCTCGACATAGACGGTGTTGCCGGACTTGAGCTCGCCGACATTTATAACCATATCTATCTCGTCCGCGCCGTTTGCAACGGCATCCGCTGTCTCAAAGACCTTGACGGCGGTAGTGTTATATCCGTTCGGGAAGCCGATGACGGTGCATATCTTCACTCTGTCCCCGACATAGTCCTTCGCTCTTTTTACAAACGCGGGCGGGATACACGCACTCGCCGTGCCGAATTTTTCGGCGTCGATGAGTATCTGCTCGATATCGCTCCACCCGGCAGTGACTCCGAGCAGGGTGTGATCGACTTTTTTGAGAATTTCTCTGATGTCCATTTTCTGTTCCTCCGTTGTGTTTTCTGCGGTAAAAAACAAAGCCTGCGCTTTGTCAAAAATCCGTACAAATCATATGATGTACAGAGGGATGCCTCATAAAAAGCAAGATAAAGGAGTAATGTTTCGATATGAATTACAACAACCGAAGTGCCGGGAGCTGCTCCTGCTCCGTGCGCGAGGCGATGACTCCGTTCCCCGAGGACTACAGCGTCGCCATGGCATATGTTCCGATACAGACGGATATAAGCGTATACGACGAGATGAAAGCCCTTGAAGTCGGCACGCTCTTCCCCGTCCTTAACAAGCCGTTCAATCCTGCGAGGTGTTCGAGATGACAAAGCGCGAAACTATGCTCAGGCGGCTGAGCGCCGCGCAGTTCACTCAGTGGGAACTGCATCTCTATCTTGACACCCACCCGTCCGATCTCCAGGCGCTCGCGCTGTTTCGCAAATGCGACGCGCGGTACAGGGCGCTCAGAAGCGAGTATGAGGCTCAGTTCGGCGCGCTCACGGCGCTCGACGCGACCGGTGCGGAGTGGCTCAAAGACCCGTGGCCGTGGGATACAGAGGAGTGTGGCTGCTGATGTTTGTATATGAAAAGAAGCTTCAATATCCCGTTAAAATAGCAAATCCAAATCCGAAATACGCAAAAATAATACTCGACCAATACGGCGGACCCGACGGGGAGCTCGGCGCATCGCTCCGCTATCTCAGCCAGCGGTTCACAATGCCGTATGCGCAGCTCAAGGGACTGCTCACCGATATCGGCACGGAGGAGCTCGGACACCTCGAAATGATAGGCGCGATAGTCCACCAGCTGACAAGAAATCTCACGCCCGAGGAGATAAAGAAAGGCGGATTCGACGCATATTTCGTCACCCACACCGCCGGAGTATATCCCGCAGGGGCAAACGGAATGCCCTACAGCGCGGGATCCATGCAGTCAAAGGGCGACACGATAGCCGATCTGATGGAAGACATGGCTGCCGAGCAGAAAGCGAGAGTCACATACGACAATATTCTGCGCCTTGTTGACGACCCGGATGTCCGCGACCCGATAAAATTCCTGCGCGAGCGCGAGGTAGTCCACTTCCAGCGCTTCGGCGAGGGGCTGCGCACGGTCACCGACCGGCTCAACTCGAAGAACTACTATTCTTTCAACCCATCGTTTGACAAATGCTGAAAATATAAACTCAAGGGAGCCTCAACGTTCAACGCGCCGAGGCTCCCAAAAAACTGCTTATTTTACGAAGCTGACGGCGACATTTTCAAAAGTCTCCCCGCCCGCAAGGAAAGCGGAAAAATCGTTCTTCACCTCAAGCGTTCCGCCGCTCTTCATAGAATTGACGAGCTTGACATAATCGCCCTCGGTGAACTTCTCAAACTTAGAGGTTGCAAAAGGCAGACCGACGGCATTGTCGTCAACGCCGAGGTTTGAAGAGAGTCCGCCGACGAGCACCCACTTGCCCGCATAAAACGAGGTAAGTATCTTCTGCACGCCCGAGCTGAGACCCTTCATTGCCGAGGTTATAACAGTATCGGATACAGACGACTGATCGACATCGACGCCGATGGACTTGCCGTTATTTGCCAATGCCGCTTCAAAGACGGAATCGCACATCTCACCGCCGCAGGAGAAGATGCACTCCGTGCCGGACTTGTACCATTCGTTGACCATATTCTGAAGCTCGGTCGAAGCCGAGAAATTATCGCCGTAGCGGTAGCTGTACTTCATCTCGACGACAACACCGGTAAGTTTTGCCGCGTCGTTCGCACCCTGGACGAAGCCGTAGCCGAATCTGTTGACGGACGGGTTATTGCCCGCTCCGCCGCCGACAAAGCCGAGCTTTGTATTGCCCTCGGTAACTGCGGCGTAGCCCGCAAGATAGCCGCACTGTTCCTCTTTAAATGCAACTGCCGCAACGTTCGAGAGAGCCTGTCCGTCACCGTTGGTGAGGACATAGCCGTCAACAAAGATAAACTTTGTATCGGGATTTTCCGCTGCGGCTCGTTTGAGAGCATTCTCCTGCTCATAGCCGGTGGCGACAATTATATTCGCGCCGCCTTTTATTGCCTCGATAAACGCATTGTATCTGTCGTCATCCGAAGCTTTGTTGCCGTTTCTGGGCTGATAATATTTATACGACTTGCCGTTTTTATAGGCAAAGAGCTTGACTCCGTCCCAGGTTCCCTGATTGAAGGATTTATCTTTGAGCCTGCCGACATTCGTGACCATTGCTATTTCATATTTTCCATCTTTCGAGGTCATTGTATCGGCAATTTCATCTGCCGAAAATATTTGGCTGTCTCCCGCCTCGGTCGAGAGACGCTTTTTGCTGCATGCGGTAAGGGCGGCGCAGCCGAAAATCAAAAGCACCGCAAGAAGTGCCGCAAGGGACTTCTTCATTGTAAAACCTCCTATATAGGACTCACGCGTCCGTTTCGATTGTTTATTATATCATTTAAGCGCCTTTAAATCAACAAAGTTTTGTGAAAAATTTATATGATATATATAGTTATAACCACAGGAGAAAAATATATTACATTTTGCAAATCCGGATTTTAAAGACGCGAAAGATTGATTTTAGGGCTCGCAGATGATATAATCAAGAAAAATATCAAGCGAGGTTTTCATCAGATGCACCCTATAGCCGCTTTTTGCAGACGCAATTTGAACGCACTCGGGCTCGAACTCTACAGCATCGCATATCCCCTGCTCCCGAAGGACAGGCGCGACTGGCTGTTTGAGAAAAATGTTAATATAGTTCCCGCCGAGACTGGCGTGAAGATAATAGACAAAGACGAAGAGAGCGTCACAATCGGCAAATTCAACAAGGACGGCACATATTCGGACAGGCCGTTCCGCATACTCACGACAACCGACATTCATCTCGGCGACACGCCCTCTCTGCGCCGCAAGGCGATGCAGATGCTCGCAAATCATATTGCGCAGGCAAAGCCCGATCTTGTGATATTTACGGGAGATATAATCCTCTCGAAGTTCCAGCAGCTTGATGCGGTTCAGTTCGCGCGCTTCATGGAAAAGACGGGAGTGTACTGGGCAATTGTCTTCGGCAATCACGAAGTTCACGAGGAAAAGGGCTTCTACAAATGGCTTATGCTCGACTCAATGCGCCGCTATCCGCACTGCCTCGCGCTCCACGGCGACGACAGTCTCTACGGCTACGGCAACTACAGAATAGACATCAAAAACGGTGAAAACTCTCTGCTCCAAAGCCTGTATCTCTTCGACTCAGGGCGCGACATACGCGAGAGATATTACAAAGACTACGGAGTGCCCGATGGTATGAAGGGCTACGACTTCTTGAAGCCGGAGCAGATAGAGTGGTACAAAAACTGCGTGCGCAGGACGGAAGAGAAATACGGAAAAGTAAAATCGATGATGTATTTTCACATTCCCCTGCCGGAGTTCGAGCATGTTATGAAGCTCGACGAAAACGGGCAGTATGTTCCGACGGGCGAAGCGAAGATTTTCTACGGCGGGATGTATGAATCCGTCGGCTGTTCGCCGTTCAACAGCGGAATGTTTGACGCCATATGCGAGCTCGGCAGCACTCAGGCAGTCTACTGCGGACACGACCATGTCAACGATTTCTGCGCGAACTACAAAGGGGTCTGCTTCATATACAGCCAGTGCGACGGATACGAGACATACACCATGGGCACAAACTTCGGCTGGCCGGAGGAAAAGTGGATGCAGGGCGTGACGATAACCGAGGTTCTGCCCGACGGCAGCATAACGGTCGGCAGACGCTTCAACCGCGACTATCTCAAGCGACCCGAGCAGTTCAACGCCGAAAAACAGGCATACGAAGAAAGCAAGAGAAAATAATATGGCATCAAGCAAAGATTATCTCGAATATGTACTCGAACAGCTGAGCGAAGCCGGCGATGTGACGAGCCGGGCAATGATGAGCGAATACATACTCTATTTTCGCGGAAAAGTAATCGGCGGGATATACGACAACCGATTTCTCGTAAAGCCCGTTCAGGCGGCGCGAAATATGATGCCGGACGCACCGGAGGAGCTGCCGTATGACGGCGCTAAACCGATGCTGATGGTTGAAAACATCGAGGACAGAGAGTTTTTGAAAGAACTCTTTGAGGCGATGTATGACGAGCTGCCCGCACCGAAGCCGAAAAAGAAGAAATAAAGAAATGCTCCCGACCTGCAAAAGCGGATCGGGAGTTGATTTTTGTTGAAAAGAAATTTGCCGATTATGTAATTTGCGCAAAGAAAAATCCCTGTCCGAACGAGCGGACAGGGACAATATTTGCTATTCTTTTCAAGCTTTTGACTCGACGGCGATATACTTGTCGATAAAGCTCTTGACTTTTGCCTCGTATGCGGCGGAATCGGTCGGGTAGCTCTCGGCATGGCCGGCGCCCTCAACGAGAAGCAGGTCTTTGTCGGTGCTGCAAGCGTCATAGAGCTCATGCACCATATAAGTGGGGACGAAATCGTCCTTTGTGCCGTGGATAAAGAGCATCGGCACCTGTGCATGGCTGACGCTCTCGACCGCGTCGACCTTTTTGAAATCGTATTTTGCGATATGTTTGTTAAAGAAGTTCGCGCCGTCGAGCAGCGGAGAAGTCGGAACATGGGCGTTTTTGAGCTGATAATCGAACTCCGCCCACGGGCTGGTATAGCCGCAGTCGGCAACGGTGAATTTGACATTCTTCGGCAGGTCGGGGTTGCCGCTCATCATCATAACTGTGGCGCAGCCCATTGAAACGCCGTGCAGAATTATCTGGATATCGCTTCCGAAAGTATCGGTCATAAATTTGAGCCACTGCATGGCATCGCGCGACTCATGCGAGCCGAAGCCGATATATTTGCCCTCGCTCTCGCCGTGCGCCTGATGGTCGACGATAAAGACATTGAAGCCGAGGTCATGATAGAACTTCGCCATGAGTCTGAACTCGCGCTTACCCCAGCAGCGATAGCCGTGGCTGCCGAAGACATAGACATCTGAGGGCTTGTCGGCTTTGAGAAGATAGCCCTTGAGCTTGTTTCCGTCAACGTTAGTTATGGAGTAATTTTCAAAGGTCTGATTATTGAGCCACTCCTCGCGCGGGTCGAGAAGGAACTTTTCGGGGTTGGTCTCCATCATTTTCTTTTTGGCGTTGGCATCCATCTTCCCGGGTATCTTCGAGTTGCGCGCTATTACTTCATAGAAGACAAGATAGCTCACCACACCAAAGAGTATACCGCAGAGCAGAAGAACCGCCGCGACGACTATTATGGTTATTTCAACAGCATTCATGATTATCACCTTTCTTGAATTTGCGTGCAACGGCACGGCTTTAGTCCAACAATATTATAACGATATGTATGAAATAAGTAAAGAAAAACTTTTATGCCAAATAAGCATTGAACGAGCCGCTTTTTTGTGATAAACTTTGCTTGTGTTAAAGACAAAAGGAGGAAAAAAATGAGCAGATACGAAAGCGCAAGAGAGATATATGGGTCTCTCGGCGTGGACACAGAAAAAGCTATAGAAACGCTTCGCAGCACGGCTGTTTCAGTTCACTGCTGGCAGGGCGACGATGTTACGGGCTTCGACTCGAAGCAGGCTCTCTCCGGCGGAATACAGACCACCGGCAACTACCCCGGCAAGGCACGCACGCCCGAAGAGCTGATGCAGGACTTCGACTTTGCGGCGAGCCTCATGCCCGGCAAGAAGAAGCTCAATCTTCACGCAAGCTACGCCATATTTGAAAACGGCGATTTCGCCGACCGCGACAAGATAGAGCCGTGCCACTTTGAAAAGTGGGTAAAGTTCGCAAAGGAACGCGGCATGGGGATAGACTTTAATCCCACCTTCTTCTCGCACCCGATGGTGAAGGACAATCTCACCCTCTCATCGCCCGACGAAGAGGTTCGCCGTTTCTGGATAGAGCACGGCAAGAGATGCATTGAAATATCCGAATATTTCGCAAACGAGACAGGCGTACCATGTCTGATGAACATCTGGATTCCCGACGGATATAAGAATATCCCCGCCGACAGACTCGGTCCGCGCAAGAGATTCAAGGATTCGCTCGATGAGATACTTTCGGTGCCTTATGACAAGTCAAAAGTTTTCGTCTGCCTTGAATCAAAGGTTTTCGGGATCGGGCTTGAGTCATACACAGTAGGCTCCGCCGAGTTCTGCATGAACTATGTTGCCTCAAAGGGCATCACTCCCCTGATGGACAACGGTCACTATCACCCGACAGAGGTTGTGTCGGACAAGATATCCTCAATGCTCCTGTTCAACGACCGCATCGCGCTGCACATCACGCGCGGAGTCAGATGGGACAGCGACCATGTTGTTATTCTCGACGACGAGACGAAAGAGATAGCAAAAGAGATAGTCCGAAACGACGCGCTCGACAGAGTGTTTATAGCGACCGACTATTTTGACGCTTCGATAAACAGGATATCCGCATGGGTCATGGGAATCAGGAGCGTTCACAAGGCTCTGCTTCTCGCACTGCTCGAGCCGAACGAGAAGATGAAAAAGCTTCAGGACGAGAGCCGCTTCACGGAGCTCATGGTACTGCAGGAGGACATGAAAACGGCGCCGTTCGGCGACATTTGGGACGAATATCTCAGGCGCGAGAATATCCCAGGCGACTATATATCAGCCATACTTGACTACGAAAAGAATACACTGGAGGCAAGAAAATGAAAGACATTCTGACTGCGCCCTTTGTGCAGGAAATGATGCAGACCACCGCAAATATGTACCGTCTCGGCTGGGACGAGAGAAACGGCGGCAACATAAGCTATATGCTCGACGAAAAGGAAGTCGGCGAATATCTCGACCTCACAAAAGTTATCAGAACTATCCCGACCGGATTTGACGCGAAGCCGCTTATCGGCAAGATATTCATCGTCACCGGAACGGGCAAATACTTCAAGAACGTTCAGTTCGACCCCGAAAACAATCTCGGCATCATAAGAATCGCCGAGGACGGCACGACCGCCGAGCTGCTCTGGGGCTACTCCGACGGCGGCAGATTCACAAGCGAGCTGCCCGCTCACCTGATGAGCCACATGGCGAGACTCAGCGTTGACCCGGAGAACAGAATCGTCATGCACTGCCACCCGACGAACACGCTCGCGATGAACTATATACATGAGCTTGACGAGAAGAAGATAACCCACACGCTTTGGGAGATGTGCACCGAGTGCATCGTCGTTTTCCCGGACGGGGTCGGCGTTCTGCCGTGGATGCTCTGCGGCACGAACAGCATCGGCGAAGCGACTGCGGAAAAGATGAAGGAGTTCCGCCTCGTCATCTGGGGAATGCACGGAATCTACGGAGCAGGCAAGACTATGGACGAAGTTTTCGGTCTGATAGAAACAGTCGAAAAGGCCGCACAGATATATATGCTCACGGCGCATATGCCGAGGATTAACACGATAAAGGACAGCGAGATGCAGGAGCTCGCCGAGTTCTTCGGAGTCAAATACAGAAAAGATTTCCTGAATCTGTAATATAAATACAAGTGCAAGCCGCATTCTACAGTGCGGCTTGCTTCTATAAACGGAGTGAACATCCTGCTGATTCTTTGCGAGTCCGCGCTCTGCATTATTGCAACAATATTGATAAGCAGAAAGATAAAACGCAAAATCTGAATAAATAAAACAAGTGACCGTCGGAATTTCACCCGGCGGTCGTTTTTGTTATTTAATCATCAGGTCGGCTATTGTTATGCCGTCGAAAAAATCGTTGATGAGTTTATCGAGCTTCGTCCACATCGCGCGGGTGCGGCACGAGCCGGCATTCTCGCATGGATCGCAGCCGCCCTCGACGCACGAGACGGGAGCGAGCGAGCCCTCAGTGAGCTTCAGAATCTCGCTGACTCTGTACTCCTCCGGCTTTCTTTTGAGTCGGTAGCCGCCACCTTTTCCGTGCGCGCCCTCGACAAGCCCAGCTTTCGAGAGCGTTGTCATAATGCTTTCGAGATATTTGAGCGAGAGCTCTTCGCGCTCGGCAATCTCCTTGAGTGGGATAAAAGCGCCGTTCTTTTCATTTTCGGCAAGATCCGCCATGACGCGCAGGGCGTATCTGCCGCGGCTTGATACCATCATAGTTTTACACCATGCGGCAGCCGCAGCTCTCGCAGTCCTCGCACTCGGGGAACTTGCTGTGGTCATACTCGATGCCGTTCTTGTCGTAATAATCCTTGACGGCGGACTTTATAGCCTCTTCGGCGAGCACGGAGCAGTGCAGCTTGTGCGCCGGGAGTCCGTCAAGCTCATCGACGACCTGCTTGTTTGTGACGGCAAGCGCCTCGTCAATAGTCTTGCCCTTTATAAGCTCGGTAGCCATGGAGGACGAAGCTATTGCGCTCGCGCAGCCGAAAGTCTCGAACTTGACATCGTCGATTTTTCCGTCTTTTATCTTGAGATACATCTTCATTATATCACCGCACTTCGCGTTGCCGACCTCGCCGACACCGTCCGCATCGGCGATCTCGCCGACATTGCGCGGATTCATGAAATGATCCATAACCTTATCGCTGTATAATGCCATTTTGAATTACTCCTCTCAGAAAGTGAATTTTCTCTCGCCGCTCAGAAGCTCTTTCCACACGGGCGAAAGATCTCTGAGATATTTGACGACCTTGGTGGTCTCTTCGATTATATAATCAACCTCTTCCTGCGTGTTCTCCTCACTGAGTGTCAGGCGCAGAGAGCCATGGGCAACCTCATGCGGGCGGCCGATAGCGAGAAGCACATGGCTCGGATCGAGCGAGCCCGAGGTGCAGGCGGAGCCGGAGGAAGCGCATATGCCCTTTGCATCGAGCAGAAGCAGGAGCGACTCGCCCTCGATACCCTCGAAGCAGAAGCTGACATTGCCGGGCAGACGTTTTGTGCGGTCGCCGTTCAATGCGCTGTGAGGTATCTTTTCAAGACCTTCTATAAGTCTGTCGCGCAGAGCGGACACTTTCTCGGCGTTGGCATCGATATTGGCGTTCGCCTCTTTGAGAGCCGCGACCATGCCGACGATACCGGGGATATTCTCGGTGCCCGCACGCTTGCCGCGCTCCTGCGCGCCGCCCTCGATAATATTCGTCAGTCTGACACCCTTGCGGGCATAGAGAAGTCCGACACCCTTGGGGCCGTGGAACTTATGAGCCGAGAGGGAGAGCATATCGATATTCTCTTCCTTGACATTTATATGGACATGACCGACAGCCTGAACGGCATCGGTATGGAAGATAACGCCCTTTTCTTTACATACAGCACCTATCTCGGCGATGGGCTGGATGCTGCCGATCTCGTTGTTTGCGTACATAACGGACACAAGGCAAGTGTCCTCGCGGATAGCGTCGGCGACCTGCTGAGCCGAGACCATGCCGTTTTCATGCACATCGAGGAGCGTCACTTCAAAGCCCTCTTTTTCGAGCTTCTTGAGCGTATGCAGAATCGCATGATGCTCGAACGCGGTGGAGATTATATGCTTCTTGCCCTTTCTTGCGCCGATAGCCGCCGCGGAAACGAGCGCCTGATTATCTGCCTCGCTGCCGCCGGAGGTAAAGGTTATTTCATTGGGCTCGCAGCCGAGAACCTCAGCCGCCTCTTCGCGCGCCTTTCTCAGCGCGTCCGCCGCAGCCTGTCCGACGGAATGGAGGCTCGACGGGTTGCCGTAGATCTTGTCCATATACGGCAGCATCGCTTCTATTGCTGTGCGACTCGTCTTTGTTGTGGCCGCGTTATCAACATATATAGTGGTCATTTATATCAGAACTCCTCTCAATAATCAAGTATGTTCACAGGAAAACAAATCATTCGACCCGTTCCCCCGATTCCGCAACGATTATATACCCATTTACATACTATGTCAATAGGTTGAATAAAAAAGATACAGAGCAGAGGACAACTCCCCTGCTCTGTGAATTAAAATTTTTATTCTGCTTTCTTTGCACCGTTTTCGAGAGCCGCATCAGCCCACGCTGCGATATAATCCTCGACCTCGTCGCGGTTTGTCTCGTTGAGAATCTCATGTCTGTCGCCGTCAAAGAGCTTGAGGGTGACATCGTGGCCTGTAGCCTTGAGATCCTCGGCGACCTGAGTCACGCCCTTTGAATAATCGCCGACGGGATCCATTGAACCGGAGACGACGAGAACCGGGATATCGGTAGAGAGCTGCTCATACCAGTCCTTGCCGGAGACGGAATTGAGGACAGAGAACAGGTCTTTATAGCCTGCCGCGCTGAAGAGGAAGCCGCAATATTTATCGTCGATATACTTCTGAACCTCGGCCTCGTCTCGGGTGAGCCAATCGAAGTCGGTCTTGACATTATCAAACTTCTTGTTGTAGTTGCCGAAAGCAAGATTGTTGATGAACTCACTCTTATGACGGCTGCCGCGGCTCTTGCCGACGAAGCTTGCAAGCTTTATGGCGATAGGTGCGGCGGGATTCTTTCCGCTTGTGCCGCAGAAGATAGCCGCCTGAACATCGTTATATTTAGCGGTATAGTTTCTTGCGATGAACGAGCCCATGCTGTGACCGAAGAATACGACGGGCTTGCCGGGATACTCCTCGCGGGCGATATCGGTAAGCGAGCGGCAGTCGATGACAAAATCTCTCCAGCCGTCCTTCTCGCCGAAATAGCCGAGGTCATCGTCGGACGCGACGGACTTGCCGTGACCGATATGATCCTGCGCAAAAACAGCATAGCCGTGCTCGCAGAGCTTCTTTGCAAAGCGGGCGTAACGCTCGCCGTGCTCCGCCATGCCGTGGGTTATCTGGAATATAGCCTTGACGCTGTCCTTATCCGCGGGCGCCCAGCTGCGCGCGTAGATATCGCAAAGACCAGTTGCGGATTTAAATGAATATTCTTTTCTTACGATTTCCATGATAAATTAAGCCTCCGATTTTACGGTGATCTTTAATACAAGACCGAAACGATCTCCTATATGTGATATTATAACATACTATAAACAAATTGTAATCCTTTTGTAAGGAAATAAGCGAAAAGTCTACATATCTTACAAATATATCGTGCCGCATTTGGATATATTCAACAAATATATATGTACGTGGCAGTCTATATTCTACAATAGTCGAACATAAAATCTTGCCAAACGGCGGGAATAAAAGTATACTGTTATTATAGTCTATACCGTACAGGGAGGGAAAGCTATGATCTGGTGCGTTGAGGACGACGCGAGCATACGCGACATTGAGGTTTATGCACTGCAATCGACAGGGATAGAAGCCAGGGGCTTCGAGGACGGAACTTCGTTCTGGGAGGCTTTAAACGGCGGCGAGAAGCCGGAGCTTGCGGTTATCGATGTTATGTTGCCCGGCATCAGCGGCATCGATCTTCTGCGCAGGATGAAAGCGTCTTCGGAGCTCTGCGACATTCCCGTTGTTATGGCGACGGCAAAGGACACCGAATACGACAAGATAACCGGGCTCGACCTCGGCGCGGACTACTATCTGACAAAGCCGTTCGGCGTGATGGAGCTTGTCTCCTGCGTCAAGGCGGTTCTGCGCCGCTGCAAGCCCAAGGCGCAGGAGCATATTCTGAAAGCGGACGGGCTCGAAGTGAACCTCGACGAGCACACGGTCACGGGCGACGGCGAAAAGATAGTTCTGACATACAAAGAATTTGAGCTTCTCAAACTCTTTCTTTCGAACCCGGGCACGGCATTCACGCGCGACAAGCTGATGGAGGAAGTCTGGAGCACTGACTACTGCGGCGAGACGCGCACGGTTGATATGCACATACGCACGCTGCGCCAGAAGCTCGGCAGATTCGGCGAGATGATAAAGACGGTTCGCGGAGTCGGCTACCGTCTGGAGGCCGACAAATGACAAAGCGGATTTTCAGATCGATTTTCTTCGCGGCGTTCTGCGTGCTCTTAGCGTCGCTCGCCATAATCACTGGATGCCTGTACGAATACTACAGCAATGCATTTGAAAATCAGATGAGAGACGAGCTCAATCTCGCCGCCGCGGCGGTAGACATGAGCGGGAGCGGATATCTCGAATCCATAAAAACCGACAGATTCCGACTGACGCTGATAGGTGCCGACGGCAAGGTGATATACGACACCCGAGAGGATGCGGACACGCTCGCAAACCACGCAGACAGAGAAGAGATAAAGGAAGCTCTTGAAACGGGCGAGGGACACAGCACGCGCTACTCCTCCACCCTGCTCCAAAAGACGACATATATCGCGAAGAAACTCGCCGACGGCAGCGTACTGCGGATATCATCGAGCCGTGAGACTATAGGCGTGCTCGTCTTTGAGGCGATGCAGCCGATACTTATAGTGATAGTCGCCGCGCTGATAATCTCGGCGGTCATTGCGGCGCGGCTTTCAAAAAAGATAGTTGAGCCGCTCAACTCGCTCGACCTCGAGCACCCGCTCGAAAACAAAACATATGACGAAATCGCTCCCCTGCTCAGCAGGATTAACCGCCAGCACGAGCAGATAAAAGAACAAATAAAGGCTCTGCAGAAAAAGACGGACGAGTTCACGCAGATAACGGACAACATGAAAGAGGGGCTTGTGCTCCTCGACAACGACGGAAAGATACTGAGCATAAACCCCGCCGCGTGCAGACTGTTTGAAGCGGACGAAGAATGCATCGGCAAGGATTTTGTTTCGATTGACCGCAGCTGCGAGATATCCGCCGCGATAAAGCGCGCCGAAGAGAGCGGACACAGCGAGACGCGCACAAAATACAGCGGCAGAATATATCAGTTCGACATCAGCCGCATAGAATCTGACGGCTCGGCGCGCGGGTCGGTTATTTTGTTCTTCGACATGACGGAACAGCAGAACGCCGAAAAGATGCGGCGCGAGTTCACAGCGAATGTCTCGCACGAGCTGAAAACTCCGCTTCAGGGCATAATCGGGAGCGCGGAGCTTATTGAAAACGGAATGGTCAGGGACGAGGATATGCCGCGCTTTGTCGGTCACATACGCTCTGAGGCGCAGAGGCTCGTCAATCTTATAAATGATATAATCAGGCTCTCCCAGCTCGACGAGGGCGACGAGATGCCGCACGAAAGAATCGGACTTCTCTCGCTGTCGCAGGAAATCGCCGAAGACCTCGGAGACGCGGCAAAGAAGAAAAATGTAACGCTTAGCGTCGGCGGAAACGAAGCATATGTTTTCGGCGTTTCAAGACTGCTCTACGAAGTGATATACAACCTCTGCGACAACGCAATAAAATATAACCGCGAGGGCGGACAGGTTGACATAAATATAGATAGTGTCGGCGGCGCGGCGAAGCTCACTGTTTCGGACACGGGAATAGGCATAGCGCCGAAGCATCAGGCAAGGATTTTCGAGCGGTTTTACCGGGTCGACAAGAGCCATTCAAAGGCGACCGGCGGCACGGGGCTCGGACTGTCGATAGTCAAGCACGCAGTGCAGTATCACGGCGGCACGGTCTCTATAGAGAGCGAGGAGAACAAGGGCACGCGCATAACGGTTACACTGCCGTTGAGTGAATAGGAAAAAGCATCCGCGATGAAAAAATCACGGATGCTTTAAATATTATTATATTATTCCGACTTTTCGCGCATATCCGCGAGGCGTTCGGCTTTCTTTCTGACCTTGCGGCGGCGGTCGAAGCAATAGATGAGCGCGCCTATCGAGACTATATCGATAACGACGACCATATCCCAGAAGATACCCACCACGACCATTGCGGCGAAGAGCAATATGGCAAACACCTTTTTGCTGCTCTTGAACGCAGTTTTGATAACTTTGAAGCGGACTTTCTTCCACGCGGTGCAGATGATTATAACGGCGAGAGTCGCAGTCGGCACGCGCATTATCACTGGATGGGCAAGAATCGAGAGCACAATCATAATAACTGCGGCAAAGGTTCCGGTCATTCGGGTCTCGCCCTCGGAGCTTTCATCGCCGACCGTCATTCCGTCGCACACCGGGCAGATTATCGATCTTAAACCCTTGAACGCGAGCGAGTTGCGAACAACCGAGAGCTGATTTTCTTTCATCAGCGTATCGGCGACAAGGACGACCACAAGCGCCCACGCATATATAAACGACGGGAGAAGCTTCTCGGGAGTAACATCAAAAATGCTGATATCGCCGACAAGCAGAAAGCTCGGTGTAGAAGCAAAACTGCCGACCTCGTCTATGGCGGTACGCTCCGCAACAGGATTGAGGAAGAGGTTGAGCACGGTTGTCAGCACAAGTGCGACAGCGGGTGCGGGCACTTTGCGGCTGAGTTTTTTGAACTTTATCGGATAGGTTATCATTATGACGAGGGTTATCGTGCCGTAGAGCACGCCGCGCCAATTGGAGTGGAAGCCGTATGAGCGATAAGCGACGAGGGTCTCAAAAGCGGAGCCCGCCGGGACACCTATGCCGAAATAGTAGTTGACCTGAATTATGCACAGCACGGCGGCGACAATAAAAGTTACCGCGCCGAGGGCCGCGGGAGGTATCTTGAAGAAAGATTTATTGAACTGAATAGTTGCGACAAAGAGCAGGAGCATACCCGCAATAATGCAGGAGAGCATCGCGCCGGGGACGCCGATCGTATTTGCCGCATAGATAAGTATCGCGAACACCTCAACATGGGGCGTCGGAATTCTGTTCGGGCTGCCCGAGCCTATAATGCACGCCGCTATTGCGCCGACAAGTCCTGCCGCCGCGCCGAACGGCGAATTGCTGCCGAAGGCAAGCGCGAGCGGGAATATCCAGCCAACCGCGGTCAGCGAGCCGAGGGCATCCTTTTTCAGTTTCTGCAAATCGTATTTTCCGCTTTTTTTCAAAGACCTCACTCCGTTCCTCCGATATTATATTATATCGCTCCGCTTTTTTCAAGACGGATTCAAAAGCGAGGTAAATTATCATTATAATATTGATTTGAAGCCGCGCAGGATATATAATAAGAAGAAAGGACAGGAGGAAAAGAACCATGATGAACATATGGCACGACATAGCTCCGGAGAGAATAAAGAGCGACGACTTTGTCGCCTGCATTGAGATATCCAAGGGCGGCAAGAACAAATACGAGATGGACAAGGAGACCGGCATGCTCAAGCTTGACCGCGTTCTCTACACCTCGACCCACTACCCCGCCAACTACGGCTTCATCCCGCGCACATACGCCGACGACAACGACCCGCTCGATGTGCTCGTGCTGTGCAGCGAGGCGATTCTGCCGATGACGCTCGTAAAATGCTATCCGATAGGCGTTATCAAGATGATCGACAGCCAGTCTATCGACGAGAAGATAATCGCCATCCCCGACCGCGACCCGAACTACAACGCATACAGAGATGTCAACAGCCTGCCGAGACACATTCTCGACGAGATAATGCACTTCTTCAGCGTATATAAAATGCTCGAGGGCAAGGAGACGATAGTCAAGGAGCTCTGCGGGCGCGACGTTGCGATAGATATAGTCAGCAAGTGCATCAAGGCATATGAGGACAAGTTCGGAGACGAACAGAACTGAAAATAAAACGAAGCCTCCCGGAGATTTTACCGGGAGGCTTGCTTTTTATTCAACCGTCAATCGGCTTTTGTGACGCTCTTTGTGACAAAGCTGTCAACGCGCCATTTGCCGTTTTCTTTTTTCATCACCACATGGCCGATTCGTTCTTTCGCATCGGAATCGTCATCGAAAACCGCCGTATACTGGAACGATGCGGTATCGCCTGTGGCTTTGTCTATCGGCGAAAACTTTATGCTCTCTACCTTTGCGGGAGTTGCGCCGTAATACAGCGCGCACTCCGCTATCATGCCTTCGGTGCATTTATCGGTAACAGCACCGTCGCACCGCTCGCGCATATATGTGTCAAAAGTCCTGTTGTCAATGGCTTCTCTGCGCCTTTGAATTTCTGCGTTGTCCACAGTATACACGGCAGTCAGAACTTTCTCCGCCGTTCTCTCGGGGCGCGAATAATAATAGCCGACACCCGCACCAACGGCTATGGCTGCGGCAGCAATGACGCACACAACAATGATAATAATTTTTCGCTTGTTTTTCATAATAAATCACCTGTTCGGAATATGTCGGATTTTCAGCTGACAAATATTACCTGAACATCGGAATCACGCCTTTCTGTAAAAATAAAATTGGTCGAGTGATTATACCCTAAAGCGATTGTGATATAAAAACTTATTTCGATATTATACTATCAAAAATTCAATCGCTTATAATTCCAACTATTAAATTTATTTATTTTTGTTTATTGTCACAAAAAGTCACTGTGTTTCTTGTGAATATTGCACAGCAGAAAAATCGCAGATATAAATACCAAAAGCTGCCGGGAAAACCGGCAGCTTTTGTTGTTATATCAGTATTTTAAAAAGTTATCTTGACATTGACAGTGCCGGAAACGGGCTTGACAACAAGCTTTGCCGCGCCGTTTTCGCCGACAGATTCGAGCTCATACTCGCAGCCCTCAACGGTCTTTGCGGGCTTATGTATATAAATCTCCGTCGGAGCGGCGCACTCGCCGTCGCCCTCGTAGCTGAGATTGAACTCCTGAGCAGACTGATCAAAGCCGTATGAAACGAGTCTGCCGCTGACAGCGACGGGATAAGGACGGCTGAGAACTTTCATCAGCGGGCTGTTGAACATATCGTCAACATAGTGCCAATAAGTGAAGCCCCACTTGTGCTGCTCGAAGAAGTTGACGAGGAACTCGATATGCGGGAGCCAATCCTCGCCCTCGCCGCCGAAGCCGCCCCACTCGCCTACAAGCACGGGTGCATCGAGTCTGTCCTGAGTTCTGACATGCTCCTCGAATATGGCTCTGACTCTGTCATTGCTCGCATACTTATACTGCGGGGTATCGACCATGAAGTCATAGCCGTGAGGAGTGAAGCAGAAATTCTTCTCGCGCTTGCCGTTGACCTCTATTGCGGGAGTCGAGCAAGGAATGCAGGTATTCGACCAATAGCAGTTCTCCATGACGAGTATGCCCTTGTCGGTAACCTCGCGGATAGCGGTTGAAACTTTGTTGATAAACGGAGAATACTTCTCGATATCGAACTTTCTGACATATTCATATCCGGCCTTGCGCGTGACATCCTTGAGGACATCGCCGGTTATCTGCTCGAGATATTTGACCTCGTCGCGTCTCTGTTTGTTGAGGAAATCGCCGACGAGCTTGAAGCACTTGACGCGCTTGTCGCCGATAACGGTGCCGACAGCGGTGGAGATAAGCTTCTTGAAGAGCTTGCCGCCGTCCGAGCCGAGGAAAGGCTCATTGAGCATATCGAATCCGAAGAGTGCGGGATGATCCGCAAAGCGAGCCGCGACGTGCTGCCACATGGCCGCAAAGTAATCTATGAGTCCCTTGCCGTTATATTCGCGGTTATCCCAGAAATTATCGAATGCGCGCTGAGTTGCCTTGCCCCAGAAATAGCCGGCAGCCCAGACAAGCTTGGGCTCTTTGGGATCGTACTGGTCGGTTATAGTCGCCCAATCGGGTGCTCCGTCTCCGTAGCAGCGCGGAGAATAGAGATCCTGATGCATATCAAAGAGTATATAGACACCGTGAGCGGCGCAGAGATCGAAGATGCGGTACATATCGTCGAGATACTCGTCGTTGTAGCTGCCGGGCTCGGGCTCGATCATGCTCCAGGTGGTGCCGAGGCGGATAAGATTGAGTCCGCGCGAGGTCATCTCGTCGAGCAGTTTATCGTCGATATTGAAGCCGAACTTGTTGTCCTCGCTGTTTTTGCGCTTATCCACGATATTGACGCCGTAGAAGATACGCTCTCTGCCGTATTCATCGACAAAGCTTCTTTTTTCGGTAACTATACGCTCCATAATGCTCTCCTTTTAATTACTAACTTTACTTTAGTATATACAAACAGCCGAAATAAGGCAAGGCTTTTGAGGAAATTCGGCGTTTTCATCAATGTTCTCGGATTTTTTTGTTAACAATGCCTTGCAAATACAATATATAAACAATATATAAACTTGAAAGTATTTATTGTAAAATACGCTAAAAAATGCTATTATAAATTCGCGGATAGTTCATTTTTCAGGAGGATAAGAAAATGAAAAAGCATACTTTTTCAAGAGTTTTAAGCATGGTTCTTTGCCTTGTGCTCGCACTAAGCGCAATCTGTCTGCCGGCATACGCCGAAAAAGGCGGAGAGGCAACCGAGAGGCGCGGCGCGATAACCGACGAAGATATGCTGCACACAAAGGGCAAAAAAATCTACAATAAGCGCGGCGAAGAGGTCATTCTCCGCGGAGTTAATCTCGGCACATGGCTCATCCATGAGTCCTGGATGACCCCCATCGAGAACTCCGACGACAATATTTCGACCCTCAACACCCTCACGGAGCGTTTCGGCGTCGAAAAAGCGTATGAGCTCATCAACATCTACGAGGACAACTGGATAACCGAATACGACCTCGACAGAATAGTCGAGCTCGGCTTCAACTGCGTGCGCGTTCCGTTCTGGTTCCGCAACTTCTACTATGACGACAAGGGTACGAAAATCCTTGACAAAAACGGAGAGTGGGATTTCAGCCGTCTTGACTGGGTCGTTTCCGAATGCTCTAAGCGCGGACTCTATGTTATTCTCGATCTCCACGGCGCACCCGGATATCAGAACAACAAGGATCACTGCGGCAAAATCGGCGACAGCGGCCTTTTCAAGCTGACTAAGCAGGCCGAGGAGTGGAGAAAGCTCACAATAGAGCTTTGGGTTGCAATAGCCGAGCGCTTCAGCGGCAATCCCGCAGTCGCTATGTACGACCTGCTCAACGAGCCCAACTGCGACGTAAACTCATATCTTCAGAAGAACAACCTTGTCACAATCTCCGTCTACAACCGCCTCTACAAGGCCATACGCGAGGTTGACAAGGATCACATAATGACCATGGAGGGCATCTGGAGACTTTATAATCTCCCCGCGCCGTGGTTCATCGGCTGGACTAACGTTGTCTATCAGCTTCATTTCTATGACACAAGCAACTTCATGTACAGCCTTCTCGTCTTCTTTGCAAAGCTCTATCCCTACAATGTTCCGCTCTATGTCGGCGAGTTCAAGCCCATGGGCAGCGCCACATGGGATCACGTGCTCACGCTGTTCAACAGCTCAAACTTCAGCTGGACTATCTGGTCATATAAGGGCTGCGGCCACGGAGCAGACACCTCCGACTGGTATATCATCGGCAGCAAGCCGGGCTTCGAGCGCGCAGACATAAAGAACGACGATTTCGACACAATAGCCCGCAAATGGGGCGCGGCCGTCAGGAGCGATGGCAACTACGTTGACACCGGTCTCTATGACATAGTCAAGGATTACATCTGATATCCGATATAACAGAATAATTACGGCAGCCGTTTCAAAAGCGAAGCGGCTGTTGTTTTTTGTTTTCTGCGGTGGAATCGGGGATATTAAATTGAGATTTGCAGGCGTAAATGCCGACAATAAACAGCTGTTGCAATATTACAAATCAGCACAATTGTGTAGGAGCAGATGATTTCCGCCCCCGAATTCCGCATAAATTTATTTACATACACTTTGTAGGGACATCCCTTGCGGCTGTCCGATATAACTTACCCTCTGCCATCGCGTCCTACTACAATCAAACTTTTATACTTCCCGCATTTCAGTATTTTCTTTTTATTCAAAAAAGTAAACGCCTGCAAAAGAAAAGCAAACTGTGCCCACAAAAAGGCAAGCAAGCATCGCTTAAAAGTAAGTCTTTTTGCGCCATGCTGCGAAAAAAGCGCTTGAAATGCGGGCGCATTCCTGCGCGCCTTTTTCTTGCCTGTCATCAAAAATCCAATATTTTTAAGTGCAAGCAGTTTTGCTGCGCAAAACCGATGTGTGCCTGCCTTTTTATGGGCTGCGCCCCGAGACCCCACAACGCCACGCCGCAGTATAAAGTTTGCGGCTAGCTCGGCACATTCGCCTGTAAACTCGCTTCCACTCAAACAATACGGGCTCGTGCGTCTTGCTTCGCAAGCCGTCCCCTCGCCTCTCAAAAGAGCTTTTAAACACTGCGGCGCGGCTATTGGAAGCTTAATTATCAAGATTAGTCGAGTCGCTAACTTTTATTTTTCAAAGGTTTGTTCTAATAAGATATAGAAGCTCTGATTTATCGATGTTTTTTATATATACCGATACATAAAGCCCTGACCACGGAAAGCCATGGGCAGGGTTGCTGTTATATTATACGGCGGAAAATCGGGCGACATTTATTCTATGATCTTCAGCTTGCCCACTTGCTCAGGTGCTGATCCACACCCGAGAGCATGAACTGCGGATAATCCTCGTTCACGCCGGCGTAGAAATCACCGTCGCAGGTTGCGAGCCAAAGGAAGAAGTTGCTGTAATCCGTGCCGTAAGATGCGGAGACATGGGGCGCGCCCTTTATTATATAAGTATACTTCGGGAAGAGCGCGGTCGAGAGGTCGACGCATCTGTCGGGCGACAGATACTCAGCCTTTGCGGGAACATAATCATCACCGAGGGTCTCGCCGTACTTCGCGACAGTTGCATAGCCGGACATCTCATATGTCTCAAGCACGCCGTCGCCCGTGAAATCCGCGCTCTCATAGAGCGGAGCCATCGGCTTATCATAATGGGAAATAATCGCAACCTTGACGCCGTCGCGTATCATGTTTTCAATGAGTGCGGTGCGGTTTGTCATCATCTTCTGCAGGCGCTCGCCGTAAGCGAGGAAATCCTTGTGCTCTGCCGCGCTGTCGCCGAAAACGAAGTCGACTGCATTATTATAGTCCTGCGGCTGAACGAGTCCCCAAAGAACCGGCATATAGGCAAAATCCGGAATGAGCACGCGCTCATAGACCTCATCTTTATAATTATCGACAATGTAGTCGGTAACCTTCTGAAGCAGCTTGAATGCGCCGACGCTGTTGAGCGTCTTCATGAATGCCGCCACAGCAGTGTTCGAGCCTGTAGCATCGGCGAGCAGGCCGGAGAAATAGTTATACATCGTATCTGCCTTGAGCTCGATCTTGCCGGTCAGAACATCGGAGGCGACCTGCGCACCGCAGAATGTCGAGGACATAAAGACGCAGCGATCGACCTTGCTGTAGCCGTACTTTGTAAGATAAGCGACGGTCATTATGCCGCCCATGCTCGCGCAGAATATCGAGACCTTGTCGTGACCCGACTCGGCTATGGCTCTGTCAACTGTCGCGGCGATATCGTCGGCGACTTTGTAAGGGTCGAGACGCCAGTCGTATGTAAACAGATATGTGTGGTTGGCGGGAAGATTCTCGGCACAGGCGCGGGTCATTCCGCGCTCGCTGTTAGAATCGAAGTTTTCCCAAATCTCAGGATAATTCTCCGCGCTCCCGGGATATTTCGCAACGCTGACATTGTACTTCGACTCGCCGTTTTCTTTCATCGCATAGCCGTCAAGCAGGTTTGCCGCATAATCGATAACAGCCTGGAAGAAAGGATCGATATCCTTGGCTTTGACTGCACCGGAGATGCCCTTGTAAAGCATGGAGAGCAAATCGCCCAAATCAAACTCGAAGGCGTTGCGCTCATTCTCGGTGCCCTTGTCGATATAGAGCCCCATCATATCCATTCCCCTGACTATGACTACGGGGCAGTCGGTGCAGGTCGCGGGATCGTGCGCTTTCTCTGCCTGCGCTGCTGTGTCTGCGGTTTTCGCGCCCTGATACGCAAATGCCGGCGTTACAAAGCTCAGCAGAAGTGCAAATGCGAGGAAAACACTCAGAAGTTTTTTCATTGTTTTCATCCTTCGTTTCTTTTATATTTTCCCGAGGTCCCTGAAAACAGACCACGAGACTAATTCGATATTGTTCCTGCGCGCGGCTTCGAGAAGATCGCCGCTTTGAAGAAGTCTCAATTCATAGACGCGCTTCGTCCACTCGCCGGGCTTGTCGTCTATCGGATACGCAGGGTGCATGAAAATCTCAGTCACGCCGTCGATGCAGTTTTCGACAGCGTCAAGATAATATTTGCGCAAGGTGTCGTAATCTTTTATGCGATCCATCGACCACGGATTCGACACAAGGTCATCGAGCAGGCCGACTCCGCGCCGCTCACCCGCTCCAACAATAATTTTCTGGAAGCATTTTATCACACCGGGAGCTTCCCTGTCAATCTGTCTGGACAAAAATCCCGGAGTTTTCGGAAATCTGTAGGGCAAGGAATGTTCCGCGCAGAAATTATATGCATCAATATAGAAACGCCTGCCGTTTATGCCGTAGAGCGTGGCGCAATGGTTATCGGCATGGTCGACTTCAACGCCCCTTGAGCTGATAAAATTATACTGCGCCTCAAGCTCCGCGCGGACATCGCGGCGACGGGCGTGCAGGGCGAGCCCGACCTGACTCTCATAGAGTCCCATCCCCTTTTCACTGAGCGAGGGCGCGCCGCTGTTGCTCTGCCAGCGGTTCTTGCTGTCATCGGTGTTTATAGTCAGATGCACGCCGACGGGATAGCCGCCGAGCCTTGCGAGCTCAGCGGCGTTGGCGGCATCCGGCGCGACGGTCATGAGCGAGGTCGAGGTTATCAGTTTGCCTCGCATGAGCTCGTCTATCGCCTTTGTCTGCTGCGGATTATAGCCGAAATCATCGGCGTTGATTATAAGATACTTAGACATTTGCTTTTAACTCTTTCCTCCTTTTAAAATTGCACCAGTCGTTTGACTCATCTTTGAAATGCAGGAACAGGGTGAATATTGTTGCCACAGCCATGGCTATGAACGGGAACACGCAGAGCAGGAACCGCGACGCCATATCGGGATTCGAGCCGGGGTTCGCTCCGCTCTCGAAGCCGAACGTCACGCTGATAACTTTATAGCCGAGCGAGACATAAAGTCCATTCAGGCGGTTCATGACGCCGACGAGACTTGTGAGCATTCCCTCGCGTTTTACGCCGTGGCGGGAATAGTCATCGTCGATTATCTTCGCGCCGATGCAGTCGATAGTGACGAGGCACCCGGCGACCCCCATACCCATAACGCACATTATGGCGACCGCGACGGGCATTGTGTTTGCAAAGAACAGCGGGATGAATCCGACTGTCAGCACGGCAAATCCGAGTCTCCAGACATTCATGATACCCGCGCGTTTTACGACATTCGACCAGACTACTATGCCGACAAGCGCGACGCCGAACACCACGCCGAGCATGACGGTTGTCATGGAGCTTTCAAGCTTCAGAGTATACTGAACATAGAACGGGATCGCCTGAGAAATGAGCGAGAATGCGGCGGAATAGAGCGCGTTTGCAAAGCCGAATATCCAAAACTTGCTGTTGGTGATGAGGGCGAATATCGCCTTGAAGAGATCGGGCTTCTCGCCGTTTGCCGCTTCCTCTTCCTCTTCTTCGATATTCTCGTGGCAGCCGAAGGTCATGAACATAATGACCGCAAGGGCGATAACGCCGTAGATGATCGCAGTGAGATTATAGCCTATCTTTGAAGTGACAACGGGAGTGAGCACGATTGAAATAACCATCGCGACAAGCTGGCAGACCTGTCTTATAGCATTGGTCTTTGCTCTGATTTCGTCGGTCTTGAAAAGAGTCGGAAACAGCGCGCCGTAGTTTGCGTTCATGAGCGAGTCGAGCGTACCGGTGAGTATGTACATCAGCAGAATATAGAGATAAGCCTGACCGGAGTTCGACTGCACGCGCGCGGGCATATTATAAAACAGCACAAAGCAAAGAATCATCAGCGGAGTGCCGATAACGAGCCACGGTCTGCGCTTGCCCCACTTTGTATGCGTTCTGTCCGAAAGGAAGCCGTAGACGGGGTTATCGATGGCATCGACAAAGGTGTAGATAAACAGTATCTTCGCCATTTGGTCGGTCGCGATGAGTCCGAGCTTCAGAACATAATATGCGGCGGCATAAGACTTCAGCATATTTATCGGAATCGATGTGCCGAGCATGCCGAAGCCGTAGCGGAACGGGGAAGTGCGTTTTCGGTTCAAAGTGTTTGAAGGTTCCATCAGTTATCCTCCTCTTCCTCCTTCTGAAAATATATCGGATTTGTGAGCGCGCGAACTGCGCCGAGTTTTCCACACCCTCTGATTGCCTTGACATAAGCGAAATTATCGTTTTTCTGCTCTATATCGATATCAAGATTTCCTCGCGCGAAGTGCTTTATCACGCGCTCTCCGCTGCCGGTGACAAGAACAAGCGTTTCGCCGCGGAGCTGTTCCGCGTGAAGATGGAGTTTTTTGTTTTTGTCATAACGAACAGCATCGCCCATCATGGCATCGCCACAGGTCAGAGTCAGGCGCACGCCGTCAACTCCGCTCGAAACGAAGGAGTGCCCTGCGCGGATATTTTTCAGTATATCCTCGCGGCGGCGCGACGGCGAATAGACTGCCGTTATCGGATTGCCGAGCTTCGCAAAATCCTTAGGACGATGGAAATCACTGCCGCCGACGGCGGGTATGCGTCTGCCCTCACGCAAAAGCTGGGTCCACCATTTTATGCCGTGGACATTCGTTCCGCGCATCGGTCCGTTCCAGACCTCGATCATATCAAAATTCATGCTGTTCCATTTATACGGGCAGAACGGGCATTTCGGATGGTTTACCGATATGACCGCGCCGAGCGAACGGGCGTCGTTGATTATCTTTTCCATCTCCTCGGGCGTGTTCGCTATGAAGCTGTTTTCAAAGGGCGCTTTGGCTCCGAAGAAATTCATATGCCCTTTATAGTGCGTCCATTCGACCGCGTAAACAAAAGTCAGCCCCGGGATATCCGGCAGGCAGAAATTATCGGCATAGTTATTGTGGTTCGCAAGCCCGACAAAATCGAGACCGGTATCGCGGGCAAGCTTCCCGACGGCTTCGGAATCGAGCGCGCCGTCGGAGGCTATAGTATGTATATGCAGGTCGCCGAAGAGCAGTTCGGGTTCGGCATTCGCGCTATCAGAAGATATATTTTCGGGCGCATCCTGTTTATAATTCTTCGACTCGGGATCGCCGGGTTTGTGATATTCAAACTCAATATCATATGTGACCTCGACACCTGCGGGCACGACATGATACGCGCCGACGATTATCGACCACTCGCCCGACTCGGGTCTTTGCACAAGATAGCCGTTCGTGGACTTATCTTCGCCGACAAATATGCTCGGATGCGCGCTGCCCGACCAGCCGAGGAATCTCCTCTTTTCGTCCATGAGACCGAGGTCGATTATATTCTGCGGGTGTATCTCTCTGAGCAGACCTTTGGTGCCCTGCCAATAAGAATACGATACCGTGACGCGCGAGACGTTTTCGGGCACGGTGAACGGTATTGTATAATAGGTTCCCTCGCGGGACTTTTCAACGAAATGTTTAAGCCGAGGCATTTTGTGCAAACTCCATAAAAATTATGTTGTATTTATTATAAAACAGTATATATTGTTTTTCTTGCTATTTTTTAATGTGAATGAGCGTTTTTTTAAATTTTATATCTTTACAGTCAATATAAGCTCTTGAAATCGCCGATAAAGTGTGTTATTTTTAAGAAAGCACCAATCAAAGGAGTGAAAATATACGGACAGGCTGAACATTATCGACTACAGGACGAATCCGATTATAAGCAAATATTCCGTGTCATTTCACCTTTGGGGCTCGGAGGGCACGACGGAGCACGGGCACAACTACTACGAGATTTTTCTTGTAACGGACGGGCGCATCCGCCACGAGATAAACGACAAGATTTCCGAGATAAGCAAAGGCACTTTATGCATGATATGCCCCGGCGACATTCATCAGCTGCGCCGCATCGAGAATTTTTCGAGCATACACATGAACATCTGCATCTCGCCGAAAAAATTTGAAGAAATCTGCTCGGCTCTCGGGATAGATCCCGAAGCGTTCGAGTCGCAGAAACCGCTGACGGCTGCGCTCTCGACCGAGGAGCAAGCATACTTTTCTTCGCGGGCAAGTCTCATAAACAGGCTCATCGGCGACGGATACGAAAAAGCGGCGAGCGTAATATGCTCGACCGCATCGGATTTTATCTCGATAATAAACAGCTCGAAGCTCACGCAGAAAATCGACTGCCCCGAGTGGTTTGAAAACATGCTCGAAAAGATACGCTCGCCGGAATACATGACATGCTGCGCGGCGGACGTATATGAAATGAGCAACTTCTCGCCGCCCGTTGTTATCGAAGCGTTCAGAAAATACACGGGCAAGACGGTTTCGGCATATCTCAGGGACACGAAATGCGAATACGCCTGCCTGCTGCTAAGCGGAACCAAGATGACAACACTTGAAATATCCATGCAGCTCGGCTACTACAGCCTGAGCCACTTCAATCGGGTTTTCAAGAGCTACTCCGGCTTCTCCCCAGCCGCATACAGGCGCGAATATCAAAAATAAAGCATCCGCACAAAAAAGTACGGATGCTTAAATTTATTCCCGACCTGCCATTTTCAGCAGATCGTCCTGAGTTATGACCGGGATGCCGAGGTCGGTCGCTTTTTGCAGTTTGCTTCCGGCTTCCTCGCCTGCGACGACATACGAAGTCTTTTTCGAGACTGACGACGACGCTTTGCCGCCGAGGTTTTCGATTATCTCAGTCGCTTCTTTTCTCGAAAGCGTCGGCAGAGTACCCGTGAGAACAAAAGTCAGACCCGCGAAGCGCTGGTCGTCGCTCTTCTCTTTGAGCGACTTCATATTGACTCCCGCCGCTTTGAGCCGTTCTATTAAATCGGCAGTCTGAGTCATGGAGAAAAATTCCGCCGCGCTCTTTGCCATTATTCCGCCGAAGCCGTCTATTTCGGCTATCTCCTCTTCGGACGCGGCGATTATAGAATCAATATCGCCGAAATGCTCGGAGAGAAGCTTCGCCGCTTTCTGCCCGATATGGCGTATGCCCAGAGCGAACAGCAGGCGCGAAAGGTCGTTTTGCTTAGAGCGTTCGATAGCCTCGACGAGATTCTTCGCCGACTTTTCCTGATGCCCTTCAAGCATCATTATCTCGCCTGCGGTTATGTCATAGATATCGGCGACATTTGATATCAGATTTTCAGAGATAAACTTTTCGACGAGGGCGTCGCCGAGTCCCTCGATATCCATGGCATCGCGCGAACAGAAATGGATAACATTGCGCAGCAGCTGAGCCGGGCACTCGGGATTGACGCAGCGGACAGCCGCCTCACCCTCTTCGCGGATAACGGGAGCGGAGCAGGACGGGCAGATTGACGGCAGGATATACGGCACGGAATTTTCCGCGTGCGACACGACGCGCACGACCTCCGGGATTATATCGCCCGCTTTTCTTACGGCGACTTCATCGCCGATGCGAATATCTTTTTCTGTTATAAAATCCTGATTATGGAGCGTTGCGCGGCTGACGGTTGAACCCGCGAGAAGAACAGGTTCAAAGACGGCAGTCGGAGTGAGCACGCCCGTGCGCCCGACGCCGATCTCTATATCAACGAGCTTCGTTGTCTTTTCTTCGGGAGGATATTTGAAAGCCACCGCCCATTTGGGGAACTTCGATGTACTGCCGAGGCGTTCACGCTGGGCAAAATCATCGACTTTTATAACCGCGCCGTCGATATCATATTCGAGTCCCGAGCGTATCTCGCCAATACGCTTGAGTTCCGAGATGACATCGGTTATATTATCGAACCGAGTATAGAACGGAATTGTATGAAAGCCCTGTTCGCGCAGGAAATCGAGCGACTGCTTATGCGAACTGAGTTCCTCGCCCTCTATCTGCTGGACATTGAAAACGAAGATATCGAGTCCCCTGCCTGCGGTCACTTTTGAATCTTTCTGTCTGAGCGAACCTGCGGCGGCGTTGCGCGGGTTTTTAAAGGGCTTTTCGCCGTCGAGCTCCTGTCTTGTGACGAGAGAGGCAAAGACCGACTTGGGCATATACACCTCGCCTCTGACTTCGAGGAAAGGCAGCGGAGTTTTTATTTTCAGCGGAATCGAGCGCACGGTGCGCAGGTTTGCGGTAACATCCTCGCCGACATCGCCGTCGCCGCGGGTCGAGCCGCGGGTCAGCACGCCGTTTGTATATTCGAGCGAGACGGAAAGTCCGTCGATTTTCGGCTCGACGACATAGTGAACATCCCGCTCGGTCTCTCTGACCCGGCGGTCAAATTCCTCTATCTCCGCGAAGCTGAACGCATCCTGCAAACTCTCCATGCGCACGCGGTGTTCTACCTTTGAGAACAGATTTTCCGCGCTGCCGCCGACGCGCACGGTCGGGGAATCCGGAGTCACGAGGTCGGGATATTTATCCTCTATCGCCTTGAGCTCGCGCTGGAGCATATCATATTCGTAGTCCTCTATCTCGGGGTCGTCGTCGACATAATATTTTCTGCTGTAATAATTGAGCTTATCTCTGAGTTCCTGCACGCGTTTTGCGCTCTGCTCCTTGTCGGTCAAAAGGGATTCCTCCTTTTAAGCTTCCTTTTTCTCTGCGGTTATTATACCACAACTTGAATACATCTAACAACAATTTATTTCACTGCCGCTGCGGAATATCTATTGTCACGGCGGTCTGCGGGACAGTACCGACGACGATATTCTCGGCGATGCAATACTCATCCGAAAAATTCGCCGCGCCCTCGTTCCCGCCAAGAAAGACATAGACGGAACACTCGACCTTCAGCATAACTCTGTGGCGGGTCTGGTTTATGCCCGCAGAGATAAATTCGTCAGTTATCTGCGCCTCCGCGCCGCCCGTCATGCAAACAGTTACGGGTATCTCGGGCCCCATACCCGCAAAAACTTCGGAGCCGGTTACAGCGCCGAGCGGTATTTTTACAATAAATTTTGCATTTTCTTCGAGCGCTTCATCGACAGCGCGGACAAGGCGAGACTTGAATAAATTGACGGAGGCGGCATTGAGCGACATTGAACCTATCTTTCCGTCGTTCGAGCCGACGCTGATAAGAGCGGAGCACTCCTCCGGATTTTCGAATATAAATTTTTCTATGCTCTCGCCGACCGTGCGCACGGCGAGGCTCTTGGCACGGGTCATGGCGATATTGCGAACCGCCGGGCGAAGCCGCGCATCGACAACGAGCACAAGGCAGACAGCAAGCGTAAAAGCGCACAGAGCCCTGAACGCCCCGCGCGGCAGAGTGCGAATATTGAATCGGCGCATCCGGCGCATAAAAACACCCCCGCAACAGTTTATGCGGGGGCGACCGAATTTGTTATTGTTTTATTTTGAAGCCTTGACAACGGACACGCCGGTATCTATAGATTCGGGACCCGTCGAATTGCCTTTGAGAGCCGCGAGCGCCTGCGCCATGCCGAGATAGCCCATGGTATAGGGATTCTGTACCATGACTGCTTTAAGACTTCCGTCGTTTATCAGCGACTCGATAGTGTTTGAAGTATCGAAGCCGATGCCGATTATCTTCTTGCCGGAATCTTTGATAGCGTTGCCCACGCCGACGGTCGAACCCTCGTTGGTGCCGTAAAGTCCGACAAGGTCGGAATTGCCGGTTATAAAACCGGTTGCCGCCTCCTGCGAGGATGCGAAGTTGCCGTCCTTATATTCGGTAGTGAGCAGAGTAAACTTGCCGTCTTTGGTTATCGCCTCGCGGAAGCCCTTTTCGCGGTTCATGCTCGAATTTGTCGCGGTGTTGACGCCGATTATGCCTATCTTGCCGCTCGTTATGCCCGCGTTTTTGAGCTCTTCGAGCATGGTCTCGCCCGCTATCATGCCTGCGTTGTAATTATCGGTCGAGAGAGTTGTGACCGCAGGCTCGTTTGCGGGAGAATCGACATAGATTATCTTGACTCCCTTGTCCTTTGCGTTTTTGACAGTCTGCGAAATTGCCGAGGGGTCGTTTGCGGCGAGCATTATCAGGCTAGCGCCGTCGGCGACGGCGTTGTTGACCGCCTCGATCTGCTTGGCGTTGTCTTTGACATCGGGGGCATCCCACTTATAAGTGATGCCGAGCTGCTTTGCCATATCCGACGCGCCCTTGTCGACCGAAACCCAGTGCTGATCCATCTTGTCGATAGTGATGAGATATACTTTGTACTTGGCGTTGGCGGCGCTCTCGGTCATGCCCTGCGCCGTGTTGTTGCCCTCGCCGCTTCTGCTGCACGCCGCAAAGGCGGTCAGAATCAGCAGCGCCGACATAATAACTGCGAGTATCTTTTTCATACTGTCCTCCGTTTATTCTCTTTTTTCTCTGCCGCCGCCGAGCTTGAGCCCTTTGGCGGCATTCGTGTTGAGCCGCTTGCCTCCGTGGACGATTCTGTCTATAAGCACGGAGATTATAACGACTATGCCGATGACTATATTGCGAAGCGCGAGAGGCGCGCCTGCGAACTGGAGGCCGTTATTGAGCACGCCCCAGATAAACGCACCTATGACGGTGCCGAGGAGCATACCCTGTCCGCCCATGGTGCTGACTCCGCCGATAACGGACGCGGCGACGGCGTTGAGCTCATAGTTAGAGCCCGCGTCCATGCTGCCCATGCCGCTCTGCGCGGTGAGTATCAGGCCGACAACGCCGGCGAGGAAAGAAGAAATGACATAAACTTTCGTCTGCGCCGCAGCGACATTGACTCCGGACAGGCGCGCCGCCTCATAGTTCGAGCCGAGGGCATAGACATGCCTGCCGAGTGCCGTCTTTGAAAGAATGAACGCGAAGAAAGCGAAGAGCACTATCGCTATCCAGATCGGGGTATATATCCCGAGGAAGCGGCCGTAATAGAAGAAATTCTTGAAGGCGTCGGAATATATGCCGTTGGTGTTCATGTTGCCGTTGACAATCTGCGCGACACCGCGGGCGATTATCATAGTACCGAGGGTGGCTATGAACGCCGGAAGCTTTGCAACAGAGATAAGAAGTCCGTTTACAAGACCGATTGCAAGACAACAAATAATAGTTATGAGCACGGTTAAAATCGGGTTCATATTGAATTTTGTCATCAGTGTCGCGCTTATCATGCACGACATTCCCGCGACCGAGCCTATTGAGAGGTCGATTCCGGCAGTTATGAGGACGAACGACTGACCGACGCCGATTATCAATATCGGCGCCACCTGGCGCAGAAGGTTCGTTATATTGGTTGCGGAGAAGAACAGCGGATTTATCAGCGCAAAGACGATTATCATAACTATCAGCGCCGCAAAGACCGAGAGCACCTGTCCCATTCCCCTTGCGGAAAGTATTTTTTTGAACATTCAGCTCACCTCCGTGCGGAACTTTGTTGCAAGCTCCATTATTTTTTCCTGCGTGGCCTCATCGCGGCTGAGTTCGCCCGTGATGCGCCCGGAACACATGACGATTATCCTGTCGCTCATGCCGAGCACCTCGGGCAGCTCAGACGAGACGAACATAACACCGATGCCGCTCTTTTTGAGCTTGTTCATCAGGTTATATATCTCGACCTTGGCGGCGACATCGATGCCGCGCGTCGGCTCATCGAAAATTATTACTTTGGCGTCGCGCATGAGCCATTTGCCGACGACTATCTTCTGCTGGTTGCCGCCCGAAAGATTTTTGACCTCGCTTTTTATTGACGGCGTTTTTATTTTCAGCTCTTTTACGGCGCGATTAGCCATATCCCGCTCGCGCTTTGCGTTGAGCACTCCGACGGGGTTCGAGAGCGTATCGAGATTCGCTATAGCGATATTCTCGCTGACATCGAGCTCGACCAAAAGGCCGTCCTTTTTTCTGTCCTCCGGCGCGCAGACTATGCCCGCCTTGACAGCGTCGCGCGGACTTTTGAGCTTCACGCTCTTGTCGTAGACGACAACTTCGCCCGCCGTTATTTTATCCGCGCCGAACAGCGCCCTGACAAGTTCCGTGCGCCCCGCGCCGACAAGACCCGCGAAGCCGAGTATCTCGCCGGAATAGAGATCGAACGAAATATTCTGAACCTCGGAGGTGGATATTCCCTTGACCTCCATGATTTTTTTGCCGCGCTCGGTCTGCTCATGCGGATATTTTTCGGTTATCTCGCGCCCGACCATGAGGGCGATTATCTCGCCTATAGACAAATCTTTGAAATCGGCGGTCTTTATATATTTTCCGTCGCGCATGACAGTGACCCTGTCGACGATATTTTCGAGCTCTTCAAGGCGGTGAGAGATATAAATTATGCCCTTGCCCATATTTTTGAGCTCGTTTATTATTCTGAAAAGCTCCTGCGTCTCGCGCTCGGTCAGCGCCGAGCTCGGCTCGTCCATGATTATAATATCGGCGTTTGTCGAGAGAGCCTTTGCAATCTCGACCATCTGCTGTTTTGACACGGAGAGCTTGCCGACTTCGGTATCGGACTCGATATTGAGGCTCAGCTCTTTGAGGAGCTTTGACGCGCGGGCGTTCTGCTCTTTGAAATCGACCATGCCACCCTTTTTGAGCTCCCTGCCGAGAAAGATGTTCTCCGCCACGGTCAGGTGGCGGCACATATTGAGCTCCTGATGGATAACAGCAATGCCGAGTTCAGACGCCTGGGCGACGGTAGAATACTCCTGCGTTTTGCCGCGTATCTTCACTTCGCCCTCGTCTTTTTGATATATTCCGCCGATTATTTTCATCAGCGTGGATTTTCCCGCTCCGTTTTCGCCGAGCAGTGCATGCACTTCGCCCACCCGAAGCTCGAAATCGACTTTGTCGAGTGCGACGACTCCGGGAAAGAACTTCGATATTCCCTTCATCTGCACAAGATATTCTTCCATTTTTCTTCCTCCCGTGCGGATTTGAAATCCGCAAATAAGGTAAAGTCGGTGTTTATTGTTGCCTGTGCGAGCGCAATTATTAAGGCGGGCGCAAAATTTTCAGAATAATTAAATTGTCATAAATTGAGAGCAAATATAACGACAAAAATATAGATTATGGCGCTTTATATACTTGTCTGCCGGCAGAAAGAGTGGTATAATAATTATGTCTGTAAAACCAGCCATACTATTTCCGTCTGGAGGTAAAAATATGTCATACGATGTAGCAATTATCGGTGCAGGCGTCAGCGGCGCAATGGTCGCGAGAGAGCTGAGCCGATATAACATCAAAGTCGCATTGGTTGAAAAATGCAGCGACATGGCGATGGGCACAACAAAGGCCAACAGCGCCATTGTCCACGCAGGCTTCGACGCAATGCCCGGCACCCTCAAAGCGAGACTCAACGTTGAGGGCACTGCCGCAATGCCCGGTCTGTGCGAGACACTCCATGTCCCGTTCAAGCCCATCGGCTCATATGTTGTCGCTTTCTCGAACGAGGAAGTTGAGACTCTTGAAGAGCTCAAGGCAAGAGGCGAAGAGAACGGAGTTCCCGGACTCGAGATTCTCGACAAAGAGGCTATTCACCGCGAAGAGCCGAACCTCAGCGACGAGGCAGTCGCCGCGCTCTACGCTCCGACCGCCGGAATCGTCTGCCCCTATGAGCTGACGATAGCGACAGTTGAGAACGCAGTCATGAACGGTGTCGAATTTTTCCGCAATTTCGATGTTACGGCTATTGAAAAGAACGCGCAGGGCAACTTTGTCCTCAAGTCCGACGCAGGCGAGATCGAAGCCGAATATGTCGTCAACGCCGCCGGCGTTTTCTGCGACAAGGTAGCTTCTCTCATCGGCGATGATTCAATAACCATTATTCCCCGCAAGGGCGAATATATGCTCATGGACAGAGCAGTCGGCGACAAGGTAAAGCACACGATATTCCAGTGTCCCTCAAAGATGGGCAAGGGTGTTCTTGTCACCCCGACCGTTGACGGCAATCTGCTCGTCGGTCCGAGCGCAGTCGACATAGACGAAAAGGACGACTGCTCGACCACCGCAGACGGCACGAACGGCGTTTTCAAGACCGCTCTGAGATCCGTTCCGTCGCTCTCGACCCGCGACGTCATCACTTCGTTTGCAGGCATCCGCGCCCACAGCACCGGCGACGATTTCATCATCGCCCCCAGCGAGAAGGACGCAAAGTTCATAAACGTCGCCGGCATCGAGTCGCCCGGTCTTTCCTCCGCTCCCGCTATCGGCCTTTATGTCTGCGACATGATCCTGCAGGACAAGGGCAAAGTCAGCGAGAAGGCGGACTTCATCCCCGGCAGACCCGCTCCCGTGCGTTTCCGCCACATGAGCGCGGAAGAGCGCAAGGCACTTGTTGAAAAGAACAGCGCATACGGCAGAGTTATCTGCCGCTGCGAGACTATAACCGAGGGCGAGATCCTCGACGCTATCCACGCGCCCGCAGGCGCTATAGACGTTGACGGCGTAAAGCGCCGCACGAGAGCCGGAATGGGTCGCTGCCAGGGCGGCTTCTGCGGCTCGAAGGTAGTCGAGATACTTGCAAGAGAGCTTGGTCAGGAGCTTGATGAAATCACAAAATGCGGCGGAGAGTCAAAGATCCTCTTCGGCAGGACTAAGTGATCTGCGAACTTTCGCAGCATGAAAGGATGAATACTAATGCTTAAATATGATCTTGCCGTTATCGGCGGAGGCCCCGCAGGCATGGCTGCTGCGCTCAAGGCGCGCGAAAGCGGCGTTGAAAAGATAATCATACTCGAGCGCGCAGAGACTCTCGGCGGTATCCTTGAGCAGTGCATACATACCGGCTTCGGTCTGCACTACTTCGGCGAGGAGCTTTCGGGTCCCGAATACGCCGCGCGCTTCATCGAGCTTGTTGAGAACACCGACATTGTCGTAAAGACAGACACGATGGTGCTCTCCATTTCCGACGACAATGTCGTCACCGCAGTCAACAAAGAGGACGGTCTTATCGAGATCGACGCTACCGCAGTCATTCTTGCAATGGGCTGCCGCGAGCGTCCGAGAGGTGCGCTCAACATCGCGGGCACCCGCTGCGCCGGCGTTCTCTCCGCAGGTACTGCGCAGAAATATGTCAACATTGACGGCTATATGCCCGGCAAGGAAGTCGTTATCCTCGGCTCGGGTGATATCGGTCTTATCATGGCGCGCCGCATGACCCTTGAGGGTGCGCATGTCAAGATGGTCTGCGAGCTGATGCCCTATTCGAGCGGACTGACGAGAAACATCGTCCAGTGTCTCAACGACTTCGACATTCCGCTCAAGCTCAGCACTACCGTTATCGATATCCACGGCAAGGAGCGCCTTGAGGGCGTCACCATTGCAAAGGTCGACGAGAACCGCCGCCCGATTCCCGGCACGGAGGAATATGTCCCCTGCGATACGCTCATGCTTTCCGTCGGTCTTATCCCCGAGAACGAGCTGAGCAAAAACATGGGTATCGAATTTGACCGCGTCACCGGCGGTCCGATAGTCGACGAATACAGAGAGACCACCCACCCCGGCGTTTTCGCCTGCGGCAACGTGCTGCACGTTCACGATCTTGTTGACTTCGTTACCCTTGAGAGCCAGACGGCCGGCGAGGGCGCAGCGAGATACATAAAGAACGGTGGAAACAAAGAGAAGAAATACGTCAAGACCAGAGGCATCAACGGCGTGCGCTACATCGTACCGCAGAAGATAGCCCTCGGCGAGGACGAGGATGTCAAGCTCTTCTTCAGAGTCGGCGACGTTCACAAGAATGCCAAGGTCGTTGTCACATACAACGGCGAGACGCTCATCAGCAAGAAGCGCCCGAGCCTCGCTCCCGGCGAGATGGAGAACGTCATCATCAAGAGCGACATGCTCAAGAACTTTGATGAGAACGGCATAATCGAAATTCAGGTGGAGGAATAATCATGGTAAAAGATATTATTTGTGTCGCCTGCCCCATGGGCTGCCAGATCTCCGTTGAGCTCAACGACGACGGAGAGATCCTCAGCGTTACCGGCAACACCTGCAAGCGCGGCGACGCCTATGCGAGAACCGAGTGTACCCACCCCGAGAGAAGCCTGACGACAACTGTCAAGGTCAGCGGCGGCGTTCACCCCGTTGTTCCCGTCAAGTCCGCAAAGGCTGTTCCGAAGGACAAGGTCAAGGACTGCGTCAAGGAGATAGCAAAGCTTGAGATCAAGGCTCCGGTCAAGATCGGCGATGTTGTCTGCGCGAACATACTCGGCACCGGCGTTGATATCGTTGCGACGAACATCTGCCCCGAGGCGTAAAAGACATAGAAAATAAATCGAGCATCCGCAGAACGAAAATTTCTGCGGATGCTTTTTTTGCGGACGTTTTTTATTTATAATACTGTCAGCTTTTGAAATAGCTTTCAAGGACATCGGACGGATGCTGCCCTCCCGCGAGCTTTTCGAGCACAGCATCGGAATAAATATAAGACCTTTTCGCCGACTTTTCAGAATCGAGAGCAATTTCATTGCCGCTGATTGAAAAATAATATTTATCCCTGCCGTTGTCGTCGCTGAGAACAAGGCGGTTGTCCTTTTCTTCGTAAGTGCCGGTCGAGCAGTCGCTCATGCCGCTCCTGTACAGGGAATAACTGCCGTCCGCGGGCGACAGGACGATTTCGACATAGTCTTTTTGACCGTCGTGCTCGTTCTTGCCGATGTAAGTTATAACATCGGTACGGATAGACTCGGGCGCGAAAAGAGCCTTATTTTTTAAGCACTTATCAGTCTTTTCGGAATCCGCAGAATAGCAGAACTCCCGCACGGAATCTGACTTTTTGGCGAGAAATTCGAGACCGTCTTTTTGTTTTTTGAATGTAAATTTGCTCTGCGAGCCAGAATCTTTCGCGGTAAGTATCAGATAATCGTCATTTTCTTCATAAGTGCCGCTTAGAGCGGCGGAGAACCGATATGACTGCATGAAATTGAAGGTCTTGTCCTTTCTGTTGAGCACAAGACCCGCATAGTCGTTATCCGACTTGCAGCCGAAGGACGCCACGCCGTTTTCATCAACGGAGGCTCTGACTATATCCGCAGAGCCGTCCACGCTGTTCCCGGGGAAAAAGTGCGCCAATAGCGCCGCACACACGGCGACAACAGCAACAACGCCTATACAGATAATACGTTTGACCGAGCTTTTCATACTGCATCTCCTCTCATATTAAAATAAAAAAATACCGCAGAGAGCCTGCGGTACTTTAAATTACTCCTCGAACAAATCGAGTATCATCTCTTTCGGGCGCGCTCCGACGGCGCGGTTGACCAGCTCGCCGTCCTCAAACACGAGCAGAGTGGGTATACTCATAACATCGAACTTTGACGCGAGCTCCGGCTCTTCGTCGACATTGACCTTGCCGACCTTTTTGTCGGGATTCTCGGCGGCTATCTCGTCAACTATCGGCGAGACCATGCGGCACGGACCGCACCACGACGCCCAAAAATCGAGCAGGACGGGTTTATCGCTCTGAAGCACTTCTTTATCAAAATTATCTTTTGTAACAGTTATAACTGACATTTCATATTCTTCCTTTCTCTTCACTTCGCCGGATATCTTCCGGCATTATTTAGAATAACAGATTTTCAAAAAATATTCAAGCAAAGTGATGATTCGTTCACACAAGTTTAAAATATTGGGTGTACTATATAGTTTGTGAAAGGTCGATCAATTGACTTTCAATGTGTATTCTGTTAATATCAGTATATAATAAGATCATCTTACGGGAGGTCATAAAATGAGAAATGTTATAAGGATAAACGACGGCTGGCTCTTCACGCTCGACGGGAAGACCGAGACCGTCAATCTGCCGCACACATGGAATGCCTTTGACGGTCAGGACGGCACAAACGGATATCTTCGCACAAAGGCGACATATTCCAAAGAGCTGCCGAAATCGGACAAGAAAACGTTCCTCGAATGCCGAGGAGTCAACTCAAAGGCGGAAGTCAGAGTCAACAACGAGCTTGTCGCAGTCCACGAGGGCGGATATTCCGCATTCAGAGTCGATATCTCCGACTACATCAGATACGGCTGCCGCGTTGACATAACCGCCGACAACTCGCCGGACGAGTCCGTTTACCCGACGATGGCGGACTTCACATTCTACGGCGGCGTTTATCGCGATGTCAATCTTATCGAAGTCCCGGACTGCAGATTCACCATGAACGACTATGGCTCGGACGGAATATACATCACCCCGCGCCGCGTCGGCGAGGACGGCTGGGAGCTGAGCATAAAGGCGCTTATTGACAATGCCGACTGCTCGCACAAGGCTCGATTCACGCTCATCGACGCCGACGGCAACGAGAAGGCCTCAACAATAGCGGATCTTCGCCCGATAATCAGCGCGAAGCTGCCCGTTGAAGACCCGGTGCTCTGGAACGGCAGGAAGAATCCGTATCTCTACACCGTCAGATGCGAGATTTTTGACAGCACAACACAAGAAGTCACGGACAACATCGATATCAGAACCGGACTCAGAGAATATCATATCGACAGCCACAAGGGCTTCTTCTTAAACGGCGAGCACATCAAGCTCCAGGGCGTCTCCCGCCACCAGGACAGAGAGAACATGGGCAATGCCATAACCGAGAAACAGCACGCGGAGGATGTCAAGATAATCCTCGATGTCGGCGCGAACTCGGTGCGCCTCGCCCACTATCAGCAGAACAGCTATTTCTATGATCTCTGCGACGAGAGCGGACTGCTCGTCTGGGCGGAAGTGCCGGTTATCTCCCGTTTCAGCCCCAAGCGCAACGAAAACGCGGAGCAGCAGCTCGTCGAGCTCATCAAGCAGAACTACAACCACCCGTCGATATTCTGCTGGGGCATCGAGAACGAAATCACAATAGCCGGAAGCGCAAGCAAGAAGCTTATAACATTCCTCAAGCATATGCACAAGGTCGCAAGACACCTTGACCCGACGAGATACACGACCTGCGCCCAGCTGACCATGTGCCCGGTGAACTCACCGCTCAACCACATCACCGATATCATCGGCTACAACCACTATTACGGCTGGTACATGGGCTCGTGCGACGAGATAAACAACTGGCTCGACGAGTGGCACAGAGAGAACCCCGAGGGCAAGCTCTGCCTTTCGGAATACGGCGCGGAGGGCATCACGAAATACCACTCCGACTCCCCTGTTCAGGGCGACTACAGCGAGGACTATCAGGCTATCTACCATGAGCACTATATCAAATCGATAAACGAGCGCGACTGGCTCTGGGGCTCATATGTCTGGAACATGTTCGACTTCGGCTCCGCATCGAGAAACGAGGGCGGCGTCAGAGGCAGAAACAACAAGGGTCTTGTGACATTCAACCGCAAGACGAAGAAAGACGCGTTCTGGCTCTACAAGGCATACTGGAGCGACAAGAAGTTCGTTCACATCACCGGCGAAAGATACGTCAACAGACCCGCCGGAAAGAGCACAATAAAAGTCTACTCCAACTGCCCGGAGATAACGCTCGAAGTAAACGGCAAGAGCTACACGAAGAAAGCGGACAGAGTGTTCGTCTTCGACGATGTTGAGCTTAAGCTCGGCGAAAATGTTATCAAGGCGCGCGGCGGCAAGGTTCGCCCGTCGCACACGATAACTGTAAACGGCATCGAAAAAGTCACAGACGAATACAAAATGCCCGCGGAATACTCCTCATTCGTGCGCAACTGGTTTGTTGCGACGGACGGCGAGGGCGACCCGAACAAGCTCTCGGTTGAGGACAGCATGGGTGAAGTTCTCAGCAACGGCGAGGTCAACAAGATAATCAAGAACGCCGCCGGAGACTTTGCGGCAAAGGCTGTTTCAAGTCCCCTGCTCAAGCCCATCTACCCGGTGAAGGTCAAGACTATGATCAAGCTTGCCGGAAAGCTCGGCGTTGACGAAAAGATGCTCTCGCTCGCGGGCGGATTCCTGCAGACGATAGACAAGAACTGATAAGGCGCAAAAATACCGCTGAAGATAAAACTTCAGCGGTATTTTTATTTTGTTCAGTTATATTTGTCGGTGTCCTCGTTAAGATCCTCGTCGTCTGGATCGTCGGGGTCAATCGGCTTTGAGGCTTCGTCATCAGGATCGTCGGAATTCGGTTTTCCCTTTTTCGAGACGCCGAATGCAGTTCCGCAGCAGAGTCCGATGCTTATACCGAGGCACATCCACATAGGGATATTATCCGTCGCCACGCCCATCATAAGCCCGATTGCAATACCCAATGCAAGACCTATGCCGACACTGCCTCCGCTTTTGCCGTCAAATGTTTTCTTGTTTTTGCTCTCTTTCATCAGACGGTCGCCGCCTCTTTTGCCGGAGCTTTTTCGGCTTTCTTCACGGGGAAGATGTTGGTGAAATTGAGCAGGAAGAGCAGGACATATGCCGCCTGCATCGGGATGTTCTCAATAATCGCGCTCTTGCCGACAGTCAGCAGGAGAACGAGCATTGTGAGAAGTATCGCGCAGAAAACGATAAGACCGACCATGAAACGACCCTTGAGCTCTCTCGCTTTATTTATAAGCAGGAGCACCATGGGGGCGGCGCAGCAGAACGCGAACAGGAGCGCGCCCGTCCAATGCGCCATGCAGCGCGGAGAATCAAGATGCATCTCCTCGCCCATCGACGGGCAATTTATAGTAACATAAATTGCGGCGCTGCCGATCGAGCCGAGAATAACGCCCGCTCGGCTGTGGTAGCCGAATTTACGATAGGCATAGAGCGTGTTGGTGAACACGGTTGCCGACGCGATAACGCCCCAGCCTCTGAAATGCCACGGGAAGTCGAGACCTATCATGCTCGCAGTTATGAACTTCACCTTTTCAATGAAAGGCTGATCGCCGAAGAAGCCATACCATGTGACATAGACGCAGCCGAAAATAACGCCGAAGAGGCAGAATATTTTCAGCGCCTTGCCGGGCTCCTTGCCGTAGAGCAGGACTTTTATGTAGACGATGAACATTGCAAGGCAGATGCACGAGACTATGACCCATACGGGATAGAGCCACTCATGACCCATCATACCGCTGATGTTGGCATGGGTGATGCCGTCAACGGTACGTTCCTCTACCGTTGCGTAGTTGACGAGCACTATCTTGCGCATGAACGCTATCATCCACACCGCATAGGCGGCGATGATAGCGATCCACATTGCGGCATACGCCTTAAAGCTCGGCTGTTTTTTCACTTTTGACATTGTTACACCCCTTGTTACCCTGCAACACCTAAAACTTTACAAGCCTTGCGTCGTCTGATTGCGTTTAACTGCGTCCTCAAACTTGACAGGCGGCAGCCTGCCTGCGTTTTCATCCTTGTTTAACACAATCATACTTGCAACCAGATGTAAACTTTTAGATGTTGCAGGGTACTTCGATAAATTTTTATCGTTTTAATTATAACTGCTTTGGGGAATGTTTGTCAACAGTTTATTCTTTGTCTAAAATATAAGAGACTTCTTTATAGGGTTTTCCGTCTTTGAAATAGATTCTCGGCACACGGCGGGCAACTCCGCAGACGAACTCATAGTTGAAGCTCGCCGACATATCACCTATCTCCTCGGCGCTAATTGTGCAGCCGTTGTCGCTGCCCATGAGAATGACTTCGTCCTCGATATTCAGCTCACCCTCGATATCGGTCACATCTATCATGAACTGATCCATGCACACTCTGCCGATTATCGGCGCGAACTGACCGTTGACTATCACTCTGCCCTTTGAAGAGAGGGCGCGCGGATAACCGTCGGCATAGCCCACGGGGATAGTTGCGATGCGGGTCTCCCTGTGAGTCACAAAAGTGTGGCCGTAGCTGACTCCGCAGCCGGCAGGGACAGTTTTGAGATTGACTATCTTTGTGCGAAGCTCCATTGCGGGGATGAGATCAACGCTCGATTTGTCGACCTCTTCCGAGGGATAAAGCCCGTAGAGAGAGATTCCGAAGCGCACCATATCATAGTGCTTTTCGAGTTCTTCGACTGCCGCCGAGTTGCTCAGATGCTTTATCGGTATATTTATACCAGCCTTTTCGAGCTTATCTATAAACAGATCGAAGCGCTCCGACTGGAGAAACGCCGTTGTTTTCACGAGCTCATCGGCGCGGGCGTAGTGGCTGAAAATGCCCTCAAGGACGAGATTCGGGAGCTTGACTATCTTCTTTATCTGCTCGACGCTCTCGTCATTGTCCTGGAATCCGACACGCGACATACCCGTATCGAGTCCGATATGGAACTTCACTTTCTTGCCGAGGGCGACCGCCCTATCCGACAGGCGCTTTGCCATATCATAGGTATAGATATTCTGCGTTATATCATAGTTTATCAGCAAATCGTCCTGCGAGGGCGAAGTATAACCAAGAATGAGGATCGGCTTTTTTATACCCGAGCGGCGAAGCTCGACCGCCTCTTCTATAACGGCGACGCCGAAATAATCGACCTCGCTCTCAAGCTGATGCGCAAGCTCGACCGCGCCGTGGCCGTAGCCGTCCGCTTTGATAACCGCGAGAACCTTTGTACCCTCGGGTATGCGGCGTTTGCACTCGCCGAGATTGTGAAGAATCGCATCTATATCTATCCTTGCATATATACGATGATACTGCATCGTTATCGCTTCCTTTGTCAGATTATTTGGGCAAGCGGAGCGGTTTCAATACCGTTTGCGTTGAGCTCCGCTTTTATACGCTTTGCAAATTCGACCGCCTTGACTCCGTCGCCGTGCAGGCATATCGAATCGGGCTTCAATTCGATTATTTTTCCGTTTATCGATTCGACCGTGCCGTTTTTAACCATGCCGATAACGCGGCTGACCGCCTCGTCCTCGTCGGTTATGACTGCGCCCGGCTTACCTCTTGCGACAAGCGAGCCGTCATCCTCGTAGGCTCTGTCCGCAAAAACCTCGCTTGCGGCTCGGAGTCCGATTTTCTTTGCCGCGCTCATCATCTTGCTGCCCGAGAGGCAGAGTAGAATGAGCTCGGGGTCGATTTCATAGACAGCCTCGCATATGGCGGCGGCGAGAACCTCGTCCTTGCCCGCCATATTATAGAGCGCACCGTGGGGTTTAACATGGGCAAGGCGGCATCCGGCAGCCTTGCAGAACGCGGAGAGCGCGCCTATCTGGTACTGGACGAACGCCTTTGCCTCGGCGGGCGAAACATTCATATTTCTTCTGCCGAATCCGACGAGATCGGGAAAGCCCGGATGCGCGCCGACCGCGACACCGTTATCGCGCGCGAGGGCGACGGTCTTCTGCATCACGAGCGGATCGGACGCATGGAAGCCGCAGGCGATATTGGCGGACGAAATATATTTTATGACCTCATCGTCAAGCCCCAGCTTATAGTTGCCGAAGCTCTCGCCGAGATCGCAGTTAAGATCTATTTTGTGCATATCTATGCCCCCCTGTCAATATTTAAGCTCGACATTTTTGACATCGGTTATGAGCATATGCCCAGGCGAATGAGTTATCGCGATGGGCGGTTTCGTGCTCATCAGAGCCGACTGCGGAGTGACGCCGCACGGCCAGAATACAGGTACTTCGCCGGGATTTATAGTAACCGAATCGCCGAAATCGGGCTTTGAGATATCTTTGATACCGATAACGGACGGGTCGCCGATATGAATCGGAGCGCCGTGGACTTTCGGCATGTCGGCGGTCGCCGCGACGGCGGTGACTATCTTGTCATAGGGCAGAGGGCGCATGCTGACGACCATTTTTCCGTGGAAAATTCCGGCGGGCTCGCACTCGATATTCGTAAGATACATCGGAACATTCCTGCCCTCTTCGATATGCCTTATCGGCACATTTGCGGCTATCAGCTCCGACTCAAAGGAAAAGCTGCATCCGATAAGGAAGCTCACAAAATCATCGCGCCAAAGATGCTCGACGCTCGTATATTCGCCGGTCATGACGCCGTTTTCATAGACCCTGTATTTCGGAATATCATTTGCGATATCCGCGCCGGGGGCTATTTTTTTCAAAAAGCGCGAGCCGACATCGCTGACTTCGAGTATCGGGCACGGGCGCGGGTTGCGCTGGGCGAAAAGCAGGAAGTCATAAGCGAGATCCTTTGGCAGAACGCAGAGGTTCGCCTGAGCATAGCCCGCACACATGCCTGAAGTGTTACAGGTTATTTTGCCCTCTCTTATAAGCTGTCTTACATCGCGCGGACTCATCGAAGAATAGTCCATTTTATCTGCCTCCAATCAGAAACCGGATATAGAGGTATCCGCTCTGAGAATCTTATACTGTAGTTTTTTGAGAAGCTTGTTGTCTTGTTTTATACGCTTGACGGCATACTGGAGATCGACCTTTTCAAAGCGCAGGCTGCCGCCCGGACGAAGCTGAGCGAGCAGGGGCAAATCAGAGGTAATGACCGTGGCTATCTTTGCATAGCCGCCGGTAGTCTGTCTGTCCACCATCATGATTATCGGCTTGCCGGAGGACGGAATCTGAACCGAGCCTGCGACGATGCCGTCCGAAATGATATCGACGCCGTTAACGCTCTCGACCGGCGTACCGTCGAGCTTTATGCCCATTCTGTCGGAGTCGCCGGTGACAGAATAAGTTTCGGAATAAAAGATATTTTTGCCCTTGTCGGAGAAATAATCATCCTGCGGACCGGGTATAACATGGATGGTGACTGTGCCGTCTTTTTGTTTCTCGGGTTCGAAAACTCGGGAAGTCATGCCGTAGAGATCACTCTGCGGATATCTGAGCGGCAGAACATCGCCGGATTTCAGCTTTCTGCCCTCGAAGCCACCGACTTTGCATTTAAGATTCGTTGACATGCTGCCCATAACGGGCGCGATATCAAAGCCGCCCGCCACGGCGAGATAGCCGCGAAGTCCGCTCCTGGCGCTCCCGCAATCGAGCACATCGCCTTTTTTGACGCGCACGGCGCAATTCATCGGAAGCTCGGTAACTTCGCCCGTCTCGGAATCGGTCACGGTGGGAGCAAACTCGGCTCCGGTTATCGCAATCACATTGTTCTCATCAAAATAAGCTTTAACGCCGAGCAGGGTCATTTCGAGCACGCCGTCCGACTCGCTGTTATCGAGCAGGATATTGGCGGCTCGGGCGGCAAACTGATCCATTGCGCCGCCCTGCTGGAATCCCGATGCCATATAGCCGCGGCGGCCGAGATCCTGAACGGTGGTGAGCATACCGGGAGAGATTATATGCATACTCATATCATTTGCCCTCCCCGGTCGTTATTCTGCACTCGTATTCGTTGCGGCTGACGAGCTCTTCAATGCGGCGATACTCCTGTTCATCGACGGCGAAGAAGCGTATATAGTCGCCTGCGCGATAGAGTATTGGCTCCGCGCGGGTCGGGTCGTAGGGCTTAACGGGCGTTCTGCCGATAAGCTGCCAGCCGCCCGGAGACGCGAGCGGATATATTCCGGTCTGCTCGCCGCCTATGCCGACGGAGCCCGCAGGAATACTTGTTCGCGGGTTTGACAGGCGCGGAGTGTGCAGGCGTTTGTCCATATCGCCGAGATAGGCAAAGCCGGGCAGGAATCCGAGCATGAAGATAAGATAATCTCTGCCCGTGTGTATATCTATGACCTCCTGCTCGGTGAGCCCGGCATGGGACGCGACAAAGGCTATATCCTCGCCGAACTCGCCGCCGTAGCAGACGGGGATATTGAAAACTCTCTTCTCCCCGCCCGACACCTGATCGAGCGATTTTATACGCTTTTTGAGCTTCTTTATCAAAGCCTCGCAGCCCGTCTGCAAGGGATCGTAGCAGACGAGCAGGGAGCGGAATGTAGGAATACATTCCGTCACCCCACGTATCGGCTTACGGGACAGCGAGTCAGACAGGCCGCGTATTTTTTTATTTATCTCGGGGTCTATAGTCCTGCCGAATTCAACATTGACCGCCGAATCTCCGGCCGGAAGAAACAGCGTTTCGTTCATAGCTTTTTACCCCTTTTTGGTTATTCGCCGAAAAAGCCCTTGTCAATGACCTTTTCGAACCAGGTCTTGCAGGTGTCCTCAAGTCTCAGCGCGTAGCTGACGCACTCGCGCATGAGGTTGACTATCGTCATGTTCATGTTCTTGCCGAAGCCGTCGATAGCCGGGATGCACCAGCCGTACATATCGATCATGCCGTTGCGTGCGGCGGCGGTTATCGCCTCGCCCTCGAGCTCGGCGGTGTGCATGATATCAATATCTTTTTTAAGATAAGCTATCGCCGCTATCATCGCGTAGCAGCCCCAATCGGAGACGGTCGCGGTGATTATATTATCGGTGATGCTCCGAACGGCTATTCCGCCGCCGCATCCGCAGCGGCACTCGCCCTCGTTGGCATAGGGAATATGCTTATGCAGATGGGGCGCGATAGTACCCATGCCTATCTCGTTGCCGAGGTCGCCAATCGCGATATTGAGCACGCCCATGGCGCGGAGCTTATCGAAGAGGATATCCATTTTCGCCTCAAGGTCGGTCACATCAAGTCCTGTGGCGTTATGGTACTTACCGATTTTATTTTCGCCGGGCGCTTCGATGCTGATAACAGCGGCGGGCTTGCCGTGTGATATTATCTCATCGGCACAGCTCTCTGCCTTTGATTTATCTTTTGTAAAGGGCACGACAGCCATGGATATCGGATATTTTTTCAGCTCGTCTATAGACTCATAGAGATGAAGTCCGACAACTGCCGCCATAGCCTTGACGGCGGGGACATTCTCCTCCTGGCAGACGATAACGGGCTTTGCGCCGAACGCGATAACGAGCGAACGCGCGAGCAGGACGGAGCTGATAACGCCGTCCGTCTCAGCACTGCCGAACGGAGGCAGGACAAAGCCGGTCATTATATAGACGAGGTCATCCTGTTTCAGAGTGTCGCAGAGCTTCCCCGCTGCGTTCATGCAGAGGGGACAGCCCGTATATTCGCGCGAGGCGGGATAGAGAATATGACACACGCCGTATCCTCTGGGATCGATGTTGGAGATGTTGTCGAGGCTGTCACCTAAATTGAGAAGAGTAAGCTCTTTTTGCGTCATACCGCTCCCCTCCCTCAGACAGTTGTAGCGTCAATAAACTCTTTGACGAGGTATTTCTGGAGGGTGTCGATAAGCTCGGGCGCTTTGCCACCGACGGGCTTGCCGTCTATCTCGTTTGCGACAAGGCAGAACGAACCGGACGAAGAGACGATGACTTCATCGGCATCCATAAGCTCGGCGACAGTAAACGGAGTCTCGTCAACAGGGATATTGTTCGCCTTGCACGCTCTAATAAGATGCGCGCGGGCGATGCCGGGCAGGATATAATGATCGGTCGGATGGGTCTTGAATACACCGTTCTTTATGATATGTACATTGCTATGAGCACACTCGGTGACTCTGTCGCCGCGATGGAAAACGCTCTCGTCGCAGCCTGCCTCGGCGGTCTTCTGAGCCGCCATAACGCTCGGGATGAGGTTGAGGGTCTTAATATTGCAATGAAGGAATCTTGTGTCTTCAAGGGTTATGAGCTTAATGCGCTGAGAAAGATCCTTGACCTCTGCGGGCTTGATTGTGACCCAGATGTTCGCCTTGCCCTCTTTGGGGAACGCATGGTTGCGGATTCCGGTACCGCGGGTCGCCTGCCAATAAACAAAGTTATTGCCGCTGTCAACCTTGCTGACCATATCGTTGAGGATGTCTTTCATCTCATCCTTTGTGCAGGGAAGCTCGATGCGGAGCAGTCCCGCGCTGTTGAAGAAACGGTCGATGTGCTCGTCAAGAGCGAAGATAACGCCGTTGCGGCTGTAAGTCGCGTCATAGACGCCGTCGCCGAAATAGCACACTCTGTCGTTCATAGGAACCATCATTTCTTCAAGAGGACCGAATTTGCCGTTGTAATACCCCAGATTTTCCATTTATATATCATTCCTTTCCCTGCAAAAAATGCAGGATATAATCAACAATTATTCAAAAATCCGCATCGGGCAAAGGCACAAAAGCGAGCCTTGTTTTCCCGCGATTTTCAGCATATTCATTATACACACTATTAAATATAAATGTAAATAGTACCATTTAGATTCAATATTTTTTGTGGAAAAGCGGAGTTTTTATGAAAATTTTTCGGAAATTCGTCAGAGAGCAGAGATAAAAATTCTGAAATACAACAGAAATCAAAAAAGCGTCCCGCAAGCGGGACGCCCTGTTTATTTTTGATATATCAGCGTGTTATTTATTTTCCGCCGAGCGGTCGCGCGCATCCTCGCTGACGGAGAGCGCATTCGCCAAAATGGCCGACGCGACGCCGCCGACTGCAGAAAATGTCAGAATATCGCCGTCGAGCGCGGAGAGAATCAGAATAACGACGGAAGTAAACATATAGACTGCGCAGCCTGCCGAACGGAAAACTTTCGAAAGATTTCCGAGGATAAATGCGAGCAGCTTCAGGAAGATGAACGCCGCGGGCAGGATATAGACAATAAAGCCGAGAATACCGTAGTTGAGTGCGACGGTTATGGGATCGGAATGGACCTTTGTCGCGGTCTTTATCGAATCCGTCTGATCGAACAGCGCGGCGAATTTCAAGCCGAAGAGCTTTGTCTGGATATCGCCCTCGCCGAACATCTTTGAGTAATAAACCGTTCTGTCGATATTTATCGCGCCGGCATTCGGAAGCGCGGGACTTCTGAGCGAGCCGAAGCCTATCGCGGCGGCGGGGCTGCGATTTTCCTCCGATGCGGCTGTTCCCGGCTCCTCGGTGTCGGACTTGTTGGTGGTGTTTTCGGTAACGGTTTCCGACTCCCCTGTGCTGTCTTCTTCGGGGAGGGTCGGAATATAAGGTTTTATAAAGCTTTCGAGATCGGATCTGTCCGGCATCGTCGGCTTCGTCTGCCACCACTTTGTGGTCTCGGTGCTTATTTCCGTTGTCTCTTCGGAGGTGTCATCAGTGCTGTCGCCGGCGGGTTCTTTTGTGGATTCGCCTGCTGTAGAAGCCGAGCTTTTTTCGGTGGTCTTTTTGTCATCGCCTTTTGTTGTGTCATCGTCTTTTTTATCGCTGCCGGGCACATAGCCGGAATCGAGGTTCGGGACATAATCGCTGTCGTCGTCCTCGTCCTCATCGCCGAAAATCGGATCATCACCGTTCGGGTTGACGGTCGGCGACTGCTGACCGTTATATGTATAGAACATACCCTTGAAGCTGAACGTGCCGTCGAAGCTGCTCTTTACGGGAGATATCGGCAGGAGTGCAAGAATGAGCACGCAGAAAAGTGCGCTCGAAAGGAACGCGCGCATCATGGGCGGACGATTCTCTTTTCTGCCGTCCCGCCAGGATGAAAATGTCCACATAAAGAGGATAGCCGAGAATATGACGGAGACGAAGAGCACGGGCTTTGAATTCGAAAGCACTGCGCCGACGAGAAGCAAGATAATACCTGCCGCCGGGACTATCCACGAGAGCGCCGCATCGGCGGGCTTTGTGCTCTCCGCTTTCTTTCTGCCGAGATGGGAGACGAAGGAAACGAGAGCTGTCGGGATAAGCAGAGCGAGTGCCACGGCGAACGAGGTCGAATAATGGAACGTGCCCTTCTTTGAAAGATAATTTATAACAAGTGTCAGCGCGTAGATGAGCGCCGTCGCCGCTATAACGGCGGGGTGAACTCTGCGTCCGACGGTCTGCGCGGTCTCGAATATGAGCAGGAACATGAACGCGAAGAAGAAAGTATCCGCCATGAGTCCGAGCATATAGAAAAACGCAACATGGTCTCCGCGGGTCGCGCTCATAAGGCACATCAGTGCGATATATGCGGCGGCGATACCGTTATAGACTTTGAACAGGGTGCTGTATTTACCCTTATAGAAGCCGAGGGTGAACACGGTCACAGCGGCAATGATAACCGCCCTGATAGCACCCGAGACGCTGATATAATTCGCCTTGCCGAGATTGATAACAATAGACGAAAGTATATCGAGCAGCGGCTGAATGACGACCAGCGCGCAGGTCACGATATAGAGCACTACGCTCTTTTCGCCGTTTGCACTTTTGACAGTTTTCTGATTATTCATAATTCACTGTCCTTCCCGAAAAATCATTTTTATTTTCCGCTATTTTTCCTGCTTTGATTATAACACAAACCACAAAAAATATCAATCCGAGTCAGAGCGTGGTGACTTCCATGCCGCGGCTCTCCTTGAACTCGACAAAGTCGTCGTAGTTGCCCGAATGGTCGATAACTCCGTCGTCGCAAATCTCGATTATTCTGTTGGCGACGGTGTTGACTATCTCATAGTCGTGCGAGCAAAACAGCACGTTGCCCTTGAAATCCGAAAGTCCGTTGTTGACGGCGGTTATGGACTCGAGGTCGAGGTGGTTCGTCGGCTGATCGAGAATGAGAACATTCGAGCCGAAGAGCATCATGCGCGAGAGCATACATCTGACCTTTTCGCCGCCGGAGAGAACATTGACGGGCTTCAGGACTGCGTCGCCCGAGAACAGCATTCTGCCGAGGAAGCCGCGGATATAAGTCTCCGTCTGATCCTTTGAATACTGGCGCATCCAATCGATAAGATTGAGATCGGAGTTGAAGAACGCGGAGTTGTCCGCCGGGAAATAGGAGCGCGAGGTGCTCAGACCCCACTTGAAGCTGCCACTGTCGGGAGTTTCCTCTTCCATGAGAATTTTGAAGAGCATTGTTATCGCCTGCTCGCTTTTTCCGACAAAGGCTATCTTGTCGTTCTTGCGCACGGTAAAGCTGACATTGTTGAGAAGCTTCACTCCGTCAACTTCCTTGGTCAGTCCCTCAACTGTAAGGATATCCTTGCCGACCTCTCTGTCCATATCGAAGCCGACGAACGGATAGCGGCGGCTCGACGCGGGGAGCTCTTCGATAGTGAGCTTATCGAGCAGCTTCTTTCTCGAAGTCGCCTGGCGGGACTTCGATTTATTCGCGGAGAATCTTGCGATGAAAGCCTGAAGCTCCTTCGCCTTTTCTTCGTTTTTCTTGTTCTGCTGTTTTATGAGCTTCTGAATGAGCTGGCTCGACTCATACCAGAACTCGTAGTTGCCGACATACATCTTTATCTCGGAATAATCGATATCGACTATTCGCGTGCAGACATTATTGAGGAAATGGCGGTCATGCGAAACGACTATGACCGTTCCGAAATACTCGCTCAGGAAATCCTCGAGCCACTTGACGGCGGCTATATCGAGGTCGTTCGTAGGCTCGTCAAGCAGGATTATATCGGGGTTGCCGAAAAGCGCCTGCGCAAGCAGAACTTTGACCTTCTGCGAACCGGAGAGCGACGCCATCTGCTCATATAGCAGGCTCTCTTCAAGGCCGAGACCCTGAATCAGCTTTGACGCGTCTGACTCCGCCTCCCAGCCGTCGAGCTCAGCGAACTCCTCCTCGAGCACTGCGGCGCGCATTCCGTCCTCCTCGCTGAAGTCCGGCTTTTCATAGAGCGCGTCCTTTTCTTTCATTATATCATAGAGGCGGCGGTTGCCCATAATAACGGTGTCGAGCACGGTGTATTCGTCAAAAGCGTAGTGATCCTGACGGAGCACGGACATTCTGACGGTCGGCGGGATTATAACCGAGCCGTGCGAGGGCTCGAGCTCGCCGCAGAGTATTTTCAGAAATGTAGACTTGCCCGCGCCGTTTGCGCCGATTATGCCGTAGCAGTTGCCGGGCGTAAATTTGAGATCGACGCCCTTGAACAGGGTCTGGGTGCCGAAATTGAAGCTGAGATCGGATACTGTTATCATCTTGTTCTCCCGTTTTTTTTACAATAAATATCTGCGGGCAAACGCATTCGCCCGCAGTATAATATAATAGCACATATAAGGATTTTCTTCAAGTGGCGGGAAAAATCAGTTTTCCTCCACGAAGCTTTTCAGCGTATCTTCAACGCGCACGCCGGCACTCTCAAGGCGGGCGCGGTCATGGTGTCCGCTCGTTATAAGCAGGCACTGCGAGCCAATCGCCTTTGCGACATCGCAGTCGTGCAGAAGATCGCCGACAACGACGGCTTTTGACGCATCGACGCCGTGCTCCTCTATGAATTTTTCCGCGCGCTCGACCTTGCTGCCGGCAAGGAGGTTGTCCGCGCCGAGGACAGAGTCAAAATATCCGTCGATTTCATAGTGCTTCAAAAGCCGTTCGAGCTGGCTCTGCTCGCTCGACGAGAGCACGACCTGCGGAATGCCGAGGCGCTTTGCCTCTTCGAGAGCCGCAGAGACGAAGCGAGTCAGTCCGCAGTTTTTGACATGGGCTTCATAGCCCTGCTGGAACTCGGTGAGTATCAGGTCATAGTCCTCATTTTCGAGGTCGAGCACCTGCTCATAGAAATGGCGGATAGGTACATCTATATATTCACGGTACTCATCGAGCGTTATCGGCTCTTTTGAGCGGCGGGCAAGCATATCATTGACGGAGCCGAGCGCCGCGCCGACATCGTCGAGCAGAGTGCCGTTAAAATCCCAGATAATAAGCGAATAGTTTTTCATAAATTCTCCAAAATTCAAAAAATAATTGCGAAAGCGTTGAGATCGGAGTATAATACTCACGACAAAACGAGAAAGAGTGAGACGGATGAAAGAATATCTTTTTGAAATGCACGCGCACACCTCGCAGACAAGCAGGTGCGGCGAAGTTCCTGCGGAGCAGGTTGTGAATACTTTCAAAAATCTCGGCTACGACGGAATAGTCATAACCGACCACATGCATACGGGCACGATGGAAAAGATAGCAAACGAGCCATGGGAGAAGAAAGCGGATCATTTCTTCGAGGGTTACAGAGCTGCAAAGGCACTTGAGACCGAGGATTTCACGGTTCTTCTCGGCATGGAGCTGAGATTTCTCGAAAACGACAACGACTATCTTGTCTACGGCTTCAACGAGGACTTTGTCTATTCGCATCCCGACCTCGACAGGATTGAGTGCCTCGAGGACTTCAGACCGATAGCGGACGAGAATAATCTCATCGTTTTTCAGGCGCACCCATTCAGAGTCGGCATGACGGTCACAGACGACGAGCTGCTCGACGGAGTTGAGATATACAACGCCCATCCCGGTCACGAATCGAACAACGAGATTGCCGAGGCGTGGGCGAAGAAATACAGCCACCTGCGCGTAACATCGGGTTCGGATTATCACGGCAAACTGAATGTTCATCCCGGCGGACTCTTCTTCCCCGAGCGTCCCGCCTGCCCGCACTGCCTTGAGAAGCTGCTCAGAGACCGCAGATACAGGCTGCGCACGGACAAAGCTACTGAATAAAACTCATATTTCAAAGCACTGCCCGGCTTTCGTCAGGCAGTGCTTTTTTGTTTTATTTTCTGGCCGCTTCGCGCTCGGTTCTGCCCTTGTGGAACTCGGAGAACTGAGGCACGACGAATTTGATTCCCTTGGGAACAAGCTCAAACACGACATCGTTGACATACTCGCACTCGCCGTCGATATTGACAGCCGCGGGAACATCGCTGTGGATAGTCAGCTTTGTGCCGTTGATATACTGGGTCATCGGCAGACCGAGGTGCTGACCTTTCTTATACTTCTGAAGAAGCGGGAACAGGCGCAAACGGCCTCTGTCGTGGCGGATGATAACAAAGTCAAGCTTACCGTCATCCGGCCATGCGAGCGGAGCCGCCTTGAAGCCGCCGCCGTACCAACGGGAATTCGCCGCGACGCAGAGCAGGACATCCTGCTTTATCGGCTCGCCGTCGTCAATAGTTATGGTGAACTCATGACCTATTTTCTTGCAGAGCGCCTGGAGAGCCGCCGCGACATACGCGGTCTCACCCGTCATAAGCGGCATCTTCTTGAAATAGGACTGCTTCGCGCAAACCTCGGCGTCCATGCCCATCGAGCACTGGTTGATGGCTATCTTATCGCCGCACTTGATAACATCAAGCTCGACGGGTATACCCGTGACCTGAGCCTCGACATTGCAGAACTGCTCCTTTGTGCCGAACAGGCGGACAAAATCGTTGCCCGAGCCCAGCGGGATAACTGCGACCTCGCAGTTGGGATAGCCGTAAGCGCCGTTGACCACCTCATAGAGAGTTCCGTCGCCGCCGCAGGCATAGAAGCGGAGCGCTTCGCCGGATTTTGCGTGTTCCCTGCAGTAGTTCTGGGCGTCGCCCTGACATTTTGTGACATAGATCTCATAGTCGAGACCCGCTTTGCCGCAATAGTCCTCAATCTGGGGACGGATAATGCTCTCGGCATTTCCCTTCTTTCCTGCTGCCGGATTGATGAGGAAAATATGTTTCACAAATAATACCTCCTGTTTTACCTCTTTCGCCTTATTTAAAATACATAAATAACTGACACTTTATCATGCCGTTATATAATTTTCTGCGTTTATCAGCCTTGCGCCCGAACTCCTGCTCGAAAGTATCGCACGGAGTTATGATGCTGTATGACCAGCCGTGGCGACGTTCAAACACGCGACCCATGTCGCGATAAAGTGCGTTTGCCTGCTCGATATCGAGCATACGCTCGCCATAAGGCGGGTTGCATATAAGAGTTCCGCGCTCGGTCTGCGGAACGAATTTTTTCAATTCACAGCAGCGCACGCTGACGAGGTCGTCAACGCCGGCAGCTTCGGCGTTTGCGGCGGTAAGATCCGCAGCTTCACGGCTGATATCGGAGCCGTAAGCAAAGAAGTCATGAGCCTCGCGCTCAAGGTCGCGCGCACGCTCGCGCTCGGTATACCACACATCGCGCGGGATATTGCTCCAGCGCTCGGCGGCAAAGTTGCGGTTGACTCCGGGGGCGATATTGCGCGCCATCATCGCGCCCTCGATAAGTATCGTACCCGATCCGCACATGGGGTCATAGAGCGAATGATACGGGCGCAGACGCGAGAACCAGCACAGCGACGCAGCAAGAGTCTCTTTTATCGGGGCGTCGTTTGCATTCTGGCGGTATCCTCTCTTATGGAGTCCCGCGCCGGAGGTGTCGAGCATGAGCGAAACTTTATTTTTCATTATAGAGAACTGAATCTGATAGACAGGTCCGCTCTCTTCAAACCACTCGATAGAATATTTCTGTTTGAGGCGTTCAACGACCGCTTTTTTGATTATCGCCTGGCAGTCGCGCACGCTGAAAAGGTCGGAATCGATGGAATAGCCCTTGACGGGGAACGCATCGTCTGCGCCGATCCATTGCTCCCACGGGAGGGCGCGTGTGCCCTGAAAAAGCTCCTCAAAGCTATGCGCCTCGAACGAGCCGAGAAGCACAAGCACGCGCTCGGAAAAGCGCGAGCAGATATTTGCGCGGGCAAGAATATTTTCGTCGCCGCTGAAAAGCACGCGGCCGTTTTCGGCGCGGACATCCGACGCCTCCATATTTCTGAGCTCTTCGGCTATCGGCGCCTCAAGACCCAGCAGACAGGGTACTGCGAAATTTATATCCATCAAAACTACCTTTCAAAGCTACTTTCGTTTTCACATAGTACAAGGGGCGCACCAGGGCGCGCCCCTTGTTCAGAAAAGCAAATTCAAATCATTCGGCGCTGGGCTCAAGCAGACCGTAGCCGCCGTCGATACGGCAATAGACCACGCTGACAAGACCTGTCGCCTCGTTTATAAACATATAGAACTCGTGGCCGAGCATATTCATCTGAAGAATAGCCTCATCGACCGTCTGCGGCTTGACTGCAACGTGCTTTGTTCTGACGAGATCATACTCTTTCTCGTCCGCAACATCCGCGCCGTCATTGAGTTCATCAAATGCGGCGGAGCGCATACGCTTTTCAAGCTTTGTTTTGTTCTTGCGAATCTGGCGAACGAGCGAATCGACGCATTTATCGAGCGCATCGTTCATATTCTCCGCCCGCTCCTGCGCACGGAATATCATACCGTTGTTGATAACGGTTATCTCAACTGTCTGACCTGACTTCTCGACAGTGGCGGTGATCTTTGCCTCCGCCTCGTCGCCGAAGAAACGCTCTACCTTGGCAAGCTTTTTCTCCGCTCTCTCCTTGAATGATTCTCTCGGCGAACACTTGCGTCCAGTAATAACTATTTTCATAATGTCAGCCCCTTAGAATTATTGGAGACTTCTGTCTCTGATTGTATTGTAGCACATATGACTAAAAAAATAAAGAGTAAAGAGCTGCATTTCTAAAAAATTTACAAATTTTCTATAATAGGGCAAGATATCAGACAACGACGGTCACATGGCGGGTGACATGGCAGCCGATATTGACCGCGACGGGCAATCCCGCGATATGGGTCGGGGCAAATTCGACGGCGGCGCTCAGCGCGGTCGTCCTGCCGCCGAAGCCCTGAGGGCCTATGTTAAGGGCATTTGCCTTTTCGAGTATCTCCGATTCCATCGCGGCGTAATACTCATCGGCATTTGGCTCGCTGACCGGGCGGCAGAGAGCCTTTTTGGCGAGCAGCGCGCACTGCTCGAAATCGCCGCCGATACCGACGCCTATAACCATCGGCGGGCAGGGGTTGCTCCCCGCGCGGCGAACGACATCGACAACATAATCTATGATATCCTCGCGCGAGGCGGAGGGAGTGAACATTTTAAGCGCGCTCATATTCTCGCTGCCGAAGCCCTTGGGCGCGACGGTCAGCTCGACTTTATCGCCCTCTACAAGCTCGATATGCAGAACAGCCGGGGTGTTGTCGCCGGTATTGATGCGCCTGAGCGGATCGGCAACGACCGACTTTCTGAGATAGCCCTCGGTGTAGCCCTTTGCGACTCCGGCGTTGACGGCGTCTTTAAAGCTGCCGCCGACAAAGTGGACATCCTGACCGATTTTTGCAAAGATAACGGTCATACCGGTGTCCTGGCAGATTGGGATATCCAGCTCCTTTGCAGCGCAGAGATTATCGCACAGGCGGCACATTATATCTTTGGGCACATCGTCGGTTTCTGCATCGGCGCTCTTTTTGATAAGCGCTGCGAGGTCATCGGGCAGAACTTTGTTGGCGCTGATGCACGCGCGGCTGACCGCTTCGGTTATGAGACTGACATCTATCTCACGCATTTGGCTTTCCCTCCATGAGAATCTCGCCGTCGCCGACAACGAGCAGCGGCTTTGCGAAGAGGGTCAGCGGATCGGAATCGAACAGGCTCATATCGGCATCCTTGCCAACTTCGAGAGAGCCGACGCGGTCGGCGATTCCGCACATCTCGGCGGGATTTATGGTTATGGCTCTCAGCGCATCATCATGAGTCATGCCCTCGCGCACGGCAAGTCCCGCGCACAGCGGCAGATACTGGATAGGGATAACCGGATGGTCAGTGACTATCGCGGTCTTTACGCCCGCTTTGCTGAGCACGCCGGGGGTTGCGGGGGTGGAATCTTTGAGCTCGGGCTTGCAACGGTCGCTGATGAGAGGTCCGCTAAACGCCTTGACCCCGGCTTTCGCGAGTCTGTCGGCAATAAGATGACCCTGAGTGCAGTGGACAACGCAATAATCGAGCCCGAACTCCTCGGCGATACGCACGGCGGTGAAGATATCATCGGCGCGGTGGGCATGAATATGCATCTGCATATGCTCCTCAAACAGCGGAGCGAGAGCTTCGAGCTTCGCGTCGAACTCGCGGCTCGCTTTATCTTTTTTGATATATTCGCGAGTCTTTGTCAACTGTTCTCTGATTATCGCGGCGGTCGCCATTCTTGTGCTGGGCGCCATCTTTTTCTCGTTATAGACGGTCTTGGGATTCTCGCCGAGTGCGAATTTCATCGCGGCGGGAGCCTTGACAACCATATCATCTATGCACACGCCATGGGTTTTTATCGCCGCTATCTGACCGGCTACGGGGTTCGCGCTGCCCGGACAGGTCAGCACGCAGGTAACGCCCGCCTCTCTCGCCTCTTCAAAGCATCTGTCGAGAGCGTTGACGGCATCGAGAGCTCTGAGGTTCGGCGTGACGGGATCAGTCATCTCGTTGCAGTCCTCGCCCTCAAAGGTCAGCGAATCCTCGGTGATGCCGATATGTGTATGGGCATCGATAAAGCCTGGATAGAGCGCCGCGCCCTTGGCGTCATAAGCCTCGCCCTGCGGGCAGTCTTTCATATCGCCCAGGGAGATTATTTTTTCATCAAACTCGATATATCCGTTTTCGATAGTACCGTTCGTTACCGTATGTATAACGGCGTTTTTGATAATCACAAGATCGCTCCTTTTTCTTAAATCAAAAAAGCGGGCTGAACGCCCGCCTGATAATGCATTTTTTACTGTCTGCCGCCGCCGCGCCTCGAATAGCCTCCGCTGCGCTTGGAATCGGAAGATCTTTTCAGATCGGTCATTTTTTCATCGCTGATCTGCTTGAACTTTGCCATCATATCCTCAAAGGACTGGTTGCCGGAAGTCTCCTGATTGACGGCTTCGACCTGTCTGCCCTGCTGAGGCGGTCTGCGCTGGCCGGAGGACTGCTGATGCGGTCTGTTCTGCTGACCCTGTCTGTCGCCCGAGGGACGTGGTCTGCGCTGAGGACGGTCGCCGCCGTTATTGTCGGCATTGAGCTTCTTTATCGAAAGGGCTATCTTGCCTTCGGGGCTGATCGAAATGACCTTCGCCGTAACTTCCTGGTTTAGCTGCAAATGCTCTCTGATATCCTTGACATAAGACGTTGAGACCTCGGAAATATGGATCATGCCCGTTTTTCCGCCCTCAAGTTCAACAAATGCACCAAAATCGGTAAGACCGGTCACCTTACCCTTAACAACACTTCCCTGCTCGATCTGCATAATAGTACGCTGCTCCCTTTTTTTACTTGTCCGCCGACTGCTGTTCGTTGTAATATACCCTTTCATCCGGGAAAACATAGCCGAGTTCACGCCTTGCTATCTGCTCGACATAATCATCGAGATCCGAACTCTTGACAAGCTTTTCAAGCTCCTCATTCTCGGCTTTCTTATCGGCAAGCTGAGTTCTGAGCTGAGCATTGTACTTCTCCTGAGATTTGATATCGGACTGCATGACAATAAAGGATATAAGGAAATAACACACTGCGACCGCGAACACGATCATCAGTATGGTACTATGCCTTTTTTTGAGTCTGCGCCTTTTTTCCGACATTCTTACGTTTCCCTTTGACCTTCTGTTTTCTTGCTTTGGGGCATATTTGCCTATTCAAAGTATACAACATATTGCGCCCCTTTTTCAAGAGGTAATTAATATTTTTTTCATTTTTATTTGACATTATTCCCTCTTTTTCCCCGGGCGGCGTTAATTTCTGTGATATTTTTTCTTTTAAGCTGCAAAGCGGCTTGCTGACAGCGTCTTTTATCCGCCAGAAGAGCTTTCTGAGCTTTGACGAAATAAGCATACCGAGATGTTTTGCCGCCGCGCCGAGACTCAGGCGTTCGGCTGCAAAGCCGAGCAGCTGCGCCGCGAGGATATAGAGCAGGGTGCGCCCGTCATTGAGCACGAGTATAAAACAAAACGAAGCAAAGGCGCAGACTATTACATAGAGAATATCGGTCACGAATATGACCTTGCGCCCGCCCGGCAAAACGGCGCGGACGGCGCACACGGCATCATAGAACACTCCGAGCAGAAAGCCGATGCCGAGCGAATGCAGAAAGACGGATATCTGGCCGTCCAGCCCCTGGATATACTCCATCAGCGGAACACGCGGCTGAAGAATCCGCCTTTTCCGGGCTGTTCGTCGGAATAGGTCAGCGAATTGACCGTGCCCTCAAGGCTCAGTTCGCCGCTGTCGACATTGAGATTGATTATATGCAGGTCGCTGCCGTGCACGGTCAGCTCCCCCATCTGCGTGAATATCACGACCGTCTGCTCGTCAAAGCTGTCCACATCGGACACGCCGGAGACGGTCAGGCGATTTCTGTTTTCCATTATAAGATTGTGGGGCAATGCCTGAACTTTGTTTTCTTCCGTCATAAATAAAACCTCCCGTCCGTTAATAATACGGCGGGAGGCTCTCGATTATGACCGATTTACAGAATTTCGTACATCGCGGCGGCGTCCTCTTTGCGGACGGTCTCGGCAACATTAAGAACACGCGCACGGGTCACATTCTGACCCATGGATATTTCAATGACATCGCCGACCTTCACATCATAAGACGCGCGAGCTATTTTGCCGTTTACCGTGACGTGCTTTGCGTCGCAGACCTCGTTTGCGACGGTGCGGCGCTTTATCAGGCGCGACACCTTAAGATACTTATCAAGTCTCATAACATTCCGCGGCAAAAGCCGCATCCTTTCAGAACATTAGAACGTTAAAAAAATCAGGGGCATTTCTGCCCCTGAAAAGCCAGCAAAATTATTTTGCAACCTTGTCCTTAAGACCCTTACCTGCCTTGAAAGCGGGAACCTTGCAAGCGGGAACGTCGATGGTCTCGCCGGTTCTGGGGTTACGGGCAGTCTTAGCTGCGCGCTCTCTGACCTCGAAAGTGCCGAAGCCTGCGATCTGAATCTTGTCGCCCGATGCGAGAGCATCGCCGATGCAAGCGATAACAGCGTTGACAGCCTTCTCGGCGGTCTTCTTCTCAAGTCCCTCTTTTGCTGCAACGGCAGCGATAAACTCTGTCTTATTCATTACGTGTTTCTCCTTTTATTTTTCTTTTCTTTTTTATGCAATGTCCGTTGGACACAGTCATCGTTATTATTTTCTGCTCTCTGCCTTGGCTTCATCCCAGAGTTCGTCGAGCTTTTCAAGCGGAGCGAACTCCATATCGATGCCGCGCTCGCGCGCAAGCTGTTCAACGCGGATAAAACGGGCTATAAACTTATCGGAAGCCGCAGTCAGCGCCTCCTCGGCATCGCACTTGACAAAGCGCGAAACATTGACGGCGGAGAAAAGCAAATCGCCGAGCTCCTCGGAAATATGCTCCTTGTCGCCCGATTCGATAGCCTCGGAAAGCTCCTTCGCCTCCTCGAGCACTTTCTGCTGAGCGCCGGAGACATCGTCCCAGTCAAAGCCGACCGCCGCCGCTTTCTGCTGAATCTTGGTCGCTCTCATAAGCGCGGGAAGCTCACGCGGGATGCTGAGCATAGGCTCACTCCCCTTTTTCTGTCCCTTTGAGCGGCGTTTTATGGCGTCCCAGTTATTGAGCACATCGCCGACACCGGAGACCTCGACCTCGCCGAAAACATGCGGGTGGCGCTCGATGAGCTTTTTGCACACGCCGTCGGTGACATCGCCGAAATCGAAGTTGCCCGCCTCCTGCTCCATCTGAGCGTGGAACACGACCTGCATGAGCAGATCGCCGAGTTCTTCGGTCATCAGCTCCTTATCGTCCTTGTCGATAGCTTCGATGACCTCATAAGTCTCTTCGATAAGGTTCTTTCGGATGCTCATATGAGTCTGCTGTGCATCCCACGGACAGCCGCCCGGAGCGCGGAGCAGACGCATGATCTCAAGGAGATCGTTTATATCGTATTTTTCTTTCTGCTTAAAGTCTACCATATGATCCCCTGTCTGATTTTATCGGCAAGAAATATTCTAACCCAAAAGTTCATATTTTTCAAGTACTTTTGCAATTTTTTCGCCTGCGGGCAAAGATTCTATATCCTCGCGCACGATGCCCTTGAAGACGATGATAGCTATCGCATACACAATAACGGCGATTATGATGGCGGCAAGCAGCGCGATATCCGCGCCGTGGCTGACGCTCTTGAGCACATAGTTACCGAGCAGACCGTAAGCCGCCCACGCCGCGAGGCCGCACATGGCGGCGGAGATAAGCGGTTTTATCAAATCGGACATTATATCAATGCGGACTTTAGTGACTTTTATAACGGCGATGACATTGAGAATGACATTTATAACATAGAACAGGACTGTTCCGATAACCGCGCCGTTGAAGTTGATGCCCGGTATGCCGACGAGGGCGAAGTTGCAGATTATTTTGACGACGGCGGAGACGAGCATTGTTTTTACGGGAATATCCGTTCTGCCGACCGCCTGAAGGAGGTTCGTAAGCGGGGTCGAAATGGACATGAACGCAGTCGTGAAGCCGAAGACGGCAACCATGGGCGCTATCATCGGGATATCGGCAGCCATTCTGCCGCGACCGTAGATAAGAGTAAGTATAGGCTCGGCGAGCACGCCCATGCCGATACCGGCGGGCAGAGCTATGAGCATGGAGACTCTTATAACGGTATTGACGGCGCTCTTGACAGCCGCCTTGTCTTTCATCGTCCACGCCTCAGCGAGGGCGGGAAGCGCGCTGACACCGAGTGATACGGTTATCATCGGGACGAGGTTCTTGAAGTCCGCGGCGGTGTTATATGCACCGTAGAGATAGCTCATGAAGCCCTTGCTGTCTGAAAGATTCAAGGTACCGCTCGCGACATCGGCATCGATGCACTGCTTATATAAATTGTATATTGTATCCTGACCGCTCTCGATAGCGTGGAGCAGGCGGTTCTGGATGGTCACGGCGTCGATAAGATTAGTCGCGTTGAGAACGAGCGAGCTCAAAAGAATCGGCACCGCTATGGTTATCATGTTCTTGGCTATGGCATGATTTGCGGGCGGCTTCGGGGAATTGACGAGCTCGAGGCGGGTTATACCGTCGCCCTTTGTTCTGTGGCGGATACCGAGATAGATAAGGCTCAGAAGCGAGCCGAGGGTAACGCCGAGTATTGCGCCGGCGGCAGCCCACGGGTATGTTACGCTGAAAGCCTCATTAAGAGACGAGACCTCTTTGCCGAACACTGTAGCGGTAGCCGAGCCTGCGGCAACGGCGCTGTTATAGGCGCTCTCGCCGTAGGACATGATGAGCTTTGCAAAAACAAGTCCGATAACAAGCTTGCCGAGAGCCTCGATGACCTGCGATATGGCGGTCGGGATCATGTTGCGCAGGCCCTCGTAATATCCTCTGTAAGCCGAGACATAGCAGCAGAAGAATATCGACGGGGCGACGGCTATCATCGCGGGCAGGTTTCTTATATCCGAGATGAACGCGGCATATGGAATGGAGATAATGACCATGAGCAGCGTGCCCGCGGTTCCGACGAGAAGGAATATCTTGCGCGCCGTTTTTAGCGTCATGCGCGCCTCGCGGTAATGATTTAATGCGACATCCTCCGCGACCATGCGCGACACCGCTATCGGCAGACCCGCCATGGAAATTGAATAGATGGGAGTATAGATAGCATAGACCGAGGTGAAATATCCGTATCCCACGAGGCCGAGCATACTGCCCAGCGGCATCTTGAAGCAGAGACCTATCACCTTGACCACGAGGGTCGAGATGACAAGGATTATTGCGCCGTTCAAGAGCGACTGTTTCTTTCTTTCTGCCAAGGGTAAACCTCCTTGCTGTTCGTTTCTTTCTTAAAACCGCTCCTAATTATATCGTTTGAGGGCGATATTATCAACAATATGATGAAAAATTTAACAATTGTTTAATCCATAAACTCACGAAGCAGCGAGTTTTCGGGAATAACGTCGACCGGAAGAGGCTCGAATCTCTCAAGACGTTCTATCATCATCTGCGCCTCGTCATACCACTCGCTGCCGCTCCCGACGGAGCCAAGCATCGGCACGGCAAGGGCACGGAACACGCACGGCTCATAGGCATGGAGCGAGTCTATCTTCTCCGCCGCCAAGTGGCTGTAAGGGAAGATATACTTATCCTCGCCGCGCTGAACGCTCCCCCAGAGGTCATATGTCCGCTCGACACTGCTCGCGCGGTGGTAATAATCCCGAACGAGGCGGCGGACAAAGCGCAGATCGCGCTTCGACATAAGCACATCCCCGTCCTCATCGGCGATACGGGACGAGATGCTGACATAGAGCTTCATCAGATTTTTGCTCGGCAGAGAGTCGGTTATAACCGGGTTCAGGGCGTGGATGCCCTCGACTATCAGCACATCGTCCTTGCCGAGCGTTATAGGGTCAGAGAAGCCGTTCCGTCTGCCGCTGACAAAATCGAAATGCGGCAGTCTCGTTGTGCCGTTTTTGATGATATCCTCAAGGCATGAGTCGATAAGCGCGATATCGAGGGCGTTGACGGTCTCATAGTCGGGCTTGCCATTTTCGTCGAGAATGGCATCGCGCTGATCATGATAAAAATCATCGAGCGAGACAGCGAAAGCCTTTGCGCCGCGCGATTCGAGCCGCGAGGCTATAAGCCCGGCGGTGGTCGTTTTGCCCGACGCGCTGGGACCCGCAAGCATGACTATACGCTTTTCGCGGTCGGAGAATATACGCTCGGCTATTTCATCGAGCCTGTCTGAATACCGCTCCTCGGCTTTTGAAACGAGAAATGCGGGGTCATTTGCCGCCATTGAATTTATTTTTACGAGAGATTTCAACCTATCACCTTATTTATCCGCAGACGACTGCGAACCGAATATTTCCGAATAGAACTCCGATATGCGTTTCTTGCGCTCCATCAGAGTGTCAAACCGGGCATTATATTCATATGGATATTTGTAGTTAAAAATACGCTCGATATAGTTGCTGCCGGGCTTTTTGAGCTTTGTTACGGCGCCCGCTCCGGCGGCGAGGACAGTATGCGTCTCCTCCATCATGAAGACATTGTATCTGCACTCCGTACCGGGCTTGCACCAGCCGACATTTTCGAGGTTGCCGACGCAGCGACTCTGGCGATACATATAATAAGGAATATAGCCGTTATCGAAGAGAACGGAGTGGGAATAATCAATCATCTTCCCCGCCGTCTCCCCTTCGCTGACCGCGTGACCGTGTTCTCTGAGAGTGGATGCGGATTTCAGCGCAAGGGCATGGACGGTTATATTCGCAGGCGCGAGCGAGACGACTCCGTCAACGGATTTTTTGAAGCTCTCGAGCGTATCGCCGGGGAGTCCCGCGATAAGATCGACATTTATATTTTCAAACCCGCTCTTCTCGGCGAGGGCATAAGAGGCGAAAAAATCCGCCGCTGTATGCTTTCTGCCGACCGCTTCGAGCACGGAATCGTTGAGGGTCTGGGTATTTATGCTTATTCTGTCAACCGAGTGGGAGCGCAGGACATCGAGCTTCTCCTGCGTCACGGTATCGGGTCTGCCGAGTTCGACGGTATATTCGCGGACAGCGGACAGATCGAAGCTGTTTTCGACTGCCGAGCAGACCTTTTCCATCTGCTCCGCGCTGAGAATACCGGGTGTTCCGCCGCCGATGTATATACTCTCAAGCCGCAGTCCGATATCGCGGACGATTTTTCCCGTTATCTCAAGCTCCCTGCACAGGTCGTCAACATAGACGGGCAGAAGCTTTGCGGCGTTGGCGTTGGTTATCGAATGGGAGACGAACGAGCAATAGCTGCACCTTGACGGGCAGAACGGTATCGCGATATAGAGGCTGAACGAGCGCTCGTCACCAAGTGCGGCTATCTCCTGCTCCGTGCCCGCGACGCTCTGCGCAAGGCGCGCTTTAGGCTCGCTTACAAGAAGTTTTTTTGTAAAATAGTCATACGCGCCCTTTTCGCCGAGAGATTCAATGAGCTTCAGCATAAGCTTGGACGGGCGCACGCCTGTGAGTATGCCCCATGGCGGGACATAACCCGTGACGGCGCTCAGAGCGGAGAAAAGCTCGCGAGCCATGGTGCGCTCGCACTCGTCCTTTTCGGGTTCGTCCGTCTTCGGGACTTCTGCCGAGCGAGTCTCGGTCTTATCCCCGACATTGACGCGCACGCGCACGGAATATCCGCCGCTCGCGCCGTCGAGATATGTTTCGACCTCGGGCGCTCCGCTTTCGGGCAGAGTGTCCGAGACTGTTATCTTTTCGTTCGGGAAGAACACGCGGCAAAGATTCTCCATCTCATAATGGAAATCGTGACCGCAGATATATAGAATCATAGGCGTTTCCTTATAGCTCTCCTCTGGGTATTTTTCTTAAATATCTGTTTCTGATCCGCTCCTCGGAGAGCGTTGTGGAGCGGTTATGTCCGGTATAGACGGTATATTCGCCGTCAAGGGCGGCAAGGCGTTTGAGGCTTTCGACCATAGCCTGCCAGTCCCCGCCGGGGAGGTCGGTTCTGCCGACAGTGCGGCAAAAGAGAGTATCGCCCGAGAACATCACGCGCTCGGTTTCTTCGAGATAGCACACGCCGCCGAGGGTGTGGCCGGGGGTATGAATAGTATGGAGAGTGATATCTCCTATCTTCGCTTCAAATCCCTCTTCCGCGAGCAAATCATAATCGACATATTTCTGGATGCCGTGATCGACATGGGTCGCGAGGCTGATATCCTCGCACTTGAGGCAGGCGCTGTCATAGGGGTGGATGGTTATTTTCGCGTCCGGGTAGTCGTCTTTTATATGCGCGACGCCGAGAATGTGGTCATAGTGACCGTGGGTGAGAAGAATATACTTGAGATTTTTCACCTCGTCGCGAAAGACTGATTTCAATTCGTCCGTGTAGTCGCCGGGATCGATAACCGCCGCCTCGCCGCTGTGTTCGTCTATAACGACATAGCAGTTCGCCTGGACGGGTCCCATGGGCAGAGTGTGTATCTTCATCATTTGTCTTTCCTCCATATATCGGTATCGAGCATGATAGTAACGGGGCCGTCGTTTGCTATATCGACCGCCATATCCGCGCCGAAGATGCCTTTTTCGACATTCCTGACTCCGTTTGCGGAGAGCTCGGAGCAGAACAGCTCATATAATCTGTTCGCTTCATCGGGCGCGGCAGAGAGCGTAAAAGACGGTCTGTTGCCCTTTTTGCAGTCGGCACAGAGAGTGAACTGCGAAATAGCGAGAATCTCGCCGCCGACATCGTTGACGCTGAGATTCATTTTTCCGTTTTCGTCCTCGAACACGCGCAAACGCGCTATTTTGCCGGCGAGCAATATTGCCTGCTCATCGGTGTCGCCCTCGACAACGCCGAGCAGGACATTGAAGCCCTTGCCTATCTCGCCGACGGTCTTTCCGTCAACGGAAACTTTTGACGATGTGACGCGCTGAACAACAGCTCTCACGGTGATTCCCCCTTGGACTTGCGATATCTAAAAATATAATTGGCATCAGGTTGCGGCTCTCTCGACGCTGAGCACTCCATCGATTCGCTCGATTTTGGCGGCAACGCTCTTGAGATGCTCGATTCCCGAGACGGTTATGGTCATAGAGAACGTGCTTCTGCCGTCCTTGAAATTCCTTGTGTTTATATCATTTATCATAACGTGCATATTGGCGAGCTGGACGGAGATATCCGCGAGCATACCGACCCTGTTGAGGCAGGATATCATGAGCGTTGCGCGGAAATCCTCTTTTATGGCGCTGTCCCAATATGCGTTTATCCATCTGTCTTTGTCGCCGCAATGCTCGAGATCCTTCGGGACATTGCTGCAGTCGCGCGTATGGATCGACACGCCATGGCCGCGGGTAATAAAGCCGATTATACTGTCACCCGGGAGCGGATTGCAGCAGCGCGAGAACTTGACAAGGCAGTTGTCGATGCCCTCGACTATAACGCCCTCGCTGCTCTTGACGCGCTTTTTCGGCTGGGTGAGCACTATTTCCGGCGGAGCGGACGCCTTGACTATCTTGTTATACTCATCTTTTATATGCGGCATCATGCGGATGAGCGACACGCCGCCGTAGCCGATAGCGGCATAGAAATCCTCGACCGTGTCGAAATGCTGACGCTCCGCGATGCGCTGGAGGAACGACTTCATCTCGTCATCCGGCAGGCGGATAAAGCTGCGCCTGAACTCGCGCTCGACCTCTGCCTTGCCCTCGGCGATATTCTCATCGCGGCGCTCTTTCTTGAACCAGTTGCGGATTTTGCTGCGCGCCTCGCTCGTCTTGACTATCTTGAGCCAATCGCGGCTCGGTCCCTTGCCGGGCTGAGACGAAGTCAAAACATCGACTATTTCGCCGGTCTTTACTTGATAGTCAATCGGCACAATACGCCCGTCGACCTTTGCGCCGGTCATGCGGTTGCCGATGGCGGAGTGAATGGCATAGGCGAAATCGATAACGGTCGCGCCTATGGGCAGGTTTATAACATCGCCCTTGGGAGTGAACACAAACACCTCTTCGGGGACGAGGTCGCTCTTTATCGTTCTGACGATATCCTCGACATCCTCGGAATCGCTCTGGCTCTCGAGCATCTGGCGAATCCACGCGAGGCGCTTATCGAAGTTGCCGCTCGCGGTGCCGCCGCCGAGCTTATACTTCCAGTGCGCGGCGATACCGTATTCAGCCGTCTGATGCATTTCCCAGGTTCTTATCTGAACCTCGAATGGTATTCCCTCTTTGCCGATAACGGTGGTATGCAGGGACTGATACATATTCGGCTTCGGGGTCGAGATATAATCTTTGAAGCGGTTCGGGATCGGGCGGAACATATCGTGGATAACGCCGAGGCAGTTATAGCAATCGATAACAGACTCGACTATTATTCTGACGGCGTAGATATCATAAATCTCATCAAAGGTCTTGCCGCCGATATACATTTTGCGGTAGATTCCGTGGACGCTCTTGATTCTGCCCTCGACCTTGCAGCCGGAGACAAGCGGATCGACGCGCTCCTTTATTTTCTCGATTATGCTGTCGAGGAACTCCTTGCGCGACGCGCTCTGAGAGTTGAGATAGTCCTCGATCTCTTTATACGCGACGGGGTCGAGGCAGATAATGGCTCTGTCCTCAAGCTCCTCTTTTATCGTTCTGATACCTAAGCGGTGAGCGATGGGGGCATATATCTCGAGAGTTTCAAGGGCTGTTTCGCGGCGCTTCTCTTCGCGGACATAGCCAATGGTTCTCATATTATGCAGTCTGTCGGCGAGCTTTATAATAATAACTCTGATATCATTCGACATCGCGAGGAGCATCTTGCGGATATTTTCCGCCTGCGCCTCCGCCTTTGTCTCGGTCGGCACTTTAGCGAGCTTTGTCACGCCGTCGACTAATTGAGCTATCTCGTCGCCGAACTCGCGCTCGATATCCGCCTTTGTGACATCGGTATCCTCGACAGTATCGTGCAGGAGAGCCGCCGCCACCGACTGGCTGTCCATGCCGAGGTCTGCGAGAATCGAGGCTACGGCTATCGGGTGGATTATATACGGCTCGCCGGACTGGCGGAGCTGGTTCTTATGATGTTCCTTCGCCACATCATAGGCGTGCTTCACCGTTTCAAGCTCGTCGTCGCGGTACATGGTCTTTATTTTTTCGTAGAGCTTGTCGAAGCCGTCGTCAAAGGAAGAGCTGCCGTCGGTGAAATCCGCCTGACGGTTCATCTTCTTCTCCTCGGTCTCGCCGTTTATTTTTTCTTCCCACGATCTCATCGGATCACTCCTCGTTATCTTGCCGCTGTTTATAAAAAGCTTCTTATATGTTTCATCAATTGCGCGTCCTCAAGGTTCACCTTGGGGCTCTGTTCGTTGACAACGATGCTGCCCGCGGGCGAGCGGTTGAGAACGCCGGTCTGCACCATAACTTCGACAGCGCTCGCGACGGCGCATATTCTGTCCTCCCCGAAGCCCGAGCGCAGGCAGAGCATCTCATACTCGGCGCTCCATGAGCCGCGTCGTTTTATCTGGGTATACACCGCGCCGCAGAGGCTTCTGTCCGGCAGAGCGGCTCTCGCCTGCTCAGCAGTCAGCTCCTCGCCGTGCATGACGCGGTCAAAGAGCCGAAGCCCCTCAAGCACTTTTATATCGTCGCTGCCCGACGGGCGCATATTCCTGATATATACGCCGATGCGGACACTCCCCTGATACTCGTTCCTGTCGAGATTGACGGCGAGGTCAACTGTATCGCCGACGCTGTAAAAAAACGAGCGCTCGGTCATGCCGAAATACATGGCGAAGATGCGCGTATCGCCCTTTGAGACGGTTATCCGCATATGCTTGCCGTTGCCGACGGGAGAAAAACCCTCTATCTTCATGCCGTAAAGTCCGAAGACCGGTTGGGGGTTGCCCGCGCCGAACGGTTCGAGGGACGAGACGGCATCGAGAATATCCAAAGATATATGCGCGGGATTGATTTTGAGATCTATATTCTGAACCGGAAACGGCATCTCGGTATTAAGCGAATATTCCGTTATCTCCGAGCGCAGCTGTTCGATATCCTTCGCCATGAGCGAGAGTCCCGCCGCCTGAGTGTGACCGCCGAAATGGGTCAGCAGATGCTTTGAATTTTTTATTGCGTCATAGAGTGAGAAGCCCTCGATGCTGCGTCCCGAGCCGCGCGCCGTGCCGTCCTCTGTATTGCGCGAAATTATTATGCACGGTTTTGAATATTTTTCCTGAATCCTCGCGGCGACAATGCCGATAACGCCGTTGTGCCAATCGTCGCCGTCAACGACAATGACGGGGGCATAGCGTATCTCCGGATGCTCAAACAGTTTCTGTTCGACCTCGGCAAAAATCTCGCTTTCAATCGCCTGTCGCGTTCTGTTCGCCTCGTTTATCTCCTGCGCGAGCCCGTTTGCGGTCTCGGGGTCGTCGCTGAGCAGAAGCTCGAGCGCACGGTTGGCGGAGCCCATTCTGCCCGCCGCATTGATGCGCGGCGAAATCGTAAACGCCACAGAAGTTGCGTTGACATATTTATTACCCGCTCCCGCGACATCGAGAAGTTCGTTTATTCCGGCGCGCGAGCGGTTGTTGATGCTGCGGAGTCCCGCCTTGACTATCGCGCGGTTTTCGCCGGTAAGATTGACAACATCGCTTATAGTACCTATTGCGGCGAGGTCTGCGAAGTCTTCGATAACGGCTGTATCGTCCTCGAGCTCCATGGCACAAGCCAGCTTGAACGCGACGCCCGCTCCGCACAGCTCCTTAAATGGGCTGGTGCAATCCGCGCGCTGAAGATCGACTATTGCCTCGGCGCGTGGCAGAACATCGGGAACCTTGTGGTGGTCGGTTATAACGACCTCCATGCCGAGCTCATATGCGCGCTCTGCAGCGTCCGCGGCGCTGACTCCGTTATCGACCGTCACTATCAGCTGAGTGCCCATATCTTTGAGCTTTTCGACCGCGCCGACGCTCAGACCGTAGCCCTCGGTCAGCCTGTCCGGGATATACCACAGGACATTCGCGCCCTTTGACTCAAGATATGTATATAGAAGAGCGGTAGAGGTGACGCCGTCGGCATCGAAATCGCCGAATATCGCTATGCACTCGAAATTATCTATCGCGCGATTTATGCGCTCGACCGCCTTGTCCATATCCGGCAGGGCGAACGGATCGAGAGTAAAGAACGGGTTCGGGTCGAAGAAATCTTCTATCTCTTCGTCGTCGCGAAGTCCGCGTATAACGGCAAGCAGCGCGGCGATAGGATTGAGGCTGTGTTCCTCGGCTATCTGAGCCGCGAGATCCTTGTCATATGAAGCTGCAAGCCATCTTTTACGCATAGGGTTACCATTCCTTTCGATAATAGTTAATTATACCATGTATATAGCGGTTTTATCAAGAGTTTCGGCAGAAAGTTCGGCTTTTCGGCGCGGGACATAAAAAGAGCAGGCCGGCTGACCGGTCTGCTCCGTGGATTGATATTTGTTGTTTTATGCTTTTGCCGCCGCAGGCTTTCTCGCGGTCAAAATAAGATTCAGTGCGGCTATGAGCGTGAAAGCGATGAGCACGGAATAGAAAACGCTGTAATCGCTCATGATATAGCTCAGCCCACAGAACGCGGTAAGCGGCGGGACAGCCACCAACGCCAACGTGTCGGAAATGATGCCTTTCACGGCGAGCAGCCCGGCTATTGAAGCGATCGCCGAGAATGCGGCGTAGCACGCCGAGACAACAGCGAACGCACGATTCTTCGCGACAACGGGCAGGACAAAGAGACACGCGCAGAAGACGAGGGAGAAAACGAGGCCCAAGATGGACGGGGTGCCGCCCCAAATCATGTTCTGAATGTTCAACGCAGTTGCAAGGACAAACGCGGCTGCGGTCGATACGATGCAAATAACTGTTTTTTTCATTTCAGTCACCTCCGGGTGCTTTTTCTATACGCGGCACATAAAGCCGATGTTGTTACGAAGCATTTTCTGCGCCCAAAAGCGTAAGAACCTTTTCGGCATCGGCTTCATTTATACGGAAAATAACTGCGGGGCTATTGAACTTTTCGCCTTTTAAATACGTCTCGGAAAAGCTGAGATAACAGCCGCTGTCAATGACAAAGCAGGACATAACTCTGCGCTCTGTACCCTCATCATTTTTGAGCTGAATATACACGGATTTTTTAAGCTCCTTGTTCGGATACTTATCTTCCTCGGCTGTTACCGTCATGCCTTTAAGAGCCGAAACGAGCGCTTCAAGATCTGATTTTTTCAAATCCTTTGTCACATTGCGGACTTCACTGCCCTGAAAATGTGCCGCAGCGGAATCGACGGAAGATATCAGCGACAAATCGGCTATATCGTCGAGCTTATATTCCTTGTTCATATCGTCCGCGTTTACCGTATAGCTCGGGTACGAATCGGACTCGCCGTCGGGCTTCTTTTCTTCATGCGAGCAGGCTGTGAAAGCCGTCATACTGGGCACGACCATCATTACTGTAAGAATGCAGCATATTAAAACTTTCATTTTATTTTTTATATTTGTCAAAGCTCATCAACTCCTTGCTTTTGGTTATTGTGTTTTCTGCGTAATAAAAAGGGTGTCGGTGTCTGTATCGAAAACAATATACAAAGCGTTTTCATACAGTTCCATCTGTTTCCAGATATAGTTGTCATTCCAATTGGGAAGATTTTCATCTGAAAGCTTCAAACCTGAAATGTTTTCTTGAAAATGTTCTTCAAACGCAGGAGACTTTTTTGATGAAAAATCATTGAAAAACTCGCTTTGCTCTTTAACTTCAAATACAGTGTAACGAACACCGTCATTATGCGAGCTGTTTCCATCCTTTATATCAAACTTTACTTTAATCTTGTCAGGAAGTTCAATATTCCAGTTTTGCTCATAAATTCTTTTTGCCGAGTAATATAAATTTCCAGCAACATAAAGTCCAATTGGAATGGCAATTGCTAAGACGAGGACAAGAGCGATAATGTATTTCTTATTTTTGGTAATAACAACTCACCTTCTTGTATAATAAAGTATTAGTTATTAGAGTCCCTCTCTAAGAACAATATACTACACTCTAAAGGGTAATGTGGATTGGTTTTAATCCCCTACCGCGATGACGGTTACAGATTTAATCCAGCAACAATAATAAGAATGTGTGATTCGTGTTATAAAATACTTTAAAAAATACCACATTTTGAAATATTGTTATCTCCCGACGAAAAAATTTTCCGCCGGGCTCAACTGTCTCCGTTCTTATACCTATGGATACTCATGCTGTTCATAATTATCCTCCGATAAATACTTTTTGAGTTTGGCGTCAATATAAATTCGGTTAAATCGCTCGAAAAATTCTTTCCTACAACGACATATTATTACATCCGGGCATTATTGTCAATTCTTTTCATAAAAGTTTTTCTTTTAGACACAGAACAGACATAAACGTATAATTGCAGAAAATCGCAAAAGCAAAACTTCCGCAGAGTGCAAATAACATTCTGCGGAAGTTCGGGTTTGTTTATTTTTCAGATATCCTGCTCCTCGAACAGGGCGGCTGAACGCTTATAGGCGGCGAAGGTCAGCGCGAGCCAAATCACAACGCCGAGCGCAAGGGTGACGAGCTTTGCCGCCAAAAACTGCGGGTCGGGCGTATCAAGCTTGTTTTTAAAGAGCGGCAATGCGTGGCAAAGCATTATCTCAATGCCGATAAAGACGAACACAGCGACACTGCCGAGCGCGAACGGCACGCCGATGCGCTTGACATTTTTATAATAAGCCGGGAAAAATATAATATTGAACACGCCGAATATCATAAAGAAGAACGCGAAGAGCGTGATGTTTACATCGAGATCGGCGGCGTTGACGGGGGTCATAATTTTAGCGCGCAAGAGTGCTATCGGCACGCAAACCGCTATCTCGAGCAGTTCGAGCAGGCTCACGGAGAGTATGCGGGCGAGCACTGTTTTATGCTTTTCGACGGGCAGCATCATGGTGAAAAACACATCGTTATTCTCTCTGCCGAACTGGCACATGAAGAACACGCCGAGACAGGTGTAGAACATAATAACGAGATAGGGATAGTTCGGGATAAAGAGCATGAACGCGAGGGGAATAAACAGGATATTCGTCGGATGAAGGACGAGCTTCAGTTCTTTGTTGAGCAGTTCTTTCATTTTGTCTCCCCCTCCCTCTCGATATGCACCATTATATCCTCAAGCCCGGCGGGTGCGGATTCGATGCCTGCGGGCAGTTCGGAATTTCTGACAAGCGCGCTCATGCCGTCTTTTTCGCGGCGCGCGCCGATAAGTTCAATATTCTTAGGCGCGTTATCGGCAGGAAACTGAACTACACTGTATTTTTGGAGCAGAGTGCAAAGAGGTTCATTCTCCGCGATGCGTCCCTGCTTGAGATAGATTATGTTATCGGCGCAGCGGTCGAGGTCGCTCGTGATATGGGTCGAGCAGAAAACGGTCTTGCCCTCGTCCTGCGAAAGGCTGATGAAGATATCAAGAATCTCATCGCGCGAGACGGGGTCGAGTCCGCTCGTCGGCTCGTCGAGGATAAGCAGATCCGCCGAATGAGAGAGCGCGAGGGCGAGCGAAAATTTGACTTTCATGCCGGCAGAAAGCTCGGATATGCGTTTGCTTTCATCAAGAGAGAAAAGCTGCATATATTTTCTGTAGAGCGAGTCGTCCCACTCGGGATAAAAGCGCGAAGTGACTGCCGCGACGGTGCCGAGGCGCTTTTGCGGATAGTAATTCACGCCGCCGAGCACAACGCCCAATCTGCTCTTGATTTTCATCTCGTTTTCGACGAAAGGCATTGAAAAGAAACGGATATCGCCCGCATCGGGATGGACGAAACCGAGCAAGGATTTTATAGTCGTCGTCTTTCCTGCGCCGTTTCTGCCGATGAATCCGGTTATCTTACCCTCTTCGAGCGCGAAGCTGACATTGAGGGAGAATCCGGCATAATTTTTCTTCAATCCGGCAACTTCGAGAGCGTTCATTTCTCCGCCTCCTCGGGCGCGCGGCGCTGAGCCTCAAACAGAGCGTCGGCAAAATTCATATAGACATCGTTCTGGACTATCGCGATGCCCTGATTTTTATCGGCGAGCATCAGAAGCGTGTCCCCGGGGTTTATATCGAATATATCGCGCACGCCCTTTGGGATTACTATCTGACCCTTTTCGCCAACCTTCACGGTAGCGATAAATTTGCCCTCCGGCATCTTCATATCGGTCACTCACCTTTCTGAAATTCAAGTGATATTTGTTATACTTTTCCTACTAGTTATACTTATATCACTTCTTCACCGCTTTGTAAAGAGTTTTTCGCCTAAAACGGTGTAAATATTTTTTGATTTTTGTACTTCGGTGCAATAATATTTTTGTTTTAACGGTACCGCAGGACAAAAATTAAATAAATTTTAGAAAATGCACTCTCAGATATTGATTTATTGTTTTTATTGTGATAATCTTACGATAGAGCAATAATTTATGCACAAGATACAAAAACGACACGAAAGGGTGGAAAATTATGAGTAAAAAAGCAAATCCTTATGAAAACTTTCTGAACGTGCTCGACAGCGCCGCTGCGCTTGACGGCATCGATCAGAACGACTATGCGTCGTTCCGTTATCCAGAGCAGGAGCTGAAGGTCAACTTCCCCGTGCGCATGGACAACGGCGAACTGAAAATGTTCACAGGCTACCGCATCCAGCACTCGAGCACCCGCGGTCCGTGCAAGGGCGGCATAAGATTTCATCCTAATGTAGATATGGACGAAGTCCGCGCGCTCGCCGCATGGATGACCTTCAAATGCGCAGTTGCCAACATCCCCTACGGCGGCGCAAAGGGCGGCATAACCTGCGACCCGTCGCAGATGTCCAAGGGCGAGCTTGAGAGAATGACCAGACGCTACGCAGCAATGATAGCGCCTATCATCGGCCCCCACAAGGACATTCCCGCTCCCGATGTCAACACCAACGCCGAAGTCATGGGCTGGGTCATGGATACATATTCGATGAAATACGGCTATCCTATCCCCGGCGTCGTCACCGGCAAGGCGTTTGAAATCGGCGGTTCGCTCGGCAGACCCGAGGCGACCGGACGCGGCGTCATGCTCTGCTGCCACGCGCTGACCGAGAAGCTCGGACTTGACATAAAAGACTGCACATTCGCCGTTCAGGGCTTCGGCAACGTCGGCTCGACCGCCGCTTACCTCATAGCCGACCTCGGCGCAAAGGTAGTTGCAGTCAGCGACCACACCGCAGCGTTCTACTGCGCAGACGGTCTCGATGTTCACGATATGCTTGACTATGCAGCCGGCAACGGCCGTGTGCTCCAGGGCTACAAGGCTGACGGCGTGACCGAGATAGCGAAAGAGGATCTCCTCTACACCGATGCCGACTTCCTTATCCCCGCAGCGCTCGAGGGTCAGATCACTGCCGACAACGCCGACAGAGTAAAGGCGAAGTACATCGTCGAGGGCGCAAACGGTCCGACAAGCTACGAGGCGGATCAGATACTCAACGCCAAGGGCAAGATAGTTGTTCCCGACATTCTCGCAAACGCGGGCGGCGTTATCGTCTCCTACTTCGAGTGGGTACAGAACCTGCAGTCCCTCTCCTGGTCGCTTGAAGAGGTCAACAACAAGCTTGCAGATATCCTCCTCAAGGCATTCGACGAGGTCTACGGACTGACCGAGGAGCGCGGATATCCGATGAGAACCTCCGCTTACATCATCGCTCTTCGCAGACTTGTCAAGACCAAGAAGATCAGAGGCATTTTCCCGTAAGCTATACAATAATAAATACGAGCCGTGTCGAAAGATGCGGCTCTTTTCATTTTGACAACAGTTTAAATAAAAATGTTGTAATCCGGAAGATTTTAGTGTATAATTTTCGTGACAAAGAAAAAGCAGAATCGGGGGCTCTGGTCAAACGGTCACTCCCCCTCATATAAAACAGAAGGAGTTTATTCAATGGATAAGTATCTCATTATCAACGCAGACGATTTTGGAATGTGCAGGGCGGCAAACCTTGCCGTTATGGATCTGCTCAAGTCCGGCTCGATCACCTCTTCGACTATCATGGCTCCCTGCCCGTGGGCATATGAGGCATGCCAGTTTGCAAAGAAGAATCCGCAGTTCGCCATCGGCGTGCATCTGACCTTCACGAGCGAGTGGGCTACATACCGCTGGTCGCCCGTCGGCACGAGCAACACCGACAGTCTGCGCGATGAGCTTGGCTTCATGCATCCCGAAAGCATCGACGTTGAGAAGAACGCCGACATAAAAGAAGTTGCGGCTGAGATCCACGCTCAGATAAACCGCCTCAAGGCTCTTGGTCTCACTCCCTCTCACCTTGACAACCACATGGGCTCGCTCTACGGCATCGAGACAGGCCGCTTCGAGCTGCTTCAGCTCGTGCTCAGCATCGCCGGCGAATACGGTCTTCCGTTCCGCTTCCCCGGCACTTTCACCGACGCTCAGATGAGCAACACCATGCTCGACATAAAAGTCGACAAGGAGCAGATTATGGGTCTCGTCGGTCAGCTCAACGCCTATGCGCACAGCGTCGGCGTAGCAAATCCCGACTTCCTGCTTCCCGGCGAGTGGACCGGCCCGCAGAACGACAGCTACGACAACTACCGCGATTATATCTATGAGCTCTACAAGACCTTCCCCGAGGGCGTGACCGAGACTTACATCCATCCCGCGCTCGAGTGCGACGAGCTCAAGGGCATCACAAATTCCTGGCACCGCAGAGTCTGGGAATACAAGCTCTTCTCCGACCCCAAGACGAAGCAGCACATCGACAGCCTGGGCATCAAGCTCATCAACTATCGCGATCTCGCCGAGATGAAGAAATAAAAAAATTCAGAGCAGTTCCTTTTGGGGCTGCTCTTTGCTTATCGATAAATCTGGTTTTTGGGGGCTTCGTAAGATTCAGAATCTATGCCTCTCTTGTGCAAACGAGGCAGCGCGAAGCGCCGGAGGGATTGTTTTGAACAAGCTGCATTTTTTTAAATTGCCAGGTATTTTGAACTTTCACGCTGCAACCCCTCAGTCACGGCTTTGCCGTGACAGCTCCCCTTACACAGTGGAGCCTTGAGACCGTGCAATGACGGACTTTTTCAACAGACTAAGAGCAGTTCCTTTTGAAACTGCTCTTTTTATATGCACACGAAAAAACAGCACCGCCGACACGGTGCTGTAATTTTATTATTCACTTTTCTGCATTCAGACGATCGGGTTTTCTTTCTGACATTTATATTATTTCCGATCTATATAAAACGGTAAGCGTAAATTATCTGTTCTTCTGTTGCGCCGAACTACCGTTGATGCGACGCAATTCGGACATCTTACGGTTGTTATCGTTTTCGTCTGAAATGCCGCGGCCGTTGCCGCTCGATACACCCATCACCTTTCAGCGTTCAAGTCCGCCTGACGAAAAGCTCCGAGTACAGAAAAATTTCTGATATTCTGCTCTGCTGAGCTTTCAGATAAGCTGTGACGGGCGGTCGGAGTACTGATTTTCGCTTTCGCTGTACATCGGACTCGCCTCCAATCATTTTTTGAGTGTACCCCTCAGGTACAGCGCCGACCCGGCGCCGGGAGCCTTCTCCCTCTTTGCATCTTCATTATAGCTCATGTTTTGGATAAAGTCAACATATTTTTTCAACATTTCTAATATTTTATATTAAGTTAGCTTTGCAGGCACAAGATGTAAGTCCCGCGTCACAACGCCCATCATCAAAGACGAAAATACCAAAAAGTTTTCGTGCAATTTGTTTTCGTCTTTCCTTTTTCTATTGACTATTGGGCGCAATACGGGTAAAATAAATACATAAAAATAAATTGTATCGGTCGGCGCGCAATATACGGTGCGCCGCCGTATGAGAGGTTATTATTATGGCAAAGGATTATAATCCCGACATCGTCAGCGTTGTTGACGAGGAAGGCAAGGAGCACATTTTTGAAGAGCTCGACCGCATCGAGACAGACCGCGGATGCTATGTCGCGCTGCTGCCCGTATATGACGACAGCGAAGAAGTTCTCGAAGGCGAGGACGAGGTTCTCCCCCTCAAGGTCATTGAGGAGGACGGCGAAACATATCTGACAATGATCGAGGACGACGATGAATTTGAAGAAGTCTATCAGGCTTTTGAAGAGCGTCTGAGCGATCTCTTCTTCGACGACGAGCGCACCGACTCGGAGAGCGAAGAGGACGGAGAATAAAATAAAGCCACCCTGCCCTGTGCGATAAATACGGTTCATATTAACCCAACACGTTTTAATCGGGAGCTTAGTCTCCGGCGGCGGATTGCAGACCTCCCGGCTTTTGCCGGAAGAAGGGAGCGCGAACCCGCCGGGCGGCACCCACCTGCTTTGGTATGCAGGTTACTATTGCCGTATCCGGCTCGGCGGGGCTTATTTTTTTGATTGTTTTTTATTATTTTATATAGCATATAAGCGGCCGCAAGCCGCATTTTTTGCGGGCTGAGAGCCGCCGGAAACGGAGGAAAAGCTGTTGCAGCGCATACTTAACGCCGACATTGTCGACATCACCCCTATCGACGGGGGTTTTATATATGCAGAAAAGAAGATGCTTGAAAACGGATCATGCAGGGTCTCATTCTATTCATATGACTGCGAGACAAGCATATCAACGCCGATAACAAGGGGCGAATATGTCTCCTGCAAATTCGGTCAGAACGGTTCGCGCATAGCGGACGAGCTCGGTCAGAAGGGCGAATTTATCTTCGCTCAGCCGACAAGGTTCTTCAACAACTGCACTGTCACTCTCGACAGAGCCGGGACATTCTCGCTCTTCACGCCCGAGGGTTCATGCGTGAGGCGATATGAATTTACATATCAGGGCGCGCCGGCGTGCAACCCCGTTGCATATGAAAAATCGCTCTGGTGCGTTGTGCCGGAGCGCGACGCGATAATAAACTATTCGATAGACGAAGCCCGCGTTCTGCTCAGAATCGGCGGCGGAGCGCAGAGCGCGTTTTCGTATCCGACGAGCATAACTCTTATTCGCGGGAACATCTATGTCTGCAACCGCGACTCGCACAAGATACGCACCGTGCAGATCGGCAACAACACCTACGCCATTGACGACTACCGCACATTCAACGAGCCTGTATACAAATATTTCAGAGTCGGGAGCAGAGAATACGCTCTGCTCGACTCAGGAGTATACGAAATATAAAAAAGCCCCCTTGAGGCAATACAGGAGGTAAATATGGCAAACGTATTCAGAACGGTTATCAGGATAATCACCTGCATCGCACTGTTCATATGCCCGATGCCCACAGAGAAGAAATGCGAAGCCGAGTTCAACGGCACATTTATCCAGTCCTGGATGAGTTCATACTGGGACGACGAGCGCTGGCAGGATGAGATAAGCGCGATGAAGGAGGCCGGAATAAAATACCTCATCATTCAGGATGTGGCGCACAAGGCTTCCGACGGCACATGGACTGTCTACTACAACTCGAATCTCGACACATTCACCAATGCGACTTTCGGTGCTGCGGATGTTGTTGAATCCGCGCTGAGAAACTGTGAGGGTTCGGGCATTAAGGTCATGGTCGGACTCGGGCTCTATGACGAGTGGTGGACTAAATCCGGCTTCGGCAAGGACTACAGCGAGCTGTGCAATGTCTCCGCCGACATGATTGAAGAGATATATAACAAATATGTTTCAAAATATCCCGACGCTTTCTACGGCTGGTACTTCACGCCCGAGATGAGCAACGGTCCGCTCGTCAAGCTGTCGTCACCGTTCATCGCGAAGGGCGTCAATGTGATAATCGACGCTATCGAGCGCACGGACGCGGACGCTCCCCTGCTTTTAAGCCCGTTCTTCTCTCAGTACGGCGCGAACCCCGGCATCGAGAGTGCGAAGCTCTTCTGGGCTTCGTTTATAAAATCAGTGAACTTCCGCGAGCACGATATCTTCTGTCCGCAGGACGCAGTCGGTGCAGGCTGGACGATAGAAGAGAATCTCGTCAATGTCTGGAGAATGTACTCAGACGCGGTGAAGCTCAGCGGAAAGAACATACGCCTTTGGGCGAATGTCGAGAACTTCACAAGCGCTGTTGCAAAGAGCAGCACTACCGGCATAACTACTCCGCTCGTGACAGAGAACACGCAGGATGTGACTGCGACGCTCGACAGGCTCGTCAAACAGATGGACATAGCCTCGCGCTATGCTGAAAATATCATAACGTTCTCGTACAACCACTATTACAGCCCCGTGTATGTCGACCCGATGTTCCACAACACCTATGTTGACTACTTAAAGCACGGTCATGTGCTCGAGAGCGAAGCGCCGACTGCGCCGACTGATCTCGGCTTCTCGGTTGACGGAGACGGGAACACCGTGCTCAGCTGGCAGGCCTCGACGGATAATTTCGGCGTAGCCTATTACAGGATATGCGCCGACGGCAAGTTCTTAGCGAGATGCGAATACAACGAGGACACTGCGGCAGTCATCGAAAACGCGCAGAGCGGCACGGTATACAGCATCACCGCATATGACGCCGCAGGCAACGCCTCGCAGGCGGCGGAGATAGTGTATCAGTAAACGCCAATCTACGAAAAATCCGCCGGACATTACAAGAAACAGATTAATACACCTTTAATGTTGACGAAAGCTGAATGAAAAAATGCCGTTGACCGGGTTCGGTTGACGGCATTTTTATATTCCGAATCGTGCAAGAACACAAGCAGAAAAGCTATTCAGCTGTCATGACGGGCGCGTATCCGGAAGCACATTTTTAATAGTCAAACGGAGTTCGCTATATGGTCGGCATAATAAGCTTTTAAGAAGATTTAGTGCCGCTTGCGCGGCATCGGTGCATCGAGTCACCGCACCCTACAAGTTGCTCGCCAATTAAATTGTGCAAACTTCGCGGGGTTGATGGTATCCCCATATCGCGGACTTATTCACTATTCACTTTGCGGGCGGATGATATCCGCCCTGCTTACTTTGAGCTAAGCGAAACCAACCCCTCAGTCTCGGCTTACGCCGAGCCGACTCCCCTACAGGGGCGCCTGAATGGATTATGCGGCAAATTCAAATTTATCAGGCAATTACAACGGCTCAAATATTGCGTTATATAAAAGCGGCAGGAACTGCAAAAAGTTCCTGCCGCTTTTGTTTATACATATTCTGCTGTCATCTGAACTGTTCCGGTGAAGCGGTCGAAATCTATCATGATGTAGTTGCCGCCGTTTTGGAAATTGAACTCGCGTTCGAATCTGCCGTCGGTGTCGGGCGTATATTCGAGCACTTTTCCGTCCATTCTCAGGCGGATGACCGCGCTGCCGGACTCGGTTTTGATATAAGCTTTCACTTTTATCAGCTTGTCGCGCGCCGACGCGCCGCCGAACACGGTATCGCGTCCGGTCTCGTTCTCACACTGCGCGGTGTAGCTGCCGGTGAACCAATCCTTGCCGTTGTTCTCGCGCTTGCCGATGAGCCTGGTGCTGTTCGTGACATCGGACATTTTGAACGCGCCGCGCAGATCGTCAAAGTATCTGTCCGCGCGTTTGAGCTGCATACTGCCGCGGCTCATGCACGCCGTGAGCGAGAGCATTAGAGCAAGAGTCAGCAGAACAGCCGCTGCTCTTTTCATTACTCTCTCTCCTTTGCGCCGCTGACTATCTTATAATAGGCGTTGGAGGTGACGCGGTAAATAAGAGTATAGAACAGCGCGAACACGACGAAGCACACAAGAGTTGTCACGGCGAAGAGGACGGGGTTATTGAAGTTGAAGGCGAGCAATATTCTGCGGATTATTATAGACGCGAATATCATATGCAGACCCGCTCCCGCGAGAGGCAGGAAGAATACCGTGAGCAGCTGGGAATTGATGCTCTTTCTTATCTCTTTCTTCGTCATGCCGACCTTCTGCATTATCTCAAAGCGCGACTGATCTTCGTAACCCTCAGAAACCTGCTTATAGTAGATTATCAGCACAGCCGCGAAGATGAACACGACCGAGAGCATGACTCCGAGATAGAACAGCGAGCCGAAGGCAGAATAATAATCATCCCTGCCGGCATTGCGGCTGTCTATCGAGAAGGACATCATATTGCCGTAAGACGACATTACCGGTTTTGTCGCGTCGATATAGTCATTGCACAGCGCTCTCTCGCCGGCGGTGTCGAGTTCGGTATCGAAAAATCTGAAATACTTATAGTTGACGGTGCGCACCCCGTTGTGGTTTTCGGGCTTTGCAAAATCCGTGGCTGCACTTTTGAAGTCGGGCACGAAAATATATATCGAGGACGCGATATTTACGGCGGAGTCGCCGTCAATGAGGAAGCTGTCGGCTGTCTTTTTGACTTTGTAGGTCTTGCCGTCGCCGAGAGTCACGGTGTCATATTTATACTTCATTCTGTAGCCATAGACTATGACCTCATCGGGCGCGAGGGTTTCGTTCGTGCCCATGACGGCGTTGTAGTCCTCTATCGGCACGACATCGAAGCAGGTATACGCATTCGAGTTTGAACCGATTGTTACGCCCGTGCCGCCTGCGATCAGCTTGCCGCCGTCGGAAATCGTGCCGACAGTCGCAACGGATCTGTAGGACGCAAAATTTGAGGCATTCGCCTTATGCGAAGCGGCAAGGGAATCGACGCCTGCGGCGACTTTTTCGATATTGCCGTCATCGAGTCCGTCGATAGTATCAAAGCCTGTCGAGAGCACGATATCGCGCGGATAGCGGGTGTTGACGCTGTCCTCAGTGCCGAAGAGCAGGCAGGTGGTCGAGGATATCATGACGAGCACCATTGTTGCGAGCACGCAGACGGACGCGAGTCCCGCGCCGTTTCTCTTCATTCTGTAGGTCATCGAAGAGACGGAGATGAAATGATTCGGCTTATAATAATAGGTCTTGCGCTTTTGCAGGAAGCGGCAGAGAAGCACCGAGCCAAATATCATCAGAAGATAAGTGCCGATGATGACCATTATGACCGCGATGAAAAACACAAGTATCGCGCTCAGGGGCTCTGTTATCACAACGGCGGTAATATATGCGCCGATGAGCAAAACTGTGCCGATGATGCCGAGAAGCGGGTTAGCTTTCGGCGGCTTCTCGCCGAGGTTTTCACTCCTTATCAAAGTCACCGCGCTCGCGCCCATTATCTGGCGCACGGAGTTGATGAAGAGGAGCAGGAAGATAACGGCGAAAACGCCGGCGGTCAGCAATATTGCAGTCGGAGAGACATGAAAAACATAGCTGATATCAGTGCCGCCTATCGCCTTGACGAGTCCGAGTTCGGCAAGCTTCGAGAGCGCGACGCCGAGCACAAGACCGCAGAAGAGCGATATGGCAGAAGTTATCAGGCTCTCCCAAAAGAGCAGGATGCTGATATTCTTTTTGTCCATGCCGAGGATGTTATAGAGTCCGAACTCTTTCTTCCTGCGTCGGATAAGAAACGAATTTGTATAGAAAAGAAAGATGCAGGCGAATATGGCGATGACCCAGCCGCCGAGCATGAGCACGATGCTGACCGTACCCTCGCCGAACGTGCCCTTGAGCGACTCGCCGTAGCGCAGAAAAATAACGATATAATACATCATTATCATGCCTATCTGCGTCAAGATATACGGCAGATAGAGGCGCTTGTTCTTTCTTATCCCATCAAACGCGAGGCGCGGATAGAAAAACTTTTTCATTTGCGCTCACCGCCCGTCGCAAGCAGAGTCAGGGTCTCGGATATCTTCTGATAGAGCTGGCTGTCGGTATCGGCGCCGCGATAGATCTGATGGAACACCTCGCCGTCCTTTATGAAGAGCACGCGCTTTGCGGAGGAAGCCGCCTTGACGGAGTGCGTGACCATAAGAATAGTCTGACCGAGGGCGTTGACCTCGGTGAACAGGCGCAGCAGTTCATCGGTGGACTTTGAATCGAGCGCGCCTGTCGGCTCATCGGCGAGAATCATGCGCGGCTCGGTTATCAGCGCGCGGGCGACAGCCGCCCTCTGCTTCTGGCCGCCGGATATCTCATAGGGATATTTCTTGAGCAGCTCCGTTATGCCCAGGCGCTTTGCTATCGGCTCGAGGCGGGCGTGCATCTCATCGTAGCTCTTGCCCGCGAGGACGAGCGGAAGATAGATATTATCTTCAACCGTGAATGTATCAAGAAGATTGAAATCCTGGAACACGAAGCCGAGGTTGTCTCTGCGGAAAGCGCAGACAGCCGAATCCTTTATCTTTGAAAGATCCCTGCCGTCGATCATAACGCTGCCGGAAGTGGGTCTGTCAAGAGCCGCAAGAATATTGAGCAGAGTGGTCTTGCCGGAGCCGCCGGATTCGCCCATGATAGCGACATACTCGCCCTCCGACACGCTGAAGTTAACATTTTTAAGAGCCTCGACCTTATTGCCGCCGAGACGGGTTGAATAGACTTTTTTGAGTCCGTTGACTTCCAAAATACTCACTGTAGTTGACCTCCTGTCATTTTGTGGCTCTATTATAGCCGAAAAGGGAAATGCGCCTCCATAGAAAAGGCTTACATTTCCCCTTTCAAATCTTACGGTTTTGTAAGAAGTTATTCTTTTCCCAGTTTATACTGCCCGAGATCGAGGCGAACCGTTGTCCCCTCGCCTACTGTTGAAGAAATCGAGATATCAATACCGAGGTTTTGACATATACGGCGGCAGAGATAAAGCCCGAGCCCGCTCGCACGGCGGTCGGTTCTGCCGTTGCATCCGGTATAGCCTTTATCAAACACGCGCGGCAGATCCTCCGGCGCGATGCCTATTCCGGTGTCTTTGATACAAAGCACTTTTCCCTCGGAATAAATCTTTATGCTCCCCTCGCGGGTATATTTGAGCGCATTTGAGAGCATCTGCTCGATGACAAACGCGAACCATTTTTCGTCCGTGACGGCTTGAATATCAACGCTGTCATATTCGAGGCGGATCCTGCGGTCTATAAATTCCGAGGCGAATTTTTTCACCGAGCTTCTGATTATTTCATCTATATCCTGCCGAGCAAAAACATAGTCGCTGTAATCCGAGCCGAGACGCACAAAGACGAGCACCATTTCGACATATTGCTCTATCCGAGACAGCTCGGAGGCGAGCCTGCGCGCTTCGGGCACATCCTCTTTCTGAAGAGTAAGACGCATCGCCGCTATCGGCGTTTTTATCTGATGCGCCCAGACCGTGTAGTAATCGACGGTGTCGCGTATGCGGCTGTCCGTCTGCGCCGTTATCTCCGCTATTTTTTCCTTGAGCACGGATATCAGCTGCTGATAGTCGGAATCAACTATCCCCTCCGGCTCGGGCAAAGCAGATATAAGTTCGGTGTTCCTGCGGTGAAGCTCTTCGAAAAACTTGTGGCGGCGATACGCTTTTGTAATATCATAGGCGACGAACACCGCGCCGAAAAGCAGGCACAGTGCGCACGGATACATCACAGCGCGCACGGGCAGACGGTAGAACCAAAACGAAACCGCGAATATGCAGACGAAAAGCAGAAGCATCAAAAGCCGCTTCCACCGCTCCTTGAGATAACCCTTGAAAAAGCTCATAACCCCTCCGAAATCAAGCTATTATATACCCTACGCCGAACTTTGTGGCGATAAAATCTTTGAGCCCCGCCGCGTCAAGCTTCTTTCTAAGACGGTTGACATTGACGGTCAGCGTGTTTTCATCGACAAACGAGTCCGTCTCCCAAAGGCGCTCCATCAGCTTTTCGCGGCTGACTACCTTGCCTTTATTTTCCATCAGGCAGAGCAGAATGCGATATTCATTTTTGGTCAGCGTTATCTTTTCATCGCCGAAAACGAGAGAATTTTCACCCGTATCGAGCAGTGCGCCGCGATGCTCGAGCACCGGAACATTGGCGCCGAAATCGTAAGTACGGCGCAGAAGAGCTTGGATTTTCGCCATGAGGACGCTGCCGTCAAACGGCTTCGAGATAAAATCATCCGCTCCGAGGTTCATCGCCATGACGATGTTCATATTATCCGACGCCGATGAGACGAAGATTATCGGCACCTTTGAGACGCGGCGAATCTCACTGCACCAGTGATAGCCGTCAAAGAACGGCAGCATGATATCGAGCAGGACTATATGCGGCGAAAACTCGGCGAACTCGTGCATGACATTGCTGAAATCCCGCACGATATGCGTCTGAAGATTCCACGCCTGTGCCTGCGCCGCGACGGCGTTCGCTATCCCCGGATCGTCCTCAACGATAAAGAGCCTGTACATACCGCATCTCCGAAAACTGTTTCATAAAAATCAACGGACAAAGCCGCCCAAAAACTTCGGCTGTATATAAAATAATTATACGGCATCCGCCGCCGCGTTTCAAGAAAAACAGTATCACAAATGAACTTCGGCGCATAGAATATACAGAAAAAACTTTGGAGGTGCCAAATGAACAACAATCAAAACCGCTGCGGCTGCGGCGGACAGCCGACAGTCATGGACATTGACCGCGAGACGAAAGAGAACACAAATTTCCGAAAAGAGGCATGGACGGGCGAGCATCTGCAGGTAACGCTGATGTGCATACCCACAAACTGCGACATCGGCGCGGAGATCCACGAGGACACAGATCAGCTCGTCTGCATCGTGCAGGGCTGCGCGACAATAAGCTTCGGCGCGACGAAATGTTCCATGTGCGACGGTCAGAAGGCAAACGGCGGCGACGCCTGCCTCATCCCCGCCGGAACCTGGCACAATATAACAAACAGCGGAAGCATCCCGCTCAAGGTATATTCCGTATACGCTCCGCCGCACCACTCGGCAGGAACAGTCCAGCGCACCAAGACCTGCGACTGCTGAAAATAAAATAGACACAGGCGCCGTGACTCTGGTGGATCACGGCGCCCGTATCGTTGAGGAAGTGGAGATAAAAAAGATAATATGGAAATTCCAAAACGCAGGTTGGGGGTTCTGCGTTTTGCGTGGATGGTGAAATCAGCGAAGCATTACTTTCTGCTTATTCTCGCCCGGCAGTCGAAATCATCCGACCTCGACTGCCGAAAAGTCATAGTACAGATCCATCGGGCGATTATCGTCGAGCAGGAGAATGCTGTTATCCTCGAGCAGGAGGTTATCTCCCGCATACTTCATGATGAAGTCTATACCGTAGTTGACAGCCTGTTCTTCATTCTCGGCATAAATAAATCCGCTGACGGGGTTGACGGTATCATCGCATGCGCCTATCTCGCTGCCGTCCTCTCCGATTTTCTTGCATCGGCATTCGAGCACATAGCGCGAGCCGACATCCGGAAGTCCGTCGTATTCTTTTAGCATTACTATCCATCCCTTGAATTTATCTGCAGGTGCGTTTTGCCGCCTGCCGTATGCCTCCGCGCTTCCGGCGGTCAGGCAGCAGACGGAAAAACCCGCCCGCTTCCCGCCGTATAGGAGTATAGGAGGTAGTTGACTTCATTTATGTACTTCGCTCGAGTACGCCATAATTTTAACGCATTGCAAGCAAAAAGTGTTGATTTTTCAAAAAGTGATGTAAAAATGGGCAAAAACGATATATTTTGAGCAGTTATTTTTCCATGTAGCGAATATACGACATATTTTGACAAATTGTCGCGTGCCATTTTAGGCACATGAACGACATTTTGTTTGTACAGTGTAATATGATAGTTTACAAAAAGTGTAAGAACATACTTTACAATAAATATAAGTCCGCCGCGGTGTGAGGTTATATGAAAATATCCGCGCGGTCTGTTGAAATATTTTTTATGCGCAGACACTGTCATTATAAATAAAGAAAGCAGGCAAGGTGTGTACCCTGCCCGCTTTCTTTTATATAGGAGTTATGTAGGAGATAGATTTCAAATTCATGCTCTTTTCAGAGGTCAACACTATTTTAGCGCATTTGCCGCCGGAAGTGTGAATTTTTGCAAAAGTGATGCGATTTTGGGCGAAAACGATGTTTTTCGTGAGTTTAATTTGCCGAGGTCGCAAAACTCAATTCAAGCGGTGACCGGCAAACAGTAAAAAATAATCGTTGATGACATTTTTTATTTTTCTGTTTGCTTTTTCGACAAAATGTGGTATAATATTTGCAGGAGCGTGATTCTTTTGATAGATATACTCGTTTGCGACGACAGCGCGGAAATAGTTGAACAGGTTAAAAAACTGCTGTGCGCATGGGAAAAAGTGAACACTGTCAGCTTCAATATAGACTGCCGTCAGTCGGGAAAATTCATTCTCGAAAACAAGCACAAATATGACATTGCTTTTATTGATATCGAGATGCCGGAAATGAGCGGACTCGAGCTCGCCGTTGAGCTCAAGAAGCAGAATCCAGATGTGCTGATTATCGTTCTGACCTCGTTTCAGCGATATCTCGACGACGCGATGCGCATCCATGTTTTCAGATATCTCTCGAAGCCCGTTGATGTCAATCGCTTCAACAAGAATCTCTTTGACGCTGTTCAGGAATACCGCACGCTGAGCAAGACGATAATTCTCGAAACACACGACATTGTCAAAAAGATAAAGACAAAAGACATTCTCTATATCGAAAACAGGCGCTACGGCGCACTGCTCGTGACGAAAGACGCCGAATATGCGACGGGAGTCAGGCTAAAGGACTGGATAGCAAAGACCGGTCAGCCGGACTGCTTTGTTTATTCCCACGCGAGCTACATAGTCAATCTGCAAAACGTCATCGACTTTTCAAAAGACAGCGTCACGCTCAGAAAAGGCGACGGCGAAACGGTAAGCGTATATATGTCCCAGCGCAAATACCCCGCCTTCAGAAAGGCATTTTTTAACTTTGCGGGAGGTATATGATGGACACTGTGTGTAAATTGATTGCCTGCGCTTTCGGACAATTTGCCGCGTACTGCTATTTTTCAAGGCGGTTTGAAACAAAATGTCCGATTGCCGCAGTCTGCGGATTTTTTGCGGCGGCTGCTGCCGTACAATTCGCCGTAAGCTTCGCGGGGCTTGCCGCGCTCAATATAGCCTTGCTTTTTATAAGCAATCTCTGCGCCGCGCTCATAATATACCGAGCGGGCATAAAGCAGTCGCTGATCCATTGCTTACTGCTCGAAGTGCTTGCCGCGATGTCAGCGTTTATAATAATGTTCGGTCTGCCGAAAATCATCGGTCACGAGCCGCCCGGAAACGGAATGATATTGCTCGGAATTTCTTCGAGCGCGCTGTATTTTACATTTTCATATGCAGTGTCAAGGCACAAAGACGACATGATCGTCTATTCGGTGCTGGTGTCCATGCTCTCTTTGGTCTGCGCCGCGATGATCGCGGGCTTTGCATTTTTCCCGGGGAGCAATCTGGTTTTTACACTGATATCGGTCATTCTTCCGCTGGCGATATCCGCAGTTTGCATGGCGCACAGAAAATTGGTCTGCAAAATCTCGAACTCCACCGAATCGCTTCTCGAAGAACAGCGACAGAAGCTGAACGCGGAATACTATGCGGAGCTTGAGCATCAATACGACCTGCGCGACATTATTATCCACGACATAAAGGGACATCTCCGCACGATAAAACAGCTCTCGCAAAACGGAGAAAACGACCGCATAAACAGCTACATTGACTCAATATACAACAGCGGCGCGATGGGCGCGGTGAAGCAGTTCAGCAGCAACAAGCTCGCGAATGTTATAATCAGCAGATACGCGCATCTGTGCGCAAATTCGGAGATAAAATTCAACTGCGATGTGCGCAGCATCGATTTTTCTTTTCTTTCGGACAGCGACCTCACAATATTACTCGACAACATCCTCAACGGGGCATACAAATCCGCCGAAAAATCAGAAGAGCGCTTTATCGACATGAGCATCGGCAGCTTCAACGAGGCATATGTCGTGCTCAACGTCCGCCACAGCGTGGACGGCTCGCCGGACATAAAGAACAGCGAGAGGGCGGCGCGCATAAGCAAGATAATTCAAAAATACGGCGGACAGGCATCGTTCGACTGCGCGGACGAGAGAATATTCACTGCGAAGATAATGTTCAAGTCGTCGGTTGTCAAAAAATAAGGCTGCTCGCATTCAACACTCGCATGAGTACCTATAAAAAAGAGAACCCCGGTCAGTGCAGAATCAAATGCACTGACCGGGGTTTATTATAATTTTTATACTTTTTCAAGCTTGGCGTAGTTCGCCATTATCTTCTTTGTGCCGACTTTTTCAAAGGCTATCTCGAGCATGGTATCGTTCGCCATTTTCTGCATACTGAGTATCACGCCCGTGCCGTATGCCTTATGCTTGACTGTCTCGCCGACGGAATAGCTCTGCGCCGCGGCGGCGGGCTTTTTCGCGCCCGCGCCGGAGAAGCCAGACGAAGCGGAGAAGCTGTAAGCGGGCTTCGACGGGATTGAATTCGACACTCTTGCGGGTGACTGCGATGAAATCTTTGAAAATCCTCTCGACGAGCTTCCCTGCCCTGCGGAACGCTGCTGCGGGATGCCGTGGGTCTGATAAGACATCGGTCTTGCGCCCTTTTTATCGAGCAGCTCCTCGGGTATCTCTTCAACGAATCTCGACGGGCGGTTGCGGTTCGTCATGCCGTAGAGCATTCGCGTTGATGCGCTGGAGATATAAAGTTTCTTCTTCGCGCGCGTTATCGCGACATAGGCGAGTCTGCGCTCCTCCTCGATATTCTCCGGCTCATAGAGTATCGTCTGCATTCCTGGGAATATTCCCTCCTCCATGCCGACGATAAACACATTCGGGAATTCGAGTCCCTTGGCGGAGTGTATCGTCATCATAACGACCGCCTGGGTCTGGGCGTTGTAGTTATCTATATCCGTGAGCAGCGCGGTCTCCTGCAGGAAGCCGTTGAGGTCGCCCTCGGGGTTTTCCTCGCAGTAGCGGCGTATGTTGTTTCCGAGCTCCGCCAAGTTTGCCACGCGCTCCTGATATTTCTCGGGCTCGTTGGCGAGCGAGAGCGTATAGCCCGTCTCGTCGAGTATCACGCCGAGCAGATCGGCGAGGGGCATAATCTCCATCTTCTCGCGGAACGAGTCGATGAGCTTGCCGAACGCCATGAGCTTTGAAGCAGCACGCGAAAGCTTCGCATACTGATCCGCCGAGCATATGACCTCAAACGGCTCAATGCCGAGTCCGTTCGCTATCTCAAAAACAGCATTGAGCGAAGTCTCGCCGATTCCGCGTTTGGGCTCGTTGATTATTCTTCTGAGCCTTATCTCGTCCGCCGTGTTGTTGACGACATGGAGATACGCCATGGCGTCCTTTATCTCCTTGCGGTCGTAGAATCTGTGGCCGCCGATCATTCTGTACGGTATACCGCTTCTGATAAACGACTGCTCGATAAGGTTCGACTGCGCGTTCATTCTGTAGAGCACCGCGTGGTCGTTCCACTCCTCGCCGTCGGCGACATTGGAGACAATCGTATCGGCAACATGGCGGCTCTCCGCCATCTCGTCTTCGGCGACATAGAACTCAATTTTTGCGCCCTGCCCGTTATCTGTCCAAAGATTTTTGCCCTTTCGCTGTTCGTTGTTCGCGATAACGGCGTTGGCGGCATCGAGTATCGTCTGAGTCGAGCGGTAGTTCTGCTCGAGGCGGATGACCTTTGCATTTTTATACTGCTTTTCAAAGCTAAGGATGTTTTCGATGGTAGCGCCGCGGAAGCGATAGATACTCTGATCGTCATCGCCGACGACGCATATATTCTCGTGCCCCGCCGCGAGAAGTGCAGTGAGCACATACTGCGCGTGGTTCGTATCCTGATACTCATCGACCATTATGTATTTGAAGCGGTTCTGATAGTATTCGCGGGTCTCCTTGTTCGTTTTGAGGAGCTTCACCATGTTGACTATCAGATCGTCAAAGTCCATGGCGTCCGCCGCCTTGAGGAACTTCTGATATTCCTCATAGACCTCGCCTATCTTCTTCAGGCGTATATCCGCCTGGTTCGTCGAAATGAACTCGGCGGGGGTAATCAGCTCGTCCTTGGCGCGGCTTATCTCGGCGAGCACGGACTTGACGGGAATCATCTTCTCGTCATATCCGAGGCGCTTTATGCACTCCTTGGCGGCGCGTTTGGAGTCGTCGGAGTCGTAGATAGTGAAATTATGCGTATAGCCTATCTCGTCAGCGTGGCGGCGCAGAATCTTGGCGCAGGTCGAGTGGAATGTGCTCGCCCAGACATCGTTGCCGTCTTCGCCGAGAGCCTTGCAGATACGCTCCTTGAGCTCGCCTGCAGCTTTATTTGTGAAGGTTATCGCGAGAATCTGCCACGGCTTCGCGGGACGGACGCTCAAAAGATCCTCCGCCTCGAAAAGGCTCGTGTCGCCTGCGAGATAATTTTCAAGCAGCGCCTCGTCGCCCTCGCGTATCGGGCGGGAAAAGTCGGAGGAATAATAAGCCTCGCCGTATTTGACGAGGTTTACGATACGGTTGACGAGCACGGTGGTTTTTCCGCTGCCCGCTCCCGCAAGTACCAAAAGCGGTCCTTTGGTAGAAAGGACCGCTTCAAGCTGCATATCATTCATCCGACTGAAGTCTTTTTCGATTATCTGCTGTCTTAAAGAAATCAGTTTTTCTATGCTCATATTACACCTTTATATGGAGATTTCGTGCGCAAGCTCATAGTCTTTCATATCTATGGTCTTGGTCATTTTGAGAGCCTCGAAGATATCGAAATCGACTATCTTGTTGTCTCTTATGCCAACAACTCTGTTGCCTATGCCCTGAGTGAGCAGGTCAACGGCGCGCGAGCCCATCTGGCTTGCCATTATCCTGTCTCTCGCAGTCGGCGAGCCGCCGCGCTGGACATGACCGAGAATGGTTGCTCTCGACTCGACGCCGGTCTCGGCTTCGATTTTCTTTGCTATCTCAGCGGTTCCGCCGACACCCTCGGCAACGATAACTATAAAGTGCTTCTTGCCGGTCTTCTGGAACTCGCGGATGCGCGCAATAACATCGCGCTCGATATCGTACTCGACCTCGGGCACGATTATCGACGTTGCGCCGACAGCGATGCCCGCTTCAAGTGCGAGATAACCTGCGCCGCGTCCCATGACCTCGACGACCGTGCAGCGGTCGTGAGACTCGGAAGTGTCGCGGATGCGGTCGACCATCTGAACGATGGTGTTAAGGCAGGTGTCATAACCTATTGTATAATCGGTGCAGGAGATATCGTTGTCGATAGTTCCGGGCAGTCCGATGCACGGAATGCCGCGCAGAGAAAGATCCCTTGCGCCTCTGAACGAGCCGTCGCCGCCGATGATGACCATGCCGTCGATGCCGAACTTTTTGCAGGTTGCAACGGCTTTCTGAAGTCCCTCTTCGGTCTTGAACTCGGGGCATCTTGCGGAATAGAGAATCGTGCCGCCTCTCGTGATTATATCGGACACGGAGCGGAGGTTCATCTCATGTATATCGCCGTTTATAAGTCCGGTGTATCCTCTGTCAACACCGTAAACTTTGATACCTCTCTGACAGGCCGTACGCACGACTGCGCGTACAGCGGGATTCATACCCGGCGCGTCTCCGCCGCTTGTAAGCACTGCTATGCTCTTCATCGTCATTCCTCCGTCGTTGTTTATGATCTTATTCCTGTTAATTAGTAAACACTGTTTTTATATAATACACTTTTATCGAATCAAAGTCAAATAAAAATACACTTTTTCTGCAAAATTAAGCTTTTTCTTTGCATTTTACCGCATTTTTTCGTTTTATGAGGTCGCAAATTGCAATATATGCAAAAGCGATCGCCGTTGTTATCAGGGCAACTATTAAAAATGCCCGTTTTCCGCTGTGCAGTCCGAAGCGCAGCACGAGAATCATATAGACATAAAGATGCATGAAATATATTATCATGCTCGCGCGTCTGAGTATTTTTCTGTCCGAAACATACGGCACTTTCACGGATATTATTATTCCGAAAAGTCCGACGGCGCAGAGAATAACAAAAAATCCGGTATATTTGTTGAACGCCACGCACCCGGCGAAGCCGCAGAGAGTGATCAAAACATCCGCCCACACTGGTATTTTTATTTTCGTGAGCAGCATGCCGAACGAAATATAGAACAGACCGCGGAACACCTTTCCGTTGCCGGTAGTCGCCCACATGAGCTTTCTGATAAAGTTTATCGCGGGCGAGATATCGTTCGTCGTGCCGGAGAGCATATCGAGAGCCGCTCCGCAGAGAATGAACACAAGTCCGAGCGCGGTTATTGCCCAGGGGTTGACTTTTATTTTTAAGAGAAGATAAATAATCCCGAGCGCATATATTGCCGAGATCATATACCAGAGCATCCACGAACCGTAATGTTCGCCGCTGAAAACGAGTCCTTTTATATATCTTATCGCCGCTTCGCGAACGCCGAAACCCGAGCGCCTGTAATCGAATATCGCAAGGGGCAGATAAGCGAGCGACCAAAGCAGATAGAGCTTGAGCATTTTGAAAAACGCATGGGCGACCTTCGGAAGATTATCCTTTGCCGTAAGCGGCCATTCCATACGCCCGGCGAGCAGATAGCCCGACGCCATGAAGAAACAGGGCACGGCGCAGTAGATAAAATTCAGATACACCGTATTGAACGCTCCGGTGCCAAAAAGATTCCACGGCGTCGTATGTATCGCGACGACCATATACGCCCCGAGGAACTTGCAGATGTCTATTGTCAGGCTGTTGCTTTTCTGCGGGTTTATATTCTTCATTTTCACTGTCCTCCCTGCCTGTCATCGATATAAATAACATTCTCTTCGCCGAGGATCCGCCTGAGCTCCTTGAGCATTGGCGCGTTGACATCCGCGTTGTGAGAATATGGCTGACGGATATATTTTTTCGTGTCGCAATAGTAAAAATATACTGTATTATTGCCGTCAAAGAAGTCGAGAACTCTCTGAACCCGCTCGATCTCGGGACAATTTTCACCCGCAAAGCGCAGGAAGAGTCCGGGCGTTTTTGCGGCCTTTTTCTGCGGCTGAGCGACAGCATTTGAAGCCTGTCTCACCTGCTCGGAGACTTTTCTCTTCGCGTCCGCGGGCGGACACGGCTCCGCCGACTCGCAGACGAGCTTTGCTTCCTCGTCCTCGCGCACGCTGAGTCTGCCGTGGATAAGAATTACATTGCCCTCGGTAAAGAGCTGAGTCTGGCGCTCATATATTTTCGGGAACACTATGACTTCTATTGAGCCGAACACATCCTCCGCCGTTATAAAAGCCATTGTTGTGTTATTTTTTGTTATCTTTTTTCTGACATTCGTTATTATGCAGAGAAGATCAACGCGCGACTCATCTTTATATATGCCGCCGACCTCATCGGCGTTACGGAGATCCGCCGTATTGGCGCAGCCGAGGCGCTCGGCGAGCTGTTCGTATTCCGCCATGGGGTGACCCATGAGGTAGAGTCCGGTCATCTCTTTTTCGAGTCTTAGCAATTCGCGCTTGTCCATCTCTTCGAGGGTCGGCATTCTATATTCGCCCTGCGGCGCTTCGCTCGGGGCGGCATCGAAGAAGCCGAGCTGACCGTCGATATTGCGGCGGCGGTCGTTCTCGAGCTGAGCCGATATCTCCGGGAAAGCGTAGAGCATCTGGCGGCGGTTCGCGCCGAGTCCGTCGAGCGCGCCGCATTTTATGAGGCTCTCGACCGCGCGTTTGTTGAACTCCTTATCCTGCATACGCTTACAGAACGAATAGAAGGATTTGAACTCCCCACCTGTTTCGCGCTCGCGTTCAATCTCTCTTATAAAGCCCGCGCCGACATTTCTCACGGCGAGCAGACCGAAATATATCTTTCCGTCCTTTGGCGTGAAACGCTCGGAGCTGACATTGACATGGGGCGGCACAACCTCGATACCGAGGCGCGAGCACTCCGCGATATATTCGGCAACTTTCGGCGTATCATCGAGCACACTGCTGATGAGAGCCGCCATGAACTCGCAGGGATAATGGCACTTGAGCCACGCCGTTGTATAGGCAACAAAGGCATAGGCGGCGGCGTGGGATTTGTTGAACGCATAGGACGCGAATGAGGACATATCATTAAAGATATCATTCGCGGTCTTTTCGTCAACTCCGCGCTTCACCGCGCCCTCGCACTCGACCGTACCGTCCTCATTGACGAGTCCGTATATGAAATTATGGCGTTCGCGCTCCATGACATCGTGCTTCTTTTTCGACATGGCGCGGCGGACGATATCGGCGCGGCCGTAGGAATAGCCCGCGAGGGTGCGGAATATCTCCATGACCTGCTCCTGATAAATCATACAGCCGTAGGTGACCTTGAGTATACCCTCGAGCATCGGGGTCTTGTAGCGTATTTTTGACGGGTCGTGGCGGTTCGCGATATATGTAGGTATCGAGTCCATGGGACCCGGTCTATAGAGCGAGATAACAGCTATCAGATCTTCTATGCTCTGCGGCTTGAGACCCATGAGCACACTGCGCATACCCGCGGATTCAAACTGAAACACGCCCTCCGTCTTGCCGGACGAGAGCATTTTGAACACTTCCTCGTCCTCGTAATCTATCATATCCTCGGAGAAATCCGGGATGCGTTTTTTTATACTGCGCTTTGCATAGTCTATAACAGTCAAAGTTCGCAGACCGAGGAAATCTATCTTAAGAAGTCCGAGCTCCTCGAGGGTGGTCATGGTAAACTGCGTGACTATCGACTCGTCGTTTCGCGCGAGGGGCACATAACTCTCGACCGTGTCGCGGGTTATAACTACGCCCGCCGCATGGGTCGAGGCATGGCGCGGCATACCCTCGACTTTGCGCGAGAGGTCGATAAGTCTGCGGACATTCTCGTCGTTTTCATAGAGGGCGCGGAGATCTGACGATTTGAGTGCCTTGTCTATCGTTATGCCGAGTTCGCGCGGGATGAGCTTCGCGACGGTATCGACATCGTTATAAGGCATACCGAGCACTCTTCCGACATCGCGCACTGCGGCGCGCGCAGCCATGGTGCCGAAGGTCACTATCTGCGCGACATGGTCGGAGCCGTATTTTTCAATAACATAGTCTATAACTTCGCTTCGGCGTTCGTAGCAGAAATCGACATCGAAATCGGGCATGCTGACGCGCTCGGGATTGAGGAATCGCTCGAACAGCAGGCTGTATTTCATCGGGTCGATGCCGGTTATACCGATAGCATAGGCGGTTATACTGCCCGCTCCCGAACCTCTGCCGGGGCCCACGGGGATATTGCGGCTTCGCGCATGATTTATGAAATCGTGGACTATCAGATAATAGTCGACATAGCCCATTCTGCTGATAACCGAGAGCTCATAGTCGAGGCGCTTCTGATACTCCTCCGGGATATTCTCGCCGTAGCGGCGGCGCATCCCCTTCTGCGCCATATTTTTAAGATATTCAAAATGATCCTGATTGCCCGGCACTTCAAAATGCGGGAGCTTTGTTTTGCCGAACTCGAACTCGACATTGCAGCGTTCTGCTATCTCCGAAGTCCGCTCGACCGCGTCGGGGTACTCCGGGAAGAGCGAGAGCATCTCCTGCTCGCTTTTCAAATAGAACTCCTGAGTCTGGAACTCCATGCCCGTATCCTCGCCGAGGGTATGGTTCGTCTGGATGCAAATGAGCACCTGCTGCATCTCGGCATCCTCTTTGGAGATATAGTGGACATCGTTCGTGGCGACGAGCGGAATCCCCGTCTCCCTCGACAGCTGGGCGAGCATCGGGATTATACGCCTCTGCTCGGGCAGGCCGTGATCCTGAATCTCGAGGAAGAAGTTGTTTTCGCCCATAACGGAGCGATACCAGAGGGCTTTTTTCTTCGCGCCCTCGTAGTCGCCGCTGAGCAGGGCGCGCGGGATTTCGCCCGCGAGGCACGCAGAAAGTGCAATAAGACCCTCGTGATATTTTTCGAGGAGCTCACGGTCTATTCGCGGTTTTGTATAAAAGCCCGTGACGAATCCCTCCGACACAAGCTTTATCAGATTCTTATATCCTGTTTCATTTTCGCAGAGCAGTATCAGATGATAGCGCTCGGAGTCGAGGGCGTGGACTTTGTCAAAGCGGGTGCGCGCCGCCATATACACCTCGCAACCGATTATCGGCTTTATCCCGCGCTTTTTCGCCGCGCGGTAAAAGTCGATGACGCCGTACATAACACCGTGGTCGGTCACGGCAACGCTCGTCTGACCGAGGCGCTGCACTTCGTCCATAAGCTGCTCGATGCGGCACGCGCCGTCAAGCAGGCTGTATTCGGTATGAAGATGAAGGTGTGTAAATGACATAGCTCTTCTCCGCGGGGTCAGCCCCCTATGCCGCCGGCGATTTCAACGAGGCGTTTGAGCCTGTGATTGACACCCGAGCGCGTGAGCGGCGGATCAGTCATATCCGCAAGCTCGCTCAGACTCACTTCGGGGTTGTCCCGCCTCAGCTTCGCCATTTCGGCGAGCGGCGCGGGCAGACTCTCGAGTCCGACGGTTCTTTCTATTTTTTCTATCGCTTCAACCTGCACTATCGCGGCATCGACAGTGCGGCTCAAATTGGCATTTTCAAAATTGACGCGCCTGTTGACATGGTTGACCATATCTTTATGCATCTTGATTCCCATAAGTTCGAGCGTCGAGTTCATCGCGCCGACGAGAGTCAAGAACTCCTCTATCTTCTCGCTGACTTTGAAATAGACGATATGGCTCGACTTTCTCTTGACATATTTCGGGGCAAAGCCGACCTCGTCAAGCAGCTGAATCAAATCGTTGCAAAGCTTTTTATACGAGACGGAAAACTCAAGATGATAGTTTTTTTCGGGCGAGCTTATTGTTCCGCAGGCGATGAAAACGCCGCGCAAAAACGCGCCGAAGCAGCAGTCTTCGGGGAGGTTCGCCCTGTTGATGCGCAAAGAAATGTCGCTTTCGCTGTGGCCGAAAAACTCGAGGATTCGTTTTCTGTCCGCTTCGTCGGCAACAGAAACCGTGTATTTTGACACGCCCGACGAGACGGACGGAGTAATATCAAAAAGCTCTTTTATAACATCGCAGTAGAGCTTCGCGATATTCTCGTTCTCGGTGACAAAGGATATCTCGGAGACGGAAAACATTCTGCCGAAGAGCAGCATTCCGTAGGCTCTTGCCTGCGCGCAGCAATCCGAAAGCACAGGCACCTGCGCGAGCTCCTGCTTGACATCCGATGAGAACGACACGGTTTTTCCTCCTATTTTTTCATATCGCGGTGCTGAACGGTCGCGATGCAGCCGATTTTTTCAAGATGAGCTTTCAATAATTCCGCAAAGACGACCGAGCGGTGTCTGCCACCGGTGCAACCGACGGAAATGACCAGCTGGCTCTTGCCCTCTTTGCGATAAAGCGGGATAAGATAATCGAGCAGGTCGCAGAGCTTCGCTTCGAGTCCCCTCGCCTCGTCCCACTTGAGCACATAGTCCCTGACGGGGTCTTCAAGCCCGGTGTGCTGTTTTAGCTCCTCGACATAAAAAGGATTCGGCAGACAGCGCACATCGAACATCAGATCGGAATCGTTCGGGATGCCGTATTTGAAGCCGAAAGACACGCAGTGAACTTTGAGAGCGTTGCCGGGATTGTCAAGAAACATCTCGCAGATGCGGTTCTTGCAATCTGTCGGGGTCATATGCGAGCTGTCGATAACATAGTCGGCGATGCTCTTCGCGGGTTCGAGAATGCTGCGCTCTGCGGCGAGGGCATCGTTTATCGAGCCGTTATATTTATCGAGCAGAGGGTGCTTGCGCCTTGTCTCTTTATAGCGGCGGATAAGCACATCGTCGGAGGCATCGATAAACAGAAGCTTTGTGTCGCACTTGAGCTCCTTGAGCTCGACGATGGCGTTGAACAGATCGCCGAACGACGCGCCGACGCGGATATCGGTAACAATGGCGACCTTTTCTCTTTTTTCGCGGGAATTGAGCAGAAGCTGCGCGAAGGTCGGCATAAGCTTCGGCGGCATATTATCCACGCAGAAATAGCCTATGTCTTCAAGCGCATCAACAACTCTTGATTTTCCTGCACCGGACAGTCCGGTGACGATGGTGATCTCCATTTTATTTTCTCCTATAAAATCAGCCGATGAGTCTGATCTCCGTTTCGAGCGTTACGCCTGTCTGAGCCTTGACGCGCGCCTGGACGTGCTTAATAAGGCTGAGAATATCGGACGCGGTAGCGCCGCCGCGGTTGATTATGAATCCCGCATGCTTCTCGCTGACCTGCGCGCCGCCGACGCTGACGCCCTTGAGTCCGCACTGTTCAATGAGTGCGCCCGCAAAATGACCCTCGGGGCGCTTGAATGTGCTGCCCGCGCTGGGATATTCAAGCGGCTGCTTATCCCTGCGGCGGGAAATGATATCGTGCATGGTATTTTTTATCTGCTCCGGGTCGCCGGGAGTCAGGCGAACGGAGGCGGCGGTTATGACAAGGCCGCTGTCCTCATATGCGCTGTGGCGATAAGAGAGCTGCATAGCCTCATTGTCAAGCTCGCCGGCAGTTCCGTCTGGCGAAACATATTCGCTGTTTATGAGCACATCCTTCATCTCGCCGCCGTAAGCTCCTGCGTTCATGAACACCGCGCCGCCGACGGTTCCGGGTATGCCATAGGCAAACTCGAGACCCGAGAGCGAATTTTCGAGCGCAAAGGAGCAAAGCTGAGCGAGGCTCGCGCCGCTCTGGGCGCGAACGGTGTTTTCATCGGTCAGGGTTATTCCGCACTGCTTGCCGGTGAATATAACGGCGCCCTTTATGCCCTTGTCGCTGACGAGGACATTGCTGCCCTTACCGAGGACGAACACCGGGATATCCTCTTTTTCGCAGAAGCGGACAAGCCTGGCGGTCTGCCCGGCGTCCTCGGGAGAGAGGAACAGCTCAGCGGGGCCGCCGACTTTAAAACTCGTATAATTTTTCATTGACACTCCGCGCTCGGCACTGCATTCGAGTGAGAGGGCGTATTTTTCCAACGCTTCGATATTATTCATAATATCTCCAATATGTCGGCCGCACTGGCGGCGTTTATTTATCTGTCGAGCAGAGCGGCGCCGATGAGTCCGGCGTCGTTGCCGAGTTCGGCAGAGATTATCTGAGTCTGAACCTTTGCATGGATGCTGTATCTCTCACGCTCGACCATCTTTCTCAGCGGAACGAGCAGGTTCTCTTTTTCATGGCCGATGCCGCCGCCGATGCAGATCATATCGGGCTGAAGGGCATTGACGACATTCGTTATGCCGGCTGCGAGATAGAAAATATACTGGTTGACGACTTTTTTAGCAGTCTCGTCGCCTGCACGCATGGCATCAAAAGAAGTTCTGCCGTTGACGCGGCTGATATCATTACCGACGAGATCCCACATGGCGGTATAGGGATCGTGGCGCATGGCATCTTTAGTCTGGCGGATAAGCGCGGTGGCAGAAGAATAGCTCTCCCAGCAGCCTCTGCGTCCGCAGGTGCAGGGCTCGCCGTCCGCGACGATGACCATATGACCCATCTCGCCCGCGGCGTCGTTGACACCGGTGACTATCTTGCCGTCTATGACAATGCCGCTGCCGACTCCGGTTCCGAGAGTGATGGCGACAAAGCTGTTGACTCCCTTGCCTGCGCCCGCCTTTGCTTCGCCGAGTGCGGCGCAGTTCGCGTCGTTGTCGAGATAGATAGTCTTCTTGAGTCTCGACTCAAGAATATCACGCGCGGGAACATTATCGAAAGCGAGGTTATTCGCATATTCGATAACGCCGTTCTTCTTGTTGACCGAACCGGGGGTTCCGATACCTACGCTGACAACATCGTTCATGGTGATGCCCGCATCTATAACAGCAGCCTCGACAGCCTTGGCAACATCTTCAAGAATGGCTTCCGCCGCGCGGGGGCAATTTGTCTTGAGCTTGCCTCTGCCGATGATTTTCATTTCTTCATTGATGACGCCGGCAACGATATTCGTGCCGCCGAGATCGACTCCTACTCTGTACATTTTTTTACCTCCATACAGACAGTTTCTCTTTCCCTGTCTTTTTATATCAGAAATCATGCCAGACTTCAAGTTCCTTCTTCTCGGGAACTATATCATCCGTCATGCCGAGCGAATGCAGCAGCTCGCGCGCCGCATTATAGCCCATTTTCTTTTGCCTGTTATTCATCGCCGCCGCTTCGATTATTATCGAAAGGTTTCGTCCGGGTTTGACGGGGACGACGGTCAGCGGAATATTTATGCCGAGTATCTCGACATACTCGTTATCGAGGCCGAGGCGGTCATAGACCTTTTCGTTATCCCACGGCTCGAGCTGGACGACCATATCGATTTTCTCGGTCATTTTGACAGCGCCCATACCGAATATCCTGCGGGCGTTTATTATGCCGACGCCGCGCAGCTCGATAAAGTGACGTATATTATCCGGCGCACTGCCGACGAGCGTTCTCGAAGAAACGCGGCGAATCTCGACCGCGTCATCCGCTATCAGTCGGTGACCGCGCTTTATAAGCTCAAGGGCAGTCTCGCTCTTGCCGACGCCGCTGTCACCGAGGATCAGGACACCCTCGCCGCTGACTTCGACAAGCACGCCGTGGCGCGTGATGCGCTGGGCGAGCTCGACGCCCAGATATGATATAAGAGTTGACATACAGCCGGAAGTGGAATCCGGGCTTGTCAGGATCGGCACAGAATATTTCTGCGCATATTCGCGCAGCTTATCCGGGCACTCGAGCGAACGGGTGATAACAACGGCGACGGGCTCGGTCGCCATCAGCCGCTCCATGCTCGCCGCGGCGGCATCCTCATCGAGGCTCGAAATATAGTTCATCTCGGCGAGGCCGAGGAACTGGATACGCTCGGCATCGAAATACGCGCTGTAGCCTGCGAGCATAAGCCCAGGGCGGTTGACATCCTGCGATGTGACATAGACATCCTCGACGGGCTTGGGCGCATAAAGTATCCCGAGTGAATTATCTTCCACTACTTTTTTGAGTGAAACGGAATATTTACCCATACTTCTCTCCTGTAGTTCTCCAATTCAAGAAATGATAGTGCATACGAATTATATTATAATAGATTTGGGCAAAAGTTCCAATACCTTTTTGACTTTTTTTGAAGTTTTGGGAAGCTTTTTTTAATATTTTCAGCGGGACGGCAGAAGGATTTGAAGAACGGGAAAAATGGAGCGGAGCAGAAGCGATATTGAAAAGATTTTGTTGCGCTCATGCGGCATCGGGTCATCGAGGTCGCCGCGCCATACAAAGGCTGATTAATTTGTTTGGTTCACAGAGAAAGCGAGCCGGAAGAGAAACTCTCTCCCGGCCGATATCCGTTTCTATGTTAGACGTCCGTTTCTCTGATTCCGAGGCTGACGGAAAGAGCCTGATCCACCCTGCCCATATCCGCACCGCCTAGCGCGCCCATTTTTTCCTTAAGACGCTTTTTGTCGAGCGTGCGCACCTGCTCGAGCAGGACTATCGAATCCTTGGCAAGTCCGCAGCCGTCCGCATTGACTCTTATATGAGTGGGAAGGTTGGTCTTATACTTCTGGCTGGTTATCGCCGCGGCTATGACCGTCGGGCTGAAGCGATTGCCGACATCGTTCTGAACTATCAGCACGGGTCTTATCCCGCCCTGCTCGGAGCCGACGACGGGACTCAGATCAGCGTAGTATATATCTCCCCGTTTTACTGTCATTTTTAATCACTCTCCGTTTTTATTGTCCGGCAAGAGTATTTTTGCCTGACAAAAGCGCGATTAAACATTAACTTGTTATTCGGGGAGCAAAAATTTCAAGTCAGTCCATTATATGTCCTGTTTTTATTTGGGTGAGACATTGCGAAACTCCGCAGTCAGCAGGGCTTTCGGTATTTCGAGGCTCTGCGGCAAGCCGTTATCGCCGCGGCGCAGAGTGAAATCCACGCCCGAGACGGTGCCTTTCGTCTCCCACGCGTCGCCCATATGTACGGTCTGTGTATTCGCCGTGTCGGACGAAGTTTTGAGCGTTTTTGTTATCAGCTCGCCCACTCCGCTCTGCGGCAGGGATGAGAGATCCGCAGAAAAAGTCAGATTGCCGTAGCTGAATGTGCAGGTCGAGCCGCTGAGCTTCACTTTCAGGCCGCGAACGGTTGCCGGGGATGTGAACTCAAGCTGAGCTTCGGTGAGCGAAGTCTGATCGTACTTTGCCTCATACTCGCGCTCGCCGTTTATGATATACAAGTCGGCTGTGAACGCAGTCGGGATATCCGGCGGCCGGTCTTTGCTGTTTTTCAAAGGTGCGTTTTTGCATCCGAAGAGAGACAAAACAAGCAGCAAGCTTAAGATAAACGGAAAAATTCGTTTCAAGCTATCACTCCAATTGCCCGTTACCTCTCCAGGGTTCGCAGCACGCGCGGCAGAGCGGCTATGCAGTCGGAGGCGAGCATCGACGAGAGCGACAGTTCGCGCGCCGCGGCATCTCCGGCGGCACCGTGGATATATGCGCCGAGCACCGCCGCATCAAGCGGATACACGCCCTGAGCGAGGAGCGCTAAAATAATGCCCGAGAGCATATCTCCGCTGCCGCCCTTTGCCATACCCTGATTGCCGGTGACGTTGATATATGCGTCACGCCTGCCCGCGCCGGCTATCACCGTGCTCGCGCCCTTGAGCAGGAGCACAACGCCGTATTCATCGGCGAAGCGGCGGGCGACATTCACCCGGTCGCGCTCGATATCGGCGATGCTCATGCCGGTAAGGCGGGACATCTCGCCGGGGTGCGGAGTGAGAATAACGGGAGCTTTGATATTTTTCAGTATATCTATATTTGCGGCGAGCGCATTTATGCCGTCGGCATCTATAATCATGGGCTTTGTGCAGTTCTGCACGAGCGCCGAGACGAGTTCTTTCGTATGGAGATTGAGTCCGAGACCGCATCCGACGAGCACAGCCGAGGATTTTTCAGCCTGTTCGAGCAGCGCGGGTATCGCGCCGGACGAGAACGTTCCTGCTTCGTTTGACGGCAGGGGCAAAAGCAATGATTCTGTGAGCTTCGGGGCTATTGCGCTATAGGCAGCATCGGGAAATGCAGCAGTTACAAGACCCGCTCCGCATCTAAGCGTCGACGAGGCGGCAAGCACCGCCGCACCCTGCATATTGCGGCTGCCGCAGATGCTCAAAGCGCGCCCGAATGTGCCTTTGTTTGCCATAAGGTCACGGCGCGGGAATATCTTTTTCGCCTGGGCGGGAGTCAGTACGGCGAGGGTATCGTCCTCAATGCCGTCGATTATATCGTCATCGATGCCTATTGCGACGGTTATTATTTCGCCGCAGAGCACGCACGCGGGTTTTAATATGTGGACGGGCTTCATACACGACACGGCTATTGTGATATCCGCTTTTATGCAGCTGCCCGGCACATCGCCGTTGTTGCTCTCGAGTCCGCTCGGGACATCGATTGAAACGACTTTTGCGGGCGAAGCGTTGACAGCCTCAAAGACCACTCTCACCCGCTCGTCCTCTCTGTATTTATAGCCCGTGCCGAACACGGCATCGACTATCACGGCAGCAGATTCGATTGAATTTTTAGCGTTTTCCTCTCCCCAGAAGAACTCCGGGACGAGCCCTGTTTCGACAGCCTTTTCGCGCATGAGTATCGAGTCCTCGGCGGTAGGCTCGCCGAACGCCTCGACAACGGCAACATTGAAGCCTGCGAGGGCGAGCTTGCGTGCGATAACAAAGCCGTCGCCGCCGTTTTTGCCCTTTCCGCAGAGGACGCATATGAGCCCGCGCGACTGCTCAAGAGATGCAAATCGCTCTCTTACAGCACGCGCGCACGCGCTGCCGGCGTTTTCCATAAGGCGGGTGAAGCTCATTCCCCTGTTGACCTGTGCCTGTTCGGCAGAGAACATCTGCGATGAAGTCAGAACTTTCATTTTGCCGCCTCCACATAAGCTTTTTCATAGCGCTCACTGCGGGTATTCCGCGCGAAGATAAAACAAATATCCATAATATTCCTCACTTTTATAAAACAAGGGACTGCCGCGCGGGCAGTCCCCGATTATCATTTTGCGTCGATAACTACTTTTCCGTCCTCGACAAGAGCGCGGACTTCGCTCAGCGGAGACGAAGCGTGGTCAACAATAGCGTTGGCTATCTTATCCTCAACCTGCCGCCTGATATTGTTCCGCAGGTCGCGCGCTCCGCGCAGACCGCCCTCGGACATCGAGGCGATAAGCTTCGGCACGCTTTCATCCCAGGTGAACTCTATGCCCTTGTCGCGCAGAGGCTCGACAAGCTCGGTGAGCATGAGATTCGATATCTGCTCAAGATTCTCCGGGGTCAGGTCGTTGAAGACGACTATCTCGTCAACTCTGCCGATAAACTCCGGGCGCAGGAACTCTCTGAGTGCCTTGAGCGCCTTTTCTTTATTGGCGTCGTTCTGATTCTTTGCAAAGCCCATGACACCCTCGCGGCGTTCGCTGCCGGCGTTGGAGGTCATGATAATTATCGTGTTTTCAAAGCTCACGGTTCTGCCCTGCGCATCGGTTATTCTGCCCTCGTCAAGTATCTGGAGCAGGATATTCATAACATCGGGATGCGCTTTCTCTATCTCGTCGAAGAGTATAACTGAATAGGGCTTTCTGCGGACTTTTTCGGTCAGCTGACCCGCCTCGTCATAGCCGACATAGCCGGGCGGCGAGCCGATGATACGCGAGACGGAGTGTTTCTCCATGAACTCAGACATATCAAGGCGGATAAGCGTCTCGGGAGTGTTGAACAGCTCCTGAGAGAGCAATTTTACAAGCTCGGTCTTGCCGACTCCGGTCGGTCCGACGAAGATAAACGACGACGGACGGCGGCGCGGATTAATCTGCACTCTGCCGCGCTTTATCGCGGCGCAGACGAGTTCGACTGCCTCATCCTGACCGATAACCTTCGCTTTGAGATGCTGTTCCATATCGGCAAGGCGGGTAAGGTCGCTCTCCATTATCTTATTTGCGGGTATGCCTGTCCAGAGCTGGATAACTCTGGCGATGTCACTCTCCGTTACCGCATTGTCGGCGGCTAGAGGCTTCAGCGCTTCGATATCTTTCTCTTTGGCGGCGATACTGCTCTTGACTTTGAGCAGACCCTCGTAGTCGGTATTCTCGGTCTCCTCCATCATCGCCTGCTGGCGGTCGTTGAGGAGCTTGAGGTCGTCCTCGGCGGTCTCGAGATCGCTGATGCTCTTGTTTCTGAGGTTCGCGCAAGTGCACGCCTCATCGAGCAGGTCGATAGCCTTATCGGGCAGGAAGCGGTCGTTTATATAGCGCTCTGAGAGCACAACGGCTCTGTGGACGAGCGAGTCGCTTATGGTGACCTTGTGGAAATTTTCGTAATAGTCCTTGATGCCGACGAGCATCTGATAGGTCTCCTCTATCGACGGCTCCTCGACTTTTATCGGCTGAAGGCGGCGCTCAAGGGCGGCATCCTTCTCGATATATTTTCTGTATTCGGTGAAGGTCGTTGCGCCGATTATCTGTATCTCACCTCTCGAAAGGGCGGGTTTCAGGATATTGGCGGCGTTCATCGAGCCCTCCGCATCGCCTGTGCCGACGAGGTTATGCACCTCATCGATGAACAGGATTATATTGCCCTCTTTTTTGACCTCGTCTATAAGACCCTTTATGCGGCTCTCAAACTGACCTCTGAACTGAGTACCGGCGACAAGAGCGGTGAGGTCGAGCAGGTGTATCTCCTTTTTGGCAAGCTTCGCGGGAACTTCGCCGTTTGCTATGCGCAGGGCAAGTCCCTCGGCTATAGCGGTCTTGCCGACGCCGGGTTCGCCGATAAGGCAGGGGTTGTTCTTCGAGCGGCGGCAGAGGATCTGCACCGCGCGGTAAATCTCGTTATCGCGTCCGATGATGCGGTCTATTTTGCCCTCGCGAGCTTTTTCCGTGAGATCCGTGCAATAGAGCGAGAGGAACTTTCTCCCCTTTTTCTTCTTGCCTTTTTTCTTTTCGCCCGAACCCTTGGCGTTGATAGCGGGGATGCCGAACGGACCGACCTGGGGTTTGTTATCGTCGCTGTCACCCTCGTCGATCTCATCTTCGCCGTCGGAGTCCTCATCCTCTTCATCATCGTCCTGCTCGGACTGGTTCATGAAAGGAAGAGTTCCCGCGCCGCCGGGCATGAAGCCTGTTCCGTCCTCGCCGAACAGCTCATCGAACTGGTCGCTGACGGAATCTACCTCGTCCTCCGAGATGCCCATGCTCTCCATTATCTGTTTTATGGGACCTATATTCATTTCCATGGCGCATTTCATGCAGAGTCCTTCCTGCTTGGTCTCGTTGCCCTCGACCTTGGTTATGAAGAACATTGCAGGGCGTTTGCCGCACCTGGAACACATCATCTTTTTCATTTAAATAATCTCCGGGATTCTGATTTGACTTTTATCGGAACGCATATGATTAAACACCGCTGACACGGTTCATTTGCGGATTCCGATTGTTTATTTTTTGCCCTTTGCTTCCATTCTGCTCTGGTGCTTCTCTTTCACCTGTCTGTAGGTCGCGGGCATATAGCTTGCGAAAGCGACTATAGTAAGTATTGCCGAAATTATGACAAGTACCATGAGAACGGGGTCGGGCAGAGTCCAATAATTTCTGAACGCGCCTATCTCGGGGCCGAAGCCGATTATGACGAGCATAACAAGATAGAACACGAAGGTTGCGACCTTGCCGTATATCTCGGCTGCGCCGGGCTTGATGCCGCAGGCTATCATTATAGCTCCGCCGATAACCATGACCGCCTCTTTGGCGAGGAACACGAGGAATACCCAGCTGAAAGCGACCATCAGCTGATCGTTGCAGCTGCGGAAAGCTATGTAGAGCATAACTGCGATAGTTATCTGAGTCAGCTTATCTGCAACGGGATCGAGTATCTTGCCGAGCTCGCTGACCTGATTGAAGCGGCGGGCGATTTTTCCGTCAAGGAAATCGCTGATGCCGGAAAGCGCGAGCATGAGCACTGCCCAGCCGATATGACCTTTATAATAGAGCACGGCGAATGCGGGTATAAGAAAGATTCTTATAAGCGAGAGCAGATTCGGGACAGTCAGACAGCCCTTAAACAGATTTTTTACCATAGTTATCCTCCTCAAATATGTTCCTCCCTGTGCGGGGACGGAAATATCAAACCGTTATCAGCCGCGAAAATATATCGGTTGAAACGATCAAACTCACGAGTTTGGATGCGCCGACTGCCGAGGCGAACTGCGTGCCGGGCGCAAAGGACGCGGCGGCATCGAGCAGCAGGCAGGCAAACACGGCGACGAACACGCCCTTCAAAGCCCCGAAAACACCGCCAAGAGTGCGGTTGACGGAGCGGATAACGGGCAGTTCAAACAGCTTGCAGACAGCCTTGGCGGCAATCTGAAGAAAGAAATCACAGACAAAGAAAATGACGGCGAAACTCAAAACTTTGAGTACGGCGACAGCGATAGGCTTCGCGACGCTGTCGCAGATTTCGGCGGCGATATTCGACGCGCTCAGATCGACAGAGCCCGCCTTTTCGGATATCGCGGCGATATCAACGCCCATGCTCTGAGCCGCTTTGACAATGGCGGCGGGCAGAGAAGATATAACTTCCTGCACATTCTGCGAGGTGAGCTGAGCCGAGGACATACCGGGCAGCTGAGCCGCCACGGCAGTTTCAAGGCTCTTTTTTATGAACAGGTCATATATACCGCTTGCGACGGGTTCGCTCAGCCATACGGCGAGCGCAGCCGCCGCAGCGACCACGACAAGTCCTATAATAGAGCGGATAAGCCCGTTTTTGACGCCGACGAAAATGCACAGCGCAAACACTGCGACTATTAAAAAATCGACTATAAAATCCAAGACTTATCCCCCCTGTTCGCTGTTTTTTCAATTATATCACACGCTATGCACAGTGGCAAACCTTTTATTATTAAGCGGTTGTTAATTTTTTGTGATATTTGACGCATATTGCACATACACGTCGCTGCCCGCGCAGATAACCCTTTTGCCGTTTTTGCCGGCGGAGGCGGTCTTTGCGGTCTCGCCGCTTGAAGATATCAGTTCAACGCCGTCGTCAAACAGCACGGCGACATATTTATCGGTGCAGGTGAGCGCATAAATTTTCTTGTCGAAGCTGCGCTCGAACAGAAGCTTTGAGCGCCTGTCGAAAGCCACGACCTTCGGCTTCTCCTCGTTGGCGTATTCATAGAGCACGACGGCGCTTCTGCCCGAATCCGACGCGGACTCGTGAGCCAGAGTGTTACTGCCGAAAGAGTAATCCTCTTTGTGACCTTTTTTCGTCACGGTCGTTTTGAAATCGGTCGAATAGGCTATTATGCTTGTACTCGAATTATATATGACATTGAAGAGCAATGTGTTGTCATATTTTATGTCGGTGACTACCGGATTATCTTTTTTGAAGCTCAGCACGACAAGGCGCGAATATGTAACGGCGTTTTCGGAGCCGACGAGTATCAGCGCGGCGCTCTTGCCGTTGGGGGCTATAGAGATGTCGAATATCTTCTCCTGCGCGCACTCCCATGCGAATATCTTTTCTAACTTGTGATTATATACGCACAGCTCGCTCTGGGCTGCGGAGGTTTTGAGCGAGAACGCTATTGTGCCGTCCTTGCCCATGGCGGCGGTATAAATGGGCGAGCCTGTGTTGCCGTCGCCTAGAATCTTGCTCGAATTCATCAAAGTGAAATCGCCGGATGTGCGGTCATAGACCAGCGCTCTGCCTTTATAGACCGCCATATCCGGGTCGGAATAGTTATGTTCAAGGCGCGCGACCTCCTTGGCGGAGGAATTGAGCACAACGACGGAATCGCGGGTCAGCAGGGCGATATTCGACTTGAACGGTGTCATATCGAGCACATCAGCCGAGCTTATTTTATATGGATATCCCGCTCCCGTGCCGGACGCTGATATCAGCTGCTTTGCCGAATCCTCGACATCGTTATATTTCATGCCGCCAAACGAACGCGCGGCGAAGAACACGACCGCGCCGACCGCAAGCAGAGTCAATATAACAATTATTATCGTCTCGCGCTTTGAATTTTTTGTTTTCTTCCTGCCGTTTTGTGTGGGTTTATTCGTCTTTTTCTTCGCAAAGAGTCCGCTTATGAGCTTCTTTGCGCTGTTTTTCTTCTTGCCCTTTTTCTCTGCCAACTTGCCGCACCCCCGTTTTTTTAGTCTTTGCCGTTATAGAAAACCTGCTCAAGGCAGAGTCCGCAGGCGGGTGCAGTTGCCCCCGCTCTGTCTCTGCTGAGCGATGAAATTATATCGGGCAGCGAATCTGCCGCTATCCTGCCCCTCGAAATATCGAGGAGCGTACCGACCATTATTCTGACCATATTATAGAGAAAGCCGTCCGCCTCGAAGTACATCAGCACTTCGTTGCCTCGGCGCACGACCTCGGCGCGGGTCAATGTGCGGACATTGTCGACCGTGCTGGCACCCGCCGCGCAGAACGCCGAAAAATCGTGGGTTCCGAGCATCTGCGACGCCTGACGGTTCAGGAAATCCGCGTCGAGCGGATATTTATAGTGATAAGAATATCTCGAGATAAAAGGATTACGCTCCTGCGCGTTCCAGATTCTGTAGACATATCGCTTGCCGGAGCAGTCATAGCGCGCGTGAAACTCAAACGGTACTTCGCGGCAGTCGGTCACAGCGATATCGTGCGGCAGAACGCCGTTCATCGCGCTCTTCCACTTCTCGGGCGAAAGAGACGATTCGGTGCGCATATTGCAGCAATACATATCGGCATGGACGCCGGAATCCGTGCGCGAACAGCCTATGACATTATCGCGGACTCCGCAGATACGCTCGGCAGCATCCTGAAAGGTCTGCTGAACCGTATTCGCATTTTCCTGCACCTGCCAGCCGTGATAATCCGTGCCGTCATAGCGCAGGGTAAAGAGCAGATTCTTCAAAGCCTTCACTCCGATCAGATAAGATGCCCGAGATAATGATTGAGGACTATTACAGCCGCAAGCAGAGCGGCTGTGACACCGAGGGCGACAAAATCGCGCGCGGCGAGCTTCATCTGCTTCATGCGTGTTCTGCCCTCGCCGCCCGTGTAGCAGCGGCACTCCATGGCGAATGCCAGCTCATATGCGCGGCGGAACGACGAGATAAACAACGGAATCAATATCGGTATAAGTGCCTTGGCGCGCTTTATAAGTCCTCCTGTTTCAAGATCCGCTCCGCGCGCTTTCTGCGCGTTCATTATGCGCTCGATCTCCTCGATAAGCACGGGGATAAAGCGCAGAGCGAGCGTCATTATCATGGCGAGAGTATGCACCGGCACCTTTATCACTTTCAAAGGCGAGAGCAGACGCTCCAAAGCGTCGGTGAGCATAGTGGGCGTGGTTGTATAGGTCAGCAGCGAGCTGACGACAACGAGCAGGATTATACGCACGGTAGTAAATATCGCGGTATAAACGCCTGTGGTCGTTATGGTTATTTTCCAGAATGAGACGAGCGTCTCGCCGCCGCGGTTATAAAAAACATTGATGACGGCGGTAAAGAGCATGAGGATGACAAGCGGCTTTATGCTGCGCCACATCATCTTCATCGGGACTTTTGAAAGCAGGAGAGTTGCCACGACGAAAATGAGTCCGAGAGCGAGGGAATAGAAATTTCTGCACACAAAGAGAATGACTATAAGCGCCATTGTGAGCACAAATTTCATGCGCGCATCCATGCGGTGGATGACGGAGGTGCCGGAATAATACTGGCCGATAGTGATATCGCTTATCATACCATTCCCCTCCCCTCAAAATAGCGCATGAGCTCGTCCGCACCCTGACTTACCGTAAACACGGACGGAGAGACATCAAAGCCCCTGTCATGCAGCGCTCTGAATATTTTTGTTATCTGCGGAACGGTGAGCCCCATCTCTTCAAGCTCGTCCGTGCGGGAATAGACTTCGGGCACAGTGCCGAACATCGCGACATGGGAATGGTTGAGCACCAGGACTTTGTCGGCAGTCTTGGCGACATCCTCCATGCTGTGGGAAACGAGGATAACGGTGCTCCCCGTCTGCTCGCGATAAGTGCGGACAAGCGAGAGAATGACCTCTCTTCCGCGCGGGTCGAGTCCCGCGGTAGGCTCATCGAGAATGAGCACTTCGGGTTCCATCGCCATAACGCCCGCTATTGCGGCGCGGCGTTTTTCGCCACCCGAAAGATCGAACGGAGATTTTTTCAGATGCTCTTCGCTAAGTCCGACAAATTCGGCGGCGCGGCGCACGCGGCGGTCAATCTCCGCGCTGTCGAGTCCCATATTTTTCGGCCCGAACGAGATATCTTTGTAAACGGTCTCTTCAAAAAGCTGATACTCCGGATACTGGAAACAAAGCCCAACTCTGAACCTTGCGGCGCGCAGGGTGCGCTTGTCTTTATTGATATCCTCGCCGCAGAGCAGAACTCTGCCGGAATCGGGCTTCAGAAGTCCGTTGAGATGCTGAAGAAGGGTGCTCTTACCGGAGCCGGTATGACCGATTATTCCGACTATTTCGCCCTTTTCAAACTTTACATTTATATTCTCGATAGCGGCGACGGCTCCCGCCATGCCGTTTTCATAATAGTGGGTGAGATTTTCTGTTTCAAGCACTGTCATCGGCTCACCTCCATTATTTTTGAAAGCGCCTCGACGCACTCGTCGGCGTCAAGGATATCGCCGGGCAGGTCTATCCCCTTTTCGATCAGGCGGTGGCACAGCTCGGTGCTCTGCGGCACATCGAGTCCGCAGCGGCGCAGGACATCGGTATGGGAAAACACCTCGCGCGGCGTACCGTCGAGGCAGAGTCGCCCGGAATCTATAATTATGACGCGGTCAGCCTTGACTGCCTCGTCCATGAAATGCGTAACAAAAAGGACGGTTATGCCCATCTCGCGGTTCAGGCGGCGGACTGTATCAAATACTTCACGCCTGCCGCGCGGGTCGAGCATCGCCGTAGGTTCATCGAGCACGATGCAACCCGTCTGCATGGCAATTATGCCGGCGATAGCCACGCGCTGTTTCTGACCGCCCGAGAGCTTATGCGGCTCGCGCAGGCGGTAATCGTACATTCCGACCGCCTCGAGGGCATCGTCGACCCTGCGGCGTATCTCATCGGGGGCTACGCCGAGATTCTCGGGTCCGAACGCCACATCGTCCTCGACAATAGTCGCAACTATCTGGTTATCGGGATTCTGGAACACCATGCCGACCTTGCGGCGGATGTCGGTGAGCCTGTCCTCATCCGAAGTGTCGATGCCGTCAACGGTAACTGTGCCGCTCTCGGGCACTAAAATAGCATTCGTCAGCTTTGCAAGGGTGCTCTTTCCGGAGCCGTTATGGCCGAGAACCGCGACAAATTCGCCGCGGTTGACGGTAAGGTCTATATTGCAAAGTGCCGGAGAGGGCTTGGCTTCGCCTTGCTCCTCCGGCTCATAGGTATAAGTTACATTTTTAAATTCAATAAACTTCTCGCTCATTTTATCTTCTCCACACTGCGCTTGCGCCGCAGGGCAGAACGAGCCCCGAGGCTGTGACGGGCAAACCTATCTCGTCGGAGGTCACCTTGCCACCGAATAGCGGCGACACTGTACTGCCGAGTATATACTGCATGACGGACGCAGAAAGTCCCGTTGTGTAAGAGTTGATGAGCACCATAACGGGATCGTCCGACAGCACGGCGGTACACAGCGACGCAAAGTCATAAACCGCATCCTCAAGCTTCCAGACCTCGCCGCCCGGTCCTCTTCCGTAAGACGGCGGATCCATGATAATAATATCGTATTTGTTGCCGCGGCGTATCTCGCGCTCGACAAACTTCATGCAGTCGTCAACGAGCCAGCGCACGGGCTCATTTGCAAGGCCGCTGACTGCGGCGTTCTCCTTCGCCCAGGCGACCATGCCCTTTGAGGCATCGACATGGGTGACATGCGCGCCGGCGTTGAGAGCCGAAATCGTCGCAGCGCCCGTATAGGCAAAAAGATTCAGCACGCGCAGAGGTCTGCGCTCTTTTCTGATTATCTCGGCGGTCATATCCCAGTTGACTGCCTGCTCCGGGAAAACGCCCGTATGCTTGAAGCCCATGGGTTTGACCATAAACGAGAGATCGCCGTATTTTATCTTCCACGCGTCGGGAATCTTTCTTCTGATATCCCATTTTCCGCCGCCCGAAGATGAACGGTTATAGACTGCGTGCGCCTTATACCAGAGCGGATGGGTCTTTTCTGTTTTCCAGATGACCTGGGGATCGGGTCTTATAAGTATGACATCTCCCCAGCGTTCGAGCCTCTGACCCGAAGAGCAGTCGAGCAGCTCATAATCCTTCCATTTATCGGCAACGCGCATATCTTTTCCTCTCCGGCGCGGGGTCCGCGCTCCTGTTATATAAGTCTCTCTCTGACGACCTCGGCAATCTCGTCGCAGAGCTTTTCGATAAGTTTTTCGTCCTTGCCCTCGAGCATGACTCTGACGAGCGGCTCGGTGCCTGACACCCTGACGAGCACGCGTCCGTCCTCGCCGAGCTCAGCCTCAGCCTTGGCTATGGCTTTCTTTATCTCCTCATCGCTTGAAAAACGCACCTTGCCGATGTTGGAGACTCTGACGTTCTTGAGCACCTGCGGATAGACCTCCATGCACTTTGCAAGCTCGGAGAGCGACTTTCCGGTGCGCTTCATGGTCTGGAGCACCTGAGCGGCGGTCACTTCGCCGTCACCGGTGGTCGAATGATGCAGGAAAATGACATGTCCAGACTGCTCGCCGCCTATCGCATAGCCCTTTTCGAGCATACGCTCGAGGACATAGCGGTCACCGACCTTCGTTATCTCACAGTGAATATCATTGTCGGCGCAGAACTTGTGGAAGCCCATGTTGCTCATGACGGTGACAACTGCCGCGTCGCCGTCGAGCTCGCCGCGCTCTTTCATATCCTTGGCGCAGATGGCGATTATCTTATCGCCGTCAACGACATCGCCGTTTTCATCGACTGCAAGGAGTCTGTCGGCGTCGCCGTCGAATGCAAAGCCTGCCATAAGTCCGTGCTCAACGACATATTTCTGAAGATTCTCGAGGTGAGTCGAGCCGCAGTTGTCGTTGATATTGACGCCGTCCGGCTCGTTTGCGAGCACATCGCACTCGGCGCCCATCTGCATGAAGAACTCGGGCGCGGTTATGCTCGAAGAGCCGTTGGCGCAATCGAGGGCTATCTTCATGTTGTTGAACCTGTAATCAACGGTCGAGCACAGGTGGGTTATATAATCGAAAATCGGCATTTCGGAAGTTGTGATTCTGCCGACATCACCGCCTATTTTGACGGGCGGAACGACGGTCTCATCGAGGATTATCGCCTCGATCTCCTCCTCGAGCGCGTCGGGGAGCTTATATCCGTCGGACTTGAATATCTTTATGCCGTTATATTCGCAGGGGTTGTGCGAGGCGGAAATCATTATGCCCGCATCGTACTGATATTTCTGAACAAGGAACGCCACTGCCGGGGTCGGCACGACGCCGAGGAGCAGAACATCTGCGCCGACGGAGCAAAGACCTGCGCTGATGGCGGCCTCAAGCATCTCCGATGATGCGCGGGTATCCATGCCTATAAGCACGCGGGGTCTTTTATGCGTGCTGTCGGTGAGCACCATGGCGGTAGCTCTGCCGATTTTCATGGCGAGTTCGCAAGTAAGCTCACTGTTTGCAACGCCTCTTGCGCCGTCTGTTCCAAAAAGTCTTCCCATAACTAAACCTCCAATTATCAGATATCGAACTGCTGTTGACCCGGCATTGCTATGCCGAGATGCCTGTAAGCGGCGGGAGTGACCGTGCGTCCGCGCGGAGTTCTGCTGAGAAAGCCGATCTGCATGAGGTAAGGTTCATAGACATCCTCAATCGTTATCGCCTCTTCGCCGACTGCCGCGGCTATCGTCTCAAGTCCCACGGGACCGCCGTTGTAGTTTCTTATCATCGTAATGAGGACAAGTCTGTCTATCGAATCAAGCCCGAGGGCATCGACCTCCATGCGGTCGAGCGCCATTGAGGCTGTTTCGCGGGTTATTACGCCGTCGCCCATGACCTGAGCGAAGTCGCGCACGCGCTTCAAGAATCTGTTTGCGATTCGCGGAGTGCCGCGCGAGCGCGAGGCTATCTCACTTGCACCGCTCGGATCCATCTCGATGCCGAGGATTCCGGCGGAGCGCGTGACTATCTGCGAGAGCTGCTCGGGCGTATACATCTCAAGGCGGAGAATAACGCCGAAGCGGTCGCGCAGGGGCGCGCTGAGCTGACCCGCTCTCGTTGTTGCTCCAACAAGAGTAAAATGCGGCAGATCAAGTCTTATCGAACGCGCCGAAGGGCCTTTGCCGATAATTATATCTATCGCGCTGTCCTCCATGGCGGGATAGAGCACCTCTTCGACCGAGCGCGACAGACGGTGGATCTCATCGACGAAGAGCACATCTCCGTCATTGAGGTTCGTCAGCAGTGCGGCAAGGTCGCCGGGCTTCTCTATCGCGGGGCCTGAGGTCACGCGGAGATTGACGTTCATTTCATTCGCTATTATGCCCGCGAGGGTCGTTTTGCCGAGTCCGGGAGGGCCGTAAAGCAGAACATGGTCGAGGCAGTCGCCTCTGCGGCGGGCGGCCTCGATATAGACCGAGAGGTTCTCTTTCGCCTTATCCTGGCCGATATAATCGGTCAGCTGGCGCGGGCGCAGGGAAAACTCAAGGTCAGTATCCTCGGGAGAGAGATCGGGGGTAACTATGCGGTTTTCAGTATCCATATCCATAGAGCCGTCTCCTTTCTCTCATTATATATTCTTTGAAATAAGGCGCAGAGCCTGTTTTATCAGTTCTTCGGACGAGAGCGACTGATCGAGCCTGCCGACCGTCGAAGCCGCTTCGGTCTTTGTATAACCGAGCATGACGAGGGCATCGACCGCTTCCTCGCCTGCGCTCGACGACGCGGCGGCGTTTATCGCGGCGAGCTCCTCGCGGTTTTCGGAAGATATATATGATTTTAATTTATCTTTGAGTTCAAGCACAACTCTCTGAGCGAGCTTTGCGCCCACGCCCTGAGCCGCGGTTATCGCCTTTGTATCGCCCGAGGCGACGCAGACGGCGAGCCTGTTCGGAGTCAGCTGAGAGAGTATCGCAAGGGCGGCTTTCGGGCCGACGCCGGTAACATTTATGAGCAGTTTGAAGCAATCAAGCTCATCCTTATCATAAAAGCCGAACATATCGAGCGCATCTTCGCGGACATTGAGATAGGTATAGAGCGTGACCGTATCGCCTATAGTGCCTATATTTTTCAAGGTATTGGCAGTGGCACTGCAATTGAACGCAACGCCGCCGCAGCTGACCGCGACGCTCGTGGCATCGGTATAGACCACTTTACCGGTGATACTGTAAAACATACTGCTCTCCTTTATCTGTACTGGCTGAGTCTGCCCATGACGGAGCCGCTGCAATGGCAGTGGCAGACCGCCATAGCGAGCGCGTCGGCGGCATCATCGGGCTTCGGGATTTTTTCGAGATTGAGGATTATCCTCGTCATCTCCTGCACCTGCTTCTTTTCGGCGCGTCCGTAACCGACGACGCTCTGTTTGACCTGCAGGGGCGTATACTCGAAAATCGGGATACGGTGCTTCTGTGCGGCGAGAACGAGGACTCCCCTCGCCTGGCTGACATCGATAACCGTTTTTGCGTTGTTGTTATAGAAAAGCTTTTCTATCGACATCGCTTCGGGCTTATACTTCTCCATAAGCTCCGACACGCCGTCATATATGCGCTCAAGGCGAATGTTGAACGGCATTCCTGCGGGCGTTGTCACCGCGCCGTAATCGAGCATGGTGAAGTGGTTGTTTTTATATTCCACAACGCCGCAGCCGACGATTGCATATCCGGGATCGATACCGAGAACTATCATTTCTTGTTTGATTCCCTTTCTCTGATTATCATGCGCGTCGGGGTGCCCTCAAGACCGAATACAGAGCGAATCTGATTGTCGATATATCGCTGGTAGCTGTAATGGAACAGATCCTTGCGGTTGACGAAGCAGACGAATGTCGGCGGGCGGGTCGAGGCCTGAGTCATATAGAATATCTTGAGTCTTCTGCCCTTATCTGTCGGCGGCTGGACGCGCGCCGTGGCATCGGCGAGCAGGTCGTTGAGGCGGCCGGTCGAGATACGCATGGCGTTCTGGTCGTCAACATATTTGATGAGCTCAAACAGTCTGTCGAGCCTGAGTCCCGTTTTTGCCGAGATAAAGATTATCGGGGCGTAGGACATAAACGAGAAGTCGTTCATCAGCTTCTTGCGGTAAGAGTCCATGGTCTTGCCGTCCTTTTCGACGGCATCCCACTTGTTGACTGCGATTATGCAAGCCTTGCCGAGCTCGTGCGCGATACCTGCGACTTTGGAATCCTGCTCGGTGAAGCCCTCCACCGCATCTATCATTATAACACATACCTGCGCGCGTTCAACAGCCATTCTTGCTCTTATGACGGAATATTTTTCGATAGCGTCATAGACGCGGCTCTTTCTGCGCAGACCTGCGGTATCTATAAAGACAAACTTGCCGTATTCATTTTCCACATAAGAATCCGTTGCGTCACGGGTAGTGCCCGCGATATCGGAGACTATCATTCTGTCCTCGCCCAAAATGGCGTTGACGAGCGACGATTTGCCGACATTGGGCTTGCCGATAACGGCGACCTTGATGGTGTCGTCCTCTTCTTCCTCTTCGTCGGCGGGCGGCAGATGCTCGCAGACGGCGTCGAGCAGATCACCCGTGCCCATTCCGTGGACGGACGAAACGGCTATAGGATCGCCGAGACCGAGATTATAAAATTCATAGTACTCCGCGGGAGGTTCGCCGACGGTGTCGCACTTGTTGACGCAGAGAACTATCGGCTTGCCGCTCTTCTGGAGCATGGACGCGACCTCGCTGTCGGTCGAGACAACGCCGGAGCGCACATCAGTGACGAGAATTATAACATCCGCGCTGTCGATAGCCAGCTGAGCCTGGCGGCGCATCTGCTTTAAAATTATATCGTCCGAATACGGCTCAATGCCGCCCGTATCGACAAGCAACAGCGTTCTGCTGCCCCACTCGCAGTCTCCGTAGATTCTGTCGCGGGTGACGCCGGGGGTATCGTCGACTATGCTCAGACGCGCTCCGACGAGCTTGTTGAACAGGGTCGATTTGCCGACATTGGGTCTGCCGACGATTGCAACAACCGGTTTTGACATATTTATGACCGCGCGGCAAACGGCTTTCGCCGATACCGCTTCCTTTCAAAGTTTTGGGATTATTATAAGCAGCATTTACGCTTATAAAAATCAAAAAGGCAGAGAAGGCTCATCCTCCTCTACCTCTCCGCATTCATGACTTGTACGAAGCACAGCCGAGGCGGAACCTCAGCTTAGCAGTTAACGCTTTAAGCCGCCGATACCGGCCGCTTTACGAGTCATATTTGACTTGCGTGTGTTTCAAAGGGCTCACGCGTCCTTCTTAATCACTTGCTTGCCGTTGTAATAGCCGCACTCGGGGCATATTCTGTGGGGTCTCTTGTACTCCCCGCACTGCGGGCACTTAACGAGCTCGGGAGCGTCCATCTTCCAAACGTTGGAACGTCTCTTGTCTCGTCTTGCGCTTGATACTCTTCTCTTGGGTACCGCCATGTTGAGCACCTCCTTAATACTAGTGCATTGAATGTGGAAAAAATCCTTTTAATTATCCAAAAGCTGTTTGAGAGCCTCGAGACGCGGGTCTACGGGCTTTTTGCAGCTGCATTGGCCTTCATTGAGGTTGGCGCCGCAGAACTGGCAGACGCCTTTGCAATCCTCTTTGCACAGAATCTTGCTGGGCAGGGTGAGGAAAATATCCTCCCGCACAAGAGGATCAAGCTCAAAATGCATATCCTCAACAAGAATCAGCTCGTCGTTCTCCTCATCGTTGAGCGAGGTCACGAGAGTATGCGAAACGGGAATGTCGAAAACGCGGTCTATCGATGAAGCGCAGCGGTCGCAGTCCGTAAACACTTCAACCGTCGCCTGAGCCTCGATGCAGACTATGCCGGCGCGGTTGACCGCCTCGCCTTTGACGCGCACTGCCTTCTGAAAAGGCTTGCCCGCCCAGAACTCCTCGTCGGACATGTCCATCTCATAATCAAACGGAACGGACGCGCCGATATTATTGAAAATGGGTTCTAACTCAATAAACATAGCATTCACCTTGCGGTTACTTAAATCCGCGCAGAAAGTATTATATCTTCCTGCGCGGGTTTTGTCAATAAAAACTTCAGTTTTTTAGACTTTTTTCTCTTAAAGTTTCTGGCAGAAGTCAAAAATCTTCTCGGGAAGCTCCTCATCGTCAGCCGAAACGGTGAAGACAAAGTTCTTCTCGGTGATATCGCTCAGCTCCTTGACTTTCTCAAGGAAAACTGCAAGCTCATCATAATCTCTGCCGCCGATGCGCAGAGTTGCGTCGATGAGGATATCGGTTATATCGTGGTCACCTGCGCAGATACCGCTGAGGAAGCCGTAAAACGCCTTGTAGCCGCTGACCTTGTAGAAATCAGTCTCGATGAGTCTCGCACGATAGTTGATATCGTAAGTCAGAAGCCTTTCTTTCTCAACGCAGACAACGTTGCCGCTGGAAGCTTCAACAGCCTTGTTGACCTGCTCGATGAGACGTTTTGTCTTGCCCGATCCTTTGCGTCCTGTAATCAAAGAAACCATTTAAGAATTCCTCCTAAAAATTTATTCTGTTCTCAAGCTCAGCACGGCGCTCCTCATATCCGGGCTTGCCCATGAGTGCGAACATATTGAGCTTATAACTTTCAACGCCGGGCTGGTCGAACGGATTGACTCCGAGGACATAGCCGGAAATTCCGCATGCCTTCTCGAGGAAGTAGATGAGCCAGCCGAGATTGTACTCATCCATCTTGTCGACATCGAGGAGGATGTTGGGCACGCCGCCGTCGGTATGCGCAAGAACCGTTCCCTCGAACGCCTTGCGGTTGACCTCGGACATATGCTTGCCTGCGAGGAAGTTGAGTCCGTCCTCATTGTCGGCGGTAGCCTCGATAACAAGATCGCGCTTAGGCTGAGCAAAGGTGACAACGGTCTCGAACAGCGAGCGTTCGCCCTGCTGTATGTACTGGCCGAGAGAGTGGAGGTCGGTCGAGAATATCGCCGAAGCCGGGAAGATTCCCTTGTGCTCCTTGCCCTCGCTCTCGCCGAAAAGCTGCTTGAACCACTCGCACATCATGGTGTAGTCCGGCTCATAGGCGGCCATCATTTCGATCTTCTTGCCGCTTCTGTAGAGAATGTTACGGATAGCGGCATAGCGATAGCAGTCGTTCTTGTCAAGTTCGGGCGACATATACTGCTCTCTCGCGTCTGCGGCGCCCTTCATAAGTGCGTCGATATCGATTCCGGCGACCGCTATCGGAAGCAGGCCGACTGCGGTGAGCACGGAATATCTGCCGCCGACATTATCGGGAACTACGAAAGTCTCATAGCCCTCTTCGTCGGACATATTGCGAAGCGCGCCCTTTGATTTATCGGTAGTGGCATAGATGCGGCCCTTTGCGCCGTCCTTGCCGTACTTCTTGATGAGCAGGTCTCTGAAAATACGGAACGCGAGCGCGGGCTCGGTGGTCGTTCCGGACTTCGAGATAACATTGACGGAGAAGTCCTTATCCTTGCAGATATCGATAAGCTCGGCAAGGGTCGAGGAGCTGATTGTGTTGCCGGCGAAGTAAATCTTCGGAGTATTGGCGGCGACATCGTTATATTTCTGGGACTTCACGAACTCGATAGCGGCTCTTGCACCGAGGTAAGATCCGCCGATGCCGATAACTATAAGTATCTCGGAATCCTTCTTTATCTTCTCTGCGGCTGCCTTTATTCTGGCGAACTCCTCCTTATCATAGTTGACCGGAAGGTCGACCCAGCCGAGGAACGCATTGCCTTCGCCCGTGCCGTTATGAAGCTTTTCATGAGCGGCGGTTATCTCCGGCTGAATAGCCGAGAGCTTAGCGGCATCTGCCGCCTCGCCGACAAACGAGGTGTTAAGTCTGACTGACATTCTTTTTTCCCCCATATCTATTGAGAGACCACACGGCCTCCGGCTCTTCTGAGCTCTTTTTATTTGTTAATATTTTAACTTATTTGAGTAGGTATTTCAAGCTTTACGGGCAATATTTCACGAAAAATTAAAACAGATTTCACTTTGCCGCCTCAAATGCGTTTTTTCAGCCGTTCTGCGAGCTTCTGTAGGCTTCAACTTCCCAATTTGTGATGAAATCCGTGAGCTCTTCCGTCATGTGCGACGCACCGCCGAACGAGCGCGAATACACGGCGATATCTGCCGCATCTTCAAAGAGCATCTCGGCAGTCGCTGCGCGCTTCTCGCTCTCGCCGAAGCAGAACGCTCCCCTGCTCCGGAGCAAAATAACGCGAGGCATAAAGCCGTGATTTTTATTATATGCGCTTATTTTTTTATCAGCTTCACCGACGCTGTCGAGCCAGAGCGGATAGGCGCGGCAATAGACGATATGATCGGGAGTGAACGGGCGCATAAGCTCCTTTGCGGCATCCGCGGAGCCGACAAAGCTCTTTGACACGCCGAACGGGACTTCGCGGCAGACAGTACCCTGCGGGAATGCAGAGAGCAGAGCCTGCTGAGCTTCTGTATCAAAAGTCGGAGTTTTATCGAAATCTGGCTTTTCCGAAAGGCTGCGGTCAATCGAATTGAGCACAAAACTCAGCTTTTCGCCGAGGGCATCGACCGTATCGGCGGCGACGAATATGCCGTGATTTTCGAGTAGGAGCATATCGCAGTCTTTGCCCGTGCGAGCCTTAAATTCAAGCATCTTGTCGCGGCAGAGCTTCGCCAGCACATAGCCCGGGCGGCACTGCTCGATCCAGATAAAATCGCGGGCTATCACCCGGCGCGCGGCGCTCTCCCCGCCCTTTGAGCAGGTGATGCCGTTCACCTTTGCCGGGTGCAGGTGCAGGACATAGGTCTGCGGGAACAGCGCATGGAGCGTTGTCTCGACGCTCGGGCGCTTCGTCTCGCCCGGAACGCGCGACGCCATAAGGTCTTGAAGAACGAGAGCCTCGCGTTCGGAATCGGAATCCGGATAGCTCTTTTCAAATATTTCGCCGAGCTTTGAAAGATTGATTTCAACAAAGCCATGCGCCGTTATGGTCGCAAGAGCTGTGCCCGAGCCCTTGACCCACATCCTGCCGTCCGCCTTTGCAGAGGTGTTTCCGCCACCGGCGAGGACAAGAGACGGGTCGGAACCATAAAAATTCGAAAAGCCGACAAGTTCATCTATAAGCATGAATATTACCCTTTCTTACAGAAATTCCGGGGCACGGCAGTCCGCACCCCGGCTATTATTGTTATGATTTGATTTCTTTCCAAGAAGCGCTGTAATAAGCGTCGAGATCGGCTCCGAGGTCGTGATAAACCTCGCCTTTGTCGATAACCTCGCGGGACGGGAAGATATCCTCATCCTGCTGAACCTCGGGATCAAGCTCATTGTAGAGAGCCTGGTTCGGAGTCGAATAATAGATATACTCGAAGTTCTTCTTCGCCGCTTCAACTCCGCAGAGGTAGTTGATGAACGCCTCGGCGTCAGCCTTGTTTGAGCTGTAGGTCGGGACGACCCACGAATCGATCCAGAAGTTCGTGCCCTCCTCGGGAATTGTGAACTTCAGATCGGGGTTGCCGCTGATGTTCTGCTCCTCGTCGCCCTCGATAGCGAGATAAGCTTCGCCGTTATAGACGAGAGCCATCGCAGCCTCGCCGCTTATCATCGCGTCGCGAGCCTCGGTCTCGACAAGATACGCCTTGAGCATCGGCTTCTGCTTGATAAGCAGCTGCTTCGCCTCGTCTATCTGAGCCTTGTCGGTGGTGTTGAGCGAATAGCCGAGAGCCTCAAGCGCGACAAGGAAGGAGTCGCGGATGCTGTTGGACATGATTATCTTTCCGGAATACTTCTCGTTGAAGAACATCTTCCAGCTCTTCGCATCCTCTTCGGAGACCATCTTGGTGTTATAGATAACGCCGACTGTGCCCCAGAAATGCGGGACGGAATACTTGTTCTCGGGGTCGAAAGATTTTGACTTCTCGAGATAAACTTCGCCGATATTCTTGATATTCGGAATGTTGTCGAAGTTGAGCTCGGAGAGTCTGTTCTCTTTAATAAAACGCTCGATTATATAATCCGAGGTGCAGATGAGGTCATACGACTGGTCGCCGTTGACCGCTTTGTTATAAAGCTCCTCGGGAGTGTCGCACTCATCGACATTGACTTTGATGCCGTTCTCTTTTTTGAAGTTCGAGATAACATCGAGGTCGATATACTGGCCGTAGACGAGCACATTTATACTGCGGGTCTTGGTGCAGCCCGCGAGCGCGCCCATGGAGCAGAGGCAGAGCACAATTGCCATAACAGCCGCCGCAATTCTTACAAAAACAGATTTTTTCATTTTTCGTCCCCCATCAATAGTTTTTTCCCTTTGCCGCGCTTTTCTCCTTATTGATGCTGATTCGGTTGACGACGAACAGCACGATAAGCACGATGAGGAAGATTATAGTTGACAGAGCATAGAGCTCAGGCTGGTTGCCGAGCTTGCGCTCGGTATAGATTATTATCGAGAGCGTCTTTATTCCCGCGCCCTTGGTGAAATAAGTGATGGTGAAATCATCGAGCGACATGGTGAACGCCATAAGGAAGCCCGAGAGGATGCCCGGGAAAATATCCGGGACTATCACCTTGAAAAACGCCTGAACCGGCGTTGCGCCGAGGTCGACCGCCGCCTCATATGTGTTCCTGTCGCGCTGACGGAGCTTCGGCAAGACATTGAGGACGACATAGGGAATATTGAAGCTGATATGCGCTATGAGCATGGTCGTGAAATTGAGATTGCCGAACATGCGTACGAAGAGCAGCATCAGCGCGATACCCGTTACGATATCGGCATTGAGAAGCGGGATGCTGTTGACGCTCATTATTGCGGACTGACTGCGCTTTCTCATATAGAGAATACCCACGCAGGCGAGAGTGCCGACCGCCGTTGCTATCAGCGCCGAGAGCAGAGCGAGCAAAAGCGTATTGCGCAGAGCCTCCATAATAGGTCCGCTCGTGAACAGATCTTCGTACCATCTGAGGGTGAAGCCGCCCCATTTCATATAGCGCGAATTGTTGAACGACATGACTGTCAGAACGGCTATCGGCAAATAGAGCAGGACGAAGATTATCGCCACATAAAACTTTTCGAGGAAGTGTCTGAATTTTACCACAGCGACGCCTCCTCTCCCGAGCCTTTCATCTCGCCGATCATCATGCTCACGAAGATAAATATCATGAGCACTATCGAGATGCCGGAGCCGAGATGCCAGTTGTTGCCCTGGTTGAACTCCTGTTCGATAATATTGCCTATGAGCAGAACTTTTCCGCCGCCGAGAATATCGGCGATAACGAACTCCGAGATGCTCGGCACGAACACCATAGTGATGCCGCTTATAACGCCGGGCACGGAGAGCGGAAAGATTATCTTGCGGAAAGTCCTCGCCGGGGTCGCGCCGAGGTCGCCCGCGGCGTCGAGAAGGTTGCGATCAATTTTTATAAGGGCATTGTAAATCGGCAAAACCATGAACGGGAAATAATCATAGACCATACCGATAACTATCGCCGCCGGAGTATACATGATACTGAAATTCGGCAGATTCAGCGCCGAGAGGATATAGTTGAGAATACCGTTATCCGAGAGCAGCATCCTTATAGCTATTATCCTGAGCAGGAAGTTTATCCACATGGGCAGGATGAAAATAAATATAACGAAGCTGCGGTTTTTCGCGGCGCTTTTGCTTAGTATCAGTGCGAGCGGATAAGCGAACAGCAGGCACACCGCCGTTGTTATCACTGCGAGCAGCAGGGACAGCCCGAGCGCCTGAATATGAATCTTTTCAAAAATCGCTGTTATGTTTGAAAAAGTGAACGTGCCGTCCGAAGAAGTGAAGCCGTAATAAAAAACGAACAGCAGCGGCACTATCGTAAAGACCAGCATCCACAGAAGATACGGCCCTGCCATAAGTTTTTTACGCATCGGCGTTGAACACCTCCTCGTCCTCGGACTCGGGTTTGTTCATAATCTGGATGTTCGAGGGTTCAACGCTGAGGCCCACCTCCGCTCCGATGGGAGTGGAGACGGTGCTGTGGACGAGCCACTCGTATCCGTTCACCATAACGTGCATCTCATAATGCACGCCCTTGAATATTATATCGGTGACAACGCCCTTGAGCTCGCCCTGTGAAGGCGGAGTCAGGACGACATCCTCGGGTCTTATGACGACGTCGACGGGCATATTCTCGCCGAAGCCCTCATCTACGCAGACGAACTCCGCGCCGAGGATACGCACGAGGCGGTCTCTTATCATAACGCCGTCTATGATATTGCTCTCGCCTATGAAATCGGCGACGAAAGCGTTAGTGGGCTCATTATAAATGTCAACGGGAGTGCCGATCTGCTGGATATAGCCCTGGTTGAGCACGACGACGGTATCCGACATCGTGAGAGCCTCCTCCTGATCGTGGGTGACATATATAAATGTTATGCCCATCTGCTGCTGAATCTTCTTGAGCTCGACCTGCATCTCGCGTCTCAATTTGAGATCGAGCGCGCCGAGCGGCTCATCGAGCAGAAGCACACGCGGCTTGACCGCAAGGGCGCGGGCTATCGCCACCCTCTGCTGCTGACCGCCCGAGAGTGAATTTATGTTGCGCTTTTCAAAGCCGCTGAGGTTGACGATAGACAGCATTTCGCTGACCGTCTTTTCAATCTCATTCTCCGGCGTTTTCTTTATGCGCAGGCCGAACGCCACATTTTCATAGACGTTCAGGTGCGGGAAAAGTGCGTAACGCTGAAAAATGGTGTTAACCTGCCTCTTATGAGGCGGCACACCATTGATTTTTTTATCCTCAAATATGACATCCCCCTCATCGGGTTCGAGGAAACCGGCAATGACACGCAGAATAGTAGTCTTTCCGCAGCCAGACGGACCCAACAGCGTGATAAACTCCCTGTCCCTTATATAAAGGCTCAGATCGTCGAGCACCTGATTATCACCCAGTTTGACGGAGATGTGTTTCAGATCGATAATGACATTTTTTTTCAATTATGCAGCCCCTCTCTCAAAAGAATACGATGCAAACCGCACATCAAAAATATAGTAAGTATTAATATAGAGCTAATCCGCAAAAAAGTCAACAGATTTGACAAAAAAAGACGCACTCGGCAAAAATTTTGCGGCTCACCTTTGGAATTGGCGAGCCGCAAAGAAAATTTTCAGTTTTCGGGCGAGGTTTTTTCCCTGAGTTCTTCTATTATCTCGACTATTTTAAAACGCGGCTCGTATCTGCTGGAGCTTTCGACGACCTTGAGCTCGTCGCCGTCGAGGAACGCATCGATATTGCCTCCCCTGTCCTGCGCAACAGGCAGACACAGCGGTGGAAACATCACGCACCACCAGTTATGCCCCGCGCCCTCGCCTATCACGACTTTGACGGCGGTATAGCGTCCCGCGGGCATCGTCAGATCGCCGTAACAGCGGGTTGCAAAATACTCGTTGACGACATTGACGCTCACGGGATAGTCATGGCCCTCGCGCTCTATCACCTCGCGTGCAGCAGCTTCAAGCTCCGCTTTCTGCGGCTCTATTTTTGCCTTTGCCTCGTCCGCCGTCACGGTGCCGTCGAAAAGCTCCGCGCCGCGTTCGAGCACGGCATCGCGGACTTTTAGCTTGAGTGCCTGATCCTCGTCGGAATCTGAGTTTGCAATGACATGCATTCGCAGCACATCGGAGCGCACACGCGAGCAGTTATAGGCAAACGCCCCGACGCTGCACGCGCCCGCCGCAATAATGACCGTGAACACAACAGCCTGTATTTTGAGCAGCCTTGATAATTTTTTTGACTTCATGATAAGTAAAAACCGTCCTTTCTTTCGGATGCAACCGAATTATGGACGGTTTTTGATGGGTTTATACGGAAAAGTTTGGAAACTGAATTAATCTTTGAATCCCGTTATTTCCTCGCGGGTCTTGAAGATTCCGCCGTTGTTTTCGAGGATATCCATATGCTCAATGGCGTAGCCCGTGCCAAGCGCGACGCACTCGAGCGGATCGTCGGGAATAATGACATGGACGCCGGTTCTCTTCTCTATGAGCTTATCCATGCCGTCGAGCAGAGCGCCGCCGCCGGTTAAAAGTATACCGGTTTCGGAGATATCGCCCGCAAGCTCGGGGGGCGTCACCTCGAGTACGCTGCGCACGCCCTCGGCTATCGCTTCGAGGTGCTCGCGCATAGCGAGATAGACTTCAGTGGTGTTGACTTCATCAGTTATCGGCATTCCGGTTATATAGTACTTGCCCTTTATGCCGATTGCAAGCTCGGTGTCGCGCAGATACGCGCAGCCGATGCGCTTTTTTATGCTCTCGGCGGTCTTTTCGCCGATGACTATATTGCGCTCGCGGCGCAGGTAGCGGATTATATCCTCGTCGAGGATATTGCCGGCGATTTTAACCGATTTTGAAATCGAGATGCTACCCATGGTGACGACCGCAATATCCGCCGTTCCGCCGCCGATATCGACGACCATCGTGCCCATCGGGCGTCTGATATCAAGCCCCGCGCCGAGTGCCGCGGCGAGCGGCTCTTCTATAAGGCACGCCCTGCCCGCTCCTGCGGCGGTGACGAGATCGAGGATAGTTCTCTTCTCAAGGTTCGTGACGGTCGAGGGCATGCAGACGACTATATTGGGCTTGAACACCATGTTTTTGCAGACTTTATAGAGCAGGACGCGGACTATCGCCTTTGTGGCGGTGAAATCCGAGATGACTCCGCTTCGCATGGGCTTGACGACGGTTATGGAATCGGGGTTGCGCCCAATCATATCCGCCGCTTTCTGACCGACCGCCAGGAGTCTGCCCGTATCGGTATCGAATGCGACGGCGCTCGGCTCGGAGACGACTATTCCCTTGCCCTCAACGAAGATGAGTATGGAAGTTGTGCCGAGGTCTATTCCGATGTTTGTTCCGAGCATTTTCCGTCCTCCTTTTTGGTTATCGCCGCGCTGACGCAATATACTTTATCCGCGCCGCGCAGAAGCAGGAGCTTTGCGCACTCGTTGAGTGTCGCTCCCGTTGTTGATATATCGTCGCAGAGCAGAACTGCGGCATTTTCTGTAATTTTGTTTTCGGCGCAATCGAACGCGCCGATGACTCCGCCGAAGCGCTCGATGCCGCCCAATGTTTTCTGCTCCTTTCCCTGAAACGGTCGGGAGAGCAGTTTTTCTTCAAACGGCACGCCGAGCTCTTTTGCAATTTCTTTTGCGAGCAGTGCGCTCTGGTTATATCCGCGCCTTTTGAGCGAAGATTCCGACAGGGGCACACAGCAGACGAAATCAAACTTCACGCCCGCGAAATTCTTTTTCACGCTGTCCGACATAAACCGGGCGAGTCCCACGGCATTCTGAACACAGCCGTCAAATTTCAGGGCATGAACCGAACGCTTCGCGGCACCGGAATAATAAAACGGCGCGGTCTGCGATTCGAAAAAGCGTCGGTGAGACGAGCATGAGCAATACTTTTTCTCCCTGCCGCAGTGCGGGCACAGTTCGCCTTTTACATATTCGAGATCGGCTTCGCACCTGTCACACACGGGCATATCCGGCGGCACGACTTTGCCGCACAGGGCGCATCGGCGCGGGAAGAGAGCATATGAGATATATTCAAGCGCCGACATCTTCATTCTTCGTTCACCAGAAGAAAATGTTTGAGCGCGGAATAGCGTCTGGCTTTTTTGTCGTTCGCCGCCATAGCGTAAATCTGACTCTGGCTGCCGACGAGGACAAGTATTTTTTTCGCGCGGGTGACGCCCGTATAGAGCAGGTTTCTGTATGCAAGGCGCGGCGGTACGCCGATTATCGGCATTATGACCGCGGGAAACTCGTTGCCCTGGCTCTTGTGAACGGTCACGGCGTAGGCAAGCTCGAGCTCCTGCAAAGCTTCAAACGGGATAACCGCCTTGCGCTCGTCAAACATTATCTCCGCCATGCGCGAGCGAAGGTCGACATTTCTGAGAATGCCGATATCGCCGTTGAAAATCCCCGTTCCGTCGCCGTCGGGGCCTGTCCACTCGATATCATAGTTGTTGCGCGTCTGCATGACCTTGTCGCCCGTGCGGAACACTGTCGCGCCGACTGTAGTTTCGGGCTTCGAGGCATCCGGCGGATTAAGAGAAGCCTGCATGACGCGGTTGATATTGTTCGTTCCGCACTCACCCATTCTCGACGGGCAGATGACCTGGATATCGTCGAGCGGTGAATATCCATAGGCACGGGGCAGGCGCGCGGCGCACAGATCCGAGACGGTCTTTGCCGCGATAAACGGCGAATCAGTCCGCATGAAGAAAAAGTCTTTGTCGCGCACGCCAAGCTTCGGCGGCTCGCCCTTGACTATTCTATGGGCGTTTTCGACTATCAGACTCTCCATCGCCTGGCGGAAGACCTCGGTCAGCTCAACGACCGGGATAATCCCGGAGGCTATCATATCGTGCAGGACATTGCCTGCGCCGACGGGCGGCAGTTGATCCGAATCGCCGACCATAACAAGGCGGCAGCCTATCGGGAGCGCCTCGAGAAAGCTTGAAAAAAGAGTTATATCTACCATCGACAGCTCGTCGAGGATAACCGCCTGAGCGTCGAGAGGATTGCGTGCGTTGCGCGAGAACTGCGGGCGATCGTGCTTGTCCCACTCGACCTCGAGCAGCCGGTGGATGGTCTTGGCGGGTCTGCCCGTGACCTCGCTCATGCGCTTTGCGGCGCGTCCCGTCGGTGCGGCGAGCGCGACCTTGAGCCCGTCATCCTCAAACAGCTGAAGGATCCCGTTCAGGGTCGTTGTTTTTCCCGTTCCGGGGCCGCCGGTCAGGATAAGCAGACCGCGCTCGATGGCGGTGACTATCGCCTTTCGCTGGAGATCGCCGTATTTTATGCCGTTCTTTTTCTCTATTCTGTCAATTTCCCTGTCCGCCGCTTTTCTGCCTGCGGGAGGAAATTGGAGTATCTGTTTCATGCGCTCCGCCGAGGACTTTTCCGCCTTGTAGATATGCGGCATAAATAAGAACTCGCGGTTATCGATGAACTCGCTGACGAGCCTGCCCGAGCCTATCAGTTCGTCGATGGTTATATCCACCGTGTCCTCATTAGTCGAGAGCAGCTCGGCGCACGGGGCGAACATCTTCTCGCGCGGGATGCAGGTGTGTCCGTTCGAGAGGTTATGGCTCATGACATGCAGAACGCCCGCCTGGAGCCGATACCCGTTATCGGGCGGGTCGGGAAGCTGATCCGCGATGAACTCGGCTCGCTCGAAGCTGAAGCCGACTCCCTCGCCGCACAGCGCATAGGGGTTTCGCTTGATTATATCTGCGGCGCGCACGCCGAACGCATTGAAAGCTTTGACACATTCGGCGGTCGTCATGCCGTATTTTTCGAGCGATATCATAATTTCGCGCACGGCGAACTGGCGCTTGAAATCCGCGCTGATCTGCTTCGCCTTTTCGGGCGATATGCCGCGAATCTGTGCAAGACGCTCGGGGTCATTTTCGATTATATCAAGAGTATTCTCGCCGAACTTGTCAACTATTTTGACCGCGAGCTTCGAGCCGATGCCCTTGACTCCGCCTGCTGCGAGATATCGGAGGATATCGCCTGCGGACGCGGGCATTTTATGCTCGCACAGCTCGACTCTGAACTGGCGGCCGAAGGAGGCATGAAAATCCCAATAGCCGGAGAGTTCAAGCAACTCACCGGCTTTGAGCTCGGGCATGACGCCGACTGCGGTTATCAGCTCATCGCCGCTTTCGAGTTCGAGAACCGTGAACCCGTTTTCGGGATTCGCAAAGGTCACATCGTTTATCACGCCGCTTATGCGTATCCTCTCATGTTCCTCCATTTATATATCCTTTCGGGAAACGAACTTTTCAAATTCGCCGGGGGAGCAGAGATAAAGCCCCTCGCAGCTTCTGCACATTCTTCTGCACTCTTCGATCTGTTTTTCGTCCATACCGAGATCGAGAATCACAACGGCTTCCTTATCGCCGAGCATTCCGCTGCGAAGCCGCTGGGCATAGCCCTTCCCCGCGACATCGGTCAGTCCCGCCCTCGCGGGGATAACAACGATATATCTGCCGTTTGAGCGCGGATGCAGAATTTTCAGCAGTATGTAATACGATATGCTGACCACGCCGATGAGCACGAACGACGCAAAGATGCCGAGAAGCACTCCGTCCGACATTGATATCACCTCAGCACATCATATGCCAGGGACACACGGCGGGTTACATATAGAATAAACCGGATAAGCGAGCAGGCCTGTAAGCCGAGTTTTGTCTTTTAAGGCAACTATCTGTCTAGGCGCACCGTTGCCGATACGCTCAAGCCACCTGTCGGAGAGAATTACGCCGAGCAAGCGCGGAGCTTTCGCTCCTCTCCGGTCGGTGTTGCTCCGGATAGGGTTTGCAGGGCAATGCGGTTCCCCGCACGCCGGTGAGCTCTTACCTCGCCTTTCCACCCTTACCCGCAAAGCGGGCGGTATATCTCTGTTGCACTTTCCCTAAGGTCACCCTCGGCGGCCGTTAGCCGTTATCCTGCTCTGTGAAGCTCGGACTTTCCTCATTGATCTTATAAAAAGATCCCCGCAGCTGCCCAGCCTGCTCGCTATCTATTTATTGTAATTCAAAATGCGCCGCATGTCAAACAAATGATGAAAACAAAGTGTAAATTCGGAGAGACCCAAAGCGTGTATTTTTGTGCGCGGCAGACAAATGGGTGGCGGTAGAGAAAAAACGAAGCAGTCACAACGGATGATGTGTTGTGACTGCCGGTTATTTTGTTTGTGCGGTGGGAAAGAGGGCGTTATTGATTTCAGTTGGTTCTGTGCTGCAATCCCTCAGTCTCGGCTTCGCCGAGCCGGTTCACTTTACATAAGGGAGCCGAAATAAGATTATATATTGTGATAAAAATTTGCTTGCAAAATTAGTAGTGACAGGCTTTCATGCCGCCGACGGCGGCAGCGGTGCGTCGAGGTCGCCGCACCCTACAAGTGTGTTGCAATAAAATTGTGCGGATTCTGTTATTTCAACTTCTTCTCGCGGCGAACGCCTTTATACGGTCCGTCGGTGCAGGTTCCGGCAGGAACGAAGCCCAGGTTTTCGTAATACTTTGCGAGCGGTTCGTTATTTTCGGACGAGTCGAGGCGGAGATATTTTTTGTTTATACTCAGGGCGTACTCCCCTGCACGGCGCAGAAATTCCGCGCCCACATCGCCCGCGCCGACTTTTGAGACGAGGTTATGGACATAGATTGCGGGGGCGTCGTCGCTCCAACGGCTGTCGTGTTCAAGAAGCACGGCGGCGCAGAGTATCGCTCCGTCTTTATTTTCAAGCGCAAAGGCTCGACCCTCGCTGCATTTTTGCTCATAGTATGACAGCGGATAAACTTCGTCATAGCCCATAACATTCCACTGCTCTATCCCCTTTTCGTCCATCCACTTCATACGTTCGAGAACAAGGTCAAACATCTGCGGGGCTTTTTCGGGCGGCAGTTTTATGAATTTGCGTTCTTTCATCTTTTCACCATATAAAACACGCCCGGAAATAATTATCCGGGCGCGAAATCATTTATGCGTTTTTATGGACTCTTGTCATAACATCAGTGCCGCCGAGGACATTGAAATGCTTGATATGGACGAGCGGCTGAGACAGGTCGTTGTTCGCGGGCATCTTGTTGTCGATGCCGCCGAGCAGGCTCGCGCCGTCCGAACACTCAACTCTGACATTCTCGGGCAGATAGATATCGACTCCGCCGAGAATCGAGGTGACGCTTATCGTTATCTCTTCGTTTATCTGCGCCTCGCTCAGGTCAACTTCAAGACCGCCGAGGATTGCGAAGCAGTGAGCGCCGAGCAGGTTGCCGGTCGTGTTCTTATAAACGCCGCCCGAGCAGACCGCTGTATAAGTGGGTTTGCTCTCCTGCGAAATAGGTCCGCTGTTGTCATCGAGATGCTTTTTAAGCTTCTTTGTCTTGACGGTGCTGAATATCAGCCAGAAGCCGACCGTGACAAGCGCGATAGCGATAGCGAAATGGTTCATGCGCTCTGCGGGCACCCACTGGGGGTTGCACTTGATCAGCAGCCACACGCCGACCGCGAAAGCCGCGACATTGAGCAGGTCAAGACCCGAGGCTATCATGCTGCCGATAGCGGGGACAATAATGAACACAGTCCACCAGCCGCTCAGCTCGCTAATCTCCCAGAAGCCGAACGCCGAGCCGAGGAATATGATTCCCGCGGCAACGACCGCTATTCCGAAAAACATCTTACTCAGATTCTTTCTCATTTCCGTCTGCCTCCTCATTGTTCTGAGCGTCGGACTGCTCCGGCACTTCAGCAGGTTTGCTGTCATCACTCTGTGCACTGAGCGGATCAAGAGTGCCGCCGTGCATTATCGTCTCAAACTCCTCGCCGCTTATCTTCTCGCGCTCAATAAGCGCGCCTGCGACTGCATGGAGCCTATCGATATGCTCTTTGAGGATATCCTCGGTTCTGCCGTAAGCCGTGGTGATGATGCGGTTTATCTCCTCATCTATCTCTGCGGCTGTCTCCTCCGAATAATTCTTCAGATGCGAGTAATCTCTGCCGAGGAATACCTCGTCGTTGCCCGAGCCGAAGGTTATCGGACCGAGCCTGTCGCTCATGCCGTACTTTGTGACCATCTTGCGCGCGATATCCGTGGCGCGCTCAATGTCGTTCGACGCGCCGGTTGAAACATCGCCTATAACTATGGCTTCGGCAACTCTGCCGCCGAGGAGGCTGACAAGATTGTCGAGCATCTCGTTCTTTGAATGATAGCTCTTATCCTCGGTCGGGAGATACATTGTGTATCCGCCCATCTGCCCTCTCGGGACAATCGAGACCTGGTGAACCGGGTCGTTATATTCGAGATAATAGGCGGAGACTGCGTGGCCTGCCTCGTGATAGGCAGTCAGGCGCTTCTCCTTGTCGGTCATCTTGTGGCTCTTCTTCTCGGTGCCCGCGACGACCTTTATCATCGCCTCTTCTATCTCGGTCATGGTGATGGCTTTTTTATCGCGGCGCGCAGCGAGAAGAGCCGCTTCGTTGAGCAGATTCTCGAGGTCTGCGCCGGTGAAGCCTATAGTTGTCTTTGCAATAGTCGAAAGATCGACATCGGGGCCGAGGGGCTTGCCCTTGGCGTGGACTTTGAGGATAGCCTCGCGTCCTTTGAGGTCGGGATAGCCGACTGTCACCTGACGGTCAAATCTGCCGGGACGCAGAAGCGCGGGGTCGAGGATATCGGGGCGGTTGGTCGCCGCGATGATTATAACGCCCTCGTTTGCGCCGAAGCCGTCCATCTCGACGAGCAGCTGGTTCAAAGTCTGCTCGCGCTCGTCATGTCCGCCGCCCATGCCTGCGCCTCTGTGGCGTCCGACGGCGTCTATCTCATCGATAAAGATTATCGAAGGTGAATTTTTCTTCGCTTCATTGAAAAGGTCGCGCACACGGGAAGCGCCGACACCGACATACATCTCGACAAAATCCGAGCCGGAAATCGAGAAGAAAGGCACGTTAGCTTCGCCCGCGACAGCCCTTGCAAGCAATGTTTTACCTGTACCGGGAGGGCCGACGAGCAGAACGCCGCGTGGTATTCTCGCGCCGAGCTTGTTGAAATGTGAGGGGTCTTTGAGAAAATCGACTATCTCGCTGAGTTCCTCTTTCTCTTCATCAGCACCCGCGACATCGTCAAACGTTGTTTTGCGGCTCTCGTCCTTTGCGCGCTTGACACGCGCCTTGCCGAACGAAAGGGTGCGGTTATTCTCGTTGTTCATGGCGTTGTTCATCTTGCGGAACATATAGAACAGAAGTACGCCGAGAATGACGAGCATGAGAAGCGTCGGGACGATATTGAGAAGCAGTGCGCCGGTTGAGCCGGTCTCGTACTGCGCCTTTATCGGGGCGTCCGGATGCGCTCTGTTATATGCGATAACGCCGTTGTGTATGTCCTCCTGGAACATACTGACGTTCGGGACGGTGTAGGTATACACCTTGTTGTCGCCCTTGAGCTTGAATTCAAGCGCGCCGCTCGACATATTCAGATCGTATTCCGTGACCTTCTTGTCGTCGAAATACTGCACGACCTGATAATACTCAAGCTTTTCCTTCTTCTGCTGCCTTGCATAGAGGGAAACACCGGAGATTATAAGGACGGGTATAAGAATATACGGTATCCATGCCAGCGCTTTTCTTGCGCCGCTGTTGGTGTCTTTCTTGTTATTTTTCAAACGTCAAATCACTCCTATGACTGCCGAAGTTTTCTTGAATGAGCCGCTCTTACTTCTCATAGACCGAACGGCTGAGCACGCCGAGGAAAGGCACGTTGCGGTACTTCTCGGCATAGTCGAGACCGTAGCCGACAACGAACTCGTCGGGCACTTCCGTTCCCGCATAGTCCGCCTTGAGATCCTTTATCATGCGGCGCTCGGGTTTATCGAGGAAGGTGCATATCTTTATGCTCGCGGGTCTGCGCGCTCTGAGCATCTCGGATATGTAATGGAGGGTCTTGCCGGAATCGAGGATATCCTCGACCAGAAGCAGATCGTAGCCTTCTATAGGTCTGTCAAGGTCTTTGATTATCTTGACTTCGCCGGAGCTTTCGGTTCCCGAGCCGTAGCTCGAAACCGCCATAAAGTCTATCTCACAGGGTATCGTTATCGCTCTCATGAGATCCGCCATGAAAACGACCGAGCCTTTAAGGACGCTGACCATGAGCAGCTTTTTGTCCTTGTAGTCCTCGCTTATCTGCCTGCCGAGGCGGGAGACTATCCCGTGTATCTGCTCTTCGCTGAGCAATACTCTCTCTATATCCTCTATCATTGCTTTTCCCTCCGTATTATAAGCACATTTTCAGTGTTTTTTCCGACGCGGCATCGTCTGTCCGCGCCGAATCCCTCAACCCACAGCACACCCGACTCGTCGCGCAGCACTGCGACATCGCAGCGGCTCTCCGGCGGGACATGTGCCTCATTGAAAAGTTTTTTCAGGCTTTTTGTGCATCCGCGCTTTGCAAGGGTCAGTTTATCGCCCGCGCGGCGGCTCCCGACTTGAACTTTTCCATTTATTCTATCACAATCAATGCAATAATCCAACATATCTTTGTGAATTTTTTGTGTATCAAAGAAAACTTTTTTGTTAACCCGACAAATTGAAACGCGCCCGTTATGGCATACGGAACCGTTTATGCACTCGGGTTTGACATCTTCGGACCACTCTTCGCTCATCTTCGCTGGAGTTTTGAAGCGAATAATATCGCCGTTTGAAACGGCAAAAATATCGGGCGACAGCTGAATTTTTCCGCCGCATTGGAGAATGTTTTCAACTGCATTTACGGTCCTGAAATCCGCCGACTTCGGGCATACATTTTTAATAGCGCCGAGCAGAGCACGGCGGCGTATCGCCGGATGAGCCGAAAGCAGAGCTTCGCATGAGAAACCGCCGTCCTTTTTAGCGGACGCCAGAAGCGACTCCGTTTCTCCCTCAAGAAAATCCTCATCAAGTGCTGCATTCTGAGAAAAATGCGAGGCGTTCTCTTCAAAAGCGGAGTTTATCTCCTTGAGCGCCGGGACTGCGATATGGCGAATTTTATTGCGGCTGTAATCGAGAGTCAGATTGGTGCTGTCCGTCACGAAATCGAGAGAATTTTCGCGGCAGAACGCTTCTATATCCTCTCTCGTGCAGAATATCAGCGGTCTTATAATATTCCCGCGAACGGGCGGTATGCCGCACAGACCTTTCAGCGACGAGCCGCGTGCGAGATTGAAGAGCATCGTTTCGGCGTTGTCGCTCGCGGTATGGGCGGTTGCGATCTTCGCGTTTTTGTCTATCGATTCAAAGAACTCATAGCGCACTCTTCGCCCGCACTCTTCGCAGGTCTCCCCGCTCTGTTTTGCAAGGGCTGCAACATCGGCGTGAAGGACTTCAAAACGAAGAGAGTTCTTTTCGCAGAAGGAGCGCACATATTCCTCGTCGCGCCGCGCCTCCTCACCGCGCAGCCCGTGGTTGACATGGGCGACGGTCAGGGACAGCGAATACCGCTCGCTTATTTTCATAAGAAAGAGCAGCATTGCCATTGAATCGGCACCGCCCGAGACCGCGGCTATGACCGCAGCTCCCGGGCTGAGCATATTATATTTTTCCACGGCGCTGAGCGCTTTATCAAGCATTCTGAATCTTCTCCACGCCCATGAACAGAGTGTGATCCGCATCCCAGATGAAATCGACGGTCTTCGTCGGACCGTGTCTGTTCTTGGCAACAATGACCTCGACCTCGTTGGCAACGGGCGCGGTGGGCGCGGGCTCATCGTCGCCGTCCGGGTCGTCTTTTTCGTTCTTGTAATATTCCTCACGGTAGAGCATGAGGACTATATCCGCATCCTGCTCAATAGAGCCCGATTCACGCAGATCGGACAGCTGAGGACGGTGGGATTTTCCTCTGCCCTCGGTGCCTCTGGAGAGCTGGGCGCAGCAGATGACGGGGATATTCAGATCCTTCGCCATGAGTTTGAGGCTTCGGGTTATCTCGGTAACCTCCTGCACGCGGCTTTCGACCTTTGTGCCGGAGCGGATGAGTCCGAGGTAATCTATAATAATACAATCGACATTCTTGAGTCTACGTGCACGCGCTTTCATCTCGGCGACGGTTATCGTGCTCGTATCGTCAAAATACAGCTCGCAGTCGTTGAGCGAAGCGGTAGCAAGTCCGAGGCGGGTCCAGTCATCGGTATCGAGCTGACCTGTTCTCATTTTTGTGCTGAGCACGCGCGCTTCGGTGGAGAGCACTCTCTGCGCAAGCTGCTCTTTCGTCATTTCGAGCGAGAAGAAGAGTATCTTTTTCTTCGCTTTAACGGCGACGTTTCTCGCAATATTCAAGGCAAAGCTTGTCTTTCCCATTGCAGGGCGCGCGCCGATAAGTATGAGGTCGGATTTGTTGAGTCCGGCGATAACATCGTCAAGATCCCTGTAGCCGGTTGATATTCCCTTGAACGCTTCTGCGCCCTCGGAGCTCAATTTTTGCAGGGTATCATAGACCTGATTGACTATTATATCGCTGAGCTTCGACGGGCCTGTGCTCGTCTTGCCCTGGCGGATATCGTATATCCTCTGCTCCGCCGCGTCGAGAAGCATATCCGCGCTATCGGTCTGGGCGACGGCGTTGTCGATAGTCTCCTGCGAGACGGTGATGAGGGTGCGCATAAAATATTTTTCGCGCACTATCTTGGCATATGACTCGACATTTGAAGTGGTCGGCACGCTCTGAGCGAGCTGGAACAGATAGTTCTTGCCTGCCGCCTCGTCATATGTTCCGTTATTCTTGAGAGTTTCGAGAATAATGAGCGGATCGATCTTGTTGCCGAGCGCATCGAGACTCACCATGACGGAGAAAATCTCTTTGTGCTGCGGGAGATAGAAATACTCCGGGCGAAGATAGATCAGCACCTGCGGCATACAGTTCGGATCCATCAGCACGCATCCGAGCACCGCCTGCTCCGCCTCAAGGCTGAAGGGCATCTGATACCCCTCGGGCAGGGTTAGGTTATTCACATCCACTTTTGTTAGATCCTCCGGTTTTCAGCAATTATTCCTCGCCCACGCTGACATAGACGGTTGCGTTGACGCCGTTATATACCTTCACTTCGGCGCTGAATGTGCCGAAAGACTTGATATCCTCCATGGACACCTTTCTCTTGTCGACCGAGACGCCGAACTGGCGGCTTATCGACTCGGCGACTTCCTTTGCGGTGACGGAGCCGAAGATTTTTCCGCCCTGACCCGCTTTTGCGGTGAGCTTGACGGTCTTGCCGTTTATCTTCGCGGCAACTTCCTTGGCGTTCTTGAGCTCGGTTTCGAGCCTGTACTTCTCCGCGGACTCGCGGTTTTTCAGCTCGTTCATCGCCTGAGCGTTTGCTTCAACGGCGAGCTTTCTCGGGAAGAGGAAGTTTCTCGCGTAGCCGTCGGAAGCGTTGACGAGCTCGCCTTTCTTGCCGAGGCTTTTTACATCCTGAGTGAGAATAACTTTCATATATATCAATTCCTTTCGGGTTATTTACGGGTGTGATTTTGTGTCGAATTGCAGCATATTGTGATTGGCTCGTGCGAAATTTCATGCCGCTCAGGCGGCATCGGTGCGTCTGGGTCGCCGCACCCTACAAGCCGCACGCCAATGATTCTATTCAAACTTGGCGGGCGGATGATACCCGCCACTACTGTATGCATTTATTTATATCAGCGAGCTAACCCCTCAGTCTTGGCTTCGCCAATCCAGCTCCCCTTTCAGGGGCGCCGATGTGAGTTTGCTGCCGGTAATTTTACATCGATTCGCGGGCGGATGATATCAGCTATATTTATCGTCTGAGCGAAGTGAGGTCAATCCCTCAGTCACTTCGTGACAGCTCCCTTTACACAAGGGAGCTGTAAAGAATATCAGGAAATCGGGGTTGGCTCTTCGCCGTCGGTGCGGGGGTATTTGGCGTCGATTGCTTCGCAGAGCTTCGACTTTGCCTCCTCCATATTCACGCCGGTAAGCTGAGCTGCCGCCATGGTGCGGTGGCCGCCGCCGCCGAGATATTCCATGATTATCTGGACATTCAGGTCGCCGTAGGAGCGCGCCGAGATATTGACGCTGTCCTTTCCGCTGTCGAAGATAACAAACGAGGCTTTTACGCCGCTGACTTCAAGCAGTTCGTCCGCCGCCTGGGCGCTGAGCAGTCTCGCGTTCTCCATGCCGGGTGCGGTGCAGGCTATGGCACAGCCCCTGTAGATATGCGCGGCGGAGATTATCTCGCTGCGCTTGCGGTTGCTCTCGATCGAATTCGAGAACAGGCGCTTTACCGCGACGGTATCTGCGCCCTTGCCCTTGAGGAAAGCCGCCGCTTCAAAGGTGCGCACACCTGTTGAGAGGACAAATTCCTTTGTGTCGAGCATTATGCCCGCAAGCATTGCCTGAGCCTCAACGGGAGAAAGCGCCGGCGCGGGGGTTATATAGCGCATGAGCTCCGTGACCATTTCGCAGGTCGACGAGGCGTTGGGGTCATGGAAGAAAATGAGCGCGTCTTTGATATGATCAACCGACTTTCTGTGATGGTCGATAACGACTGTGGCGGACGCCTTTTCATAGAGAGTCGGGAAATCGACAAAGCTGCTCTTATGGGTATCGACAACGACGAGCAGGGTCTTTCTCGTCATGAGCGCGAGGGCTTCGTTGACATCGATTATCTTGCCGTCCCAGCCGTCAGCTCGGAGCATATCGACAGCGGCGCCGGCAAAGCTGCGGTTTTCATCGAGGGCGATATACGCGTCGATGCCGAGGGCGCGGGTTATCGACGACACGCCGACTGCCGCGCCGAAAGCGTCCATATCCGGGAACGAATGACCCATTATCATCACGCGGTCGCTCGCGCTGATAAGACTCGAAAGAGACGAAGCCGCGACGCGGGTCTGGAATTTTGTGACCTTTTCGACGCTCTTGGAAACGCCGCCGAAGAACTCATACTCGTCCTTCGTCTTGACCGCCGCCTGATCTCCGCCGCGTCCGAGCGCCATATCGAGCGCCTGCTCGGCGGACTTTTCGCAATCGGTTATGGCGACACCCGTGCCGACGCCTATTGAGAGGGTCAGGCCGAGCACTCTTTCTTTATATTTATATTCGCGTATCTTGTCGAGAACGCTGAAACGGTCGGCGCGCATCTTCTCAAGCACATCGCTCTGGGCGATTATCATGAACCGCTCCTCGGAGATTTTGCGCATGATGCAGTCATACTGCCCTGTCCAGTTCTCTATCACCTCTTCGACTCCGCCGCGTATCGCCGCGCGCTCGCTGTCCCTGTAGTCCGCCTTGATATCCGCGATATCGTCGGTCTGCAGAAGCATTATGATGGGTCTGTTCTTTATGTAAGCGAGCTGAGCGCGCTTCATCTCACTTACATCGGTGAAATAGAAAACATATTCTTTCCCGCCCTTGAACTCGAACGAGGACGGGGTGACTATATAATAGGAATCTTTGATTTTGACTATGGCTGCGCCGTTCGACTCCGCCTGCTCGGGATCGCAGCCGCCGATAAACGGCTGGGCGAGCTTGCGGTCGATGACCGACTCATCCATAAAAGTATGGAAAAAGCTTCTGTTGAAAAGCTCGATTATCCCGTCGCCATCGCACACGAGCATAGGCATGGGAAAATCGTTGACGGAACCGGCGTCTGTCGCGTCGAGGCTGTGCGACGCCATGTCCCTTAGCTGGCGTTCACGGTTGCGGATGTTAAAGAACTTGACTATCTTATAGACCGAGAACGCGATGAGAAGGACACTACCCACAAGCGCCGCCCACCCGCTGTAGCGGACAGCGACAACAACAATGAACGCAGCCGCCGCAACAAAGGCAGCTATTTCCACTGCGAGCTCTCGCAGGAAATCCTTAAAACTCATTCATCAGACCTCCATAATAACGGGAAGAATCATCGGGCTGCGCTTGGTGCGCTCATACATCAGGTGAGATATCTCGTCCCTGAGGCTTGCCTTGATGCTGTTCCAATCGAAATATCCGCCGTCCGTCTGGGCTTCGATAGCCTCAACGGCGACTTCACGCGCGGCGTTTATAAGCTCCTCAGACTCTTTGACATAGACGAAACCTCTCGTCACGACATCGGGACCGGAAACTATCATGCCACTCTCGCGGTCAATGCAGACGGCGACGATAACGAGACCGTCCTGCGCGAGATGCTTTCTGTCTCGAAGCACGACCGAGCCGACATCGCCGACGCCGTAACCGTCGACAAACACTCTGCCTGCGGGCACGGTGGACGTACATCTGAGCGCCTTTTTGCTGATCTCGGCGACCCTGCCGTTGTCGGCGATGAGTATATTCTCCTTAGGGATACCCATACTCAGCGCGAGACCCGCGTGTTTTCTGAGATGTTTGAGCTCGCCGTGAACCGGAATGAAATATTTCGGCTTGACGATGCCCATTATCATTTTCAGCTCCTCCTGGCAGGCGTGGCCGGAGACATGGACTTCGTACATCTTCTCATATACGACATCCGCGCCGAGCTTCATCAGCTCGTTGACGACACGGCTGACGGTCTTTTCGTTGCCGGGAATCGGAGTTGCGGAAATTATAACATAATCGTTGGGGTGGATCTCGACCTTACGGTGATCCGAGAACGCCATGCGGGTCAGGGCGCTCATAGGCTCGCCCTGGCTGCCCGTGGTGATGATAACGAGCTTATCGGCGGGATAGCGGTTTATCATATTGATATCGATAACTATCCCCTCGGGTATATTGAGATAGCCGAGCTCCGCCGAGATGCTCACGACATTTTCGAGGCTTCTGCCGACGAGCGCGACCTTGCGTCCGAGGCTCGCCGCAACATTCATTATCTGCTGCACGCGGTGGATATTGGAAGAGAATGTTGCAACTATTATGCGGTTGTTGCCAGCCTTGCGGAAGAGGGTCTCGAACGATTCGCCGACCTTCCTCTCGCTCTCGGTGAAGCCGGGACGCTCGGCGTTGGTGGAGTCGGACATAAGGCAGAGGACTCCCTCCTGCCCTATCTCGGCGAGTCTGCCGAGATCCATCATGCCTCCGTCGATAGGCGTTGTGTCGATTTTGAAGTCGCCCGTGTGGACGATAGTACCGCCCTCGCAGCGGATAGCGAGTCCGAGTGCATCGGGTATGGAATGGTTGACATGGATAGCCTCAACGGTAAAGCCGCCGAGGGTTATCACATCGCCGGGCTTGATGACATTGAGTGATGCGGAATTGAGCAGTCCGTGCTCACGCAGCTTTCCCTGAATGAGTCCGATGGTGAGCTTCGTGCCGTAGACGGGCACATTGAGAACCTTGAGAAGATAAGGCAGACCGCCGATATGATCCTCATGTCCGTGGGTTATGACTATTCCGCGTATCCTGTCCGCGTTGCGCTCGACATAGGTGAAATCGGGAAGCACGAGATCGACTCCGAGCATATCCTGATCCGGGAATGCAAGTCCGCAATCGACAAGGAACATATCCTCGCCGTATTCAAACAGTGTCATATTCTTGCCCACTTCATTCAGGCCGCCTAAAAACGACACTTTTATAGGCTTGGGCTCAGCCTTCGATTTGCCCGGTGCGGGCTTAATTTTGCCGTAACTGCGGTAGCTGCGCCTGCCCGCAGTCTTCTTTGCGGGCGCAGACGCTGCGCCGGTTTCTTTTGCTTTTGGCATAGAAATCTCCTTTTCTGTTAAAATTTTGATGTAAGTAGAACCCCGACCGGTCAAGGTGCGGGAATTAAAGCCTTGTCTGTTAAAAACGCGATGATATTTTCAGCATGGATACAAGACAAATTTCGGGTAGTTAAGACATATGCGTGCAGTCATAATACAAAAATATCCCTATTGTTAATTTTACTATGATTGGATAAAACTGTCAAGTGTGTTGCACCCGATAGGGACAAATCGGTAAATACAATTTAAGCCACACGCGATGCAATAAAATTATGCGCAGCCTACAAAAAGACACATCGGCAAAAGGTGTTGCAATCACTTTGCGCCGGAGGAGATGAACGCCTGCGCTTCGGCGCAGAGCTCGCGCGCGGTCTCCTCATCAAAGCTCTGCGCAGTCAGGCGGAATCGCCCGTTTCCGAGCGGTGAAATATGCGTTTTTCCGCGCTTTTCGACAAGCACGAAGCCGTTCGCCCCGTCGCGCCCGAAGGAGAAGTTCTCACCCTCGAACTCGTCGAGATAGTCGGGCGGCAGCTCAAGCTGCGCTGTGGTGCTGTAGACAAACAGTGGCGGCAAAAGAGAATAGAGCTCGGGGAAGGTCATATTCTTCTCTTCTAAAATACAGGTGAGCTTCGCCGCGGTGAACAGCGCGTCGCGCGACCAGAACTGGCGCGCCGCGAGACGGCGTGCAACATTGTCCGAGCCGTCCGACGGGGCAGAGAGATAGCGATAAGCCGTCCTGCCGTAGCTGCGCGCGAGGTCATCGAGAAATGCGGGAGAATCATAAGGGACGGAGATATCCCGCCCGCTCTCGAGCTCGTACATTCCGCAGAGGGCGATTAGCTTGACAAACGGCACAACTCCGGTCTTTTCAGTATATGCGCTAAGACTCGTTCCCCTGCGGTTTATTCTGAGGGTCAGCGTGCGCTCGTTCGAGGTGGTGCGCATGCAGTCGTTTATGAGCGCGGATATCATTGGGTCCGAGCTGAGTATCGCGCAGTCGGATACGCCGTAAGGCACATGGTGCATAAGCTCGTCGCGGTAGAGCATACCCATGGCGGACATATCAAAGAGCCGCCCGCACGACGGCGCGGGAGATAAATCGGTCTCCATGAAATCCGCCGCCTTTCTGCCGAGCGCCGCGGACACGCTCAGCCCGTTTTCGCCAAAGATGCTGACCGTCCCCTCCCCGGCGCAGACGAACACGCCCGCATTGAGCGACGAGAACGGAACTAAAAAAGATAGCTGGGATTCAAAGGACGCGCCGAACGACCACGCATTGACGCCGGAAACACGCAGTCCCGCGCACACGGCGTCGGCGCAGGCGCGGGAATATTCGTCGTTTCGGCAGGCGACGCCTACTCTGCCGCGCCCAAAAGCCGCGCCGACTGCCGCGCCCGCTCTCGCGCAGTCGGACGCAGTGAGCCCCTGCGCACGTTTTATAAAAGCCGCCGAGTCCGCATCGTAGCTGTACATGATGACCCCTCCGAAGATATGATATTCCTATTATTGCCTGCCGGGAGCGGTTTTAAGCCGAAGTTTTACACATTTATAAATGTGCGGCGGGGCGGCAAAATCACCTTGTTTTTGACCCGACTTAGTGATAGAATTAATTAAAATAACACAACGGAGTGAAATATGAGCGAACTGAAAAAAGTTGAGATATTCACCGACGGCGCGTGTTCGGGCAATCCCGGACCCGGCGGTTGGGGCGCCGTTCTGCGCTATGGCGAGCACGAGGCGGAGATGTCCGGCGGCGACGCGAACACGACGAACAACCGCATGGAGCTCACGGCGGTCATAAGCGCGGTCGAGAGGCTCAAGGAGCCCTGCGATATAAAAATATACACCGACTCGCAGTATGTTGCGAACGCGTTTTTAAAAGGCTGGATATGGAACTGGAAGAGGAACGGGTGGAAAAAATCCGACAAGAAGCCTGTTTTGAATCCCGAGCTGTGGGAGCGGCTGCTCAAGGCGCTTTCAAAGCACGAATATGAGTTCATATGGGTCAAAGGACACGCGGGGCACCCCGAGAACGAGCGGTGCGACAGGCTCGCGGTAGCCCAGAGCGAAAAATATGCAAAGAAGTGAACTGAAAATGAAAAATGTAGCAATAATACTTCAGGATCTGCGAAGCGGCGGAAGCGAGCGGTTTGCGAGCAGGCTGTCGCATCTGCTGAGCGAAAAATTCAATGTCTATGTCCTGGTCTTTGACGCGAGCGAAAAGCGATTCGACTGCGCGGGCGAATTCGTTGATCTAAAATTACCCGCAGGCAAAGGCACGGCACAGCGTGCTGTTATTATGCTCAAGCGCGCCGCGGCGATAAAAAAATTTGTCAAAGAGCATGATATATGCACTGCTTATTCGTTCACTCACGCGCCGAACGAAGCGCTCGCGCTCTCGGGCGCGAAGTGCGTGAAATATATCTCCTGCCGCGACTATGTGCGGCTCATAAAGAGCTCGAAGCTCTATTCATTCGCGCTGCGGCACGGATGCAATGTTCTCTTCAACGCCCTCGAGATGCAGAAAAAATGCGAAGAGATGTTCCCGGGAAACGAAGATAAGCTTTTCACGGCATATAATATCATCGACTGCGAAAAAGCCCGCGAGGACGCAAAAGAAGAACTCGACGAAGAATACAAAGAATTCTATGACACGCACAGAGTTATAGCTTTCTCTTCGAGATTCGTTGATCAGAAATGCCAGTGGGATATGCTAAAAAGCTTTGAGCTGCTGAAAAAAGATATCCCCGATGCGGGGCTGATATTCCTCGGGTGCCGCGGCGAATACGAAAACGCCGTTCGTGAAATGGCGAAAAAGAGCGAATATTCAGGCGACATAGTCTTTGCGGGATTCCAAAAGAATGTGTTCAAATTTGTATCCCGCGCGGATGTTTTTGCAATGACTTCTTACTACGAAGGCTTCCCGAATGTCATCGTTGAGGCATTGGCGGTCGGCACTCCGGCGGTCAGCACGGACTGCACATCGGGTCCCGCCGAAGTTCTCGCGCCCGGTCGCCCGTTCCTGCCGCACTGCGACAAGATGACAAAAGTCGATTGCGGAATCCTCTGCCCCGTCATGTCCGAGAGCCCGGACTTTGACTACGGCAACATAAATAACGCCCACCGCGAATACGCGAAGGCACTCAAAACACTGCTGACGGACGGCGAGCTTCGCGCCCGTCTTTCGGAAAACGGAAAGAAGCGCGCAGACGAGCTGAGCGCAGAAAATATGAAGCAGGTCTATTTCGACCTGACCGACAACTGATTCGGAGGTAACAACAATGAGCAGATATCTTATAGTCGGCGCGGGGCGCAGCGGAATCAACGCCGCGCAGCTGCTTATCAAAGTCGGCGAGGATTTTATAATCTACGACGGCAACGAGAATTTCGACACTGCGGCGGCGTGCGAAAAAATAGGCAGGGATAATATAGAATTTATCCTCGGCGATTTTTCGGGCTTCGATTTTTCGCGCGTTGACATTTGCGTAGTCAGCCCCGGCGTATCGCTTGAAACGCCGATAATGAAAGCCGTCAAAGAGCATAATATACCGATCTGGGGCGAGGTCGAGCTTGCCTACAGGCACGACAAGGGCACGGTTATCGGCATAACGGGCACGAACGGCAAGACCACAACAACTTCGCTCACCTATGACATAATGAAGCGCCACGCGAAAAAGGCTCTGCTCGTCGGCAATATCGAGATTCCCTACACCGGATACGCGCTCGAGAGCGACAGCGACAGCGTGACGGTCGCGGAGATAAGCAGCTTCCAGCTTGAAACGATGGTGACATTCAAGCCGCACGTCACGGCTATTCTCAACATCACGCCCGACCATCTCGACAGGCACAAGACGCTCGAAAACTACATCGCGATAAAAGAATCGATAACCAAGAATCAGGACGAGAACGACTTCTGCGTGCTCAACTACAACGACCCGGTTCTGCGCGAATTCGGCAAGACCCCGCGCTGCAAAGTCATATTCTTCAGCTCTTCGGCAGAGCTCGCGAGCGGCGTGTTCCTGCGCGGCGATACGATGATAATAAAAGAAAACGGCGTTGAAACGCCCGTCTGCACGACGAAAGACACGAGTCTTGTCGGCATGCACAACTACGAAAATATCATGGCGGCTATCGCAATGACCCATGCAATGGGCGTGCCGCTCGACACCATCCGCCAAGGCATAAAAGAGTTCACGGCGGTCGAGCACAGGATAGAATTCGTCGCCGAGAAGAACGGAGTCAAATACTACAACGACTCAAAGGGCACGAACCCCGACGCGGCGATAAAGGCGGTCTACGCCATGCCCTCGCCGACAATTCTCATAGGCGGAGGCTACGACAAAAAGTCAAGCTATGACGAGTGGGTAGCGACATTTGAGGGCAGGGTAAAAGAACTTCTGCTCATAGGCAAGACGAAGCACGACATTGCCGCCGCCTGCGACAGAGCCGGCTTCAAGGCTTACAAATTCGTTGACACGCTCGAAGAGGCGGTCAGCATAGCTGCCGCCGACGCAGAGAGCGGCGACTGCGTACTGCTCTCCCCCGCGTGCGCGAGCTGGGATATGTTCAAATGCTATCAGCAGCGCGGCGAGATATTCAAAGACTGCGTAAGAGCGCTATAAAAGCTGTAAAATAAAGCGAGCCGCCGCGGATATCTGCGGCGGTTTTGTGTTGGCGAAGCTTCATATTGAATAATAGCGGCGCAAATTTAGTTAGTTCTGCGTTGCAATCCCTCAGTCTCGGCTTCGCCGAGCCAGCTTCCTTTACAAAAGGGAGCCGTTGATAATTTTCTTTATGGTCATAAAACCCGCCACTACTGCGCACTTTTTCACTATTCACTTTTACTTATTACTTTGAGCGTCAGCGAAACAATCCCTCAGTAGCTTTATCCACTATATAGATTTCAAGGGCAGGCGAACAAAGTTCGCCCCTACGGTCGGTAGGATAAATCTTTGCGAAGATTTCATGCCGCTGTCGCGGCAGCGGTGCGTCGAGTCGCCGCACCATACAAACTGAGCATCAGCAAACAGCAAAAATACCGCAGGGCTTTTGCTCTGCGGTACTTTGATTTCAGGCTTTATTTATGCTCAGCGAGGTATCTGTCCACGACGGACTCGACATAATCGGGGCGGTCGGTGATGATACCGTCAACGCCGTTTTCGAGCATCTGGATAACATCCTTTTCCTCGTCGACGGTCCATGCGTTGACCTTAATGCCGACGGCATGGGCGCGGCGGACGAGCGCTTTTGTCGCAAACGCCTTATGCGGATGCAGTGCGTCGCAGCCGATTTTCTGCGCGAGGTGCAGAGGCTGGAAGAACCATCTTCTGACTACCTGTCCGTAAATCGGATAGAGATACGCCGTCTTGCACTTGGGATCGTACTTCTTCGCCTCAACAAGCATCTTATAGTCAAAGCTCGAAATGAGAAGCTCGTCGAAAAGTCCGTAGTCCTTGACTGCCTCTATCGTCTTGCGCACTATGTCTTCGCGCTCGGACTTGTTGGGCTTTATCTCGATATTCATAACGCTCAGCTTGTCGCTCTTCTTCATGCACTCGAGGTACTCCTCGACGGTGGGTAGAGTGACGCCGGCGAAGTCCTTTGAGAACTTGCTGCCGAAATCGAGCTTGCGGATATCGTCAAACATATAGTCGCCGATAGCGCCGGTGCCGTTGGACATCTCGTCAACGGTGTCGTTATGGCAGATGACTATATGCCCGTCCTTGGTGATATGGACGTCGGTCTCGGTTCCGTCCGCCCCGAGCTCGACTGCTTTTTCAAATGCGGGGATCGTGTTCTGGGGAGCATAGCGGTTAGCACCGCGGTGTGCGATTATCTTTGGCTTATTCAACACTGTTCACCTCTGAAAAATTTCTGAGGACATTATAGCACTTCGCCGCTGAAAATTCAACAGGAATGTGATAACACTGAAATAATTATTAAATTTCTGCTTTTATTGTACTTAAGTCCAAAACGCTGTTGCAAGCTATTAATATTTTTGCTATAATGATAAGAGCTTTTATGCAAATTGTCGATGCTTCCCGATTGAATTTTTTTCATATCGGGGGGCTAAAACAACTGTCTGCGGGCGTATTTTCCCTGCTTCGCCGCGGACCTGAAGGAGTGTTGAAATGGGAAAGAGTAATCTCAAGGAAAAGGTCAGCACGACATGGAACAATGTCGTACTGCACTGGAAAACACCCGCCTTGGGCAAATATGTCTCCTACAAAGAGATAATTGCCTACGGCGTCGGAGGAATGGGCGTTCAGTTCGTCATGTTCTTCTGCTCGCTCATCGCGCTTTCCGCAACGAGCTTCCTTGTCGGAAACACGATAGGCATCAAGCCGATGCACTTGCAGTATATGGCGGTCGCATCGACTATCATCGGCTTCGGAATCACTATCGGACGCTCTTACATAATCGACAGCGCCCGCTTCAAATCCGGAAAATTCCGTCCCTGGCTTGCGATAACCGGTATTCCCACCGTTATTATAGCGGTCGTGTTCGTCTGGCTGCCATATGAGACGATGTCGTATATGCAGAAAGTCATTGCGGTTTTCCTCTGCTATAACCTTCTGCAGTGCTTCTATCCTTTCTTCCAGCAGGCATACACAGACCTTGCAAACGTCATATCGCCCAACTCCCATGAGCGTACCGATATCGTTTCGGTCTCGTCGATCATCTACTCCATGGCGCCGTCCCTCACGGGTCTTTTCGTGCCGATGCTCTCGACACTCACGGGCGGTCTGAACTCCATCACCACCTACCGTATAATCCATCCCCTCGTCGCCGTTGTCGGACTTCTTTTGTCCTATGTGGCATACGCGGGAACGAGAGAGAGAATAATCGTGGCGGAGAGCCACGTTACCCAGTTCAAATTCTCCGACGCATTCCGCGCCGTTGCAAAGAACAAATATTTCTGGATAACCTCCCTTGCAGGCTGGCTCGGCTTCCTTGAGGGCGCAGTCGGCGTTATCATCGGCTGGACATTTATATATGCCTACCCCGACAGAATGGGTCTTTACGGAGTCGCGACGACGCTCATCGGCAACGCGGCGCTCTGGGCAATGCTCATCTGTCCGATAGCGATAAGAGTCCTCGGCAAGAGAAACCTGCTTATCTGGTGCAATGTTACAAACGTCGTGCTCATCGGACTGCTCTATCCCCTTTACAACAACATTCCCGCTCTTATAATTCTCTACTATCTCAACGGATTCATCAACTCTTTCTCGATAGTCTACAACCCCGGCATCAACGCCGACATGCGTGACTATCAGCAGTATTTCACCGGCGAGCGCATAGACGGAATGTTCGGCGCGGTCGGCATAATCGGCTCGTTCATCGGAATGTTCACCGGCATGGTGCTCCCGACCATCTATCAGATGCTCGGCCTTGAGGACAACTACGACGTGCTCGAAGTCGCTTCGTTCAGAGAGGATATGTTCGACGTGCTCATCATCGCCGCAGTTATCGGCGCAGCGCTCAACTTCGTCCCCTACCTCTTCTACGATCTGACCGAGACCAAGCAGCGCGGCATAGTCAAGGTGCTCAAGATACGCGCGATGTTCGAGGACTACGGCAACGGTATTCTCCGCGACGAGAGCATCGTTGAAGCCATAGACATAATCGACGAAGCAAATCTCCTCTACAAAGACAGAACCCTCATGACCACAAAGGACGACATCAAGAAGGCAGAGAGACTGCCCGCGAGAACGCCCGAGGAAAAAGAGTTCAAGAAGAACGAAATCAAGCGACTGAAAGCCGCTTACAAAGAATTCAACACTCAGAACCGCGGCATAAAGAAAGACCGCATAAATCAGGCAAAGGCCATGCCCAAGAGCACCGACGCCGAGAAGGCGGCGAGAAAAGCTGCGATAAAGGCCGCGAAGAAAGAGAACAGAGAGCTCAACAAGCTCAATGCGGACATCTCCGTGTGCGATTTCATCATCGACGAGATGAACAAATACGACACCCTGCGCATCAAGAAGCAGGTCGAGCGTTCCCGAGCGCTTGAGGCTGCCGGATACAACGGAATCTTTGATTACAACAAAGAGATCATGATCGAGGCAAAGGCTCTGCCGAAGTCCACTCACGAGGAGCGCGAGATTCGCAGCGACGCCATAACCCGCGCGCGCGCGCTCAAGAACGCCAGAAAGGCAATGATAAAGTTCTACGGCTCGCCCGAAAATATCGTCGAGCCTTCAGACGATGCGTTCAAGGCCGCAGAGGCTCTGCCGGACGACACCTTCGCGCATCAGCTCGAGAAGAAGAGAACCGTCAAGAAGCTCGTCAACGAGAAGTCGAAGTACATCAGAAGCGTCAAGCCTCTTCTCGACGCAAGACGCCAGCTGACGGAAAAAGAGAATTATGCGCACCTTGACGATATACGCGCAAGATACGCCGACGCAAAAGCGAACACCGACGCCGAGTACGAGGCGCGCAGAGTCGAGATCGAGAGACTCGAAGAGGCGCGCAAGGCAGACCTCGAGCGCAGGAAGCAGGAGCGCCTGGCAAAGAAGAACGGAAAGTGAGGAACAGACGATGAAAAAATTCAGTAAAATGGCAGCCGTTGTTGCGCTGATGCTCGTTGTCTGCCTCTCTTTCACAGGCTGCGGCAATCTCGGCAACGCGATAATCTCCGCCCTCTCCCTCGACGTCACGGTCGACGACCCGGCGCTCATCAAGGTTGAGGATATACTCGACAAGACCGTCAAGACGGAATCCGTCAAGAGCGGCGACTTCACCTATACATTATATACCGACAACACCGCCTGCATCACGGGCTACACAGGGAGCAACCCCGTTGTTTCCATTCCCGCGGAGATAGACGGCACAAAGGTAGTCGGTCTCGAGAACAAGGCTCTCAAAAGCAGCAGCACGCTCAAGGAGCTCATACTCCCCGACTCTGTCGAGGCAATCGGCAACTATGCCGCGATGTACTGCGACAATCTTGAAAAAGTAACTATCGGCAAGAACATCAAGCACATCGGCATCAGCGCGTTCGAGGGCTCGCAGGAGAATGCCTACACCGGAAAGAGCAAGCTTACGACCGTTGTTTTCAACGGCGCGCCCAAGACCATATCCGAAAAGGCTTTCTACTTCTGCTCCGCGCTGACCGAAATAGTCCTGCCTGAGGGCGTTGAGACCATCGGAGACTGGGCGTTCGCGAAGTGCTTCAGCGCAAAGAAGATAATTATCCCCGAGGGCGTCACTCAAATTGACGACCACGCGTTCCTCAAGTGCACCGGAGCGGTCGAGATATCGATTCCCGGCACGGTTGAGAGCATTGCGGTGAGCACATTCTACCGCTGCTCCTCTCTCGAGAAGCTCACCATCGGCGAGGGAGTCAAAAAGCTCGAAAAGGGCGCGTTTGAAGAGTGCAAATCGCTCAAAACAGTCGTCCTGCCCGAGAGCATGGAAGAGCTCGGCAAATATGCGTTCTACAACTGTACCGGACTCGACGAGATAACCATTCACTCCGGAGTCACCGTGTTCGGCGGCGAGATATTCAAGGATGTCGGCAAGCTCACGATTTCGACCGAGAGCGGAAGCGACGCCGAGAAATACGCGCAGGACAACGGCTTTGATGTTGCCGTTATCGGCTGACGGAGGACGAATGGGAACGATAATCGCACTCGGCGGCGGCCGTTATGACGACGGCGAGGTCATGCCGATATTTGAAAGAATAGTCCGCGAATCGGGCAAAGAAAATCCTCATGTCGTGTTCCTGCCGACTGCCGGGCACGACGACACCGAGGGCGACGAGCCCATCTGGGAGAGCTTCGAAAAGCTCGGATGCACGGTTGAAATACTCAAGCTCACCGACCCCGCGAACACCCGCGAGCACATATATAATACGCTCGTGAGCACGGACATTGTCTACGCCGGCGGCGGAAACCTCGAGTTCATGATGAACACATTCAAGGCGACCGGCGCGGACGAGGCGCTCAGAGAAGCGTATAAACGCGGAAAAGTCCTTTCAGGGCTCAGCTCCGGCGCAATGTGCTGGTTCGACATGGGATATGACGACTGCGGCGAAAACGGCAGCTTCATGTTCATCGACTGCATCGGACTTCTCCCCTACTGCTACTGCCCGCACTTCATCAGCGAACGCTGGCAAAGCTTCGGGACAGCCGTAATAGGCTGCCGAGTCTCAGGCATCGGAGCCGAGGACGGCGCGGCGCTCATATTCAAAGACGGTCATTTCTCCGCCATGTGCGGAAACGACGGCGGAAGCGTGTTCTATTTTGACAAAAATAACGGCTTTGCAAAGAGCGACATAACCGAGGACGCGTCTGCGCTGGATATATAAAAATCATGCAGGGAAAACGGATAATATCTGTTTCCCCTGTTTTTTATTGAGGTATTGATGACAGCCGTCATTTTCGCATATCCCGTCAGTTGAGCGTATGCGAGTAACCCCTCAGTCACTTCGTGACAGCTCCTCTGCAGGGGAGCCTGCGGACAGGTTCGTGCGTGGTTGCTCTTTTTATCGTCGGCGGCGTCGGGGTCGCCGCACCCTACAAAATCAGACTTTATTATTGGGCGCAAGCAATGCAATTAACCAACCGACACTCCTTCGCATATTCTTATAGTAAATGAATATGCGGAGGTATTTTTATGCCCGATGTCTATCTCAGTCCTTCAACTCAGGACTATAATCCCTACATAATCGGCGGGAGCGAGAAATACTACATGAATCTCCTCGCCGACGCAATGGAGCCGTATCTCTCTTCAAGCGGGATAAGCTACGGCAGGAACGACCCGAACGGCAACGCCGCGGCGGCTGTTGCACGCGGAAACAGAGGAAACTATCGGCTCTATCTCGCCCTGCACTCAAACGCCGCGCCCGCCATATATGAGGGCACTCTGCGCGGACCGGACGTCTACTACTATCCGACTAGCACACAGGGAAAGCGCGCTGCCGATATAATCGCAAACGGACTGCGCGAGATTTACCCCGAGCCGGAGCTTGTGAACACGCGCACCTCAACAACACTGCTTGAGCTTAAGCGTTCGAAGGCTCCTGCGGTTTACCTTGAGCTTGCCTACCACGACAACGAGCAGGACGCGCGGTGGATAGCCGACAACATCGACGCGATAGCCGAAAATCTTGTCATAAGCATTGCGGATTTTCTCGGCGTGCCGTACTATCCGCCCGTTTTTCCCGCCACGGGTATCGTTAGCACGCGGGGCGGGGTTCTGAATGTCCGACGCGCACCGAATATGACCTCCGCCGTTATCGGCACTCTCCCCAACGGACGCCCCGTAAAAATAATCGGCGCACTCAACGGGTGGTATGTCATAGAATTCAAAAACACAACAGGTTACGTTTTTGCGGGAAACATCAAGAGAAATTGACACAGGTTGTACACAAAATTGACATATTCATACACTTATCCGATTTTTTCCGACGGCGTTTGTATAAAATGCAGATTTTTAAACTTTTCCTTGCTTTTACCCCCAAAAAGCCCTATACTATTATTGTATTTTCACCGAACTTTTCTTTAGGGGGAACGAGGATTTGAAGCTGCTTGAGGAGCGCATAATTGCTGACGGCAAAGTGATCGGGGACGATATTCTCAAGGTGGATATGTTTCTCAATCACCAGATCGACGTACACCTTCTTCAGGAGATCGGCAAGGAGTTCAAGCGCCGTTTTGACGGGTGTAATATAAATAAAATTCTGACTATCGAAGCATCGGGCATAGGGATCGCGTGCATAACTGCGCAATATTTCTCTGTGCCTGTTGTTTTTGCCAAAAAGGGCGCGCACAAAAATGTGGGCAGCAATGTCTACTCCTCCGTTGTCCACTCCTTCACAAAGGGCACGGACAGCCTTGTTACAGTGTCGAAAGACTACATAAACAAGGGCGACAAGATACTCATCATCGACGATTTCCTTGCAAACGGCGCCGCCGTTTCGGGACTTATCGATATAATCAACCAGGCGGGCGCCGAGCTTGAGGGCGTCGGCATCGCCATTGAAAAAGGCTTCCAGCCCGGCAGAAAGGTTCTCGAAGAGAAGGGCGCGAGAGTCGAATCCCTCGCCATCATCGAGAAGATGGGCAACGGAACAATAACATTCAAAGAACAGGACGACTGAGTTATTTTTTCCCGTGCAGGACTGCGGGATAAATATAAAAAATTTTTTTGGAGGTAAGTCAAAAAATGAAGAAATTCACAAGAATCCTCGCGATCGTTCTTGCGCTCGCCACCATTTTCAGCTTTGCAGCTTGCAGCAGCAAGGACGGCGGCGAGAAGAAGATGAAGGTTGGTTTTATCTTCCTTCACGACGAGAACTCGACTTATGACAAGAACTTCATCACCGCAGCTGAGGAAGCTTGCAAGGAGCTTGGCGTTGAGATAGTCAAGAAGACCGGCATCGGCGAAACTCAGGCTTGCTACGATGCAGCGGCTGACCTTGCTGATCAGGGCTGCTCAATCGTTTTCGCTGACAGCTTCGGCCATGAGAGCTTCATGATCCAGGCTGCCGAGAAGTATCCGGACGTTCAGTTCTGCCACGCTACCGGCACCCAGGCTCACACCAAGGGTCTCAAGAACTTCCACAACGCTTTCGCTTCCATCTACGAGGGCCGTTACCTTGCAGGTATTGCCGCAGGTATGAAGCTCAACGCTATGATCAAGGAAGGCAAGTTCGAAGCTAAGGACGCTAAGATCGGCTATGTCGGCGCATACCCCTATGCAGAGGTTAAGTCCGGCTACACCGCATTCTTCCTCGGCGTAAGATCCGTCTGCAAAGAGGCTACCATGGAAGTCCAGTTCACCGGTTCCTGGTACGACGAGGCCAAGGAGAAGGAAGCTGCTACCCTGCTTATCGGCAGAGGCTGCAAGCTCATCAGCCAGCACGCTGACTCCATGGGCGCTCCCACCGCTTGCGAGAACGCAGGTGTCCCCAACGTTTCTTACAACGGCTCCACTCTTGACGCTTGCCCGAACACCTTCATCGTTTCGTCCAGAATCAACTGGGTTCCCTACATGAAGTACATGATCGAGTGCGTCAGAGACGGCAAAGAGATCGACACCGACTGGTGCAAGGGCATCAACGAGGGCGCTGTTGAGCTGACCGCTATCAACGAGAAGGTCGCAGCTCCCGGCACTGCTGAGGCTATCAAGGCTGCCGAAGAGCAGTTCAAGGCCGGCACTCTTCATGTTTTTGACACCTCCACTTTCACTGTTGGCGGCAAGGTTCTCACCAGCTACAAGGCTGACGTCGACACCGACGAGAACTACACCCCCGACACCGAGGTTGTTTCCAACGGTTACTTCCACGAGTCTGAGAAGCGTTCCGCTCCTTACTTCGATGTTGACATCGATGGCATCACTCTTCTCAACAAATAATTAAGCTATAACTTTCATTCAGACGGGGCGACGAAAGCCGCTCCGTCTGAAGCAGTTCAAAAAACAAGATTTTTAAGTTTGAAAAGCCGATTATCCTTCCTGTTTTAATCGGCTTTTGAGATTTAAAATAGGAGGATAAGTGGGCTTGAACGCAGCAATTGAACTGAAAAATATTTCAAAAAGCTTCGGAAGCATCATCGCCAACAAGGATGTATGTCTGACCGTCAACCGCGGTGAGATACTCTCCATTCTCGGCGAGAACGGCTCCGGAAAAACAACGCTGATGAACATGATCGCCGGAATCTACTATCCGGATCACGGTCAGATTTTCATCGACGGCAAAGAGGTAGTCATCCGCTCCCCCAAGGACGCGCTCGACTACAAAATAGGCATGGTCCATCAGCATTTCAAGCTCGTGGACGTGTTCTCTGCAACGGAGAACATCATTCTCGGACTTGACGAGGGCAAATTCAACGTCAAGAAGTCCGCCGAGCGCATCAAAAAGATAAGCGAGCAGTACGGCTTCGACATTGACCCGAACAAGAAGATATACGAAATGTCCGTCTCGGAGAAGCAGACCGTTGAGATAATCAAGGTGCTTTACAGAGGCGCGGACATCCTTATTCTTGACGAGCCCACCGCCGTTCTCACCCCGCAGGAGACGCTCAAACTCTTTGACATCCTGCGCCGCATGCGCGACGACGGCAAGGCTATCATAATCATCACCCATAAGCTCCACGAGGTGCTCTCCCTCTCCGACCGCGTATCGGTTCTCAGAAAGGGCGAATACATCGGCACGGTCAACACCGCAGAGACGAACGAATCAGAGCTTACAGAGATGATGGTCGGCAAGAAGATAAGCCTCAACATCGACCGCAGCGATCCGGTTGACCCTGTGGACAGGCTCATTGTCAAGGACATCAGCTGCATCAACCGCGACGGAGTCAAGCTTCTTGACGACATCTCGTTCACCGCGCGTTCGGGCGAGATTCTCGGCATCGCGGGCATCGCCGGAAGCGGTCAGCGCGAGCTGCTTGAATCCATCGCAGGACTTCAGCATCTCAACAGCGGCGAGATTATGTACAACAACCCCAAGACCGGCGGCCAGGACAACCTGCGCGACAAGACGCCTATGCAGATCCGCGAGCTCGGCGTGCGCCTGTCGTTCGTCCCCGAGGACAGACTCGGCATGGGACTCGTCGGCAACATGGATATAGTCGACAACATGATGCTGCGAAGCTACCGCAAGGGCAAGGGCGCGTTCCTTGAGCGCAAGAAGCCCAAGACGCTCGCAGAAAAAGTTATAAGCGACCTCGAAGTTGTAACCCCGAGCGCGAATACGCCCGTCCGCCGTCTCTCCGGCGGCAACGTGCAGAAGGTGCTCGTCGGCCGTGAGATTGCTTCCTCCCCCACGGTCTTTATGGCGGCTTACCCCGTGCGCGGACTCGACATCAACTCATCTTATCTTATATACAACCTGCTCAACGAACAGAAAGAAAAGGGCGTCGCCGTTATCTTCGTCGGCGAGGATCTTGACGTTCTGCTCGAGCTGTGCGACCGAATCCTCGTCATAAACTCCGGCAAGATAACCGGACTCGTTGACGCGAGGACTTCCACAAAGGAAGAGCTCGGTCTGCTTATGACCAAAACCGACGGAGGTGAAACCCATGAGTAAGTCAAACGGACAGAAGCGCGAGCCTCTTTTCCACATAGTCAAGCGCAGCGCCGTTCCCTCATGGGCGGCATGGCTCATCAGAATCGGCGCGGTCGTGCTTGCGCTGCTCGTCTGCGCGGTCGTGACCGTCGTCATCACCGGACAGAATCCCGCGGAGGTCTATTCCGCGATAATCTTCGGCGCGGTCGGCTCGCCGAGGCGTATATGGAGCCTGCTCCAGAATCTTGCAATGCTCCTGTGCGTTTCGCTCGCAGTCACCCCCGCATTCAAGATGAAATTCTGGAACATCGGCGCAGAGGGACAGGCTCTCATGGGCGGCTTCGCGACAGCGGCGTGCATGATCCTCTTCGGCGACAAGCTCCCGTCCTATCTTCTCTTCCCCGTTATGATTATAACGAGCATTGTTGCGGGCGCGATATGGGCTTTCATCCCCGCATTCTTCAAGGCGAAGTGGAACACCAACGAGACGCTCTTCACGCTGATGATGAACTACATCGCAACGCAGATCGTCGCTTACTTCTGCTACAAGTGGTCGAACCCCAAGGGCTCGGGTCACATCGGAGTCATCAACAGCGTAAGCCACAACGGCTGGCTTCCGAGCCTAGGCGGTCAGGACTACCTGCTCAACATACTTATCGTTGCGGCGCTTACCGTTTTCATGTACATCTATCTCAAATACAGCAAGCACGGCTATGAGCTCTCCGTCGTCGGCGAGAGCGAAAACACCGCGCGCTACATAGGCATCAACGTCAAGAAAGTCATCATGCGCACGATGCTCCTCTCCGGCGCACTCTGCGGCGTTACCGGACTTCTGCTCGTCAGCGGCACCGACCACACCATCGCGACAAACACAGTCGGCGGACGCGGATTCACCGCGATAATGGTATCGTGGCTCGCGAAGTTCAACCCCGCTTACATGATCCTCACCTCACTGCTAATCGTCTTCTTCCAGAAGGGCGCAATTCAGATATCGACGAGCCTCGGACTCAACGACTCGTTTGCCGATATCATCACCGGAATTATAATCTTCTTCATCATCGGCAGTGAGTTCTTCATCAACTACTCTGTCAAGTTCCGCAGCAAGGAGGCGAAGGCATAATGATAATCACATTCATTCAGCGTGCTATAATGCAGAGCATTCCTCTGCTCTTCGGCTCAACGGGCGAGACGATAACCGAAAAGGGCGGCAACCTGAACCTCGGTATCCCCGGCATCATGTATGTCGGCGGCATCTCCGGCGTTATCGGCGCGTTCTTCTATGAGAAGAGAGCCGAGACGGTGAACCCGTTCCTCGCAGTGCTCATTCCCCTGCTCTCGAGCATTTTGGGCTCGGCGCTCATGGGTCTGCTCTACTGCTTCCTGACCGTCACTCTGCGTGCAAACCAGAACGTCACTGGTCTTGCGATGACAACTTTCGGCGTCGGCTTCGGCAACTTCTTCGGCGGCTCGCTGATAAAGATAACCGGCAGCGACATTCCCTCGATAGCGCTGAGCGCAACGAGCAACTGCTTCAAGACAACGCTCCCGTTCGCCGCAAAGCTCGGAAAGGTCGGAGATATATTCTTCTCCTATAGCTTCCTCGCTTACGCCGCGATAATCATCGCGCTCATCACCGCCTATTTCTTCAAGCACACGCGCACAGGACTTCAGCTGCGCGCGGTCGGCGAGAATCCCGCAACGAGCGACGCGGCGGGCATCAACGTCGGCAGATACAAATATATTTCGACAATCGTCGGCAGCGTTATAGCGGGTCTCGGCGGTCTCTACTACGTCATGGACTACGCGAACGGCGTCTGGTCGAACAACGGCTTCGGCGACCGCGGCTGGCTTGCAATCGCGCTCGTTATCTTCGCCGTCTGGAAGCCCGATCTCGGCATCCTCGGCTCGTTCCTCTTCGGCGGTCTCATGGTCGTTCACAACTACATCCCGAACCTCAGCTTCGGCGCGCAGGAGCTGTTCATGATGACTCCCTATGTTGTTACGATAATCGTCCTTGTCGCGGTCAGTATGCGCCGCAAGCGCGAGAATCTGCCGCCCGCGAGCCTCGGACTTTCTTACTTCCGCGAGGATCGATAATATTGATTTTTTGAAACTCATGGTGTATAATAAAGCCATAAAACTTAGGAGGTTTTACTATGTTAGTTTCCGCAGCAAAAATGCTCAAAGATGCAAAGGCCGGCAAGTACGCGGTCGGTCACTTCAATATCAACAACCTTGAGTGGACAAAGGCTATTCTTCTCACCGCTCAGGAGCTCAACTCGCCCGTTATCCTCGGCGTGTCCGAGGGCGCAGGCAAGTATATGTGCGGTTTCAAGACCGTCACCGCCATGGTTGATGCTATGGTCGACGAGCTCGGAATCACCGTTCCCGTTGCGCTTCACCTTGATCACGGCTCCTATGAGGGCGCGCTCAAGTGCATCGAGGCGGGCTTCTCCTCCGTCATGTTCGACGGCTCTCACTATGGCATTGAGGAGAACATCGAGAAGACCAAGGAGATAATCGCTCTCGCTCACTCGAAGGGCATTTCCGTTGAGGCTGAAGTCGGCGCCATCGGCGGCGAAGAGGACGGCGTTATCGGCGGCGGCGAAGTTGCTGACCCCAACGAATGCAAGATGATCGCTGATCTCGGCGTCGATATGCTCGCAGCGGGCATCGGCAACATTCACGGCAAGTATCCCGCAAACTGGAAGGGTCTGAGATTTGATGTTCTCGCCAACATCCAGGAGCTCACCGGCGAGATGCCCCTCGTTCTCCACGGCGGCACAGGCATCCCCGCAGACATGATAAAGGAAGCTATCTCCCTCGGCGTTTCCAAGATCAACGTCAACACCGAGTGCCAGCTCGCTTTCGCTGACGCTACCAGAAAGTACATCGAGGCAGGCAAGGATCTTGAGGGCAAGGGCTTCGATCCCAGAAAGCTTCTCGCACCCGGCTTTGAGGCTATCAAGGCTACCGTCAAAGAGAAGATGGAGCTGTTCGGATCGGTCAACAAGGCATAAGAAAAGCTTCAAAAAAAACAATTTACCGGCAGAGTAAAATCTGCCGGTATTTTTATTGACTGCACATCGGCGGTATTGTATAATCAACTAAAAAGCCCAAGGGGGAACAGAATAAATGCTCACTATAAAAGACGGCGAGTTCAAAATGGACGGCAAGAGCTTTCGCATATATTCCGGCTCGATGCACTATTTCCGCATCATGCCCGAATACTGGGAGGACAGGCTCAGAAAGCTCAAGGCGGCGGGTTTCAACACGGTTGAAACATATGTCTGCTGGAACATGCATGAGCCGCAGAAGGGCAAATTTGACTTCACCGGCAGGTTCGACATCAGGCGTTTTATCAAGACGGCGCAGGAGGTCGGGCTCTATGCGATAGTCAGACCGGGTCCATATATCTGCGCGGAGTGGGACTTCGGCGGACTGCCCGCATGGCTGCTCAAGGACAGAAACATGCGTCTGCGCTGCGCCTATCCCGAATATTTGCAGCATGTTTCGGACTTCTATCACAGGCTGTTTGAGGAGATCAGCGATCTTCAGCAGAGCGAGGGCGGCAACATAATCGCGATGCAGATTGAGAACGAATACGGCAGCTACGGCAACGACAAGGAATATCTCAGATATATTGAAAAGCTGATGCTCGACTGCGGCACAAAGGTTATGCTCTTCACCTCCGACGGCGACGACAACAGCATGCTCTCCGGCGGCACGCTCCCCGATGTGTTCAAGACGCTGAACTTCGGTTCGCGTGCGTCCGAGATATTCAACGCCATGGACAGATTCCATGAGAACACCCCGAAGATGTGCACCGAGTTCTGGTGCGGCTGGTTCGACCACTGGGGTGAGGAACATCACACTCGCGGCTCAGACAGCGTTGCGGGCGAGATTAAAGATTTTCTTGACATCGACGCGAGCTTCAATTTCTACATGTTCCACGGTGGCACGAACTTCGGCTTCACTGCCGGAGCGAACTGCTACGAAGAATATCAGCCGACGGTCACGAGCTATGACTACTGCGCGCTGCTGACCGAATGGGGCGACTACACGCCAGCATATTATGCAGTCAGAGAGCTTCTGCTCAAGGCTCAGAACCTGCCCGAGACCGAGCTTCCCGCATCGCCGGAGCTCCAGACGATAGGCAAAGTCGAGCTTGACGAGAGCACCTCGCTGATGAGCAACTTCGACAATCTCGGCGAGCACCACCGCGTTCCCCTGCCCGAGAGCATGGAATATTTCGGTCAGAACAGCGGCATGATTTACTATGAGACGAAGCTTGAACAGATATATGACCCGCGCGAGCTGCGCGTTGCGAATGTCCACGACACTGCGTATGTCTATATAGACGGCGAGCACAAGGCGACTATTGACCGCCGCGACGAGAACAAAATCGCAGGCTATGATACATTTAAATTCGACGGTTGCACGGACGGCTGCACGATAGGCGTATTGGTTGACGCGATGGGACGAGTGAACTACGGCGAGCACCTCTACGACCGCAAGGGCATTGACGCCATCCGCTACGGCAACCAGAATCTCATGGGCTACGATGTTGTCACGCTCCCGCTTGACAACCCCGAGAAAATTGACTTTTCGCTCGAGGGCGGCAAGTATCCCCTCTTCATGCGCGGACACTTTAAAGCGCAGAGCCAAAAGGATTGCTTCGTTCACCTTGACGGGTTCAAGAAGGGCTGCGTATACATAAACGGCTTCAACATCGGCCGTTACTGGGAGATAGGTCCCCAGCGCGCGCTGTACATCCCCGGAGTTCTGCTTAAGGACGAGAATGAGATAATCATCCTCGAGCTTGAGGGCTGCGAGAAGGCGGAGGTCGAGATAACCGCCGAGCCGGATTTGGGATAAAAAAAATATATAAAACACAAACCCCGAGCTGTGAAATGCAGTCCGGGGTTAGCTGTAGCAAAAAACATTTTTGAAGGCTTTGCAGGAATCAAAGCCTTCCTTGCGTAAAATGAGATGGCGCGGTGCGCCGGAGGATTTGTTTTGAATTTGAGCTTCCATTACAACAACCCCTCAGTCACGGCGAAGCCGTGACAGCTCCCCTTACACAGGAGAGCCTTGAGACCGTGCAATAATAGACTTTTTCGACAGACAAAACCCCGGGCTGTGAAATGCAGTCCGGGGTGAGCTTATTTAAGATAAAATTTACTGCTTTGCGCCGTTATCGAACATCTCGAGCGCCTTGACGCTGATTGCGAAGCAATCGGCGAGACCCTGCTCGTTCATGTTGTCATAGGTGTCTCTTCTGGTGTGATAGTAGTCCTCAAGCTTATGGTTGAGTCCAGTGACGCCGGTCGCTCTGAAGCCCGCCTGCGCGAACGCTGCGGAATCGGTTGCGCCGCCGAGAGGCGGAACCCAGCCCTTCTTGCAGGAGATATCAAGCTCCTTAGCAGCCTCCATAAACAGGTCGGAGACATCTTTATCCGCCTTGACCGTGCCGTTGAGGTCGCGGTAGTTGGTCATGAGGTACTTGGGATCGTGAATCGTATCATAAGAGAAGATGAAGGTCGGGACATCGTCGAACTCGCCCTTATGAGCCGCGCACCACGCCTTTGCGCCGCGCAGACCCGCTTCCTCGGAGCCGGTGAGGATAACGCCGACTTCGGTGTTCTCAAACTCGATGCCCTCTTCCTTGAGAGCCTTGAGGATGGCTATGCCCATATAGCAGCCGGAAAGGTTGTCGTTCGCGCCGTCAACAACGCGGTTCTCGTTCCACATCCAATAAAGGCCGATAAGGAACGGGACGAACACGAGACCAATGAGGCGGAGAAGTCCGAGGGTCTCGTCTGCGTCAAACGAGACATACTCGAGTCCGTTCTTTGCTACGAGCATTATGGAAATGACAAGATAATAGACAGCGCCGATGCCGCAGATAACCGCGTGACCCTCAAAGCCGACACCGCCGAGCTTATAGTTGACAGGCCACTCCCAGGCGGCATCCGGATGGCCGTTGAAGAATATGCGGCGCTTGACTTCGCCCTTGCAGCTCTTGACTGCGGTGACGTTATGTCCGGTCTTTTCGGGGAAGAAGCGATCGATAAACTTCTTATAGAGTCCGAACTGCATAAAGACTATAAGCAGGCCGACGACGATAAGAATTATCGAAACGAGCGGATAGAAGAACGAAATAGCGACCGCCGCGAGAACGAAGGTAATCGTGAAATATATCCAGCCGAAGAACGAACCGGGGTTCTCTTTGAACGACTCGACGTCGGCTCTCTCGCATCCGCACTCGTTTTTCAGTACGTCCGCCATATACTCACATGCCTGCTGCTCGCCCTTGGAGCCGGGATCGCGTTTTTCGAAGTCCTTGCATATGTGGGTTATCTCGCTCACCATATACTCGGCCGCTTCTTTCTTCTTGTCAATGACTGACTGAAGATTCATTTTTATTACCTCCTTAAATATAAGTCAAGCGGCCGCCCGAAACCGCAAATACGGGTCGCGGCAGCCGCCCAAAATACTTTTTTTACTTGCGGGGACCGGTGAAGCCGTTTGCCTGCTGGAACTTGTCGATCTTGTCGATAACGCCGAGGACAACATCGAAGCCGTCGCCGACGGTGTCAACGCTGAAGCGCTCGGGCATATCGTGCCAGGTATGATAATAATAGGTCAGGGTCGGATCCTGAGCCGCAAATGTAACGGACTTCATGCCCGCCTTGGTCATCGGGGTGCTGTCGCAGCCGCCGACGGGGTTATGTATGCAGCCGTTCGACTTGCTCTGAATACCGAGCTCCGAGAAAGTATCCTTGAACATTGCCTCAAGATCCTTGTCGAAGCGGCAGAACTGCCAATCGTCCTTGATAACAACCTCGAAATAGTCCTTATCGGCGACGGAGTCGATATTTATGTTCCATGCGTTTTCAAGAATGACCTCGCCCTTATGAGCGCGGGTGAACGCGATAGAGCCGCGCAGACCCGCCTCCTCGGAGCCGCAGTTGAAGTCGATGATGCGGCAGTTTTTGGGCATCTTGTCGGGATTCTCTTTGAAATACTTTGTAACAGCATAGCTGATAGCGCAGCCGGAGGCGTTATCCATAGCACCGCGGGATGCGTTGCGCGGATCGGGATCAGCCCACATGACAAGGAACGCGCAGCCTATGGCGGTAACGAGGGGCAGGAAGCGCATAGCGAACATGAAGTTCACGAACGCGGGAGAAGCGAAAGCTTCCGCTGCCCAGCTTGCGCCGAAATAATAGCCGGTGTAGAGGGTCGCGACGGCAATCGAAGTGCCTGCAAGGAAGAAGAAGCAGAGAGCGCCGAAGCCGACCTTGACGAAGGTGGCAACGAGGCCGAGTGCGGGGTTTGTCTTAGCAAACTTCGAAGCGTGCTCGGAATGACGCCAGTTCCAGCTGGTGTCGGTATGGCCGGAGAGGATGATGGTGTAGTCATACTTGCCGTCCTCCGGGAGCAGCTCGCCATAGGTGTTCTGCGATACTTCCTGCTTGAAGAACATATCGAACCAGGTCTTATAAAGGAAAACGCTGCAGACAAGCCAGACGATGCATGCCGCAGATGCGAGCGCCATGCCGTACCAGACTGCGGGGATGCCCATTGCAATATAGACAAGGGCGCTCAGCGCGAGACCGAGCCAGCCTGCATAGGGGATTCCGCCGATGGACGCACGCGGGGAAACCGCAAACTCTTCGCGAACGGGCTCGATGCCGATCTCTCTGAGCTTATCGCCCATATAGGCAGCAAACTTTTTTTCGCCGTCCGAACCCGGCAATCTTGCGCCGATGTTCTTCGCGGCATGATTGATTATGTCGTATACCTCTTCGGCATACTTTCTGTGTTCTTCTTTCATGAAAAAGCGATACTCCTTTTGAAAATGTGCCATAATTATACAATAATTAGACGCAAAATTGCAATAGAGTTTAAAGAGAATATAAAAATTTCTTTAAATCTTTGTGAACGAATAAATTTTTTCGGCGTCGGGCGGAAACGATAATAAATGCAAAGGCGCTTTTTTCTATCAGAAAGGATAAAATTAAAATGAATAAAGAAAACGACAAAAAATTCGACGGCAGCCACTGCCCCACCCCGAGCTCCGAACCCGTCATGGGCGAACCCGAGGACTCATTCGACATGGTGAACAAATACGGAACCTACAACATTCAGCCGACCTCGCAGACGGAAAATTCTTTTCCGCATATTGCGCAGGGACTGCCGAAAAAGCGCAAAAACGGGAAGGAGAATTAAAAGGCTACCCCCTCGGTACGAACATGACTTTTTTCGGTATTAACTAAAATTTTTTGGGCAAAGCACCCAAATTCATTGACAGAAATTGTTTAAAGTATTAAAATGCAGTAGGAAGTTTTTTTGTTCTTTTTTGGGGGTAGATTATATTGAGGATTGCGGTATGTGACGACGATTTGCGGGAACTTCGGGAGATAATGTCGCTCATTGAAGAATATCCGCGAAAGGCAGCCTACGGAATAAGTGCTACGGCCTTTTCAAACTCCGAGGAGTTGGCGGAGAGAATCGGTGAATTCGATGTTTTTCTTCTCGATTACCGAATGCCGGATATAGACGGGTTCGAGCTTGCAAAGCGTATCAGAGAAGAATATATGACAACGAAGACTATTATATTCATCTCGCAATACGACGACATCGTCTACGACGCTTTTAAGGTTCATGCGCATCGCTATCTCACAAAGCCCGTTGAGAAAGAGAAGCTCTACCGTGCGCTCAACGAGCTGGACAAGGACGCATATTCATTCCGCCGCCTGCTCGTCAGAAACGGCGGGGATTCAAAGCTCATCGACATAGACAGCATATATTTTATAAAAGTCGAGCGTAAGGACGCATATATCCACTACGACAGCGGCGGCGAAGAGAAAGTGTTCGTCTGCAAAAGGTCTCTCGACAGCCTTGAAAAGGAGCTTACGCCTTTTCACTTTTTCCGCACGCACCGCAGCTATCTGACGAATCTGTCGATGATAGATTACCTTAATACGGATGGTATATACATAAAGAACCGTGAGGAGAGCATTCCGATCAGAGCGAAAAGCTTAAACAAGATATCCAGAAAGCTTCGCGAGCTGACACGGCAGCGCAACTCGCTTTAAAGTATAGGGGTAACAGAAGATGAGCAATGTTAAGGTACTAAACGCCGTTTGCCCGCCGCTGAACCTCATCAGCTGCGCCGTATGCATGTTTTTCGTATACATATTCCTTCACGCACTCATAGGCTACAAGAAAAAGGTCAGAAAAGCTCCGCTCGTCGTTTTCTGCGTTGTTCTTGCCGCCCTCTCGATTCTCCCGATATTCTTGCCAGAATATTTCGACATAACCGACATCGCAGACGCAACATCGACGCTCTGCTTTATCGTGTTCCCCTATCTCGTATTGAAGCCGTACAAAAAAAAGACGGCGTTTTTATGGATAGGTATCGCGATGGCGGCGAGCCTCGACTATTTCGCGTTCATTATAAACTACGCCTTCAAGCTCGACACCATCGGTCAGATGTCGGCAAAAGCCATACTGTATGTATTGGTGTTCATAGCTATCATGCTGACAAGCGACAGGGTCGGCGATTTTGACACCATAGAATCGTTCGACAGATTCCCGCCGGTCGCAAGCTTGATGATATTCGCGGCATTTCTCGCCGCATATTACAGCGTCACTGTGTCGCTCAACGCGGATTATTCCAAAGAGACGGCAAACGCGCTGACTATGCTTTCGTCCGTGCTCATCGTCGGATGCATAGCGTATCTGGTTACAAAATATCTTATCGCTTTGCAGAGAAAGCGCGCGACGGAGAAGCAGCTTGAGCTCGAGCTCAACCACTACAATAATATGGTTCAGAAGAACCGCGATATGCGTGTGTTCCGCCATGATTTCAAGAACAATCTCACCTCCGTCAGGGCGTTGATATCCGACGGGCAGTACGGCGAGGCGAAAAAATACATAGACGAGCTTTACGGCAGGCTCGACGCGACGAAAAATGCTTTTTCAACAGGCAACCACTTTGCCGACGCAATACTCGCCGAGAAGAGCACGGCTGCAGCAGTTTGGCAGACCAAGCTTGATTTCGACGGAATAATACCCGCCGACGGGATTGAAAACATCGACCTCTGCACTATTCTTGCGAACGCGCTGGACAACGCTGTTGAGGCGAGCAAGCTTGTTGACAACGCGGTCATCAGCGTTCACGCCGTTCAGGATTCGGCGGTGTTCATGCTGACCGTCAGCAACCCCACTCTCCACCCGGTCGAGATAAAGAACAACACTGTCAAAACGACGAAGCTCGACAGCATGAACCACGGGCTCGGCATCGGCAGCATAAGAAGCGCCGCAAAGAAGTACAACGGCGAGGTCAATCTCAAATATGAAAACGGATATTTCACTGTTGAAGTGATGATGATAATGAGAAAGGGTGCAAGAAACGATGAACAGTAAAATCAAAGCAACGCTCAGGAAATTTTTGAGCATTGCTCTCGCGGCACTGACCGTGTTCGGCTGCGCCGGAGCGGCTTTTGCCGCAGGCTCGGACGCAAGCGGCACAGTCAACGGAGTCGATTGGGTCTACACCTCGGCCGACAAAACGCTCGTTTTGAGCGGCAGCGGCACACTCGGCGAAGATGTTGCCGACTTCGGGCTTTTCGGCGGCTCATGGGTCGCCGAGCATGTAAAGATCGGGGCGGATGTAAATATCACAACCGGTCGCGTCTTTGAGAACTTTGACTTTGTAGATGAATATGAGGTAGACGCGAACAATAAATATCTCTGCAACCCCGACGGCGTGCTTATGGACAAAGATAAGACTGTGCTCATAAAATACCCAGCTGGGAGCAAAGAATTTTCGTTTTACACCGTTCCCGATACCGTGAAAACCATTTCTTACCGTGCTTTTGAGTTTTCTTCCGCTCTCAAAACAATATTCCTTAACGACGGTCTTGAGACAATAGAAAACTTTGCGTTTGACAACTGCGGCAATTTGCTCTATATCACAATACCCGGCACGGTGACCTCGATGGGCAAAGGCGTTCTGGCTCAGTGCAATCTGCTCAACAAGGTAACCATTGAAGAGGGCGTTACCGCGATACCCGAAGACGCATTTGACAGATGCAGAAGTCTCGAAACAGTAAATCTTCCCGATTCACTGACAACTATAGGCGACATCGCATTCTTTGGCTGCACCAAGCTTAAAACCCTGAAGCTGCCGAAAAATCTTCAGACATTTACCGACTCCCCCGGAAGAAATTTCGGCGGACTCAATATTGCCCTGACAGTCGACCCCGAAAATCAGTATTTCAGCACGGACGATCTCGGTGTGCTCTACAACAAGGACAAGACCCTGCTCTACTACTGCCCGAATCTTCCGTATACTTTTGACTACACCGTCAGATGTGATCTCAATAAATATGCATTCAAGGGGTGCGAAAATCTCAGAAACGTTGACATTGCATATAACCTGCGCGCCATACCGACATATGCTTTCAACGGCTGCAAAAATCTCAATACCGTAACTCTCCCCGCGACGCTTCAGAGAGTTGACGGCGCTGCGTTCGATTCATCGCTGAATACGGTAAATTACCGCGGCACAGAGGAACTCTGGAAGCTCATAACTATAGACAGCTACGACAACAGCGCCATTAAATCGGCAAATGTTGTTTATAATTACAGCGAAGAGGAAGAGCCGGAGGAGATAACCTTCACCTTCGACAGATCCAAAAGTACTGTAACCATAACAGGAAGCGGCACTTTGACGGTCAATGACATAAAGAAATGGGACACCTCGGAAATAAACACATACGCTCTCAAGGTTAAAATCGGCAAGAACATAAACGTAACCGATGCGAGAGTGTTCTGCGACTCGATACAGCCGTTCTATTACATGAAATCGTTCGAGGTCGATTCCGGCAACCCGTATCTCAGCTCGCTCAACGGAATTCTCTACAACAAGGACAAGACAAAGCTCATCAGGTTCCCTGCCCAAAATACAACGGCTGACTACGATGTTGTCGAGTGCACGGTTGCATCTACTGTAAAAGAAATCGCGCCATATGCGTTCGCGAACACGGGAGTTACAGATGTCAATCTCCCGAGCGGACTTGAAACCATCGGCGATTACGCTTTTTACAGTGCGACAAAGCTTGTTGACATCACTATCCCGGGCTCCGTAAAGACAATAGGCGTCGGCGCATTCCGTGACTGTTGGAAAATGACAAAGGCAACTCTGCCCGAGGGTCTTGAAACTATTCCACGGGAATGCTTTATTGGCTGCAGAAAGCTTGAAAGCGTAAATATTCCGGATTCTGTCACAACGATAGGCAATATGGCTTTCACAGGCTGTGCGCTCAAAGAGATAAATATATCGAAAAATCTTACAGAGATATCAATTCCCGGATACACTTTCAGCGGCTGCCCTGCGGCAATTACGGTAGACGCCGCCAACCCGAACTACAGCGCAGACGAGCGCGGAGTGCTCTATAACAAGGACAAGTCGCTCCTGCTCCACTGCCCGAACTTCGAGAAAGCTTTCACATTCGATATAAACTGCAACATAGATCAATATGCTTTCTACAACTGCGCGAATCTTACTGATGTAACTTTCTCATATGCTATCAAGAAAATTCCGTATGCCGCGTTCAGGAACTGCGGCTCGCTCAAGATAACCACAGTCCCCGACACAGTCAGAATGATAGACCAGGTAGCATTCGACGGATGCGGAATGACAGAGTTCTATCTCCCCGACTCGGTTGAATATGTAGGAACTCAAGCATTCAGCAGCACACCGCTGACACATTTTGAGTTCAATGACAAAGTAGACACTTTCAAAAATATATTCTCTATATGCCCGAAGCTCAGAACCGTCGTTGTCGGAAAGGGCATAAAGAAGATAGAAATCGGTGCGCTCGGCGGCACGAACAGGATAGATACTATATACTATCGCGGCACAAAGAGCGACTGGGACAAGATAAATGTTGTTGACGTTGCATCTGCGCTCAAAAATATCAAGATTGTCTATAACTACGGCCAGACGAGCGGCGTTTGCGGAGATAACCTCACATGGAGCCTGCAGCCCGACCTCTTCCAAATAACTGTTGAGGGCAGCGGCGACATGTATTCCTACGACAACGCTGAGGACTTCACCTGGAGCAGCAACGCCGATCTGGTCACGGGAGTTGTATTCGGCAACGGCGTCACCTCCGTAGGCAAGAATGCGTTCAACGGCTTCCCCCATCTCAACGAGGTACTGCTCGGAAGCGATGTAAAAAATATAAACTCCCTCGCATTCGCAAACTGCGGCGACCTCATGACGGTTGCGATAACCGCCGAGGGCGACACGGAAATAGAGTACGACGCGTTTGACGGTCACAACGAAAAATTCCTGCTCATCTGCGACGAGAAGAACACCGCCGCGCAGGCTTTCGCCCTTGATAATGAGATGTCGCTTGTGACAGTAAGCTACGACGAGGAGAAGAAGGTTATAAACTTCAAGGGCACGCTCACCGTTTTTGACGGCGTCGCCGGAAGATACCTCGCCTACTACGCATCGAGATACCCCGACGCCATGTATCTCCACTTCGACATTCTGACCTTCGACGGAATCAAGACAGCAGACTCTACGGACGGCAAGAGATTCGAGTGCGTCGATCCCGACTCCGAGTACCTCACCTTCAAGGATATCTATGTGAAGATAAGCGTTATGAAGGACGGCGAGGAAAAGGACGTCACCTTCGGCGAAATGCTTGAAAGATACGAAAACGGCGACTATGACGCTTTCTATGCCGAAATAGAGAACGACAACGGCACGGACAAATCGCTCGTTGTCAAGGCTTTCCAAGCAATCTTCAAGCCGATTCTTAAAATCACGTCATCTATAATTAATTTTATAAAGAAGCTGTTTAAATAACACAGACGAGCCGCTCTGCAAAACTCGCAGGACGGCTCTTTTTCGTGTTTCGTTCGCGCTTATTATTGATTTTCTTCCAGCGAAATGATATTATAAAGGGCAACAGATTTTCGGAGATGAGTTTTTGTGTTCATTCTGACGCTCGACAGCAACGATCCGTTTTTCAACCTGTCGGCTGAGGAATACTTTCTCTGCGAAAAGGACGAAGATTTTTTCCTGTTCTGGCAAAACGAGCCGTGCATTGTAATCGGCAGAAATCAGAACGCGGCGGACGAGATAAACGGTGATTATGTCCGCACCCGCTCGCTGCCCGTTGTTCGGCGGATGACCGGCGGCGGGGCTGTCTATCACGACCGCGGCAACCTCAATTTTTCGTTCATTATAAACGGCGAAGCGGACAGAGTTGAACTGTGCCGACCCGTTATAGATGTTCTTCGCTCCCTCGGCGTTGAAGCGGAGCTTTCCGGGCGAAACGACATTCTTGTCGGCGGCAGAAAAATCTCCGGCACGGCGATGTGCTCGCACGGCGGCAGATCGCTGTTTCACGGGACGCTGCTGATAAATTCCGACCTCGACGCCCTGTCCGAAGCGCTGAGAGCGGACGGGGAAAAGCTTGCGGGACACGGGGTAAAATCAGTAAGAAGCCGCGTTGCGAATCTGTCGGAATACACGAAAGAAGAAGTCAGCCCCGACATTATCGGCGCGATGCTGGCTGGATATATGACGGAGCGCGGCGGAGAAATATATGAACTCGGCGAAAGCGATATAGAAGCCATTGAGAAGCTTCGGGACAGTAAATATTCGACCGACGAATGGAACTGCGGCGCCGAGCGGCTTCAAAAATCTGAGCGATCCCGTCTTAGCTGCGGGACGGTTTATATAAAAAAGAAAGCCGCCTGCGGGCGGATAGAAGATATACGCATTTTCGGCGATTTCATGAACATCGGAGATATTTCAAAGCTCGAAGCGCGGCTTCGCGGGGCGGAGTTCCGGCGCGAAGAAATAATATCGGCGCTCGAAGAAGCCCGGGTTGAAAAATATATCCCGAATCTGACCGCAGACGAGCTTGCGGACATCATAATGAAAAGCGAGTGATACACATGGAGAGACTCAAAAGGGCTGCTGCCATACATGATATTTCGGGCTTCGGTAAATGCTCGCTGACAGTTGCCCTGCCGATAATCTCAGCCATGGGCATTGAGGTTTCGGTCATACCGACCGCCGTGCTATCGACGCACACGGGCGGGTTCACGGGCTTCACCTACCGCGACCTCACGGGCGACATGCGCCCGATCGCGGAGCATTGGAAGAGCCTCGGAATAAAATTTGACGCGATATACAGCGGCTTTCTCGGCTCGGTCGAGCAGATAGATATAGTGACCGATTTTATAGATGATTTCAAAGAGAAAGACACGGTCGTGCTCGTCGACCCCGCGATGGCGGACGGCGGGAAGATGTACACGGTGTTTGACATGGACTTCGCAAAGCAAATGACGCGCCTTTGCGCCAAGGCGGACATAATCGTTCCGAACTTCACGGAAGCTGCATTCATGCTCGGCGAGGAATACCGCCCTGCCCCCTACTCAAAAGAATATGTTGAATCGACGCTTCGCAGGCTCTCTTGTCTCGGACCGTCAAAGGTGGTTCTGACGGGAGTTGCATTCGACGGCAGACAGGTCGGCTCGGCATCATACGACCGCTCGACAGACGAGATAAGCTACGCCCTCTCGGACACGGTGGACGGATATTTTCACGGCACGGGCGATGTGTTCGCGAGCGCGCTGCTCGGCGCATACATGAACGGATTGAGCCTCGCCGAAAGCGCGAGGATAGCCGTTGACTACACCCACGGCTGCATCGTGAGAACAAAAGAGGCGGGCACGGATCTTCGCTACGGCGTTGATTTTGAGCACGGAATACCCGATCTGCTCCGGCAGACAGGAATAATATAAATAAAGAAAAGGCAAAGAGGAGAGGAAGAAATGAGCTACGCAGACGAGGTATTTATCGCCAACTGCAAGGATATACTCGAAAACGGCACATGGGACACGGACTACAACGTCCGCCCGCACTGGGAGGACGGCACGAGTGCGCACACGATAAAGAAATTCGGCATCGTCAACCGCTACGACCTTTCAAAGGAGTTCCCGGCGATGACGCTCAGAAAGACCTTTATCAAGAGCGCAACGGACGAGCTGCTCTGGATATGGCAGAAAAAATCGAACAACGTCAACGACTTCAAGGGGCACGTCTGGGACGCTTGGGCTAACGAGGACGGCAGCATCGGCAAGGCATACGGCTATCAGCTCGGAGTCAAGCACCACTATCCCGAGGGCGACTTCGACCAGGTTGACAGAGTTCTCTATGACCTCAAGCACAACCCGCTCAGCCGCCGCATACTGACAAACATATACGTCCACGCAGACCTGAGTGAAATGAATCTCTATCCCTGCGCCTACAGCATGACTTTCAATGTCACGGGCAAGAAACTCAACGCGATACTCAACCAGCGCTCGCAGGATATGCTCACGGCAAACAGCTGGAACGTCTGCCAATATGCGACGCTCGTTCACATGATAGCGCAGGTCTCAGGACTTGAGCCGGGCGAGTTCGTCCATGTCATAGCCGACGCGCACATATATGACAGGCACGTTCCGATAGTCGAAGAGCTGATAAAGCGCGAGCCCTACGACGCGCCGAAATTCGTCCTCGACAAGTCGATAACAGATTTCTACAAGTTCACGCCCGACAGCGTGCATTTCGAGGACTACAAATATCACGAGTTCACCGAAAAAATACCCGTTGCGATATAAGGAGCCAAGATGAAAGCAATAGTTTGCGCCGACATAAACTGGGGCATCGGCAAGGGCACGGGAATGCTCTTTCATATCCCCGCCGACCTCAAGTTTTTCAAAGAGAAGACCATGGGCAGCACCGTTATCATGGGACGCACGACATTTCTCTCCCTGCCGGGGCAGAAGGCTCTGCCGGGCAGGAAGAATATAGTGCTGACGCGAGACGAAAATTGGAGCGCCGAGAATGTCACGGTGTGCCACGGCATTGACGAGCTCGCGGGCATTATTGAAAATAACGAGAATGTATTCCTCATGGGTGGAGAGGCGGTCTACAACGAGCTGATCGACTCATGCGATGAAGCGTATGTAACGCGCGTAAATGCGGATGGAAAGGCGGAGAAGTTCTTCCCCGACCTCGACCGCCGCGCAGGCTGGAAGCTCGTCGAGCGCTCCGCCGCGCAGGAGAGCAACGGATATATTTTCACATTCGACAGATATGTAAAAGAATAAGCTATACGAAACGGGATTGACGGACTGACCGCCAATCCCGTTTTTTTGTTTTATTCGGTCGGGTCGGACTTTTTTCGCCTCTTTAATCGAAGATTTATTTTTGCGCTATCGCCGTTCTTGCCGCAATATGCACAAACAAAACGCCCGACATTTGGAAATATTGACGAAAGAAAAATAAAACTTTTCCGTTGACAAACGCCGAAAAGGATGATAATATACAACTGAGCTATTTGAGATAGCTCAGTTAGCTAACTTTTTAATACGGAGGACAAATCGTGATTATACTCGATTTCCACTCAAAAATACCTATCTACGAACAGATCGAGGAGCAGGTGATGCTCATGGTCAGGCGCGGCGTGTACAAGCCGCACGACCGTCTGCCCTCCACCCGCTCTTTAGCTTCCGAGCTCAAGCTCAACGTGAACACCGTAAAGCGCGCGTTCCAGGAGCTTGAGGCAAAGGGCGTGACCTATTCCCAACCCGGGCGCGGAGTCTTTATCAGTGAAAACGCGGCGGACAACAGCCGCGTGCGCGAGCAGGCTCTTTCGGCGCTCTCGGCCGCTCTGCGCTCGGCGAAGGCAAACGGGCTGAGCGAAGCGGATATTGAGGAACTTCTGAAGCAGGTCTACGCCGAAAACAAATGAAAGGAGCAAAGAGGCAAACGCCATGATTGAATTCAGAAACGTCACCAAAAGCTACGGCGATTTTACCGCCGTTGAGGACATATCCTTCTCCGCTTGTGACTCGTCCGTCTGCGGTCTGATAGGCTACAACGGCGCGGGCAAGACAACGCTTATAAAATGCGCCGCGGGGCTCTATAAGCCGGACTCCGGCAAGGTGCTTATAGACGGCGAATCCACCTACAATTCCGATGAGGTGCGCTCGCGGCTGTTTTTCGTGCCGGACGATCTCTTCTTCCCCGTCGGCTCGACCCCGAACAGCGCGGCTCGCTTCTACAAAGACTACTACCCGGAGTTTTCATTCGGCAACTTCGAGCGTATGCTAAAGCTCTTTGAGCTTGACGGCGACGCGAAAATACGCGGATTTTCAAAGGGAATGCAGCGCCAGACAGAGATAGCGTTAGCACTCGCCTCGTCGCCGAAAGTCCTGCTGCTCGACGAATGCCTCGACGGGCTTGACATCGCAAAAAAGGACATCTGCAAGCAGCTTTTCATGGACTACATGGCTCAGAGCGGCTGCACCATGCTCATCTCGTCCCACGCGATAGCAGATCTTCAAAACCTCTGCGACAGGATAGTGCTGATATCCGGCAAGCGTATGCAGATGAACTGCTGCACGGACGATATCCCCTCTACCTGGCGCAAATTCAGGCTTCAGTTTGACTTTGAGCCGACGCGCTCGATATTCGGGAATATCGACATCAAAAAGCTCGACATCGACGGCAGGAGCGCCGTTGTGACCGTCTGCGGACATATCGATGACGCGAGGGCAAAGCTCGACGCATTGGAGCCGCTGTTCATCGACGAGTTCCCGATGGAGCTTGAAGAAATATTCTTACAGGAAACGGAGGACAAGAGCGATGAAATCTCAAAAGTCTTTGAATAATATTGCTTCCGCCGACTTAAAGCGCAGCTTTGCTTCAAATCTCGTCATACCCGCGCTGACCTTTCTCGCATTCACTGTGCAGGCGGCAGTATGCGCATATTTTCAGTTCAAACAGAAAGAAAAGGTCTTTTTCACATGGTTCAGGGACTCGCCCGATGCGCTTGTTTTTATCTCATTCTGCATTGTGCTCGTCGGCGCGATACAGGCGGCATATACCCTGCGGTTCATCAACATAAAGAATCAGTCAAATGTGTGGTTCAGCTTCAATCTCAGCCGCTCGACGCTCTTTAAAAACCGCTGTGTTTCTTCGCTGACGCTCCTCGGCGCGGCGATAATAATACCCGGAATAATCAGCGTGATAATATGCTACGCGTCCGGCTGCTCCGCCGCAAAAGTTCTCCCGGTAATATTCTATCAGTATGCCGGATTTTTGACGATGATGTTCGCGGGCTTTGCGATAGGCGCGCTGACGGCGTCGCTCACGGGCAGCGTTGCGGAGAGCATATTCTATTCTGTAGTGCTCATTCTCGCCCTGCCGCTTCTCTCAACTGCTTGGGACGCCCTTTCTTCGGTATTTCTGCGCGGCAGGACGGCAGTCTCCGGCGTGAATTACACCGGCGACATGGATATGCAGCATTACTATTTCAGTTTCTCCATCCAACGAGGCGGACGCGGGATAATGGCATTCTGCCCGTTCACGCTGTTCCGCGTTCCCGGGACAAGCAGAGCGGATGTGATGAGCTTGAAGCTGCGCGGATTCGGCCCTATCGACTTCGGTTTCTGCAAGGACGGCTCATCTCTGCCCGGGATAGACGCATGGCTTCCGATACTGCTTTGGATAGTTTTGACCGCAGTATTGATCGTGCTCGCGCAGCGGATGTTCGGCAGAAAGAAGCTTGAGGAGTTAGGCGTTCCGGCGGCAAGCCGTGTGCTCACAGCGCTTACCTCGGCGATAATAGTGTTCTGCGGATTTTCCGTTCCCGCATGGGTTTTGAAAACGGCTCTCCCCTCCGTTAATACTGCTCTTGCCGCGCTTTTGGGCGCCGCCGTCATGCTCGCGGCATATTTTGCCTACACATTCATTGCGCGCAGGAATTTGAAAGCGGTTCGCAGAAATCTCTGGCAGTTTGCAATGCCGGTCGGCGCAGCGGCGATAATCACCGCAATATTCCTGACAGGCGGATTCGGCTACACCGCGCGCGTTCCCGAGGCGGAGGAGGTAGAGTATGTCACGGTGTCGATGCCGTTCAGCTTCGAGAGCGGAATGGCACAAAACGGCAGTATACTCCGCACCGTCAAGGGCACTGCAACGGTTCTCAAGCCCTATTCCAACTGCATAACTCTCTCGACGGAAAAGGACATAAACACGGTGCTCTCCATCCACAAGCTCATAACGAACGAGAAGAAGAGCGACGAAAAGACAAACACCCAGTTCTCCGTCAAGTATTATTTCAAGAACGGGAAGAGCATGGAGCGCACTTTCACGAACATAAGCGAAAAAGACCTCAACTCATATTTCGCCGTTGCCGACACAGACGGGGTAAAGGAACAGCAATATCTTTTCCTCGCCGCCTCCGATACAGAGCGCGAAAAGCTCAAAAGCGAAGACGTAAAAGCTCCGAATATGTCGAACCTGCAAGGCTATTTCTTATTTCGAAACTACGGCAATCCGCTGCGCAATACGGATGGCGTTCTAATAGCGAGCAAGGACGGCAGCTTCTGCCGCGAGCTGAGCTCAGATGAGCTTGATAAGCTCGGCAAATGCATATGGAGCGACATATCGAAGAAAAAATATACGGATATTCTTCGCGGCAGCGAAAAGGAAGTAGCATATATTTATCTTAACGACAACGCCACGAACTACGGCGGTCTATATGAAGAAAATGTTGAGGGCAGGTCTGTTCTTGCGGCTGTCACGGACGACATGACCGAGACGCTGAGGTTTATCAAAGAACACGGCATGGCGGACGCGCTCGGACAAAAGCGTGAAGTCAAGAGCGTCAATATTTACGACTGCCGCCGCATCATTTTGCAGGCGCAGGAGATAAACAAAAGCGGAAAATACGGCGGCACCGCGATAAACCCGATTTTTATTATGAGCACGATGTTCAACACGAAAGAAATAAAGTTGGTGACCAAAGCTTTCGGCGACATGGACGACTGCTTCATAAAGAGCATCACAAATCAAAAAGCAGTCAGACGAGCTGTTCGCTCTCGCTCAAGGACAGTGTTACACCTCTCTCGGCGGCTATATCGCGCAGATAACATTCACCGACGGCTACAATCAGACGATGTACATTCCCGAAAGCGATGCACCGGGATATATAAAATGACGAGAAAACGGCAGGAACTTTTTTACGGTTCCTGCCGTTTTTGTTATACATATTCTGCTGTCATCTGAACTGTTCCGGTGAAGCGGTCGAAGTCTATCATGATGTAGTTGCCGCCGTTTTGGAAATCGAACTCGCGTTCGAATCTGCCGTCGGCGTCGGGCGTATATTCGAGCACTTTTCCGTTCATTCTCAGGCGGATGACCGCGCTGCCGGACTCGGTTTTGATATAAGCTTTCACTTTTATCAGCTTGTCGCGCGCCGACGCGCAGGAGAGCAACGGATATATTTTCACATTCGACAGATATGTAAAAGAATAAGAGACAAAAAGAACCGGGATTGATATTTCGCCAACCCCGATTTTGTTTTATTCCGCCGGTTCGAGCTCCGGCTCGTTTTCTTCTATATCGCCCGCGAGACCTAATTTCTGTTCGAGCTTCGACTTTTTCTTATATGTCTCATTCCACTCCTGCTGAGTGAACTCATAGCCGTATGCAAGGAAGAGATCCTCGCCGCGCTTCTCCTGCTTTGAATAGCGCGCTTTCTTGAGCAGGACTACAATCCCCACGCCGAGCAGCGAACCGACGAGCGCCGCCGCGAACGAGAGCAGAATAACTTTCGCTCCCCCGCCGGCATAGAGCGGAGGCAGCAGCCCCGCAAAGGCGTCGTATTTATCGGTGACGACAATTGTGGAAGTGCGGAGAAGCCCGTATTTCCGGGCATAGTCAGTCAAGAATAACTCGTTGCAGATGCCGAATGCCGCGGCGAGAATACCTGTGAGCGTTGTTCCGCCGATGAGTGCAAAAGGCGTTGTCTGCGGCTCTCTGACGCAATAGACCATCGGCGACATCGCCATGAGCCTGACATTCTGGAACACCTCGTTAATGAAGCCCGTGTTGAGCAGGTTTTCATCATAGACGACCATCGGCCAGGACTTGAACTTCTTGCCGACGAAGAGATAAATCATGCATATCCACGACGGGGTTATCATCGCCGCGGAGAACACTGTGAGCAGTCTTGCGCTCTCCATTGAGCCCGCCAGCACGCCCTTGAATATCTCATCGAACACCGCGAGCGAGAGCGGACCGCCGACATCGAAACCGAGCGCGAAGCCTATCACGGCGCCTTTGAGAATGATATTTGCGGAGGAGGCGACTATTCCGGCGAGCTTATGCGCGAGCAGGGTCATCGGCAGGGCGTAGGCATAGTTCATAACGAAAAACACCGCGAACGCAGAGAGTCCGATAACAACGAGCGAATCGCCGAGCAGAGTCATATTTTTGAGCTGCGGGCGGAATGTGCATATAAGCTCCTCGCGCTTTGCTTCGTCTTTTATTTTTGAATGTGCAAGCTTCAACAGCAGACCGAACGCCCATTCTATAACGACGACGCAGACCTTGTGCAGGAAGGTCACGCACACGGTGCTCAGCAGAGCTATCAAATAATAGCCCATGAAGCCGATAACAGACGAGCCACCTATTGTTTCAACGCCCGCGACCTGGGTGCAGAAGAGACCGAAATACACTGCGAGAACGCCCGAGACAAGCGCGGAGAAAAATCCGCCCGCATAATACGCCATACATATCGACATACCTATGCCGAAAAGCTGGACGGACATATACGAGACCCAATAGAGCCCGTCGAGCAGGGACGGAAAAACTTTTCCGAGAATAAGTATTATGAACGCGAATATCGCGGCGAAGAGCATAAACGGGAACAGCGCAGTCGAGGTCTTGACCGCGGCGCGTCTGAGCTGATATTTTTCAAACAGCGGCGCTTTCAGATACTCCCCCGCGCTTTTGTACGGATTTTCTGTGTTATACATCTTTACCCTCCTGCTTGTTTTTTCTAATCATAGCATTATATTAGCGATATTGCAACATATTTACTTATTTTATCGCATCTTTTTGTATATATTTTTAAAATTTCTTGCAATATGCACAATTTAAGCTCAGGACATTTGGGGATATTGACAGTCGGCAGAATAACTCTTTGCTGAAATTTCATTCCGCTCGCGCGGCAGCGATGTGTTGAGTCGCCGAGGCGATTATCAAACAAAAAATCCTACCCAAGGGAAAACTGTGGGTAGGATTTCTGTTTTTCGCTCCCATGCAAGGCGCGGGAAAAATTATATTACAGCTCGTTTATCATCGAGAGCAGATCAACATAGAACACGCGGACATTGTGGTTGACGAACAGGCCGCCGTTTATCGAGAGGTGGTCGCCGCTGAATGTCGGCATGATGTTCCAAACGCCCGTTGCGACTTCGCCGCCGCTGTAAACGGCAGAAGGTGCATTGAACGGAGCGAGGGCGGAGATCTTGTTGACGAGTCCGTCGTTCTCAAACCACTTTTCGTCGACGACATAGCCGCCCTTGGTGGTGCAGGTGAACTTGCCCATCCTGACTGCGCACGCTCTGAAGAGCTTATCTATATTGCCGTCGACCGGGCTGTAAGTGCCGTCCGCATTGCGCTCGGTCGCGCTGCACGGATAGGAGAAATAATAGACATTTTTAAGCGTCGAGATATTCTCATTTATCGCGAGAGCATGGTCGATGTCCATATCATATTCCGCGCTGTCCGAAAGCGCCCTGTCGAGATGCGGAGCGGTGGCAACGGTGAGCATGGCGACAACCGCGCGTTCTTCGGCGGTGGCGTTGACATCTTTGATTATAGCGTCGCGCACGAGATAGGCGGTCGTACCGTTATGCGGAGCGGCGAGCGCTGTGACGGAATATATCCAATCTGCCTTTCCGCCCGTGAACAGGTCGGAGACATCGCTGCCCGAAGCCTTACGCTCGGCCTCGCTGCCGTTTGCCATAAGCTCAGCCAGAAGTCTGACGGTCGCGCCGCCGAATGAATGACCGAGAAGATTTATCTTATCCTCGGCGCTCCACTCATCGATAAGCGGATCGGAGGAATAATCCTCGCCGTATCTGTCGTGGCGGCAACGCTTTGAATGCTCCTCGCCGTAGTCGGTGACGGTACCGGTCAGCTGGGCATAGAGCTCGCAGGCTCTGTCCCAAACGCTTCCCGTGGGATCGACCGCTGCAGAATAGCACTCGAAGCCGCGGGCGTTGAGATACTGCATCAGGTCGCCGCCGAACATGCCCCAATATGGCAGGAAATCGTTATACCAGGTGTAGCTGCCCCAGCCCGCAAGACCGTGAACGAAAACGTTGGCATACTCGGTGTTGAACTTCGTATCGTCAACCTTAACGTGCGGAATGTTGAGCGCGGGGAAGCAGAACATAATTACAGATACAATAAATGAAATTATTTTTGCCACATGACCATCCCTTTTTCATTGTTTTTGTCGGCGGTTATTCTCCGAACGCGCCGTTTACAAGACAATTATATATGGAATTTATTCCCGTTGTCAATCGGTTTTCAAAAATAAAAACGGCTGCGGTCGGAGCAAATATATTGCTCGATCACAGCCGTTTTTTCACCATTTTTCGCGCATGAGGCGGAGGTTCAAAACTCTCAGCTCCTCTTTGCGTTTTTCATAATCCGGGCACCGCGAACCGACAAGCCGCCAGAACGCCGCCGAATGATCCATGTGTTTAAGATGCGAAAGCTCATGGATAATGCAGTAATCGACCGCGTCCTCGGGCGCCATGACGAGAAACAGCGAGAGGTTTATATTCCCCTTTGAGGTGCATGAACCCCAGCGCGTTCTCGCGGAATTTATCTTGACTGAAGCGACCGTTTCGCCGAACTGATCTGCGAGCTCATATGTCCTGCGGACGAGATAGTTTTTGGCGAGCGAGCGGTAGACTTCCTTGAGCGCTGCCGCCGTATCCTCCGCCGAGAGCCCGTCGGGGACAAAAAAGCTGCTGCCGTCAAATCCTGCGCGTTGCCCGGGAACTTTTATCAGCGGATACTCGCGCCCGAGCAGGAGAAGTCCCGACTCCCCTCCCGGGACGAACGAATCTGAAATGTCTTTTCGCCCCTGCACTTTTGCGAGATTTTTGAGCACCCATTCGCGCTTTTCAAAGAGAAAATCTTCGATATGTTTGAGGCTCATTCGGCGCGGCGCATAGACCAGAACCTTTGCGTCACGCGATATTTTTATGCTCAGCGTCCTGCGGTCGGAGCGCGTTAATTCATACTGAAATCCGAGTTCGGACATTATTCTATACCCATATCTGCCTTGAACTGTTCGGTCAGCTCGCGCATCTGATCTATCTCCATACGGCGGCTGAGCGTGAACGCCGAAGCGTCCTTCGAGCGGCAGTCATAGCCCATGGGCACGCCCTCGAGGGAGAGATAATATTTGGCGTTGACGGGATAGAGCTGGCACTCGGCGAGAGAGGCAAAGGCGAGGAAAGCCTGGACTTTCTTCGCCTTTTCCGGCTCTTTTTCAAAGTTTTTGCACAGCCACGAATATATCTCCGGGTGGAAATTCGCCATAACGCCCGAGAATCCGGCGCAGCCCATTTTCAGCGTTTCGAGCAGGCTCGCGGAGTTGGCGTTGAATATCTTGAGTCCCATGCCGTCAACGGCTCTGAGTTTTTCGTTTATCATGCCGGGGTCGCAGCAGGTATCTTTGAGAAAAGTGAATCTGCCGGACTCGGCGAGCTTTTTGAGCACCGCAGGGGTCATAATGCGCTTATAGGGATAGGGGCACTCGTAGATGCCGAAATTGACATCGCCGACGGATTCGACAGCCCTGTCGATATTTTTGAGGAACACGCTGTCGTCCTCATCGGCTGAGGCGAATCTGTTCGAGATAAACACATAGGCGTCTATCCCCTCGTCTATGAAAGCCTTTGCCTCTTCTATCTGAGTGTCAAGGTCATCCGCGACATGACCGGACGCGACGATCGAGATATTTTTCGGCGTATGCTGCATGACAAAATGCAGGAGCTCGAGTCGCTCTTCAAACGAGAGGAAGAATATCTCGCTCGACTGGCAGATGGCGAAAATTCCGTCGACTTTCTTCCCGGCGTACCAGTTTATGAGCGCTTCGACAGCCGCATAATCTATCTTATTGTCCTTTGTGAACGGCGTTATCATGGTCGGATAGACGCCGTTGGGAATCATCTTTTTCATTTTTTGTCCCTCCAATATGATCTCAGTTAAGTTTATCACATCGGCGGGAATTGTCAAGAAAATCAGGCGGACAGGTTGCGCCGCAGGAGCGCGAGCACGGCTTTTTCGCGCCGCGACACCTGCACCTGCGACATACCGAGCAGCTCGGCAGTTCGGCTCTGGGTCATGCCGCGATAATAGCGCAGGCTTATCATCTCGCGGTCGCGGTCATCGAGCAGAGCGATGACCTCGCGCAGGGCGATAAGCTCCGAGGCGGCGTTCTCAGGCGACTCAACGGGCAGGTCTATCTGCCCCTCGCCGTCGTCCGTGCAGGCGGTCAGCGACACGGCGGGCATTGCGGCATTGAGCAGTTGCGCCGTCTGGGCGACATCGCTGCCGAGGCGTTCGGCGAGTTGACCTACAGTAGGTTCGCACCCGAGCTCGGCGGTCAGCGCATCCTTTTCGCGCATCGCGGCGCGCGCTTTTTCTTTCAGTGCGCGTCCGACTTTGACGCTGCCGCCGTCGCGGAAAATGCGCTTTATCTCGCCGAGAATGACGGGCACGGCATAAGTCGAAAACGAGAACCCGCGCTCCGGGTCGAAGTTCTCGGCGGCTTTTATAATTCCGACGCACCCCGCTTGAAACAGGTCGTCATACTCCGCACCCTTGCCGCGGAATTTGTTGGCGCAGGCATGGACGAGACCGATATTCTTTTCAACGAGTTCATTGCGTTCAGCCCTGTCCATCGCCGCGTCCTTTTATAAATTTATCCATAGTGACGCTCGTCCCCTTGCCCGGGACGGAGCGCACGCGCACTTTGTCCATAAAGCTCTCCATGACGGCGAATCCCAAGCCCGCACGCTCGCCGCCTAATGTTGTAAACAGCGGCTCCATCGCTTGGCGCACATCGGCTATACCGCACCCGCGATCTCTTATTCTGATGCGCACGAGTCCGTCGTCAAACAGTCCTACCCATATGTATATCTCCCCCACGCTCTCGGGATAGGCGTGGACGATGCAGTTTGTCACCGCCTCGCTGACGGCGGTTTTGATATCCGATATTTCTTCAACCGTCGGGTCCTGCTGAGCCGCAAACGCCGAGACTGCGACGCGCGCGAAGCTCTCGTTGACGGAGCGGCTCTCCAATTTCAGGCTCATCTGATTGACAGGCTTTCTCCTACTCATGTTTATCCTCCTTGTTTCTTTTCTGCGACAGAGTGCACAGCGCCTGCATACCCGCAAGGCGCATCATTTTGTAATCGCGCTCACTGAGATTCGTGACCTCGAGTCTCCCCTGCCAGCCCTGCAAAAGCCTGTAACGACCCATGACAAGTCCGACGGCGGAGCTGTCCATAAAGGTTACATCCTCAAAGTCGAGGCGCAGGATTTTCGGCTGCTGAGCCACGGCGGCGGCATCGATATCCGCACGCATTGCGGCGGCGGTGTGGTGGTCGATCTCGCCCGAGAGCAGCGCACTGACGCTCAGCGGATTGGAAATTATTTCAACACCCATGTTTTTTCCTCCTTTGGGGTGATTATCAATTAACAGTTTGTCCGGGATGAGTGGGATTATTCTCGGATTTGTTTGAATTTTTTGTTGACGATATCAGTACATTTAAAATTTTGTATCGACTGCCGCCGATATCGGACAGCCGCAAGGGCTGTCCCTACGAACCGTGCACAATTTTTAATTGCAGCAAATCTTATGAAAAATCTGTGCCGCCGTTGGTCGACTCTGTGCGGAGGGTCATTTTGATATGATCAAAAATCGGACATGGCTTGTACAAAATAAAAAAACAGGACGGACTATTATCATCAAAGATAATAATCCATCCCGTTTAAAAATCCTGCCGAAACGCGGCGGGTTAAATATTTTTATTTTCCAAAAGATAACCGCGAACCTCGCCCGCGAGATAGAACGAACCGCAAGTAACGAGCGTTCCGCCGTTTTGCTTTATGTCATTTATTGCCATGCAGCAAGCTTCTGTCGGGTCGGACACAGGCGTACAATCGGCGCAATATTTATTGGCGAGCTCGCTCAGGGCTTCGGGATTCATGCTGCGCGGATTGTCCGGAGCTGTCAGATACATTTTTTCAAACAGCGGCGCGGTCAGGCGCAGATATGTGTCGCAGTCCTTATCGCCCATGAGCGCGCACACGGCAACGCGTCTGCCGCTTGTGAAGCGCTCCAGAAAGGCTTTAAGCGCCGAGGCACAGCCCTCGTTATGACCGCCGTCAAGAATAATATTTTCGCCGATAAGCTCCATTCGCGCGGGCATCACGGCGTTTTTCATTCCCTGCTCTATCGCTTCGCCGCTGACATTCAAGCCGCACTCGCGAACGGCGGTGACGGCTGTCAGCGCATTTTTTATCATATGATCGCCCGCGAACGGTATGCGGAGATTCAGCGAGCCGTAGACTATATCTGTGCCGCGTATCGTCTCATCAACAACGCGGCAGGCGGTCATATCCGGCACTGCGAGCTTATTTTTTTCGCGCTGAGCGGTTTCTTCTATAACACGGCGTGCATCAACAGACTGCTCAGGATACATGACCGTCACGCCGCGCGGCTTGATTATTCCGCATTTCTGCGCGGCTATTTCAGCGATTGTATTGCCGAGTATCGCGGTGTGATCCATGGAAATCGAGGTTATTACGGAGACGAGCGGAGTTTTTATAATATTCGTTGAATCGAGCAGCCCGCCGAGCCCGACTTCGAGCACGACAACATCGCATTTGCGCTCTTTATACCAGAGAAACGCGGCGGCGGTCAGGGTCTCGAACTCGGTCGCGACAATTCCGCGCTTATCGAGTTCGTCGCACGCTAATTTGACGCGCTCAACGGTCGAGGCGAGCTCCTCCGGCGGAATCATCTCGCCGTCAATTTGTATGCGCTCGCGGAAATCGATGACATAGGGCGAAGTGAACAGCCCGGTTCTGTACCCGGCGGCAGAGAGCATACAGGATATCATGGTGCTCGTCGAGCCCTTGCCGTTCGTCCCGGCGACATGGATGAAGCGAAGCTCATCCTGCGGGTTGCCGAGTGCGGCGCAGAGCGCCTCAATGCGCTCCATGCCGGGGTGTATGCCAAAGGTCAGGCGCGAATGGATATATTCGATTGCTTCGGTTGGTGTCATCAGTTTTCCTCCGTAAAGCATCAAAGGACGGGACACGCCCGTCCTTTGCAGGTTTGTTTTTATGTGCGGGAGAACATACGCAAATGTAAACGAATACCGATTTTACGGGCGGATGATGTCCGCCCCTACACCGATAACCGAACGTGCACGGTTCTCACAACGCAGTATCACGCGAAATTACGCATTGGCGATCTTAGAGAGGCTGTCGTTAAGCATAGCAATCTTCTCGTTCAGCTTTCTCGCCGCTTCGCGCTGAGCATCGACGACCTGGGCGGGAGCTTTGGAGACGAAGTTCTCGTTGGAGAGCTTTGCGTTGATGCCGTCGAGCTGCTTCTGAGCGGAGGCGAGCTCTTTGTTGAGCCTTGCGCGCTCGGCTTCGAAGTCAACGAGGTCGCCCATGGGGATATATATCTTTGCGGCGTCGGTGACGATGCAGACTGCGCCGTCTATCTCGATGCCGTCCTCAACCTCGACCTCGGACGCGCCTGCGAGCTTCTGCATGAACTCGCCGGAAAGTCTGAAGGTATCGACATAGGAGGTGCTGATATATATTTTCGCTCTCTTTGAATGAGGAACATTCATCTCGGCGCGGCGGTTTCTTATCGCCCTGACCGCGTCCATAATCATGTTCATCTGCTCTTCCTCTGCGCTGAAGTTCAGAGCGTCAGAATACTGCGGCCAATCGGAGACCATTATGCTCGCGCCCTCATGCGGCAGGGACTGCCAGATCTCCTCGGTCACGAACGGCATGAACGGATGGAGAAGCTTCAAAACGTTGGACATGACATATATGAGCACGCGCTTTGCACACTGCGCGGGCTCGCCGCCCTTTTGCAGACGAATCTTCGCAAGCTCGATATACCAGTCGCAGAAAACATCCCAGATGAAATCGTAGAGCTTCTGAACGGCGATGCCGAGCTCGAATCTCTCGAGATTGTCCGTAACCTCTTTGACGAGGTCGTTATAGAGGCTGAGCACCCACTTATCCTCGAGCGCAAGCTCATCGGGCAGACCCGCTTCTTCGGAGCCGTCGAGGTTCATAAGGATAAAGCGTGCAGCGTTCCAGAGCTTGTTCGCAAAGTTGCGGCTCGCTTCGACCTTTTTGTCGGAATATCTCATGTCGTTTCCGGGGCTGTTGCCGTTGGCAAGAGTGAAGCGCAGGGCATCTGCGCCATACTTGTCAATGACCTCGAGCGGATCGATGCCGTTGCCGAGCGACTTCGACATTTTTCTGCCCAGCTCATCGCGGACGAGGCCGTGGATGAGGACGGTATCGAACGGAACCTGACCGGTCTGCTCGATGCCGGAGAACATCATTCTCATGACCCAGAACGGGATTATATCGTAACCTGTGACAAGGGTGTTGGTGGGATAATAGCGCTTGAAATCCTCGCTGTCGGTATTCGGCCAGCCGAGGGTCGAGAACGGCCAGAGAGCCGAGGAGAACCATGTATCAAGCGTATCGGGATCCTGATGGATATGGGTGCTGCCGCACTTCGAGCACTTGTCGGGGGCGGTTCTTGCAACGGTTATCTCGCCGCAATCGTCGCAATACCACGCGGGGATGCGGTGACCCCACCAGAGCTGACGGGAGATGCACCAGTCGCGGATATTCTCAAGCCAATGGAAATAGACTTTTTCGAAACGCTTCGGGACGAACTTTGTCTCGCCGTTCTTGACAGCGTCGATAGCGGGACCCGCGAGGGGCTTCATGCTGACGAACCACTGCTTTGAAACGCGGGGCTCAACGGTAGTCGAGCAGCGGTAGCAGGTGCCGACATTGTGGTTATAATCCTCGACCTTGACAAGAGCGCCCTCAGCCTCAAGATCCTTGACGATAGCTTTTCTCGCCTCGTATCTGTCCATGCCGGCGTACTTCGGATAGTCATCGACTATCTTTGCGTCATCGGTCAGGACATTGATAACGGGCAGGTTATGGCGCAGACCGACCTCGAAGTCGTTCGGATCATGCGCGGGAGTTATCTTAACGACACCGGTACCGAAGTCTATCTCGACATAATCATCGGCGACAACGGGTATCTCGCGGTGGACTATGGGCAGAATGAGCGTCTTGCCGACGATATCCTTATATCTTTCATCATTGGGGTTGACGGCGACTGCGGTATCGCCGAGCAGTGTCTCGGGTCGGGTCGTTGCAAGCTCAAGATAGCCGCTTCCGTCCTTGAAAGGATAGCGAAGATGCCAGAAGTGACCCGCCTGATCCTCATATTCGACCTCGGCGTCGGAAATCGAAGTCAGGCAATGGGGGCACCAGTTGATTATTCTCTCGCCCCTGTAAATGAGTCCCTTTTCATAGAGGTTGCAGAAAACCTCATTGACAGCCTCGTTGCAGCCCTCGTCGAGGGTGAAGCGCTCGCGCTCCCAGTCGCAGGACGAGCCCATCTTCTTGAGCTGTTCGATTATTCTGCCGCCGAACTTCTCTTTCCACGCCCATGCGCGCTCGAGGAATCCTTCACGGCCGACATCGTCCTTTGTAAGACCTTCCTTTGCCATAGCCTCGACTATCTTCGCCTCGGTGGCGATAGAAGCGTGGTCGGTGCCGGGCAGCCAGAGGGTATCATAGCCCTGCATACGGTGATAGCGGATAAGTATATCCTGAAGAGTATTGTCAAGAGCATGACCCATATGGAGCTGACCCGTGATGTTCGGAGGGGGAATAACTATAGTATAGGGTTTCTTCTCCGGGTCGGGTACGGCGTGGAAGAAATTGCCGTCGAGCCAGAATTTATAGGTTCTGTCCTCCACTTCCTTCGGATCATACTGTTTTGCGAGTTCCTTTGCCATAACATAATCCATTTCTCCGGCGAATAGATTTTACATGAACGCTGATTGCTCCGCGCCGGAGGAGCAGCGTTGATTTTACATTTCAGAAATCGGCGGCGATGCGGTACTCGGCACTGCATACGCCTTTTTTGGGGATTCCCTCTTTTCCGATGAATTACTCTATATTATCACATTCAGAAGCGTTTTTGTCAAGAGATTTAACGCTTTTTGACTTCTCCGGAGGCAAAAATGAAGAACACGAAACGGCTTCTCATAAACACGCTGACACTCGCCGCGACATCGTTTCTCATGCGCACGGTCGGCGTTGCGTTCAATGTATATCTGACCGGGCGGCTGGGCGCGGCGGGAATAGGACTTTTTTCGCTCGTCACGGATGTATACGCGATGGCGCTGACATTTTCGTTTGCGGGTCTGCCGCTCGCATCGACGCGGCTCACGGTCGAAGATTCCGGAAAAAATGCCGGTCAGGGCGCATGGATAATGCGGCGGTGCGCGCTCTACGGGCTGACGGTCGGGTGCATGATGCTCGCCGCCGTATGGTTCGGCGCGGAGCTGATAGCAAAATTGTGGCTCGGCGACATACGCACGGCGTCGTCGCTTCGCATACTCGCGCTGAGCCTCCCCGCGGCATCGGTCGGCTGCGCGTTCAGCGGATATTTCACGGCGCGGCGCACAGTGCTCAAATATGCGGCGGTGCAGATATTCGAGCAGGCGGTAAAAATAGCGGTCTCTGTTCTGATGCTTCGATTCTGGGCGGCAAAGGGCGCAGAATATGCCTGCGACGCGGTGGCGCTCGGCATAACGATATCGCAGATAAGCTCGCTGCTATGCGCCTTTTTGCTCTACAAGTCAACGAAGCACCAAAAGCCGAAAGAAAAAACGCCCGGCGGGCTTCGGGCTCTGCTGCGCATTGCGCTCCCGGACGCCGCCGGATCGTGCGCGCGCTCGGTGCTGCTGACGATAGAACACCTGCTGATTCCCGTGGGCTTTCGTAAATCCGGACAGAGCGCGGGCGGCGCGATGACGCTCTACGGAGTCATTCACGGCATGGCTCTGCCGGTTATCCTCTACCCCGCCGCCATAATGACAGCTCTCGCGAGCATGCTCGTGCCTGAATTTGCCGAATGTGCGGCGCGCAGCAACAGAAACAGAATAGACAGCATGGCGGCGCGGGCAATAAAAATAACCGTGCTGTTTTCGATGGGCACGGCGGGAATAATGTTCATTTTTTCCGAGGGGCTGTCGCAGTGCATCTACGGGGACGGGCAATGCGCGGAATATCTGCGCGTGCTCGCGCCGCTTCTGCCGATAATGTACACAGACACGACAGTTGACGGAATACTCAAAGGGCTCGACCAGCAGGTATATTCAATGAGATATAATATAATCGACTCCGCGATGTGCGTCGTGCTCGTGCTGATACTCATCCCGAAATATTCCGTAAAGGGCTATGTCGCGATACTTTTTATCAGCGAGATAGTAAACTTTTCGCTGAGCATACACAGGCTTTCAAAAGTTTGCACGCTCGAAATAAATATCATGGATTCGATAATAAAGCCCGCCGTCTGCGTGACGGCTTCGTTTCTCGCGGGGCTGCTGCTCTCCTCGGCGCAGGGCAGCGGAAAAGCCGCGCTGACAATCATAATAACTGTCAACGCGGCGGTGTATATTCTTCTGCTGATGCTCACGGGCAGCATCTCGGCGCAAGATATTATTTGGTTCAAAAACATCTTTTCGCGCGGCTCAAAATCTGAAAAAAGAGGGCTCTGCGCTGCTCGGATAAACGACCGTCAACGTTCCATGAGCGACTGATATTTCGCTCATTTTACCGACAAATTCATTGCTGACGCCGAGGGCGTATGTGTTCTTCAAGGTGCCGTTTTTGAGCTCATATTTGAGCCCGCTTATAGTGACACCCGATGAGATATCCGAATGGGAAAACACGGAGATCATGCCCTTTGCGTTCTCGTCAAAAATAATTCTGCCGTTTGTTATCGAAGTGAACGAAGTTTCGCGCGCGTCGATAATCGCGGTCATTCCGCGCCTCGACAGAGACGAGATGAGCTGGATATTCGCAAAAGTATGGTCGGCTCTGCCGCCCGATGCGCCGTAGAGAATGAAATTTTTATATCCGCGCATCACGCCCTCTGCGACCGCCGCGCCCATATCCGTATCGTTCTTTTCGCAGGGCAGGACGATAATATTCTGCCCGTTCGGAGTGTGTCCGAGGGAATCGAAATCGCCTATGACCAAATTCGGAGTTATGCCGAGATTCTGAAGATACAGCAGACCTTTATCGGCAGCGATGATGAAATCGCCCTCCCCTGTCGGGCGGATTCCGAAGAAGTCGCCGCCGCCGACTATATGACAAACTTTGTTCATGTTATCACCGTCCGTTTGTTTCTTTGACAATTATATATCATCAATCATAATTTTTCAATCATATACGAAAAGCCGCCCCGGAATATATCCGGAGCGGTAATTTTATGCTGCATCTTCGTCTTCCGCCGGCGAAGTTGAGCCGAAATCGGGAAGAGTGAACGGGAAGCGGCGGGTCGTGCTCTCTGCCTCGGTAAGCTCGCTCACCGCCTCGGAAGTATGCTCATGAGTTACAGGCTCTTCGCTCTCCGCCACAGTACCGACATCGGTGTGCGGACGGGTCGACGCAGAATATGAGCCTGAGCCGCTGCTGTTGCTGCTCGGGACTGCGCCCTTTTTCAGCAGATCGACAGCGGAGACATGGTTATCGCCAATCTTTATATTCGTGTCGCCGTAGAGAGCGAGCTGGAGCTCACGCGCAACGACGGGATAATCGACGACCCAGACCGAAAGGCGCTGGTTGATTATCTTGCCGTAGTAGGTATAGAGCTGAGCGGAAGTGTAGTTGCCCTCGGTCGGCATGACTATCTGCTTTATCTCGTAGTTCATCCAGCCCTGAGAGAGCGCCTGGGTCATGAGAGAGAGAATCTCACTGCGCTTGTAGTTCGTAACGACATTGGGAAGGACGATATCGAGCGCGTTGTTGAGCTGACCCGCAGAGGCGTTCTGCGCGCTCTTGATGAGAGCCATGATAACGGTACGCTGTCTCGCAGTTCTGCCGACATCGCCCTCGTTGTCGACATGGCGGATACGGCTGTAGACCAGAGCCTGGCTGCCGCTGAGCTTGACGGAATCGCCGGCGCTTATTTTCTTTATCTTCGTTGTGGTGCGGTTGATATAATCCGCCTCATAGGGCTCAATCGGAACGGACACGCCGCCGAGAGAGTCAATAAGCTTCGGGAAGCTCTTGAAATCGACGCTGATATAATGATCGATCTCAATCTTGTAGTTATTCTCAAGCGTCTCGATAAGTGCCGCGGGACCGCCCCAGAAATAGGCATGGTTAGTCTTGCAGCAGCGCTCGGAGCCGTTGATGTTCATATAGGTATAGCAGTCTCTGAGGAAGGACACGAGCGTTATCGTCTTGGTCTTTTTGTTAAGCGAGAGCAGGATGATGGCATCCGAACGTCCGCCCTCTGCCTTGCCGGTCTCGCTGTCAACGCCGAGGAGCAGAACATTGATTATATTCTTGCTCGAATACTTCGCGCCGCCGTTCTTCGCCCACGCAGTTATGAGGCTGTCGATGCTCGAAGCGTCGCTGACATCGTACATTGCATCAAACTGCTCCTCGGGCGCAAAGGTGCCCTCGGGATCACCGTTGCTGCCGTGGTCGATGGTAATAAGTCCGAGCTTATTGCCGATATAGATGCCGCCGCCGATTATAGCAAGGGCGAGCACCACGCAGACAACGGTAATCGTAATTTTTAGATTGCGTTTGTTGTTGTCCATAAAAAACTGTTTAAATGTTCTTTTTTCTTTCTTTTCCATAAAGCAGCTCACTTTCAACAGTATTCGGCATATTGTATCACTTTTTGCGTCAAAAAGCTATACCAATCCCACAAATTTATTGTTTCTTTATTTTTGGCTGTTTACACAAAGCGTGCAAAATATAAAACGCTCGGATTTGAGATTTTACTGCACGGCGGCGGAAAAACTTTTTGAGAGGATGATATCATGATAAAAAGCATTGATATAATGCCGAGCATACATAAAACAGATTGACAAATTGAGATTTGTCTATCACTTGAGCTGTAGCAAAGTAAAAGCAAGTGACTCAATTGATTTTTATCATCAGATTTTCAATAGCCGCGCCGCAATGTTTGATAAGCTTTTTTAGAGAAGTGAGGGAACGGCTTGCGAAGCAAGACGCACGAGCCAGTCTCCGTCAAATATCAAACACTTCGGCGCGGCTATTGGAAGCTTGATTATAAAGACAAGTCGGCAGTCTACTTATACTTTGTAAAAATTCGTGCTAATCAAATCAACAAATCCAAGTTTATCAAACCGATAAAAATGGCACATCTATACACCTTGCAGAAACAAAAAACGACCTATGAGCCATAGATCGTTTTTATATTCTACAAGCACCCCGCCAAAAATCGATGGGGAAATTATTCATCAAACAGACCGTCCATAAGTTCGAGAGCTGCTTTGCGGCGGCGTTCTTCTTCCTCGCGGTCGAGCACGAACGAGCCGTCCGGCAGGCGGCGCAGGACATTGCCCTCGCCCGCTCCGTCGGGGAGCAGAGCGCGGCTGATATTGACCATTGTTTCGCCGTCTTTTTCGCAGACTGCGTAGTTTTCTTCGATACGGTCGATGGCGTAATATTCCATTATTCCGCCTCCTTTTTTACTTCTCAGCGGTCTTGTTATCCGGGAAAGCCGTTGAAAGATGCTCGCCGTCCGAGCCGACAACTATCGTGCCTTTTATATCCGTGCGCTCATATGGAATATTGTATTTCTCAAGCTTTTCTATAGTCTCCTTGTGCGGGTGACCGTAGTCGTTATCCTTGCCGCAGGAGATGAGCGCAAGTGACGGAGACACGACCTTGAGAAATTCTTCGCTTGTCGATGTGCTGCTGCCGTGGTGACCGAGCTTCAAAACATCGGCTTTGATATCCGCGCCGTTTGCAAGTATCTGTTTCTCGCTCTTTGCCTCCGCATCGCCTGTGAAGAGGAACGAATTCTTGCCGTAGACAACCTTCATCACTACAGAGGCATTGTTGAGATCCTCCGGAGTGCCGACGGGTCCGACTATAGTTATCTTTGCGTCGCCGAGGGTATAGGTATCGCCGACCTTTGCGGAGATAACTTTAGCTCCGGACGCTTTAATAGCCTTTATGAGCTTTTGATATATCGAAGTTGTGGGCACAAGGGAGTTCGGGAGCTTCGGCATGATAATATTATCGACCTTTATCCCCTCGATAACCTTGGGCATACTGCCGATATGGTCGGAATGGGGGTGGGTGGCGACTATGTAATCGAGCTTTTCGACGGAGTTCGCCTTGAGATAATCGAGTATCGTCTGATCGTTGCCGCGCTCGCCCGCATCTATCAGCATGGCGTGGTCGCCGCTCTTGACTAAGATGCTGTCGCCCTGACCGACATCTATAACATGGACGGTGAACGGCTGGTTGAGTGCGTCGCCGCTCTGTATCGTCTGCTCATTGCCCGAGAGCAGCTCGTCCCATGTGGGGATATCGAACGGGAGATTCATATAGGGCGCGAAGGTTATCAGCAGCGCGACGGCTATCACGACTGCGGTGACGATTATCTTCGTGCGCTTGTTCTGTGCGGCGGAGCCGCTTTTTCTCTGATTTGCCATATTTCCTCCGATCAGGTCTCGTCGTCTGCGGGAGCATCCGACAGGGCACATTTTTCCATCCACTGCTGTTTGGTTATAAGCACCTGGCGGGGCTTGCTGCCCTCGAACGGTCCGATGATACCCTTGCTCTCGAGTTCATCCATGAGCCTTGCGGCGCGGGCATAACCGAGCTTCAATTTGCGCTGGAGAAGAGTTGTTGAAGCCATTTTGGCATCGAGCACGACCTCGACGGCGTTCGGGAACATCTCATCGCCCGGCTCTTCGCCGTCATCGCCACCTGCGGCGCTGTTCTTCTTAGTCGAACCGGCTATTGCCGCCTGCCTGTTTATCTCGTCCATAATGCCCTCATCGTACTCCGCCTCGGCGTTGTGCTTGATGAAGTCGGCAACATCCTCGACCTCTTCGTCGGAGATGAAGCAGCCTTGAATACGGGTCGGCTTATTTGCGCCGATGGGGCTGAAGAGCATATCGCCGTTGCCGATAAGCTTCTCCGCGCCGGACATATCGAGTATCGTTCTCGAATCGACCGACGAAGAAACGGAGAGCGCGATACGGCTGGGGATATTCGCTTTGATAATACCTGTGATAACATCGACGGAGGGGCGCTGAGTCGCTATGACAAGATGCATACCTGCGGCACGCGCTTTCTGAGCGAGACGGCATATCGCATCCTCGACTTCATTGGGCGCGACCATCATAAGATCGGCAAGCTCATCGATGAAAATGACTATCTGATGCATCGGGCGCAGTGACTTGTCGCGCTCGGCTAATTTGTTATATCCTCTTATATCGCGGACATTCTTCTCGGAGAGTATCTTATATCTGTTCTCCATCTCGTTGACCGCCCATGTCAGAGCGCCCGAAGCCTTGCGCGGATCGGACACGACGGGCACGGCGAGATGCGCGATGCCGTTATAGACCGTGAACTCGACCTGCTTGGGGTCGATCATCAGAAGCTTCACTTCGTCGGGAGTCGCGTTATAGAGAATGCTGACTATCATTGTGTTCAGGCACACGGATTTACCGGAACCCGTAGTACCCGCTATGAGCAGATGCGGCATCTTCGCGAGATCTGCGCAGACGGCGTTGCCCGCGATATCCTTGCCGAGGACAACATTGAGCTTGCTCTGGGCGTTCTTGAACTGCGGAGTTTCGATTATCTCGCGCATATAGACCATCGAACGCAGCTTGTTGGGCACCTCGATGCCTATCGCCGCCTTGTTCGGAATAGGCGCTTCGATTCTTATTCCCGACGCGGCAAGGCGCAAGGCGATATCATCCGCAAGGTTGGTTATTTTATTTATTCTGACGCCCGCGTCCGGCTGAAGCTCGTATCTTGTGACGGACGGGCCGCGGCTTATCTCAGTTATCTTTGCGTGGACATTGAAGCTTTCGAGCGTGTCGAGCAGCTTCTGCGCGTTGGATTTGAGCTCATCGGAGAAGTTGTCATTGCCGTCATGGATGGGCTCTTTGAGGCAGGTTATCGGCGGCTTGCGATAAGTCGGCTGACTCTCGATAACAGGCTCTTCCTCATCTTCATCCGGCACGTCGGGCACGGGATCGGGCTCTTTGACGGGCGGGAGCTCCGGCTCTTTCTTCGGCTTTTCGGGCTCGGCGGGCTTCTTGCTTATATCGAGCATTTCAAGCTCGTCTTTCGCGCTCTCGGTCGGCAGAGGCGGCACGCAGGCGGGTCTGCCGTCCACAACGGCGGCGGCCTTTGACACGCCCTCGGCTATCTTCGCGGTCGCCGACGCGGCGTTGACGCGGTTGACTATATCATCGATGCCGACATCGGTCTGAACCGGCTTGCGTGGGAACACGGTGGGCTCGGGGCCTTCATCGGCGGCGGATTTTTTGCGGCTCTTTGCAGTTGCTGCAGGCGTATCGGTCGGCAGAGGCGGCACGGGGAACGGGCGGGGGCTGACATAGGGCTCCTCCGCTTTTTTCTCCCTGCGCTTGTCTCTCGACGGCGCTCTCTCCTGCTCATCTCTGACGCGCTGAGCTCCGCGCTCAAGGCGTTCGTTGGTATCCTCGCTCATGCGCTTTATGGGCTTGGCGATAGATGTACCGAGGCGGGACAGAGTGAGTCCCGTGAGGAACATTATGCTGACTATCAGCAGGATAATATTTATTATCGCCGCGCCAACCTTGCCTGCCATTTTGGCAAGCAGTCCGCCGACGAGCGCACCGAGCGCGCCTGCACTCGGGAATGTGTCATAATCCCTCCACGCGGTCTTTATCTGATCGCCGATGGTCATGAGCGAAAAGTATTCCGACGGGTTCGAGAAAATATGTATCGCCGAGCACAGCAGCAATATTGATATCCCGACGCCGATAAGATTCGACGATATCGAGCCGAATGTCTTGTTCATGGCGAGCATGACCGAGACATAAATGAGCATGACGGGCCAGATATATGTACACGTGCCGAACACGCCGAACATAAAATTATGCACGGCGCGCCACGCGCTCTCGCCCTCGATAAACGCCATGGCTATGAGCAGAGCCGCGACAGCCATGAGCGCGATAGCCGCTTTCTGGCGGCGCGAGGACTGCTGCTCGGGAGTCTGCTCGACAGGCTCTTTTGCAGCCGCAGGCTTTGAAGCCGGGGCTTTTTTTGTCGTTGTGGTTGTTGTTTTTTTCTTCTTAGCGGCCGTTGACTTTGCCGCAGTCTTTTTCGCAGCCATTAAGGCCCTCCTTAGAAATTTGAACGAACTTATCTGACCTTTTCAACTATGCCGGCGATGATAACAACAACGCCGAGGACAAGGCAGTAATAACCGAAAATTTTGAACTTATCGATTTTGACGAGCCACTCGAGAGCCTTTATCGCGGCAAAGCCGACGACGGCGGCGGTGACAACGCCTATAATAACGGGCAGGATATCTATCTGCTCGCCGAGGGCTACGGCGTCCTTTATCTCCATGACATTGGCGGCAAGGATAGCCGGTATGCCGAGGATAAACGAATAGCGAACCATATACTCTTTTGAAACGCCGCAAATCATACCGGTAGAGATGGTCGAGCCGGAGCGCGAGATGCCGGGGAATCCGGCGGCGAAAGCCTGAGCCACGCCGACGGCAAGCGCGGATTTCGCGCCTATCTGGGGACGAGCTTTGACCTTCTTTGCGCGCCATGAGCCGACGAGCAGGAGAGCTGCTGTGAAGAGAAAGCAGACTCCCTCGACCAATATATCATTGTCATCGGCAAGACCGCCGAGAACATCCATGATGCGTCTGTCGCCGCCGACGGGAATGAGCAGGAACAGCAGAGGCACGCAGGAGATAACGAACATGAAGAGCATACGCCTGTTCTCGTTCATCTCGCTCCACTTGAACTTGCCGGTGAAGATATCTTTTATAGTGCTGAAAAATTCAACAATGAGACCCCATATGGTCTTGTAATAAACGACGAACACGGCTATCAGAGTGCCCATATGTAACAGCACCGTGAACAGCAGCGAGCTTGTGCCGCCGACATTGCCGAAGAAGTGCTGAAAGACCGAGAGATGCCCGCTCGATGAGATGGGCAGGAATTCGGTCACGCCCTGCAGAAAGCCGAGCAATATTGCCTTGAGTATTTCCATGATTATATTACCCCTTTTCCATTTTTCCGGCGGAATATAAAGTGCCGGGTGAATAACACGGTTTCAGATATTCAAACGGATCGGTCGTCACAAGTCTTTCAACGACCTCGCCTTTTTCTGTCCTTGAACACATCACGCAGCCAAACGGAGTCTGATGCTCGCAGATATCCGCGGGCGGCTGCATAAAAATCTCGGCGGGAGAAACAACTGTGTAGAGCATCACCCGTTCTCCCCTTTCTTTTCACTCTGCTCCTCGATCATATCGCAGAGCTTATCGAGGGCATCGGAGAGAGAGCCGAGGGAATCTATAAGCCCCTCTTTGACCGCCGCCTCGCCGTCGAGCACAGTGCCGACATCCATAACGAGCTGACCGGTTGCGAGCATAAGCGAACGGAAGCGGTCGGCGGAGATGCGCGAATTATCGGCGACGAATCTGACTATACGCTCCTGCATCTGCTCAAAATAGGACATAGTCTGCGGCACGCCCAGGACAAGTCCCGTCATTCTGACCGGGTGGACAGTCATGGTGGCGCTCGGTGCGATAAACGAATACGCGCTCGAAGCCGCGAGCGGCACGCCTATCGAATGTCCGCCGCCGAGGACGAGGGACACGGTCGGCGTTTTCATTCCGGCTATAAGCTCCGCTATCGCGAGTCCGGCTTCGATATCGCCGCCGACGGTGTTGAGGATTATGAGCAAGCCTTCAATATCACGGCTCTCTTCTATCGCGACGAGCTGCGGAATGACATGCTCGTATTTTGTAGTTTTATTCTGCGCCGGCAGGACATAGTGACCCTCGATCTGACCGATAACTGTCAGGCAGTGGATATAATGCCCGCGCTTGTCAACGGTTATCGAACCTGTTTCGACTATCTGGCGAAGCTCCCTGTCCGTGCTGTCGGACGAATCTCCGTCCTCCTCGCTGACGCTCGGAGTCGGCGCGACGGGCTCCAATATGCCGTCTTTTTGTTCTTCGTGCTTTTTTCTGTTCATCGAATTCACTCCCGACAAACAGTATGCCCGAATAACTTTTGATAATTCATCCATAGCACAGCGCACTGCGGCAGATTACATTTTATTATACCACGCTGAAAGCTTTCGAGCAACATAAAAATCGTCATATATCAATTTCCCCTATAAAATGTAATATATACAGGTATATATTTGGCGCGGCGCACCTTGACAAAATCCGCGGATTGCAATAAAATTTAAAGGTAATTTTATTTTTATACGGAGGGATACAAGTGGGCAGCACTATTGCACAAAAGCTTATAAAAAGCCACCTGCTCAGCGGCGACATGACCGTTGGCAGCGAGATCGGTCTGAGGATCGATCAGACTCTCACTCAGGACGCCACAGGCACCATGGCATACCTTGAATTCGAGGCCATGGGAGTCGAGAGAGTAAAGACCGAGCTTTCGGTCGCATACATTGACCACAACACTTTGCAGACCGGCTTTGAAAACGCGGACGATCACAGATTCATCAGGAGCGCCGCGAAAAAGAGAGGACTGCTTTTTTCACGCCCCGGCAACGGCATCTGCCATCAGGTGCATCTTGAGCGCTTCGGCATCCCCGGCAAGACGCTCATCGGCTCGGACAGCCACACCCCGACCGGCGGCGGCATCGGTATGCTCTCGTTCGGCGCGGGCGGACTCGACGTCGCGGTTGCGATGGGCGGCGGCGCATACTACATAACTATGCCCAAGATGACGCGCATAAACCTGCACGGTGCGCTTTCACCGTGGGTCAGCGCAAAGGATATAATCCTCGAAGTTCTTCGCATCATGTCCGTCAAGGGCGGCGTGGGCAAGATAATCGAATACGGCGGAGACGGAGTCAAGACTCTTTCCGTCCCCGAGCGCGCAACTATAACCAACATGGGCACGGAGCTCGGCGCAACGACCTCTGTTTTCCCCTCCGACGAAGTGACGAAGGCTTTTCTCGCCGCTCAGGGCAGAGAGCAGGACTGGGTCGAGGTCAAAGCGGACGACGATGCAGTCTATGACGAGGTTATCGACATAGATCTCAGCACCCTTGAGCCCCTCGCGGCAATGCCCCACATGCCCGACAACGTAAAGAAAGTTTCCGAAATAGGCGAGATAAAGATCGACCAGGTCTGCATCGGCTCCTGCACGAACTCCTCGCTCTACGATATGCTCAAGGTGGCGGCTATCCTCAAGGGCAAGCGCGTCGCCCCGAGTGTCAGCCTCACTATCTCCCCCGGTTCGATGCAGGTTCTCAGAATGCTCTCCGAGGACGGCGCACTCTCCGACATCCTCGGCGCGGGCGCAAGACTGCTTGAGTGCGCGTGCGGTCCGTGCATCGGCATGGGTCAGTCTCCGAACTCGGGCGCTGTCTCCCTGCGTACCTTCAACCGCAACTTCGAGGGACGCTCCGGCACTGCCGACGCGGGCGTTTATCTCGTCAGCCCCGAGGTCGCCGCGGCTTCCGCTCTCACAGGCGTGCTGACCGACCCGAGAACCCTCGGCGAGGCGCCGCACATCACAATGCCCGACCACTTTGAAATAAACGACAATCTCATTGACAAGCCCGCTTCTCCGGAAGAGGCCAAGAATCTTGAGATAGTCTACGGTCCGAACATCAAGCCCGTCCCCAACGGCGACGCGCTGCCCGAAAGCATAGAGGCAGAAGTCGTTCTCAAGGTCGGCGACAACATCACAACAGACCACATCATGCCCGCAGGCGCAAAGATTCTCCCCTACCGCTCGAACGTACCGTTCCTGTCGAACTTCTGCTTCAAGCAGTGCGACGAGAACTTTGCCGAGCACTGCAAGCAGGCTGGCAAGGGAATCATCATCGGCGGCAGCAACTACGGCCAGGGCTCTTCGAGAGAGCACGCGGCTCTTGTTCCGCTGTATCTCGGCATAAAGAGCGTTATCACAAAGTCCTTTGCGCGCATACATCAGGCGAACCTCATAAACGCCGGCATCGTGCCGTTCACCTTCGCCGACCCCGCCGACTATGACCGCATCGAGAAGGGCGACAAGCTCGCGCTCGACGGCATCAGAGAGACCATCGAAAACGGCGGCGAGGCTGTTCTCAAGAATGAGACAAAGGGCGAGAGCTACAAGCTCTGCTACAGCTTCTCCGGCAGACAGAAGGACATAATCCTCGCAGGCGGTCTGCTCAACTACACAAGAGAATCACACAAATAAGAGAGGAAGATAAACATGACAGAGGCACAGGTCAAGAACGCCGTCGAAAAATTTGAGGCTCTCATCCGCGCTCAGAGCGACCGTTCGGACAAAATAAAGGCTCAGGGCGATTTCATCGACTTCAAGTCGCTCGACAAGATCATCATCGGCGTCTGCGGCGGCGACGGCATCGGTCCGGTCATCACCAAGGAATCCGCAAGAGTTCTCGAATATCTGCTTGACGATAAAGTAAAGGCAGGCAAGATTGAATTCAAGGTCATCGACGGACTGACCATAGAAAACCGCGTCAAGGCGAACAAGGCTATCCCCGACGACGTGCTCGAAGAGCTCAAGAGCTGCCACGTTATCCTCAAGGGTCCGACCACTACCCCGCAGGCGGGCGATCCGTGGCCGAACATCGAGAGCGCAAACGTTGCGATGAGAAAAGCTCTCGATCTGTTTGCGAACCTCCGCCCCGTCAAGGTTCCCGAGCAGGGCATTGACTGGACTTTCTTCCGCGAGAACACCGAGGGCGCATACGCCGTCGGCTCGATGGGCGTCAATGTTACCGACGACCTCGCGCTCGACTTCGTCGTGACGACCTCCGAGGGTTGCGACAGAATTGCAAGACTCGCATATGACTACGCGCGCCGCAACAACAAGGGCCGCGTTTCGATAATCACAAAGGCAAATGTCATCAAGACCACGGACGGCAAGTTCCTCAACCTCTGCAAGAAGGTCGGCGAAGAATATCCTGACATCGTGACCGACGAGTGGTACATCGACATCACCACGGCGAAGCTCATCGACGAGAAGCGCCGCCGCGACTTTAAAGTCTTCATCCTCCCGAACCTCTACGGTGACATCATCACCGACGAGGCTGCCGAGTTCCAGGGCGGCGTCGGCACAGCCGGCAGCGCAAACATCGGCAAGCGTTACGCGATGTTCGAGGCTATCCACGGCTCGGCTCCGAGAATGGTTCGCGAGGGCAGAGCACAGTACGCCGATCCCTGCTCGATGCTCAGAGCGAGCGTGATGCTCCTCTCCCACATCGGCGAGCAGGAAAAAGCCGATCTGCTCGAGAGAGCGCTCGACATCTGCATGTACGAGGACAAGAAGCTCAAAATCACAGGCCGCGAGGACGGCTGCACCTGCAGCGAGTTCGGCGACTATGTCATGGAGACAGTCAGAAAAATCAGCAAGTAAAAAATATATGAAACCGGCCGCAGCGATTTGTTTTGCTGCGGCTGTTTTTGTTTTGCCGCGATGTGGGGATACGGAGAGATAAATCGGATTTGTCGCAAAAACTATTTAAGCTCCCCTGCAGGGGAGCTGGCTCGGCGTAAGCCGAGACTGAGAGGGTGTTTTGCTTCGCTCAAAGCAACAAATATACGCGGTAGGGGCGGATATTATTTGACCGCAAAATTTGTAGTGACTTATTGTCTTGTATTTTGCAGGGTGCGGCGACTCGACGCACCGATGCCGCGCGAGCGGCACAAAATCTTTGAAAAGGCTTGTTTTACCGACCGCTCGTAGGGACAGCCCTCGCGGCTGTCCGCTATCGGCGCAGCCGATACAACAATTTTGATTTGTTTATAATTGGCTTACCACCTTCGCGTCCTACAATAATCAAACAATATATACTTCCCGCGTTTCGGCATTTCTTTTCTGTCTGAGAAAAGAAACGCCTGCAAAGAAAAGGCAGACTCGAGGTTTCACCCCGAGCCCCCCGCAACGCCGCGCCGCAGTACATAGTTTGCGGCTCTCAGTGGGCAACTCGGCACATTCGCCCGTAAACTCGCTTCGCTCAAACAATACGGACTCGTGCGTCTTGCTTCGCAAGCCGTTCAGCCCTCTCAAAGAAAGCTATCAAACACTGCGGCGCGGCTATTGTAAGTCTGATTATAAGTGTTAGTCGAGTCGCCCGCTTTTGCTTTGCTATAATTCAAGTGTTCCGCAAATCCCAATTTGCAAATGACCGCTTTTTTGAAACTATATTAAGCAAATTCGCGAGCATTGCTTTTTTGCTGTTATTCTTTAATTGTATTGAACTTATATTGACGCAAGAGTATAATTAATATATATTTTCAATTAACATCAATCCTAAAAAAGGAAGGTGCGAAAAATGAAAGAAGTGAAATCCCCAAAGAAGCCTCTGATATTCTACTACGGCATTGCGCTGCTCGTCATTGTGCTGTTCAATGTGATAGTGTCTCCCCTGCTCGTCAAGGCGCGGGTGACGGAAGTCGACTACGGCACATTCATGAGCATGATTGAGCAGAAAAAAATCGGTAATGTCGAGGTCGATGACGATCAGATAATCTTCACCGACAAGGACGACGCGAAGAAAATCTATAAGACCGGCGCGATGAACGACCCGACGCTGACTCAGCGGCTCTACGACTCCGGCGCGAAGTTCTCAAAAGATATCGAGACGACGACCTCGCCGTTGGTGAGTTTCCTGCTGACTTTTGTGCTCCCGCTGATAATCTTCATCGGACTCGGCCAGTATATGGGCAAGAAGCTGATGGAACAGGCGGGCGGCAAAAACTCCATGGCGTTCGGCTTCGGCAAGAGCAACGCAAAGGTCTATGTCCCGTCGACCCAGGGCATACATTTCAGCGACGTTGCAGGTGAGGACGAGGCGAAAGAGAGCCTTTCGGAGATAGTCGACTATCTTCACAATCCAAAGAAATATTCCGACGTCGGCGCGTCGATGCCCAAGGGCGTTCTGCTCGTCGGCCCTCCCGGAACAGGTAAAACAATGCTCGCGAAGGCTGTTGCGGGCGAAGCGAATGTGCCGTTTTTCTCGATGTCCGGTTCGGAATTCGTCGAGATGTTCGTCGGCATGGGTGCTTCGAAGGTCAGGGATCTTTTCAGCCAGGCAAAAGAGAAAGCCCCCTGCATAGTGTTCATCGATGAGATCGACGCCATCGGCAAGAAGCGCGACGGTCAGTTCAGCTCCAACGACGAGCGCGAGCAGACCCTCAACCAGCTGCTTACCGAAATGGACGGTTTCCAGGAAAATATCGGCGTTATCATTCTCGCGGCGACAAACCGCCCGGAGACGCTCGATCCCGCGCTCACCCGCCCAGGCCGTTTCGACAGGCGAGTGCCCGTTGAGCTGCCCGACCTTGCGGGACGCGAGGCAATACTGAAAGTCCACGCAAAGAAGATAAAGACGGCAGACGACGTCAACTTCCACACGATAGCAAGAATGGCATCCGGCGCATCGGGCGCGGAACTTGCGAATATTATAAACGAGGCGGCGCTACGCGCGGTCAGAAACGACCGAACCGTCGTCAACGAATCCGACCTCGAAGAGAGCATCGAGACGGTCATCGCGGGATATCAGAAGAAGAACGCGGTGCTCTCGGACAGCGAAAAGAAAGTTGTCGCTTATCACGAGATAGGTCACGCGCTCGTTGCGGCTATGCAGTCGCACTCGGCGCCTGTGCAGAAGATAACGATAATCCCCCGCACCTCCGGCGCGCTCGGCTACACGATGCAGGTCGACCAGGGCGACAAATACCTGCTGACAAAGCAAGAGCTTGAAAACAAGATTGCGACATTTACGGGCGGACGCGCCGCTGAAGAGCTCGTTTTCGGCGAGATAACGACAGGCGCATCGAACGACATCGAGCAGGCGACAAAGCTTGCCCGCGCGATGATAACCCGCTACGGCATGAGCGAAGATTTTGACATGGTGGCTCTCGAGACGGTTTCGAACCAGTATCTCGGCGGCGACGCTTCGCTCGCCTGCTCTGCGGACACGCAGAACGAAATAGACCGCAAGGTCGTTGAACTCGTAAAGCGCCAGCACGAGAAGGCTTCCAAGATTCTCGCGGACAACCGTGGAAAGCTCGACGAGCTGGCAAAATATCTCTATGAAAAAGAGACCATAACCGGCGAAGAATTCATGTCCATTCTCGATAAAGGAGGCGAAAAGGAATGAAAAGGCGTTCCGGCTTCGGATGGATGGAGCTCATAATCGGCATTGCGCTCGCGGCGCTCGGAATATTCACTTTTATCTATCCCGACAATGCGGTGACGACCCTCGTTATTATCTACGGCATAATCGCCATAATAACCGGCATTGCGGATGTTGTGCTCTATGTTCGCGTTGACAAGCATCTCGGCTTCGGCCCGACTGTGTCACTCATTTCGGGCATACTCAGCGTCATGGCGGGCGTCATGCTGCTCGTCTATCCCAATGCGGGCAAATGGGTGCTCTCGCTTCTGTTCCCGATATGGTTCATTGCGCACTGCCTCTCGAGGCTCTCGCACCTGAACACGATTCGGTTCCTCGCGGGCAATTTCGTCTACTGGTTCACGATGATAGTCAACATCATCGGGCTTGTGCTCGGCATTGTGATGATATTCAGCCCGAACATCTCGGTTGCGGCGGTCGCTTACATCGTCGGCGCATACCTTGTGCTGTTCGGCATTGACTGCATCATACTTGCGTTCAGTCGCATCGGCGAGGGCAAACAATACTGATAAAACAAAAAGCAAGGTCAAGCGTAGTTTTGACCTTGCTTTTTTCTGCTTTCCAAACAGTGCCGCCGACGGCGGCATAGGGTCGTCGAGTCGCCGACCCCTACAAAGAATCTCAAATTCAACATTGAGCCATATTGATAAAAGCGCCAGAGGCGGGAAATTCTGAACTGCACCCCATTTGTTAGACAAAGTGATATAATGTCTAACAAGAGGGGTGA